>Ga0209777_10002244_pt1 | contig 25906 bp, 25 predicted proteins | sample FrelakmetHBP12HB_FD_187147 | JGI IMG/M metagenome (GOLD analysis project Ga0209777, IMG submission 187147) | Freshwater lake sediment microbial communities from the University of Notre Dame, USA, for methane emissions studies -HBP12 HB (SPAdes)... | ecosystem: Environmental > Aquatic >... | reverse complement strand
CACTGTTCACAATAAACAGGTTTGCCAGCTGTGGGCTGAAAAGGTACCTGGCATGTTTTACCGCATTTATCACATACTGCTGAAAACATTTTTCTGTCTCTGTCTCTATGCCTAAAGTCTCTGCCTTCTGACCTTCTGGGCTGACTACCCTGCCTTTTGCTAAAACAATTGGTGCAATAAACTGGCTTGTCACCAGTCGGCTGAAAAGGCACTTGGCATGTTTGGCCACATTCAGCGCAGACGGCATCGTACATTTGGGATCTAGCCCCAAAGCCTCGCCCTTTGTCAGATTTACTATTTTGATTTGAATCTTTCATGATTTTTTTAGGTTAATTATTATTAAATATGATATTTTCTAATAACTTCGGCTGTTCCTTTTGGTATCATTTTTTCCCAGCCAGGCTCATTATTTCTAATCATTTTTCTGATTTCTGTACCGCTGGCCATCCTCTCCTTAATTTCAACAACCTTAACTTCCCAGCTTTCTTTAAGATAATTGTCTAAAATAATTTTATTATGCGTTTGACCGGGCATTGTCCAGACTATGCATGATTTTTTGGGGAAACGCACTTCATTAACATCATAACCTGAAAATATCAGATTAGGAATGATAATAATCCGTCCCAAGTCAATTTTCTCATCCCGCAAAGACTGTCTGATCATTAAAACCCTTTGCCAATAGGTCCAAGGATTATTTTCCTTGGCCCTGGTTTCATTATTAATGTCATTTTTCAATTCCTGACTATCTTTAGCCGTAAAAACCGCTTCAGCTCTAAAAGGATTAGAAATACCAATAATTATTTCCTGATGTTCAGCCAGCATAGCCTTGATCATCTTTAAATGCCCATTATGAAACGGCTGAAACCGGCCATGAAAATATCCATATTTATCTTCAAGTTTTTCTAATTGTTTATCCATAATTTAAGTAAGCTGTTATTCCACTCGCGCTGTTAAATGTATCAGTTCCTGTGGAATTTTTCTAACTTTAACTGTGGGTTCTTTTTTTAAGACTAATTTAACAAGTCGGTGCAGGCCATCCAAGGTTAACCACTTACCTTCCTTGTTTTTCATTATATCAATGGGAAAAGAAGTATCAGCGGCTTTGATTTTATCTCGGTGCACTGGATACTGATCCGGATTATTTATAACTTGGTTGGGTGTGATAACGATATTGCCTTTTTCATCTTCCCAAAAAGGTATGTCTAAAATCCAAAGCAGCTCATCAATACTCATATCTTCTGCTGGAACTTTTAAGGCCCATAATTTTTGATTATCTCTCCAAAAAGGTAAATCAAAAGCATGCTTCTCGTGTCTCGGATCAACGTAAATTTTTTTATTTGGGTCAAGATCTTCTTTCATATGTGAATATTGACAAGTAAAATATTTTTTGCTACTATAATCTATTATCATCAAAAAACAAGAAAAGGAGGTTCCAAATGCTAAGCGTGTATAAGTACCCAATACCCTTACCATTGGGGGGAGATTTTTTTCTTGAACTGCCAAAAGGAGCTAAAATCCTGACGGTTCAAATACAAGATGGTAAACCGCGAATCTGGGCGCTCGTTTCACAGGGACAAATCAAAGAAACACGGAAATTCCATCTTGCTGCACAGGTCTAGAAATTGATGTAGACCCAAAGTCCCTGAATTACATTGGCACTCTCCAGCTTGCAAATGGCAAAGTTGGCCATTTATTTGAAATCAAGTAAGGAGGTAAATCATGAACCAACGAGAATTGAAAGCATTGCTTGAAGAAGCCGCGGCTCCTAACTGTTCCCCGCAGCGGCGCAACCAGATCCAATGTCTGCTCGGCGAGGCCACGGCGGCAATGGGCGAGGACGGTGTTTACAAGATCAAGGGGCGGGCAGCGGGATTACACCTACTTCTTGACGCCTTGTACGTAGAGACTGTCCAGCACCGCCCAGAGCTGCTTCCTGCACTCTTCCCGGCTTTCGCCATCATCTGTGGCGACCGCAAGGATGGCCATATCATCGCAAAGGTGGACTGGTCACGCATGACCATGGCCTGAACGTTTTCAAAGCAACTCTCGAACCCAGGACGTTAACTTAACAGTTGACGTCCTTTTTTATTTTCAAAAAAATTTCAAAAGGGCTTATTCTGATAAATTAATTCCTTGTTGTTTGACTAATTCTTCTATTGTGGTTTGGGCTTTTTCCGCAAATTCACGCGCTTTTGCAATTCGTTCTTCTTTTGAGGCAGTGCCATACTTCATGCCTTCCGGCAGAGTTGATTTTAACCATTTGACTGCCGCGGAAATAAAGCCTTGTTTTTGAATTTCTAATAATTCAGGATCATTTTTAACCATACGTCCCCCAAACCAGCGATTAAGATCAAATGTGACGTCACCATTTTCCGCTTTTTTCCTAAGTTTATCAATCATAAGACTGTTGGCATCTTTTTTTTCTTCAGGTATTTTTTCGTTCATAGCTTTATTTAAATTAAATCTAATATTTATAGATATCTGATTTTATGATTGGAAGAAAGTAAAAGTTATTACACCCATCTACAACATTTAATTATTTCTTTGCATTTAATAGGCTGTGATTGCAAAGTATATTTATCAAAGTCACTTGGAAAAGTTGCACTTTTATCTTCATTAATAGTCGGCCGTATAATTCCCCCGTCTTTTTTAAATAAAGGAACAAAGATAAACCTAGACTCGGCTTCGTTTGTATATCTTTGATCCTTTCTCAAATATCCAGGAACCTTATTGTCATCTTTAATTGAGCGTCCAATATATTCTATATCTCCAACGCTTGATAATTCATGATAGATAAGTCCCAATTTAGATAATTCCATTGATATGATATTTAAAAATCCTTGCACATCAAATATTTCGACACAACAGTCCGCATTAAATCTTGTCATCAATTCTTGATTGTATTTTTTAGAAGCACAATAAATATATAAATCTGGACCTTCATAATTAACGTTAAGAGATCCTCCTTTTTTAATTATTAATCTTGCTCCTCCTTCAAGATTAATATTAAATGACCCTTTTGGTAAGCCTAATTTGTTTTCTTCATCATTAAAATTATGAATTATTTCATCAGCATCATCAAAGGTTTTAGTGAATTTCATGTTCCCTTCGTCACTGTCTGCTATCGCTTCTTCTTCATGGTTTCTATAATAGGATAATGTCCCTATCTGAACTTCTCCTGTATCCATCATTTTTTGCGCATGCTCTCGTTTCAAGTATTTGAAAAGTGATAAATTATTTAGTGATTGTAACGTCATTTTTTTGTAAGAATTCTTATTTGCATATGCACCTGACTAGTCTATTTTTTTCTTCAGATATTTTTTCTTTCATAATTTTATTTAGCGATCTCAAATATTTTTTTAACTAGCTCTTCTTATATAATCCAAAGTTGAAATTCGGGATAAGTTTTTCTGTCATGAAAATCCAAATCTTTATCATCTTTCCACACAAGTTCAGTAAAATTCTTGTAATCTTCGTTATATCCTTTACACATAATCAAAACATTTCTAAACCGATTAAGCCTTAAAAATATTTTTGCTAATAATGGACTTATAGTAATTTCCATATTTTTTAAGCCAATTTATAATGACCACGCGCTATAAAGCTTAGATATCCCTTATCTCTTAATACTTGCAATTGCTGGCGAATCTTATCTTTAATATGTTTATTTTCTGGATGTTTTTTATTTAATATACCTTCAAATGCATAAATTTCATCAAGAGAAAATTCTTTAATCTTCAATCTTTCAATACAATTCATAATATCTAATAGCCAACCCTTTGCTTCAATTCCTTTCTCTTCTCTTAAAAATAAGGTTTTTCGCCAATTAGCTACAACATTTTGTCTTGGCTCAATTTTACGATTCTTTACAAAGAAAATTTTTCCTGATTCAGGGATACTTTGCAATAAAATATTACATCCAACCCAACCGGCACGCCTTGCTATTTGAGATAAAGCTTTGCGCTTTTCAATAATATCTGGGATAAAATAGTGTTTAGGGATAACAAGGAAATTTAAAACAGAAAAAGTTAGTAAATCGTAATTTAGCAGAAAAAAATTGGGATTATTCTCGCCCCGTAATCGTTCAATCATTGTTCGATATGCACCATCAACTATTTTTGTTCCAACAGAATCTTTTTTACTTTTCAATTCATAATCCTCGTGACAATTGGAGCAGAAAAAATCTGCGACTGGAGTATTGTTTCCATATTTATCAATATCCAAATGGCCACAATTAGGACAAAAAATTTGTCTATCAACCCAATCCTCTGTTAAAACTCTAATTTTTTGCGATGAACTTTTATACTCATCACCTAATTTTGTATCAAAATATAAATTCATAAATATGATTAAACCAATTCCCTTGCCACCTTATCTATATCCCCTGCTGTAGTAATTACCAATGACCAAGCACCAAATCTCAAATAAATTACAATGATCAAATCCCAAATGTTTGTTATTTTGAATTTGTAATTTGAGATTTATTTGGAGCTTGAAATTTGTTATTCGATTATTAAACAAGTTCTCTAGCTATTTTGTCGATATCTCCAGCACCAAGTATCAAGACCACATCATTTGACTGCACTTCGGTTAAAATTTTGGCTTTGGTTTCCTCTAAATTATTAGCGTAATAATAAAGCGATGGAGTAATTCCCTTAATTAATTTCTTACTTTCAACTTGAACTATTTTATCCAAAAGATCTTCTGAGCTCACTCTTTTAGTCACGTCTTTTTCTTCCCTGCCAGCCACATCATAAATCTCGCTTAAAATTACCACATCAGCCGGGTTTTGGCTAAAGACTTTAACAAAGTCATCAAAGAGTTCACGGGTCCTCTGGATCTGGTGCGGCTGAAAGACCACCAGCAGTCTTTTGTCAGGATAAAATTCTTTGGCAGCCGCAATGGTTTTAGCCACTTCAGTCGGATGATGCGCATAGTCAGAAACAACCAAAGCGCCATTTTTATCAGGAGTTAGCTTGGAAATCCTGCCAATGAGTTCAAACCTGCGCCAGGCGCCTGCATATTGGGCCAGAGTGTCTTTGATCACATCTTGGCTAATACCCAGCTCTAAAGCCAAAAGACTGGCTCCTAGAGCATTGGAGATATTGAATTGGCCAGGCACCTGCAGATTAAAGTCTTTCAAATCCTGGCCTTTATATACTGGCCGGAAAATCTGGCGGCCATGGTCAATTTTAATATTTTTCGCATATAAATCTGCGGCCTGATTAGTTAGAGAAAAATTTAAGACATGGCAATTGGGCTTTTCTAAGCGCTCATGCAAATTCTGGTCATCTAAATTGTAAATCAAATAACCGTCTTGGGGCAGCTTATTCACGAATTCCTGAAAGGTTTCAATGTAATGGTTCAAATCTTTGTAATAATCAGGATGATCAAATTCCAGATTAGTCAAAATAATGGCTTTGGGATTTAATTCCAGCATGTGCGCTTTGTATTCATCGCCTTCGACTACCAAATATTCACTACCCCCAATTCTTAAATTGCCATCCCAGTTTTTCACTTTACTGCCCACAATCACAGTCGGATCTAAATTAGCCTTATCTAAAATCAAACCAGTCAAAGCAGTGGTCGTGGTTTTGCCATGGCAGCCGGAAATGGCAATGGTGTATTTAGTCTGGCTGTATTTGCCCAAAAACTGGAAATAACTTAAGGATTCTATTTTTAATTTTTTGGCCTGGACTCGCTCGGGATTATCTTCTGGCGCCGCATCAGTGTAAATAACCAAGTTAATATCTTTAGTCACATTGGCAGCTTTGTGCGGCCCGATTTTAATGTCAGCCCCAAAATTTTGCAATACCTGAATCAGTTCTGAATCATGCAAATCAGAACCCGTGACTTTTTTGCCCACTTCCAAAAGCAGCTTGGCCACGGCTGAAATGCCAATGCCGCCAATACCGATAATGTGAACCTTTTTGATTTTATTTAGATCCATAATGTTTAAATTATAAATGACAAATGACAAGCGCCCTTTGTCCTCAACTGTCATCCTGAATGAAATGAAGGATCTCTGACATCATAGATTCTTCGCGCTGCTCAGAATGACAAAGGGCGCAACGCCTTTTTAGGCGAAAACGGCTTACATATTTGTAGAGACATGGCATGCCGTGTCTCTACCACAAAACATTGCCGCGGTCTTGGCCGTTTTCGCTAAACCTTTTTCTCCTCTTTGACTTTGGCGATTGTAATAAGGTTCCTGGCATTAGAAACATTTTTAATAATTTCAAAGCCTGTTTTCTTACAAAGGCGGGCAATATTATTTTCAGTAAAAGCATGCACATACCTTTGGTATTTTTTCTGCCAAGGTATAAAAACATCCTGCAAATCAAGATTGCTGACTAGAATGCCATTTACTTCCTGATCAGGATCTGTCAGTTTTAAAAGCGTATATTTGATGATATATTTAAGATAGCGTTTTTGCCACAAATTCCAGTTGATCATCAAGAGTTTGCCGCCTGGCTTGAGCATTGATTTAATCTTTATAAGCAACTGTTCTCGCAATTTTCTAGACGGCACATGGTGCAAGACCGCTACTAAAAAAATCAAGTCATATTTTTGCCTTAAATCCAGTTTTAAAATGTCAGCCACGGCAAATTTATAATTAGGCCAGTTTTGCTGAGCCTCTTTAATCAATTTAGGACTAAAATCAAGACCTAAATAATTCAGCTGATACTCTTTGAGTAAATCTAACAAACGGCCATTGCCGCAACCAAGGTCTAAAACAGTTTGACCATTTTGCAAATAACCTTTAAAATACTCAAATTCTGGCCAGATATTGGCTCTGGTGTCAGAAAATTCCACGGCAATCTGATCATAGAGCTCTTTATTTTTAGCCACAATTTTGTTGGCTACTAAAATCTTCATAGGTTTATAATGTTAATGAAGTTAATGAAGTTAATGAAGTTTATGATGTTAAAATGAGGTTAAATGAAGTTGATTTTAGCTAACCTCACATAACCTCAGACAACTTCACCTAACGTCATCAACCTACTAACTATGACCAATATTTACGAACAAATCGTTAAGAAACTAAACCGGGACAAGATTGCTAACCGCCAGGCTTTGGATTGGAAAATCAGGCAGCTCTCGAGCGGTTTTAAGATAGCGCCGCCTGAAAAAATTAAACTGCTTTCAGCTTATCATAAATTACTGGTTCTGAAAACCCTTAAAAAGAATCAAAACCTTGAGAATTTACTAAAGAAACGAGAAATCCGCACACTTTCTGGCGTGGCCCCAATTGCTGTTTTAACTAAGCCATTTCCCTGCCCTGGCCAATGCATATTCTGCCCCAGCCAAAAAAAGATGCCTAAGTCCTATTTAGCTAATGAGCCGGCAGTGATGCGCGCCATTTTATGCAAGTTTGATCCGTTTAAACAAGTGGCAATGCGCTTGCGTGCCTTAAAAATGACTGGCCATGAAACAGACAAGTGTGAATTAATTATTATGGGCGGCACCTGGTCATATTTACCGAAAAATTACCAAACTAAATTTATCAAACGCTGCTTTGACGCTTTTAATGGTAAGATCGCCAAAAATTTAGAGCAGGCGCAACAATGGAATGAAAAAGCTAAATTCAGAGTCATTGGCTTAACTTTAGAAACCAGACCAGACTATATTACTCCAGCTGAAATAAAAAGAATGCGCGAATTAGGCGCAACCAGAGTTGAATTAGGCGTGCAGTCTTTGGATGATAAAGTTTTAAAACTTAACCGACGAGGACATTTGGTTAAACAAACAATCATGGCCACCAAATTACTTAAAGAGGCTGGTTTTAAAATTTCCTATCATATGATGCCAAATTTGCCAGGCGCTACACCAGCCAGTGATTTGAAAATGTTTAAAAAATTATTTAAGGACCAAAACTTTCAGCCTGACATGCTTAAAATTTATCCCTGCGTCATTACTAAAGATGCCAAAATTTCTAAATGGTATAAACAAGGGAAATACAAACCGTATTCAGCCAAACAACTTTTTAATTTGATTATTAAAATAAAAAAAGGCATACCACCTTATGTCCGCATCAGTCGTTTAATTCGCGACATACCAATTGAAAGCATTGTGGCTGGCAATAAAATTTCCAATTTAAGGCAGCTGATCCAAAACCAGCAGGGTTTGATTTGCCAGTGCATCCGCTGCCGTGAAGCGCGAAATAAACAATTTACAATTAACAATTTACAATTAACAAGTCGCAAATATAAAGCGTCTGGTGGCACAGAATATTTTTTAAGTTATGAATCCAAAGATCAAAAAATCCTTTATGCTTTTTTAAGGTTAAGAATCCCAGCCAAACAAGAACAATCAATCAGTCTAAATATTCCAGAATTAAAAAATGCAGCACTATTGCGAGAGCTGCACACTTATGGTCAATTAATACCTTTAACCAAAACTAAACAGCACGCAGTGCAGCATCTTGGCTTGGGTAAAAAACTTATTCAAGAAGCTGAAAAAATTACAAAACAACAGGGTTTTAAAAAAATAGCTGTCATCTCGGGAATCGGCGTGCGCCAATATTATAAAAATTTAGGTTATAAACTCACAGGAAGTTACATGATTAAAACACTCTAGACTTGCTTATTATTGCAAATTTGCTAAAATATAGTTACGCCATGACCAACACCTGGTGATTCTCTTTTAGCCCTCCTTAACAGACGCCCCCTGGGCGTCTGAAAATTACCAGTAAATAAAAGCTGAGGGGGTAAAACTCGTTTACCATGGAAATGAGTAAGGTGGGCTCATTTAGCCACAAGAACCTCAAGCCGCTTTTACTGGATTCCTTTAGATGGGGCCACTGTCATCCTGACGGTGGCCCCCTTTCATTTTAGAAAAATTTGACAATCTTTTTTTTATTCTGTATTTTTCTAATATAAGGCGCTAACAATTGTCCAGATTGTTTTCAGCGCCAATTTAACCCCAACTAGGCACCTGACGTTCGGCCATATGGTCGAGCTTCCGCCTATTGCTTGGGGAGGACATTTTTTCTGCGAGTGGCGCGCAAGGCGTCACTCTTTTAATTTGATTAAGGAGTTTGATTGGTATTAGTAGGATTTTGAGGATTTTGACCACCTGGAGCATTAGCAGGCATTTCCGGCCTTATCTGAATGGAACTAGCTGATATACTGCCGTCTGAATTCGTAGTGCCAGTAACCATAACTGTCTGGCCATTAGCTAAGTCGGCAGCAGTGCCAGTCACAAACTTCCCCACGCTAGTTGTGTCTGAAAAGAAAACAATTTTGGAACCGCCAGTGCGCAGAGAAACAGTAATACTTTTATCATCTTTAGCAATAATCTGACCATTGGTCACGCCTTGGTCTGGCTGACGATTACGGACATTTATATTGCCGCCGAACTGGCCATTGGCTGCGAATTGCCGAAAATTACCACTAGCCGTGCTTTTGCCATAAAGCATGCCGCCATAAAAAGCAGCCCCTGCCGCCACAATAACGATGACAATAAAGATAGGTAATATCTTTTTTCCGCCAGAGGCGGATCCGCCTGAGGCGGGCATAATTTCACTAGACATAAAATTCTTTATTATTAATTATTAAACCTCCCTGTTTAACTTTTATAAAAAAGTAATTCGTTATTCGGTAAATGGAAGCGCGTTTCGTTTAGCGTCTAACGTAATTCGTAAAAATTCACGAATGACCAAACCGCCTAACGATACGAGCATCGTTTAACTCTAAACGACTCACTATTCATACCTCAAAGCTTCAATCGGATTTAATTTGGAAGCTCTTCTGGCCGGATAATAGCCAAAGACAATACCAATGGCTGCTGAAACACCAAAAGCTAAGACAATCGAATAGAGAGAGACGTTGGTTGCGATATTGCCAAATTTAGTAACAGCCAAAGAGGCTAACCAGCCTAACAAGATGCCAATAACGCCGCCAATAAAGGTTAAGGCTATTGCTTCTGTTAAAAACTGACGGCTAATATCTTTTTTCTTGGCGCCAATGGCTTTGCGCAAACCAATTTCTCTGGTTCGTTCTGTAACAGTTGTTAACATCATATTCATAATACCAATACCGCCGACTACCAATGATATGCCGGCGATTGCCGCTAATAGTAAAGTTAAAGTGTCAGCGATTGATGAGGCGCTAGCAACAATATCCGCCTGGTTTTGAGTATTAAAATCAGCCAGGGTCGAATCGCTGATATTATGGCGTTGCAATAATAAATCGGTTATTTGCTGCTGCAAATCAGTCATGGAATTGGCATCAGCTGCCTGAACACTAATGGTTGAAACATAATTACTGCCAGCTAAAAATTGCTGAGCCGTTGAGAGCGGGATAAAAATCATATCATCCTGACTGCCAAAACCAGTACTACCTTTAGCTATTGTCATCCCAATAACCTTAAAATCAATTTGCTTAATGCGAATAGTTTGACCAAGCGGGTCAGCATCAGTCCCAAAAAGATCATCACGCACTGTCGGACCAATAACCGCGACTCTAGCTAAACTAGTCACATTCTGGGCTGTAATAAAAGTGCCCGTGTCAATTTGGACATTACGCACCTCTGGATAAGCAGCGGTTGTGCCAACAACAGAGGTATTAGTATTGGTACCTTTGGCTGTAACCTGATAACGACCGGATAACTCTGGTGAGACTGCTTTAGCCAAAGTAATTTGCTGGCTGATTGCCTCGGCATCAGCCAATTTAAGAGTTTGAGCAGAACCACGCCCTTGGCTGACCTGAAAGCCTGGTCCTCCTTGAGCACCTGGCTGAACTAAAATCAAATTTGAACCCAAAGATTGGATTCTTGATTCAATTGAACCTTGAACACCCTGGCCAATGGACACTAAGGCAATTACCGAACCAATGCCAATCACAATGCCCAAAATTGTCAGGCCTGAACGGGCCTTATTAGATATTAAAGCTAAATAAATTTCCTCAAATAAATCCCAGAATTTCATACTCGGTTATAATGAATTAACTTATTCTTATTTGGCTTATCTTCAATAATCTGGCCGTCTCTAATTTGGATAATACGATCAGCATGCAAAGCCACATCATGCTCATGAGTAATTAAAACAATAGTATGGTGCTGCTCTTTATTTAATTTCTGAAAAGAATCAAGCACTATTTCACCTGTTTTAGTGTCCAAATTACCAGTTGGTTCATCAGCCAAAATTAAAGAAGGATTATTAACCAAAGCTCGGGCAATAGCCACTCTTTGTATCTGGCCACCCGATAATTGATTTGACAAATGATAATAATGATCCGTTTCTAAACCGGCACTCTGCAAAGATTGTTTGGCCCTTTTTATTCGTTCCTCTTTTTTTATGCCTGAATATACTAATGGCAGCATGACATTGCGTATCACTGTGGCCCTGGGTAATAAGTTGAAAGTTTGAAAAACAAAACCAATTTTATTCTTTCTGATATCAGCCAATTCGTCATCAGTCAGTTTAGAAACATCCTGTCCATCCATTAAATATTGGCCTGAAGTGGGCGTATCCAGAGCGCCTAGGATATGCATTAAGGTTGATTTGCCCGAACCAGAAGGACCCATAATCGCCACGAACTCACCATCTTTTATGTCAAAAGAAATCCCTTTCAAAACTTGAGTTTCTATTGAGCCATTTTTATAGGTTTTAGTTATATTTTTGCATTCAATCATATAATTCTCCTGCCTAACGCGGCGTGCCACCGCCAATCCCTAAGATACTTTGGCTTCGAGTTGAGGAATTGGAGGTTGAAGTGCTAGTTGATTTTGTTGTAATAGTTCGAACAACTATCTGATCACCTTCATTTAGTCCGCTGGTAATTTCAGTGGAAGTATCATCGCTTATACCAATAACAACAGTTTGCTGACGCGGCTGAGTTTGTAAGATAGTACCTGTAGTTGAGTTAATATTAGTTGCTGCCACTGTTTCATTCGGCATTAAAACATAATTAGTAGTTCCTTGAGTTTTAACAGCAGCACTAGGCACTAATAAAATGTCTTGTTTTATATTGGTGATAATATCGGCTGACACAGTCATGCCAGGCTTAACCTGATCATCCTGAGTATCAAAACCAATTTTAACAGTATAAGTGACAACGCCCTGACTGACGGTACCTAAAGTTTCAATTTCAGTTACTTTTCCGGTAATGGTTAAATCTGGTAAGGCGTCAAAACTAAGTGTCACTTTTTGCCCAATTTTAACTTTAGCCGCATCCACTTCATTTAAGGAAATCTGGGCAATAGTTTGTTGAGTGATCAAAGTGGCAACTACAGTACCCGAAGAAGCAGTATCCCCAACTTGCACATTGACGCTGGAGATTACACCGTCAAAAGGCGCATAGACATAATAATCAGCCAATTGCTGCTGAGCATCAATCAAGGAATTCTGCCGCTGTTGAATTGAAAGCTGGGCCGATTGCAAATCAAGAGGATCTGTACCTGCTTGTAAATCGCTTAACGCCTGAGTTTTTTCTTCAATAGATTTGTCTGCATCACTAATAGCCTTAATATCATTGTCAATAGTTTGCTGGGCATTAAGTAGACTTTGGATGGCTGAATTTAGCTGGCTGGTATAGGAATTCAAACTAGCTAAATAAGTGTCAACCTGTGACAAGGGCGTTAAACCGCGCAAGGTTACTGCTTGCTTATAGTATTGCAGTAAATTATTAGCATTTTTAACTGCTTCGGACATATTTTTTGCAGTGTCATAAGTAGTGTCAATTAATTGTACGATTACAGTTGGGTCGGAAAATCTGGTCGATGCTTTATACTGACTAAAATTCGCATAATATTCAGTACTGCTTTTTTGAAAACTATTATAAGCCAAATTCCTGTAAGCATAAGCTTCATTAGTTGCAGTAATACTTAAATCCTGACCACTAGCAGCGTCAGTTAAATAATCAAGATTAGACTGGCCAACATGTAGATTCGTGCCATTAATTATTGAATCCAGGCCGGTTATTATGGTAGGTATATTCAAAAATGCATTGGAAACCGTAGTATAGCCATCATCATATGCTTTGGTCAGATTATTTTGGGCCGTCACTTTATTATCTTGAGCCTGGCCAAGCGCATTTTGGGCTTGCAATAATGACAGCGGATCTGCGGCTTTTTTTAATTTAGTCAAACTAAGCTGAGCTGATTCCAGGTTAGCTTTGGCATCTCTGATTGCTTTGGCAGCTGTTTGAGTGTCTAGCCTGGCAATCAAAGTACCGGCTTTTACTGTCTGCCCATTTTTGACACCCACATAAGTTACTTGACCAGAAGCTTTAGGCGTCATGTCTAACTGTTTTAAAACAACAACTTGGCCAGTGCCAGTTACTGAAGAAATTATAGTCCCTTTTTGGACTGTATCTAGCACATAGCGGGTTTCATTTTTAGTGCCAGTTAAAGCTTGTAAGCTAAAATAACCCCCGATTATCAATAAGACGATTACTATTCCTACGATAATCTTATGCTTTAATAAAAATTGTAAAATTTTTTGCCACATAATTTTATTTTTGTTGATTTAAGTTATTAGGCGCTGGCTGTTCTAAAGGCGAAAGCAAATTCAGGTTATCAAGTGCTGGCGCTAGATTCTGAGGGGGCAAAACCCTGATTAATTTTGCCACAATTTGACCTTGGTCATTTGGCTCGCCAATAACCACGATACTATCGTCGACCTTAAGGTCATTCACTTTAATATTGTCTCTAAAACGCATAATACTAGTAGAATTATCGGTTAAAACTATTTTTTCGCTGCCATTGCGATCTTTCATTACTATGGAATTATTGTCAATTTTCATAATCTGACCAAAGGCTCCGTGCGGATCAATAAAATCTTTGCCGCTAAAATTGCCAAAAAGACCGCGTTCAGGCCCGCCGAAATTGCGGTGATAATTTTCCCCCCAATTATAAGTAAAACTTGCTTTTCTAAAACCAATCATTGTGCCGGCTTTAAAACCAAGCAGAAAAATAATTAAGCCGGCAATAATTGCCAGCGCGACTTTAAATCCTTTTGACTGGAAAATTTTATTATAATCCATATGTTTAATTAGTTATTAAATTATTATTAGAATTAAAAAATATTTTCGCATCACGGACAAAAAGCTTCAAAGATTCAAGGAATACCAAAATAGTGACTAGACAAGCCACAATGCTCATAACTGGCAGAGCTTCAAGCAAGGTCGAAACAAAATTTTGCCAATAATTAGCCAGCCCAGCAGCATCAGTAAAAATCAATGAAGCAAATTCAGCAAACCCTGAATCTAAAATCGTGGATTTTGCAGATTCAAAAGCAAAGTAAAAAGAGATAGTTGATCCCAGCAAAATTGCAGAAAAAATCACCAGCCTTCTTTTTAAACTAAGAAGTCTTTGTTCCATTCTGATGCGGCTAATCACCCTTTCATATAAACCTGGGGGCAATTGAGCTGACTTGGCATAATTGTTGTCCATACACTATTTATACGATAAAAGGATGCATTTTGGTGCATCCTTTTGATCCTTATTATCTATTCGCATTGATTGATGAATTTTTTTAAGGCAATTAAGGCTCGTCTGTGCCGGCTTTTGACTGTATCAACTGATTCTGATAAAAATTCAGCGATTTCACGAAAATTAAGGCTCTCATTATAATAAAGCTGCATAATCAAGCGATATTGGGCAGATAACTTATGCAAAGCACAGTTAATCCTGTTTACTAAGCCTTTTTGTTCCAAAAGCTCTAATGGCGACGGCCTTGAATCTTTAAGCGTATCTAATAAAACATTATCGCCATTTTCATTCTCAAATTCAGAAAAAGGGATTGCCTTTTTCTTTTTAAGCCAGTCTAAAGCTGAATTTCTGGCTATAGTAAAAAGCCAGGTTTTAAAGCTTTTTGCTTGGTCAAATTTTTTTAAATTGCGCCACATTTTAACAAAAACTTCTTGGGTCAGATCTTCAGCCTCAGCCCTATCTTTAATATAGTGAAAAATAAAACCATACACTGGTTTAAGATAAACCTTAATTAAAGCTTCCAACGCAGCTTGGTCGCCTTTTAAATATCTTTGAATTAAATTTAAATCGCTAATATTTTCCATCCATTTAAGTTTAGCAAAAAAATCACCAAATTTCAACTGCAAAAATTAATCCACAATTACTTTGACAAGAATTAGCTAAAACTTATAAACTTAAGGCAAATTAATTAATTTGACCATCATGAAAAATTTACTAAAAACAGACCAAGAACTTTATGATTTAATCAAGGCAGAGACTAACCGCCAGAAAACCGGCTTGATAATGATTCCTTCGGAAAATTTTACATCTGTAGCTGTTTTAGAAGCTATGGCCACGCCTTTAAGCAATAAATATTCCGAAGGCTATCCTAATGCCAGGTATTACACAGGTAATCAGTTTATTGACCAAATTGAATCACTAGCTATTGCCAGGGCCAAAGAATTATTCAAGGCTGACCATGTTAATGTCCAGCCTCATTCAGGCACATCAGCCAATTTGGCAGTTTACTTCGCCTTATTAAAGCCGGGCGATAAAATTTTGTCTTTAAATCTTACTCACGGCGGACACTTATCCCATGGCTCAAAAGTTTCTTTAATCGGTCAATTGTACAAGATAATTCATTATGGCGTTGATCAAAAGACAGAATTAATTGATTTGGAGCAAGTCAGGCAATTAGCTTTGCAAGAAAAACCCAAACTGATTGTAACAGGCTCAACTGCTTATCCCAGGCAATTTGATTTTCAGGCTTTCAGCCAAATCGCCAAAGAAGTCGGAGCTTACCTCATGGCCGACATTGCTCATATAGTCGGGCTTTGCCTGGCTGGCGAACATCCAGACCCAATTCCCTTTGCTGATGTTGTCACCACCACGACTCATAAAACTTTAAGAGGCCCCAGAAGCGCCATTATTTTATGCCAAGAGGCCTTAGCTAAGCAAATTGATAAGGCAGTCTTTCCTGGTACCCAAGGCGGCCCGCTTGAACATGTCATTGCTGCCAAAGCAGTTTGCTTTCTAGAAGCCATGAATCAAAAGTTTGTTCAAGATCAAAAACAGACAGTTATAAATGCTAAAGCCCTGGCCCAAACTTTGTTGGATAATGGCGTTCGCCTAATCTCCGGAGGCACAGATACCCACTTGATTTTAATGGATTGCACTAATTTAAAAATCACTGGCAAACAGGCTGCTAATGCTTTAGCCGAATGCGGCATTTATACAAACTTTAATACCATTCCTTTTGAAACTCGTTCTGCTTTTGATCCTTCTGGCTTAAGAATGGGCACCCCAGCCTTAACCACTCAAGGCATGAAAGAAAACGAAATGAAATTGATTGGTCAAGCCATGTGCGATGTCATGAAAAACATTGAAAGCAATGAGGTTAAGGCTAAGGTCAAAGACTTAGTCAAAAATCTAACTCAAAAATTCCCTATTTATAAAGAATTAAAATATTAAAAACGCTCTTTGTCATTCTGAACGAAGTGAAGAATCTATGGCTACAAGGATTCTTCGCCCTGTCCTGAATGACAGCTCAGACAAAGAGCGTTTTGCCAAAATTGAAAGCATATGCCAGCTAAACTAATTGATGGTAAAAAATTAGCAGAAAGTATTTTACTTGAAGTCAAAAAAAAAGCTGCCAAAATAAAAAACAAACCTGGCTTAGCAGCTATTTTAGTTGGCGATAATGAAGCTTCAAAACTTTACTTAAAACTTAAAGAAAAAGCTTGCCAAGAAGCTGATATAAATTTTTCCAATTATATTTTAGGCGAAGATTGCAATGAACAAAAAGTTATTGAGGGAATTAACTTTTTAAATCAAGATCCTCAAATTAATGGCATTATGGTTCAATTGCCTTTGCCCAAAAAATTTGAGACTGAAAAAATTATAAATGCTATTGATCCGCAAAAAGATATTGATGGTTTTCACCCGCAAACTAAATTTATCTCGCCCAATGTGCTGGGCATTATTGCGCTGATTAAATCAACTGGCACTGACTTAAAAAGCAAAAATATTTCAATCTTAAGTAATTCAGAGATATTTAGTTTACCCTTTAAAAAACTACTTAAATCAAGTGAGGTTAAATATCTAAATCCAAATGATAAGGACCTAGCTGCAAAGACTGGGCAAGCTGATGTTTTAATTGTCGCCCTAGGCAAACCTAAATATATTAAGCCTGAAATGGTTAAAAAAGACGCTATTTTAATTGATGTAGGCATAAATAAGGTTCCCGCCTCCGCTAAAGCTACGGCGGGCAAGGATGGCAAGACTGTCGGCGATATTGACCCTGAATGCGATAAAATCGCTAGCTGGCGCTCGCCCGTACCTGGCGGAGTCGGACCAATGACCGTGGCCATGCTCTTAAAAAATTTAGTTGATTCTGCAAAATAATATTATAAACACAAAAAAACAGTCACGCGATGCGTGGCCGTTTTTTATTTAATTAATGTTATTCCAAGTTCTAACCTTCGTTAGCCGAAGCTAACTACGGTTAGCGAAGGCTAATGCCTAATTACCCAATTCCCAATGCCCAATTACTATTTCAATTCTTTTTTCCAGGCATCAACCAATTTTTTATCCAAATCCACCAAAATAACTCTTTCCAAACTGATGGGATTAAACTTTTTAATTTCCGCGATCATTAACTTGGCAGCGTCTTCTTTAGGGAAATCCCCTATTCCGGTGCCCATTCCCGGCATGGCAATTGTTTTGAATTTCATATCATCAGCCAATATTAAAGCACCACGAACTGACATCTGGACATCATAAGGATTGGCTTTTTCTGTCGGGCTAATCATGGTAGGCGCATGAATCACTCCTTTATAGGGCAATTTACCAGCTGTGGTTAAAACTGCCTTGCCTATTTCCAACGGCGCCTGATCCACGACTTGCTTTTCAATTAAATCGCCGCCTTGGCGTTTAATAGCACCAGCAGAACCGCCGCCCATCCAGCCAAAAGAATTGGAAGGATTAACAATGGCATCAGCCTGCACTTTGGTGATGTCGCCTTTTTGAATTTCAATTTCTATCATAGTTTAGATTTTAGTGTTTTAGACTTTAGATTTTGGATTTCTTACTAAAACCTAAAATCTATGATCCAAAATCTATTTTAATTATACACCCAATCCTATTTTTCTTTAAGCTTAAACATTAACCAGGAATTTTTACTAAACCCGGTCTTCAATAGCACATAGCGTCCAGTCAACCTTTTACCATGCAATACAAATTCAATTTCTCTGTTTGTACGCCTGAGCAAATCAAATTTGCCCTTGTCCCAAATTCTAACTTCACCAGCGCCATAATTCCCAGCTGGGATAATGCCATGGAAATTAACATAATCAACTGGGTGGTCTTCAACTTCCACAGCCAGCCTTTTAACGCCAAATCCTTCAGCCACACCCTTGGGCACGGCCCAGGATTTTAAAACCACTTCCCCACTGCCAAGAGCTGATTCCATTTCCAAACGGAAATCCCAATGTAAATGTGAAGCATGATGCTCATGGACCACAAAACGGGCCTGCGACTTTTTAATTACCGCAGCCTTTGGCTCGGGCGTAGCAATGAATTTTCGTTTTGATTTGTATTTTTCTAATGCCATAATGATCGATTGGTGAGGCGTAAAACGGTATCGATGCTCGTTTCGTAAAGCGGTTTTCGTCTTTCGGCTATAACAATTAACGTATTACGCTAAACGATACGAGCTTCGCCAGACGCCTAACGCTAAACTATATTAATTTAATCTTCCAAATCTTCGTAAGTTACGCTGCTTAAAAATTCATGTTTTCGCAACTTTTTAGCAGAGTTATCTAAACTAAGAGTCTCGTCCTCATCTTCAATATATTTTTCACCTTCTTCATTTACCTGCCAAGGTTCAAATAAGGAATTATCTAATTCATTTATAAAACTCGAAGGTTTATTTATATTCTGGCCAGTGGTATAGGAAAAAGAAATAATCGGATAAGTTAAGTATAATTCATCTTTGGCTCTGGTTACAGCCACATAAAACAAACGGCGTTCTTCTTCAATTTCTTCAGGGTGATCATAAATTTTGTAATGCGGAAACTGGCCCTCAACTAAACCTAGCAGAAAAACACATTCCCACTCCAAACCCTTAGCCTGATGAATTGTACTCAAGACTAAAGCTTCATCAGGGCCTTCTTGATAGCCCTCAATCTGCTCGCCTTTAAAGCTTTGGGATAAAGAAACATCTGCCAAAAAATCTTCTAACTTCTCATAACTCAAAGCAAAATTAGCCAATTGATTTAAATCCTCGGCCCTTTCTTTGGCATTTTCAAAATTGGCTTTTAAATAAGTTTCATAATCAGCTTTAAGAACCTGCTTAATGGCCGTGGCAATAAATTCCTTTTCCTGGCCTAATAAAAAAGATAAAAGGCCATGCAATTTTTCCAAGGCGCGTAGCGCCTTTTCTGAAGCCTGGATTTGTGGCAAATATTCCACCACCTTTTTAATATTGGGCAATTTAATAATCTCTTGCCAAATCTTTTCAGCATTAGACGGACCCACGCCGTCATAAAGCAATAAAACGCGCTTCCAGGCTAATTCGTCCTGAAAATTAGCCATAATTTTTAAATAAGCCACGACATCTTTGAGATGCGCTTGTTCAAAAAATTTAATACCGCCGCGCATAGTGTATGGGATATTGCGTTTATTTAATTCCAATTCCATTTCCATGGCTTGAAAAGCTGAACGAAATAAAATCGCTGTATCATTTAGACTAGCACCTTCTTCTTGCAATTCCAAAATTCTTTGGCCAATAAATTCAGCTTGCTGCTCACCATCTCGCAAAGCCACCAGCGCCGGTCTCTGTTTCTTTTCCCTAATTGCCTGCAATTCTTTTTGGTACTGATTAAGATTATTAATAATGCTCTGATTTGCCAAATGAAGAATTTCTGGCGAAGAGCGATAGTTAGTAACTAACTTATAAATCTTCGTGCCTTTTATTTTATCGGGAAAATTCAAAATATTATTAATATCAGCCGCTCTAAACGAATAAATGCTCTGGCAATCATCACCAACCACTAAAATATTTTTATGGATTGAGCCTAGCTCATAAATTATCTCACTCTGGATTTTATTAGTATCCTGATATTCATCAACTAAAATATATTTAAATTGAGTAGCTAGGCGATTTTTGACAGTCTTGTCCTTTTTTAAAAGCTTTAACCAATTAGTCAATAAATCATCAAAGTCCATGACATTAGTTTTAAACTTCTTTTTTTGATACTCACTATTAATCGCTTCAATCAGCGGAATTAATTTGGGGTCAAGATAACTATATTTCTCCTCAATCACCTGGCTAATAGGCTTTTGGCTATTGGCGCTAAAACTAATAATTGCCAAAATCACATCAGGCTTAGGAAAATATTTGTCTTTATAAGGAATATTCATTTCACCCAACACTGATTTAAGCAAGGTCTTGGCGTCTTCCTGGTCCAGAATATTAAATTTACTGTTATAGCCCAAATTCTTGGCATAGCGGCGTAAAATCATATTGCCAATATGATGAAAAGTGCCGCCCCAGATTTTGTGCTGGCATTTTAAAAGCACCTCTACCCTATTTAACATTTCCTTGGCAGCTCTATTGGTAAAAGTGACTAAAAGAATATTTTTGGGATTTACGCCTTTTTCTATCAAATAAGCCACGCGATAAACCAAAGTTCTGGTTTTGCCAGATCCGGCGCCAGCCAAAACCAAACATGGCCCATCGCCATGCAGAACTACATTTAATTGCTCCTCATTTAATTCCTTCTGATAGTCTATCTTGTATTTCCCTGGGCAAAATATTTCCTTGTGAAGTTGATATTGTTTCATAAAATAATTCTAACAGAAATCATATCCTCTGTCATTAAACTTGAATGGCAAGGGCGAAAACGGCCAGCGTTTTACGCTGTAGGGAACGCAGATCTGCGTTCCCTACGGTTGTTTTACAACAGGCCATTTTCGCCCCAATCAAAAAACCCCGCAGAAATGCGAGGCTTTTTGCTATCTAAAATAATTTTAATAGCCCTTATCCAGTTCCTCAATTTCAAACTGGCGCATCATGTAAATGGCTGGGTTTTTCCTGGCCAAAATATTTAAAGCATACAAAACCGCGTTTTTCTTGGATAAAATGGTGGCCATGGCATTGCTGGAAGGCATTCTTAAGCTGCTCCAGACATCATCAGCAAAATTTTCATCAGCTGGCCTGGCAATTACGGGCCAAGATGTATGCGAGGCTAAAGTCGGGCCTAAACCATTACTCATGCCCACTTCTGTAATTATCACACCACCCTCTGGAAATTCTCTTTGTATCTCTTCTAATTTAACTAAACATTCTTGCGTCTTTTTATGGCCTGACATGGTTATTTCAACTTTACTAAGGCCAGGGATTAATTTATCCTTGCTAAAAACATATTCAGGCAATTCTGGGAATTGATCGCTGGGCGAACCTTTCCATAAAACTACTGCTTGCTTGGGTATTCTAAACTGATTAACGCAATCAGCCACAAAGCCATATTTAGCTTCAATTTCATCCATTGGCTTGCCATCCCGAAATTCCTGCTTTGATAACTCATTAAAATTTGGATCTTTCAAACGCCAGGAGTCATTATCAATAACATCAGCAATTACCACTTGGCCATCAGCTGTCCAGCCAAATTCAATTTTATAATCAACGAGTAAAAAACCTAACTGGGCCCAAGCCCCTTCCAAAACTAAAAAGGCTTGACGGCTAATGTCTTCCATAATTTTAACCACATTAATGTTTCTGAAAGTTTTCACATTGTCAGGAAAAACAATATCAGCAGGGTTTACTACCCTGTTTATGTTAGCGCCATCTTGCCAGCTAGGTATTTTTGAATGGTACAAATTCCAAGAATTATCATGAGGATTAAGAATCAAGGGATCGTCCTCGCCCTTTTGTAAATCATCAATAATGGTTTTATCATTTTTAACTAATTTACCAGCTGTGGTTTTTAAAAATAATTCAAAAACTAATCTATGAAAACGCAGCGGCTTTTGTCCTTCTGGCTGTTTATAATCAGGCCTTCTTTTAAGTACGCTGCCAACAGCCAAACGCCTAATCACGCATTCCAAAGGAATCATCTCTACTTTTGGCACCAAAAATTCTGTTTTAGAAACCTGCTCAACATAAGCAACTGGTATGCCGGTTTTTTGCAAAAGTTCAAAAACGCGGCAAGTTGTTTCAGTGGCATACTTGGCTTTGGTTTCAAACTGCTTTGTTTTTGACGGATCATCAAAAGCAGTAATATCAGTTTTGTTTTCTACTAAAACTAAATTAGGTTCCCCCTTGACCCCCCAGAGCTTTTTTGTTTTCCCCTCTGTAATGAGTTCGGTTTTTTCGTACTTCATAGGAATTAACCCTTATTTGTTAATAATTTGCTTATCTAAAAATTAACGAATATTTGTTTTTTTGTCAAAGTTAAATTGACTTTAGCAGTCTTCTTTTCTAAACTTTAAGCATAATCTTAATAATTCTCAAAAACTATGGCTACAACCAAAATCGCTCTAATTTCCGTTTACAATAAAGATGGCATTGAAAATTTTGCCAAATCATTAGTTGATTTAGGCTGGCAAATCATTTCTTCAGGCGGCACAGCCAAAAAATTACAAGCAGCCAATATTCCAGTCAAAGATGTGGCTGAATTAGTCGGCGGCCAGGCAATTTTAGGGCACAGAGTTGTCACCTTATCTCGCGAACTTCATGCTGGGCTTTTAGCAAGGCAGATACCTGAAGATCAGTCAGAAATGGCCAAATTAGACATTCCCTACATTGATCTGGTATGCTGCGACTTTTATCCGCTTAAAGAAGCTATCAATAAACCAGGGGCAACCCTTGAGTCAGTTATTGAGATGACTGACATTGGCGGTCCCACCATGGTGCGTTCAGCTGCCAAAGGCGGCCGTATTGTCATTTGCGATCCCCAAGATCGTAATTGGGTCCTGGAAAAATTACAAACTAGTAATTCCCTTTCAGCCGACGACATTGAAACACTTAGAGCTAAAGCCGAAACCCTGGTAGCCCAATATTGCCTTGATTCAGCTATTTTTCACAGCCAAAAAAAATATTTTGGTATAATTGGCCAGCAAATTAAAGAATGCAAATATGGTGAAGATCCTTATCTTTTACCAGCCAGCCTGTACAGCAGCCCAAATAACGATTCTCTAGCGCTTGATAAGATTAAACTTATTGAAGGCACTGATCCAAGTTTTATTAACTGGACTGATATAGACCGTTTATTGCAAACCATGACCCATATTGCTGCTGGTTTTAGTTATAATTTTGGCCAAGTTCCTTTACTTGCCCTTGGTGTCAAGCATGGTAACACTTGCGGCGCTGCTTATGGCGCTGACCCAAAAGAATTGATAAAAAAAATGGTTTTAGGCGATCATCTGGCAATTTTTGGCGGCTTTGTCATGTTTAACTTTGAACTGACACCTGAATTAGTAGAAACTTTATTAACCACTAATATGCCTGAAGGCCAAAGGCTGCTTTTGGATGGCGTAATTGCCCCAGCAATTTCTCCTGATGCGGTTGAACTTTTAAAACGAAAAAAGGATAAATGCCGCGTTTTAATTAATCCAGCTTTAAAAAATCTTGATCAAAATAGTTTACAAACTGAATTAAGATTGCGCCAAGTACGCGGCGGCTTCTTGCTCCAGCCAAATTTCACCCTTATTTTAGACTTTAAACATCCAGAATTAACCAGCACTAGCTCAATTTCAGAAGATCAACAGAAAGATTTAATATTAGCCTGGGCCATTGGCTGTACCTCTAATAGCAATACCACTACTTTAGTTAAAGATGGACAACTCTTAGGCAATGGCGTTGGCCAGCAAAGTCGGGTAGCCAGCTGCCAATTGGCTATTTTTCGCGCCAAAGCCAGCAATCATGATTTAACCAACGCAGTCGCTTATACTGACTCGTTTTTCCCTTTTACTGACGGCCCAGCCGAATTAGCTAAAGCAGGCATCAAAGTCATCTTTTCCTCAAGTGGCTCGGTCAAAGATCCAGAGGTCCAAAAATTTTGCCAAGATAATAATATTATTTTACTGCAATTGCCTGACAAAATTTGCCGCGGCTTTTTCGGCCACTAAGGTAATCAAAAACGCCCTGCTTTGTGGTGTAGGGACCGCACTGGAGCGGTCCTAAAAAAGGGACGGTCTAGCCCGTCCCCTACATTTTGCCCACAAAGCAGGGTGCTTTTTTTATTTTCCAAGCTCTTCAAATAAATATTTTTCATTGCGTAAATGATAATCAATCTCAAAAATCTTATTCCAACTTTCCTGATTTGCCGGCAGCGCGAAAATGTTTTTTAATTTTTCTTGCCAAACGCCAATTTCCTCTGGGCTAGCTTCGAGATTTTCTGGCATGGGCTGCAATTTTGCCTGACTAATTAAATCCTTAATTGATTCATTAACATCTTTTAGCCAATGGGCGTTAAAAGCAGCCAATTGCACAATACGATAAGCATCCTCGTGCTTTAGACCGAATTGAGAACCTTTTTCTTTAAGCCAATCCTTGGCATCTTCTGAAGCATAGCAACCTTTGGAATTTTCAATTTCTTTCATCATATTGGCTGGATAAACCTGTAAATCCTTCAGAACTTTATTCATATTTTTAAAAGAATTCATGGTAACGTGGAATAAATCAGGCCAGGCAATCCTCTCGACTCCTGATTGCTCAATTGATCTTTCTTCCCAGGTAATTAAGACATCTCTAAGCATTTGAGCAAAACCTTTAGCTGCGAGCCACATGCCAATTTGATTTTCCAGGGTAATAGTATTTTTCTTATGAGGCATGGCTGATGAGCCTTTTTGTTTTTTGGCAAAAGGTTCCTGAAAAATGGGGTTGCCGCTTCTAGCGCCCAGCCTGATATCTTCAGCAATTTGCGTCAGGCTGCCAATAATCATAAGCAGGGCATTAACTAATGGCTGATGCAGCTGCCTCGGCATAATCTGCGTAGCACCTTTAAATGGCTTTAAACCCAAATTTTTCAAAACTTCTTCTTCTTCAGCAGCGTCCAATCCCTGGTAATTCCCAATGGCACCGCTTAATTTTGAATAATAAAGCAATTCCTTGGCCTTGGTTAACTCATTAATTGAAAGCTGCATTTTTTTATACCAAGTAAATGCCCTTTTACCAAAGGATTGTAATTTGGCTTCCTGCCCGTGAGTTCTCGCCATCATGGGCGTTGCTTTGTATTTTTCAATTAAAGCCAAGATTAAGCCAGCAAGCTCTTGATATGATTTTTCCACTAATTGGACGGAATCCAAAAGCATCAGCGACATGGGCGGCTCTTCGGTGTCATAAGAAGTCATACCAGCATGAAAATACTGGTGTAATTCAGCCGGCAAATGTCTAAGCCTTTCATCTAAAAAAGCATTTAAATCATGATGAATTTCTTTATCCCTGGCTAACCACCAATTGATATCGATTGGCACTGTTTCCAAAATTTCACTAATTTGACTGATGACTGTTTGAGGATAAATGCGCAAACTGCATTTTGCCTTGATAACAGCCAATTCAGTTTTCTGCCATAAATTTAGCTTATTGGGATTGTCCCAAATTTCTTTAATTTTAGGATCAGCATAACGTTCAATCATATTTTTTATAGAGAATAAATTAACTGAATTTATTTAAGCATAAGCCACTTAAATTTTCAACAATTTTTAAACATTTGCCTCCTTGCTATTTTTTTATAAAATGTTATAAGATGGAATAGCAAATAGCAGATGGCTTGTAGCTAATAGCTATTTGCTATAAGCAATTCACCATATGCCCAAGAAAGAAAAAGAACTCTTAGAAAAAATTCCGCCTCATAATTTAGAAGCTGAACAATCACTTTTAGGCTCTCTTTTGCTTGATAAGGATGCCATTATACGTGTAGCTGACATTGTCAGGCCAGAAGATTTTTACCATGACAAACACCGCATGATTTTTGAAGCTATTATAGAT
>Ga0209777_10002243_pt1 | contig 25926 bp, 22 predicted proteins | sample FrelakmetHBP12HB_FD_187147 | JGI IMG/M metagenome (GOLD analysis project Ga0209777, IMG submission 187147) | Freshwater lake sediment microbial communities from the University of Notre Dame, USA, for methane emissions studies -HBP12 HB (SPAdes)... | ecosystem: Environmental > Aquatic >... | reverse complement strand
CTTGCTCGCCACCGATGTATTGCCGCAGAGGTCGGTGTAGATCCCGTTGGCCATCATCGGGCGGTCCGTCTCCGACGAGAAGTCGAAGTTCTGGTCAATGCCGGAGGCGATGTTGAAGGGATGGCCGCTGACGAATTCCAGCATCGGGGCAACCGTCCAGTTGTTGAGCATCGCGCCCTTGAAGCCGTTGCCCACCTTGCCGCTGCGGTACACCATGCTGAAGACGAAGCGATGGCGCTGGTCGAAGAGCGAGTTCGAGCGGTCCGCGTTGGGATTGAAATTGTCCTGCGGCGCCACCGTTGACTGCAGGTCTACAGAGTCGTCAATGGCATGCGACCAGGTGTAGGAAGCCAGCATCTCGTAGTGGCGCGAGAAGCGCTTGCGCAGGTTGACCGTCAGCCCGTGGTAAACCGAGTTGCCGTTGCTCGTGTTCGCTTCCATGTCGCCGAACGGGTTCGTTCCCGGCAGCCCGATGCCGTAGGCGCTGATCACGCTCTGCATGTAGGGCACACTCCCGGGTGGAAGGTACGGACCCCACGTCGGGTTCAGTCCGGAGGTGCGGAAGAAGTTGGCGAAGACCGATGGAATATACGGCTTCGCCGGATTGAATCCGAACGCCGTGGCTGGAAGCGACGTAGGATCAACCTGCGCGCCGAAGGCCAGCAACTGCGCCTGCGTGCAGCCTGGGCAATTGTCGGTGATGTAGTTGTACCAGTTCTGCAGGAGCGCGCCGATGTGCACCGAGTTGACGTTGATGGGCCGGTTCAGGTGATGCCCGCCGTTGAAGTTGTAAGTCAGGCTCAGCGCCATGCCGTTGTTGAACTCGTGCTCATAGCCAAAGCTCACCTGCTGCGAGTAGGCATAGACGAAGTTCTTGGAGTTGGGATAGCCGAATGGCAGTGACGGCAGCGGGACTGGGTTTCCGCCCAGCCCGGTCATGTAATTCTGATTGATCCAGACGGACTCCGTGTTGGGCGTGGGATCGAAGCGCTGCTGGTTTGGCAGGTAGGTCCAGCTGGTAGGTCCGGTGCCGCCCGGCACGCAGCCGGAAACGCCCTGGAACATGAAGGCGGCATTGAAGGTGAAGGGACTGCAGGGCTGCGCTGTCGAGCCGCCGATGATGAGCAGTTGCGGCGCCTGTGTGGCATCCGTGGCGTCCGCCAAGAAGACCAGCCCTAACAGCGGGTGGTCATAGAAGATGCCGTAGCTGCCGCGGAGGACGTCCTTGCCCTGGCCAAACATGTCCCAGGCAAAGCCCACGCGCGGCGCGAAGTTGTTGTAGTCGCGCGGCACACCCTTCGTGATGTTGAGCTCTTCATAGGCTTGCTGCGAAATGGTGGTGGCCGGAGTGAACTGCGGCGTCAGCTCCACGTCATAGCGCACGCCGTAGTTGAACGTCAGTCGCGGTGTCACGCGCCAGGAGTCCTGCACGAAGCCCGCAAATGTCTTGTTGGAAAACGACGCGTGCGGATTGCCCACGCCTTGCACGAAGTACTGCGGCAGGCCCGCGCCGTACGCTTGGATGGGCGACAGACTGGGCAGGCTCGAATCCAAGGTTACACTCCCGAAGTTATAGAGCCCGCCGAAATTCACCGCGAAGTCGGCGGTCAGCGGCAGGTAGTTGATGTCCACGCCCCACTTGAAGTTGTGCGTCCCCTTCGTCAGGCTGAAGTTCTCGGTCACCTGGTAACGTTGCTCAGTGCGTCGCAGCGTGCTGAAGGGCTCGCGTCCGAAGAACGCGTAGCCGGGAATGTTGATGGCGACACTGGAGCCGTTCGGCGCCTGCGACGCATAGTTGTAGAGCAGCCCGCGCCGTGAGTACTCGAAGCGCAGCTCGTTCACCTTGTTGTTGCCCATCACCCAGGTGTGCTGCGCCGTTCCCGCCACGTCGCGGTAGCTCTGCACCGAGGTGCGTGAAAATGCGTTCTGCCCGAAGTTCTGCGGGCCTTGCGCATTCACCTGAATGCCGGTGACCGTGCTCGGGCTCACGCCCACCCGCAGCGTGAGTTGCTGACTCGGGCTGATGTGGTGATCAATGCGCGCATCGTAGAGTGACGTTCCCTCGAAGACGGGATAGTTGCCAACAAGGCTCTGTAGAGGCACGAACGAGGCCGGTAGCGCCTGCAGTGCAGCTCCCGGAAGCGGCGTGAAGAATCCCGCACCCATAAACAGCGGATTATGGCCGGTAATGGCGACCGCTGCGCTGCTGCCCGCCAGCACGTCGTAGTTCACCACGGTTGCACACATGGGACCCGGGCAAGCGCTCAGCAGGTTGATCTGATCTGTGGTCAGCGGCAGCACCATCGAGTTCGGCGGCATGGCCAGATAGGGCGACATGTCAAAGTTCGTCAGCCCCCAGTTGTACTGCCCGATCGAGCTGTAACCGCTCTCGTGCCGCCGTGTGTCCTCGAACGACAGGAAGAAGAACGTTTTGTCCTTCTTGATGGCTCCGCCCAGCGTGGCGCCTGCCTGCAGCCGCGTGTAGGCCGGCTGTTCGATGGTGCTGAACAGGTTGGTCGCCTGGATGTAGCGGTTGCGCAGGAAGCCGTAGGCCGACCCGTGCAGATCGTTCGTGCCGCCTTTGGTGATGATGTTGATGACGCCGCCGGAGGAACGGCCGTACTCCGCGCTATAGCCGTTGGTCAGGATCTGAAACTCTTGCACCGCGTCCTGCGAGACGGTGGAGCGGATGCCGTTGACGGAGTTGTCCACGTTGTCCATGCCGTCAACGTTCACCAGGTTGCTGCGCGCCCGCTGTCCGCCGATGTTCAGACCCGACGTGGGCGCCGCGCCGATGGAGGGGGCGGTGTCGCGCGCCAGCTGCGAATTGGTAAGCGCGAAGTTGATGTAATTGCGCCCGTTGATCGGCAGGTTGTCAATGCGCTGCTCGTCAATCGTGGTGCTGGCGGAGGTGTTCTGGGTCTCGACCACCGGCGCCTGCGAGCTGACCTCGACCGTCTCCGTGACTGAGGCCACCTTCAGAACAACCGGGAACTGGGCCACCTGGCCAATGGTGAGCACCACATTCCGGTCCAGGAAGCGGGCGAATCCTTTGCATTCCACCGTCAGATCATAGGCAGCCGGCGGAAGCGCGTTGAAGACGTAGTCGCCGTCGGCGCCTTGCGTCTGCTGGCGCTCGATGCCGCGCGCCGCATTGCGCACAGTGACCGTGGCGTCCTTGATGACCGCGCCCTTGTCGTCCTTCACAATGACGTGCAGTTCGGCAGTTGCCTGGGCTGCTGCCGAAGAACTCAGAACCACCAGTGCCATAATTACAATGGACAGACAGAACAATTTACGCATCTTCATCATCTTCGTCCTCTGGCTGACGCGCCCGGAGCGGGCATGAAATATTGTGGGGACAGGAGTTGACCGGATTCAGGTCCCGGGAAATAAGACGACCAGCATCACCCTCGTCCCACAGCGGGAAAAGTTTTATACCACTTGTCACAGGGATGCAAGCGAAGATTGCATCTGAGCGACAAATACTGCGCAAATTCCTTACTTCTCAATCGTTTGCGCTGTGAGCTGAATTCCCGCCCGCGCTTCGCCGTCGCGCCGCAGCGCCCACGCCATGCGCGGCGTGTTGTGGGCAATGCCGACGCGCCCCCTGCGGTCGAGCAGGATGATGCCGCCGTGCCCGTTCAGCCTGCGGTGCAGGTGCCGGATGGCATGCGCCGCCACCTCGGTAGGCGGGCGCTCGGCCGTCACCTGGTCGGTGGCGGACTTGGCGAAGACCAGTTTCATCATCGGCTCGCCCCAGCCGGTGGTCGAGGCTGCCGCCGTGTCATTGTCCGCGTAGCAGCCGCAGCCGATGAGCGAGGAATCGCCCACCCGTCCCGGGGCCTTGTTCAGCGTGCCGCCGGTTGAGGTTGCGGCAGCGATGCTGCCGTGCGCGTCCACCGCCACCGCGCCCACCGTGTCGTGCGAGTCGGCTTCATACGGGTCAGTGGGCCCGCAGAATTCGCTGGGCGCCGTAAGGTAGCGCTGCTCCTGCGCCTTTTGCCAGCGCTCCACCTCGCGCGGGATCACCAGCTCGGAGTTGTCGCACAAGGCCATGCCGTGCTCGGCGGCGAAGCGCTCGGCGCCATCGGCCACAAAATAGACGTGCGGGCTGCGCTCCAGCACCAGGCGCGCGGCGCGCACCGGGTTGCGCAGCCGCTGCACGCAGCCTACGCCTCCGGCGCGCAGCGTCTGGCCGCACATCATCAGGGCATCCGTCTGCACGTGGCCGTCGCGGTTAAGGAAGGAGCCGCGTCCCGCGTCGAAGGTCTCGTCGTCCTCCATGGCGACCACGGCGGCTTCCACCGCATCGAGCGCGGAACCGCCACGGTCGAGCGCCGCCCAGCCGGCTTCGGCGGCCAGGCGCACCCCCGCCAGGTGGGCCACCACCGCTTCATCGGGGATGGCCCACGCTCCGCCATGCACCAGGATCACCGGATCGACCACATGCGCTCTCTTCCGCGGCCCACAGCCGCGCACCACCCGGAAACAGCAGAATACAACATCGGCTGCATCCTCACGGCCTCAGAAATCTCTGGCTCCGCTCGCCTGTGCGCGGTAAGCTGCTCTCGCCATGAAAGACACACGCTTCGCAGTCCTTCTTGCCATCCTCGCGGCCGCCCTCTCCCCTACGAACCTCGCCGCCAACGACTCCGCCGCCTCCGTCGCCGCCGGGGGTATTCAGCTCAAGCGCGAGTCGCGCATCACCATGAAGAGCGAGAAGCTCTTCATCAGCCGTGACAAGGTGCGCGTGGAATACGAGTTCCTCAATGAGACTCCCCAGGACATCACCACTGAAGTCGCCTTCCCCATCCCCGAGTACAAACTTGAGTTCGATGCTGCCGAGCCGTTCTTCAACGACTTCCGCCTCTGGATCGAGGGCAGCGAGTTGAAGTACTCGGTCGAGGTCAAGGCGCTGGTGAATGGCGCCGACCTGGCGCCGCTTCTGGCGAAGTACAACATTGACGCCGCCAGCTTCGGCCACTTCGACGTCGGTGACAATCACTCTGACGAATTCGCCAAACTCCCGCCGGCCGCGAAGGACGAATTGGTTCGCGCCGGCCTCTTCCAGGTTGATGGCGAAGAGACAGTCCCCGTCTGGCACGTGCTCAAGACCTACCACTGGACTCAGATCTTCCCCGCCGGAAAGATCCTCCACGTGCGCCACGAGTACACGCCTATGGCCGGCTTCAACTTCCTCCACGCTGAGGACTTGAATGACGCCGCGCGCAAAGCCAAGATTGAGGAAGCAAGACGGAAGTTGAGCGCCGGCAAGGACCCACAGAGCGACAAGTACGAACTGGAGGGCCTCACCTACCTGGATGATCGCCTGTCATCGGCCTGCATTGAACCCTCACTTGCCCGTGCTATCGCCGCACGCATCAACGCCCGCAAGGCGGACCCCAAGGCCGTGCAGAATTACAACGTGTACGTCGGCGCCACGTGGGTGGATTACATCCTCACCACCGCCAACAGTTGGAAGACGCCTATCGGCGACTTCGAGCTCACCGTGGAGAAGCCCGCTTCGAACAATTCCAGCGGTGCGCCGGTGCTCACCAGCTTCTGCTGGGAGGGCCCGGTGGAGAAGCTCGATGCGACGCATTTCGTCGCCCGCGCCCATGACTTCGTCCCCAAGGATGAGCTGCACGTCTTCTTCTTTGACACTTTTTGAGTTGCGCCAGGGTGGCAACAGAGAAACCAAGCGATTTTTCACCAGCAGTTTGCTGTTGACGGGCTGATGCCCCCACCCGCGAGGCAGGAACCGCCTCACCATCGTTGTGTTCTGGTTATGTAACGATCGGCTTTTTCTTTGGTTCGCTCCAACGCGATGTGGCAGATTGTGGATAGAGCGGAAAATGGAGCCCGGAAACTTAGGGAGACGAGCTGCCGCAAGAGTCGCGGTTCATGCGACCCTTGCCACTGAGGAAAGAGGCCCACAGGTGACGCTTCGCCCATGAAACCACGTCAGGTACCAGGGATACCTAAGGCAGAAGAAATAGTTGCAAAAATGCGAGGTTAATAGTACCAGCACCGTGTAGAGTTCACCCCGGGGAGAGTACGTGAGCATAGAGAAAGACGCGAAGGCGAGCGAAATCGCAAAGCAACTGCGCGAATCAAGTGAGTCGCCCAAAGCCGCAGCCCGCCGTCGCGAGCGGGAGGTGCTTGAGAAGATGGCCACTCTGCTAATGGTGGGTAGCGAAGCGGAACTGTGTCGGGCGCTGGAAGAAGACTTCGGCCTGAAAAGAGACAACCCTACGTTCCGGGAGACTGTCAGGGTTTGGCGCGCCCTTCGGCGAGGCGATTGACGCGCTTGCTGAAGGCCGCCACGCGCGCGTCCTTCTCCTCCTCCGACATTCCCTGTTCGGTCATGTGAGCTTCGAGGAGCGCAGCAATCTTCTTCAGCCCAGCTTCCTTCTTAAGGCGAGGCGCGGGAATACGAACTGGACGTCGTGCTGGCGTTGCCATATTCCTTTTCATGGTACTTCACGAAACCCCGGTTCTCAATAGAATCCTGCTACTCATCTTGATGCACGCATACCAGAAAGGGACTGCGGCGCAATCGCGACTCTGCAGGCCGCTCGAAAGTCCACGGGATTCAAGGAATTACCCTTTTGAAGCTCACCTGAAACCGACACCGGCAAATGGCTGGTTCTTCTATTGCGCGCTGACCGGTTGTTTGTTCTTCGCGGCAGCCTTCTTCGCCGCCTTGCGGTCCTTGCCCGTGGTCTGGTCGTAGGTGTAGCGGATGCGGTGCACCACGGTGACGGTGGAGATCACGGCCAGCAACCACATCACCGGCGCCATGCGGTTGAACAGCGCGCCGATGATGATAAGCACCACGCGCTCCGGCCGTTCCATGAAGCCGACCTTGCACTTCTCAATCATGTTCTCGGCGCGGGCGCGGGTGTAGCTCACCAGCAGCGAGCTCACCATCACGAATGCCGTCAGCACCACGTAGGTGTAGTGGTTGGCGCGCGCATAATACACCAGCAGGCCGAAGAACAGCACCACGTCGCTGTAACGGTCAACCACCGAATCGAAGAAGCCGCCGAACTCGGTGACCTGGTTGGTGAGGCGGGCCACACGGCCGTCCACCATGTCGAAGATCCCCGCGCCGATGATCACTCCGGCGGCACAGCGGAACATGAATGGCTGGTTGTTGTCAGCCGAGGCAAAGCCGAAGAACACCGCGGCCACCACGTTGATGACCAGTCCGATGAAGGTCAGCGCGTTGGGCGAGATGCGGGTGAGCGCAAGACCGTCCACGATCTTGTACAGCAACCAGCCGCAATACTTGCCCACCGCGTTTGTCCAGGTCATTGCGCCTCGTCATGCATCGTGGTCAGCTTCAGGATCTCCAGCTCCCGGTCGCCGTTGGGCGTGGTCACCGTGGTGGTGTCGCCCACCTTCTTGCCCATCAGGGCGCGGCCGATGGGTGACGTTGTGGAGATCAGCCCCTTGCCCACGTCGCTCTCCTCGCTGGTCACTAGCTTGTAGGTCAGCTCCTCGTCCTTGGTGCCGTCGTAGATCTTCACCGTGGAGCCCAGCGCTACCCGGTCGCGGGGGATGTTCGCCAGGTTCAACATCGAGAGGTCCGCCATGCGCCGCTTGAGCTGGCCCAGGCGCGCGCGCACGAACTCCTGGCGCTGCTTCGCCATGTGGTACTCGGCGTTCTCGCTGAGATCGCCCATGGCAACCGCCTTCTTCAGCTCCTTGGGGAGCTCATGGTTCAACTCGTACTCCAGGGTCTTGATCTCGTCCTGGAGCTTCTTTTTCACATGTTCTGGCATGGAGCGGGGAACCCTCTGACCGGCATTTTGTTCATTATAACCCGCGTATGCGGTGCGCCGGCGGCCGTGCCCGGAACGCTCGAAAATTGACCCCCCGCGGGGCACCTATCTATAATCTATGGAGTTCGATTGTCTTTTGCTGCCATGCGGCACGCCCCATGACAAATTCTCACTTCAGCATCGGTGACAAGGTTGTTTACCCCAACCATGGGGTCGGCGTCATCGAGCAGATCAGCAGCCGCACCATTGGGGTCTCCGTCGAGCGCTACTACCTGCTGCGCATCAAGGCCAGCAGCCTGAAGGTCATGGTCCCCTTCCAGAACGTGGATTCCGTCGGCCTGCGCCGCGTCATCAAGAATGGCGAGGCACAGAAGATCGTGGAGTACCTGATGGACGGCAAGTGCGAGAACAACGCCGACTGGAAGTTCCGTTTCAAGGAGAACTCCGACCGCATGCGCTCCGGCTCGCTGATGGACGTGGCCGCCGTGCTCAAGAGCCTGCTCATACTCAATCACCAGAAGCCGCTCAGCTTCCGCGAAAAGAAGATGCTGGAGCGCGCCCGCTACCTGCTGGTGAGCGAGCTGGCCATGGCGCGTAACTGGCAGGAGAACGAAGTGGAAGACGAATTGCGTAAGGCCCTCTCCAAGTGCAAGTTGCGTTTCCCGGAAGCTTCCCCCATCGAAAGCTGATTCCCCGGCAATTTCCCCGCCCCGAATGCAAATCCAACCGCCATGACCGGCCCTCTCCGCCTCTCCTGCCCACCGGGCGGATATACTGGCCCCGTGGAGCCCGACCACTCCGATTCCCGTTTGCCCGGCCGCATCCTTGCACTCGACGTTGGCACCCATACACTCGGCCTGGCGGTGACCGATGCCCTCGGCATCACCGCCCAGGGGCTGGAGACCATCCGCCGCCGCAACAAACGTACAGACCTGGCTGCTTTGGCGGAGGTCATTCAGCGCTTCCAGGTGGTGGAGCTGGTGGTCGGCCTGCCCACGCGCCTGAGTGGGAAGGACAGCCGGCAGACGGAGTTCGTCCGCGAGTTCGCCGAACTGCTGCGAAAGCACTTTGATCTTCCCCTGCACCTCTGGGATGAGCGCCTGACCTCTGCGGAGGCCGGCCGCGTGCTGCGCGCCTCGGAGATCTCCATCCGCAAGCGCGCCGGAGCCATTGACCGTCTGGCTGCCCAGCTCATCCTGCAGAACTTCCTGCAGGCCCGTTCGGCCGCTGGACCTCCGGCTGCGGAGTAGCTTTTTCGCCCTCTTCACAGCGCCGTCCTTCGAATACACTGTCTTCAGATGAAGCGTTCCTTCGCGAAACTCATCATTCTCGCGCTGCTGGCCGCCGCCGGCTGGCTGGCTGCCGCCCTGCTGTGGCCGCTCAGCCCTCCGCTGCAGACCACGGTCATCTTTCCCCCTGGAGCCGGCGCCCGGACGATCGCCCACCAGCTCGCGGCCGCCGGCGTCATTCGCAGCGAGCGTGCCTTCATCCTGCTGTACCACGCTCGTAAAGGGCTCAAGCTCAGGGCCGGCGAGTATGCCTTCACCCGGCCGACCAACACCCTCGAAGTGATGGACCGCATCGCCCGCGGAGACAGCCTCAGCCGCACCTTGGTCATCCCCGAGGGTTACAACATGTTTGAAATCGCGCAGGCGGTCGAGGGTGCCGGACTGGGCAAGGCGAGCGACTTCCTCGCCATCGCCGCGCATGACACTTCGTTCCTCCGCACGTATGACCCCCAGGCCACGTCACTCGAGGGTTACCTCTTCCCTGACACCTACCGCTTCACCCGCACCCAGACGATGCACGACATCGTGGCCGCCATGGTCCGCCGCTTCCAGAGGGAGGCCGCGGCACTCGGGCTCACGGAGAACGTGCGCCGCACTGTCATCCTGGCCTCTATCGTGGAGAAGGAAACCGCCGTTCCCGAGGAGCGCCCGCTGGTCGCCGGGGTGTACGTCAACCGTTTGCAGAAGAGCGTGCCACTGGGCGCGGACCCGACGGTCATCTACGCCGCCGAACTGGCCGGGCGCTACCGCGGCGTCATCCATCAAAGTGACCTCGACTCCGACTCGCCCTACAACACCTATCACCACCCCGGCCTGCCCCCGGGGCCGATCGCCAACCCCGGCTCCGCCGCCCTGCGCGCCGCCCTGCATCCTGCGCAAACGCCCTTCCTCTTCTTCGTCGCCGAGGGCGATGGCAGTGGCCGCCACCGCTTCTCCAGCTCCTATCGCGAGCACGAGCGCAACGTCGCCGCCTACCGCAAGACACAGAAGTAACCTCTTCGCCGTCATATCCATCCAAGACGGCCCGCCCGTAGGCATTGTCAGCGTCTATACTGGTATACGAATCCCCCCCAGAATCTGGGCAGGACCTGAAGAAAATGCCCCTTCGCCCCCGACTGCTCATGGCCACCGCTCTGCTGTGCCTCGCTACGGCGCCCGCCTGCCTGCTGCGCTCCCGCCACGTGGAGTCGCGCCTCTCGCCGACTCCTCTGAAGACCGCCACCCAGCAGGAGCTCATCGAGCGCATGAACCGGCAGGCCGCACTGGTGCACACCATGAACGCCACCGTGGATATTGACACCTCGGTCGGCGGACAGAAAAAGGGCAAGGTCACCGAGTACCAGCAGATACGCGGCTACGTCCTGGCTGAGAAGCCCTCGAAGCTCCACATGATCGGCCTCCTCCCCGTCGTCCGCACCCGCGCCTTTGACATGGTCAGCACAGCCGACGGCTTCCGCCTCTGGATCCCGCCCAAGAACCGTTTCATCGTCGGCAGCGACGAGGTCACCACTCCCTCGGCCAATGCGCTGGAGAATCTCCGCCCCAGCGTCATCTACGACGCCCTGCTCCTGCACGAGGTGAACCCCGCCAATGAGATCGCGGTGCTCGAGTCCGGCACCCAGATCGTCGCTGACCCCGAGCATACGCGCCACCTGCAGCAGGCTGACTATCGCTTGAACGTGCTGCGCCGCGCCGCCAATGGCCAGTGGTACCTGCAGCGCCGCGTGTACTTCGACCGCTCCGACCTGCGCGCCTACCACCAATCCATCTACGATCGCAAAGGCGACGTGGTCACCGACGTCGAGTACAGCCAGAACGAGGAGCACAACGGCATCAGCTTCCCCTCGCAGATTGACATCGTGCGGCCGGTGGAGGAATACACGATCGGCATTCATTTCTTGAAGCTCACCTTGAATGAACCGCTCCGCCCCGATCAGTTCGAGCTGCAGCAGCCCGACGGCGTCTCCGTCACCGTCCTGGATGGCTCCGGGACGACCGGCGCGCAGAAATGAGTTTCATGGTCGAGGAATTCGCAGGCGCCCCGGATACCCCCGATGCCCGGCGATACAACCGGCTGAGCCGCCGCGTGAGCTTTGCCGACGCCGCCGTGGCACTGCTGTTCATGGCGCTGCTCTTGCTCACCGGCTGGACCGGCAATTACCGGGACTTCGCGCACAGGGTCAGCGGCCAGGACAGCAACATCCTCTCCCTGTTGATCTACGTTTCTCTGCTGGTTCTCTCTCTCAAGGCGCTCAGCTTGCCGCTCGATCTTTACGGCTTCCGCCTCGAACACCATTACCATCTCTCCAATCAGAGTTTCGGCGCCTGGTCGTGGGACCAGGCCAAGGCGCTGCTTGTTGGCCTTGTGCTCTCTGTCGCCATGGCGGAGCTGTTCTACTATCTGGTGCGCCAGCAGCCGCAGTGGTGGTGGATATGGAGCTGGGCCGCGTTCATGGTTGTCACCGTGCTCTTCGCGCACATCGCGCCGGTGGTGTTCTTTCCCATCTTCTACACCTTCCACAGCCTGAAGAATGAGGCCCTGCGCAACCGCCTCACCCGGCTCAGCGAGAAGGCAGGCACGCGCGTCCGCGGAGTCTATGAGTGGTTCCTCTCGGAAAAATCCCGCAAGGCCAACGCCGCCCTCATGGGCCTGGGCCGCACGCGCCGCATCGTGATCAGTGACACCCTGCTCGCCGCCTGCAATGACGATGAGGTCGAAGCCGTCCTCGCCCACGAGCTCGGACACCACGTCCACCGCCACATCCTTAAGGGCATCCTCATGCAGGCGTTGATCTCGTTCATCGGCTTCTGGGGATTCAAAATCGTGGTGCGCTGGGCTGACATGGACCCCCATCCCTGGCTGGCTCACTATCACCAGACTGACTTTGCCAATTTGCCGCTCATCGTCCTCGCCGCCACCGCCATGTCGCTGTTGCTGCTGCCGTTCCTCAACGCGCTCTCGCGCTACCATGAGGGCCAGGCGGATCGCTACGCATTCAAGTCCATTGCGGCGGTGGAGCCGTTCATCAGCGCAATGGACAAGATGGCGGCCCAGAACCTCTCCGAGCGCCACCCGCCGCACTGGGTGGAGCTCCTCTTCCTCTCGCACCCGCCCGTCTCGCGCCGCATCGAGGCCGCCGAGCGCTGGGCTGCGCGCCACCGCGCCTGAGGCCTGAACCCTCCTTCTCATTCGCTCGGCCTGCAGCGCGCGCCGTTGCGGGCGAGCCCCGCGCGCTCCATCTGTCCGGTTGTCTGGTAGAGGCGTGCCGGCCGCCCCCAATCAGGCTGGGTCATACGGCGGCCAGAGAAAACCCGCGGCTTCGGCCGCGGGTGTGGATGCCATCCGGAGCACACTGCTTACATGGCCGGCTTGTTAGTCTTCTGCCCCGGTTTGATGTTCTGGTGCAGCTTCGCCTGCGCGATGCGCTGCTTCACCTCGTCGGCCTTCTCGTAGTTCGGATTCTCCTTCAAGAGCTGTTCCCAATCCGCGATGGCGCCCTTGGCGTCCATCTTGCCCTGCCACTTGAAGATTCCGCGGTTGAAAAGCGCGTTGGAGTTCTTCGGTGCGTCCTTGAGCGCGCGGTTGATCTCCGTCAGGGCATCGTCCACGTGCCCGAGGTAAAACATGGCGGTGGCCATGTCCGTGCGGACATTGTCGTTCTTCGGCTCAACCGCCAGGGCGTGCTTGTAGTAATCAATGGCCTCGGTGAAAACTTGTGCGTCGTAGTACATGTTGCCGACCTGCGCCAGCAGCGCCGCGTCGTTGGGCCTGGATCTGAGCTGCTCCCGGAGCGGTTCCGACTGCTTGTCGGCCATGGCTTTCATCTGTTCGGGGCTCGGCGCTCGCTGACCCATGCCCATGCCGCCACCCATCCCGGCGGGGGCCTGCGTCTGCTCGGCCGCGGCCGGAGCGGTGCCGCCAGGGGCCGAGCCGCGCAGCAGATAACCGACCGCGCAGCCCAGCAGCAGGCAGATCACCGCCATGATGTAGGCTTGCGTGCTCGTCCAGGTTTGCGTGGGAGTCCTCTTGTCCGTCTTTGCCATTTCTGCGTCCTCTTGTTGTCGAACCGCTGGGGTGCGCTTCGCGACTTGATATTCTCCGCCCTATGATTCTACGATAATTCCTCGTGGGCACACAGCTGTGTGATGTTCGTCGCGGATTGCCCCGGAGATTCTTCCCGAGGGACCCTGAACCGTCCCTATGGGGTCCGCGAGCGACCGGTCGACTGGCGCCGCGGCAGGCATCTCCCGCCCGCGTGGGAAACTTCCTTCAAAGTGAGCTGATGACGTGAGTCGTGTCCGCATGAACTGGCAGATCAAAATTGTCCTGCCGGTTGCCGCCGTGCTGCTGAATAGCCTGTTGCTGTTTGCCTTGGTGACCTCCACCCAGGGAAACACGGCGGGCAGCGGAAAAGTCGTTCTCTCCATCGCCATCGGAGGCGCCGTCTGCATCTGCGCCGTCATGTTGATGGTGCTCGCCGTGGTGGTGCGGCAGCCCATGCTCGAGCTGCAGGAGAAGATTGCGCGGGTGCGCGAGGGCGACCTGTGGGTGGATGTCAGCTTTGCCCACAGGAACGATGAGATCGGCGACCTGGGTCGCAACTTCAATGAGATGGTCCGCCAACTGCGCGAGAGCCGCGAGGAGATCCACCGGCTGCACCGCACCCAGATGACGCGCGCCGAACACCTTGCGACCCTGGGTGAATTGGCCGCCGGGCTCGCCCACGAGATTCGCAATCCTCTCGCCGGCATCGCCGGCGTCATCGAGATCGTTGCGCGCGACCTGCCACAGAACAGCCCCGCTCAGGCCGTGCTCGGCGACGTCCGCCACGAGGTGCAGCACATCAATCGCATCGTCAGCGAGCTGCTGGAGATCGCCCGGCCACGCGACCCCGACTTCCGTCTCGGCGACCTGGTGGCCACCACCGAGCACGCCGTGACCTTCGCCCGCGAGCAGCTCGCGGCCCGCCAGGTGGGGCTGAGTTTCAACAAGCAGGTAAAGCTGCCAAAGATCGAGCATGATGCCGGTCAGATGCACCAGGTGCTGCTCAACCTGCTGCTCAACGCCGCGCAGGCCTGTCAGCCCGGCGGCCACGTCACGCTGGAATTCGGCCAGGATGACGACAACGTCTCGGTCGCCGTGGCGGACGATGGCGCGGGCATCACGGCCGAGGCCCTGCCCCACATCTTCCGGCCTTTCTACACCACCAAGGGCGAAGGCACGGGGCTGGGACTCTCGCTCGCGCGGCGCATCGTGGAGGACCACGGCGGCACCATTGAAGTCTCGAGCTGGCCCGGTAAAGGCAGCCGGTTCACCGTCGTCCTGCCCAGGGACCGCCGCCGGTTGTCGGAAGACGGCTCGCCCCTCCCAGACGGGCCCACCGCGCGGAACGCCGGGCAGGATTGAAGCCCGTGCGCTGATTCCCGCCTTTCCCCGGCTTCCTGCGATTGCGGCGCGCGCGCGCCCTCGGGATTTCGTAGAATGGTGGCAGGATGCCTCAGGAAAAAGTCCTGATCGTGGATGACGAGAAGCTGGTGCGCTGGACGCTGCGCCAGAAATGCGAGAAGTGGGGCTTCCACGTCATGGAGGCCGACCACGGCGCCGCTGCTCTGCGCGTGGTGCAGAATGAGACCCCTGACCTGCTCCTCCTCGACGTGCGCCTGCCTGACATGAACGGCATCCAGGTGCTGGAGCAGATGAAGCTCTCCAACACCGCGCCGCGCGCCGCCATCATGATCACCGCCCACGGCCGCATTGATGATTTCAAGGCCGCGCAGAAACTTGGCGCCTACGACTTCATCGAGAAGGGCGGAGATTTTCACGATCGCCTCGAGGTCGCCGTCAAGAACGCACTTGAGGCCACCCGCCTTCGCGCCGAGAATGAATCGCTGAAGACCGAGGTTCGGCGCCGCCGCCGCGCCGCCTATCACGACGTCATCGCCAAGAGCCAGGTGATGAACGACCTGATGGGTTTCGTGGACAAGGTCGCCGCCAGCGAGGCCTCCACGATCCTCATCCAGGGGGAGAGTGGCACCGGCAAAGACCTGGTCGCGCGCGCCATTCACTTTGAGAGCAGGCGCCAGGAGCGCCCGTTCATCATCATCAACTGCTCCGCCATCCCCGAGACCCTTATGGAAGCCGAGCTCTTCGGCCACGAGCGCGGGGCCTTCACCGACGCCAAGGCGATGAAGAAAGGCCTCTTCGAGCAGGCCGACGGCGGAACCCTCTTCCTCGACGAGATCGGCGAGCTCTCCCCGCTGCTGCAGGCCAAGCTCCTGCGCGTGCTTGAGGACCAGGTCATCCGCCGCGTCGGCGGCGTGCGCGACATTCCGGTGAACGTGCGCGTGATCGCCGCCAGCAATCGTGACCTGGAACGCGCCGTCCGCGAGAACCAGTTCCGCCAGGACCTCTACTACCGGCTCGCCATCATTTCCATCTTCCTGCCGCCGCTGCGCGAGCGCCGTGAAGACATCCTGCCGCTTACCGAGTTCTTCATCGAGACCTACAACCGCCGCTTCAAAAAGGCTGTGCAGGGCCCTGCTGAATCCACCCGCAAGCTCCTGCTCAAGCACGACTGGCCCGGCAACGTGCGCGAGCTCAAGAACGCCATCGAGCGCGCCATGATCCTCGAGGACGAGGAGCAGTTGCGTCCCGACTATCTGCCCTTCGCCGTTGGCCAGACCAACAATCCCTTCACCGCTTTTGAGATGAGCAGCCGCGGCGCCAGCGGCACACCGCCCGACGGGCCCGACATGCCCCTGCCGAACGGACGTACACTGCCCGGCCTCCGCATTCCCGAGGGCGGCACCTCGCTGGAAGCGGTGGAGCGTTCGCTCGTCGAGATGGCGCTGCAGCAGTCCAACGGCAACCAGACCCAGGCCGCCCGCCTGCTAGACATCAGCCGCGATGCCCTCCGCTACAAGCTGAAGAAATTCGGCCTCATGCACGCCGAGGACGGTGACGAGGGCCCGCAGACGTAGCGCCGAACTCTATCCCGCGCATCCTCGCGCCCGGCTCCAGGTTGCGGGTACGGCAACAACATGAGAGAACGTCATGTTGAGCGAAGCGCCCTTCTGTTGGGCGTCGTCATGTTGAGCGCAGCGCCCCGCTTCTGGGCGCGGAGTCGAAACACGAAACACCCTGCGTTCTGTTTCACTGATCCCTTGCTGCTCAATGTCGTGAGGAGCCGCGGACATCTCTGTTCATCCGTGCCCATCCTCGCACAAACGAAACCGCCGCCCTTGCGAGCGGCGGTCCCGGGATTGCAGCCCGCTCCTGCAGCTACATCGTGGACACGGTATGGGTGAAGTAGATCAGCACGTAGGCCTTCAGCGTACCGCTGGTCGTCGGGATGCCGCTCACCTTGACCGGCACGCCGTTCACCAGCTGCCCCGCCACCGTGTTCAGTGTGGTCGGGTTGCTGATGTCCTGCGGGGTGACGGTGATGTTGTCACCCTGGCGGTCCACCTGGTACACCAGCGTCGCGCTGCCGCTCGTCGTGCTCAGGCTCACCGTGACCGGTAGCGCCGGAGAGACAACGTTGGTGCGGCGCACCGACGTCATTGGCACCGGCACGGTATAGGCAAACGTGTTGCTGCTCGTTGAGTACGGCGTTGAGATCAGCCCCATTGGCGCCGGCACCGGGTAGAGCACCGTCCAGTTCGCAGCCCAGGTGTTGGCTGCCGCCGAATCGTTCCAGCGCGCCGTGCTCTCGCCCACCGTCTTCAGGATCCCCACCACGCCACCAAAGTTCACCGAGTTGTTCGTCACGTTCACGTAATCGGTGATTGCGTTGGCGCCGCTGTCAATCTGCGTCGGGAAGGCGAAGTCCCAGAAATAGAAACCGCTGATGGGATTGTTGTTGGGGTCGGTCCCGTTCGAGCTGCCGCTCGAAATGTAATCAATCACGCCGTTGTAGCCGTCACCGCAGGTGGCGGCGTCGGGATCGCCCATGCGGAAGCCCTGGCGGTAGTTGAACCCGGTGCTGTTGGCCGCCGAGATCACGCCGTTATAGCGCGCCACCTCGATGTCCACCGTGTCCGCCACCGGAGGCGTCGCCGCCGACAGCGGGTCAATGGTCACGCTGACCTTGAATCCGCGCGCAAAGTTCGGCAGGTGGCCCGTCGCGGGAGGAGCGAAGAACGCAGTGCCGGTTCCGATGGGCGTGGCTCCGCCCTGGTAGAGGAACTCCGTGTTTGAGTCAATGGCAATGTGTTTGGCATGGCCGTCTTCCGTCGTCACCCACATCGTGTTGTTGGTGTAGTTGACGTGCAGCACGTGGCCCTCGGGGTTCAGCCATATCGTGTTGAAGGCGGCGGCCGCATAGATCCGAGTCGCCGTCAGCGTCCCGTTCTGCTGGTAGCGCGCCGCTATGCGCACGTACTTGTTCGGCAACGCCGCCGCCACCGAGGAGAAGTTCATGATGGTCGACTTCTGCCCCAGATCCAAGTCGTAGAAAATGGTGCCGTTGGTCGCGTCCGCCAGGACGTTGAAGGTCGCGCTGCCCGGCGTGGCCGTCTCTGGATTGGTGACCGGCCTGACTGGGTGGACCCTGGTGATGTTGATGGATGTGTTGTCGTTGCTGACCGAATTCACCCGGCCATACACTTTGCGCAGCAGCAGGGTGTCCATCCTGGGGTGCGGATGGTGGTGCACCGGCCCGTTGAAGTTCACCACCCAGAACGGTGTCCCGCTTACTGGATTGTGCTCCACCAGGAAGGCCGGGTGGCGCAGGTCGAACTCCACGTCCACCAGGTTCGTGCTGCTTGTGGTGACCGAGAGCGTTTCGTCGAACGGGACGCTCAGCGGGATCGTCATGTTCGGAGCCGTCCCTTGGGCGCCCGCAATGTCGATCTGCGCGCTCGGCACGGTCGAGCCGGGCGGGAAGTTGGTGACGTCGAAGCCGGGCTCCGGATCCGCCGCCACCACCAGCGATACGTCGCCGGGGTTCGCTGCGATCGTCAGCCTGGCGGCCACGTAGTTGCCCGTGGGAATGGTCGCCGTGGCCAGCAGATCGCTGATCTGGTCGAGTTGTACCAAGTTCGTTACCGGCGGGGTCGCGGGAGCGGTATAGACCGAGACCGTTGAGCCTCCTCCCTGCGGCACCAGCGATATGCCGAGGACCTTGACGCCGATCAGAGCCCAGTTGTCGGTAGGATCGTCGCTTACGAAGACGCCCACCGGACTGGTGCTGCCTCCAGGCGCGGGGGGACTGGATGGCGAGCTCGAACCGCCGCAAGCAACCAGGAAGAATGCCGAGAGCACCAAAAGCCCGGCAAGAATACGAGACAAGCGGTATTTCATTTTGCGCTCCTTAAGGTGTTCATTGATCCGAAGAAGCGGGCGCCGGCCCGTCCCTTCTGCCCACGATCAAGGTTCAGCCTGGAGCAAGCCTGTAGCCTAAGATGAGACTGCCCGATGACGCGGATGGCTGACCCGACGGAGCGAACCCTTCGTACTGTGTAAAGTTGCGCGCGCCGGATGTGAAACTCAAGTTACTTAGGTAGGCTGTCCAGAAGCGGGAAATGGCCCGGCGGCAGGTACTCTCGCACCGGGGATGGCGTGCACCCCAATTCATCGTGCTTAAGTGGGTGCTTCGAGTCCGAGCACTATTGTTCGATGGTGGAGGCGCTCTCTTGCACTTCAAGCTCGAACAACTGCTGCAATGCGGAGGTCAACAGTACCTTGTTGTCGTCGTGGTCCGGCAGCTCCTTGAGCTGGCGCGCCAATGAGGCCGCGAGGCGCTGCGTGATGTTCGCACTCAGGGTGTGCAGCACGTCATACTGTTCGCCCGTGAATGGCCCGAACTCTTCCGACAGGTGTTTCACTTCTTGATTGCAGATCTGGCCCAGTCGCGCCCGCAGCGCCTGCAACGTCGGCAGCACGCCCTCCGTCAGCAAGCCCCGGAGGAACCCTGTTACCGCTGTCTGCACCAGAGTTTCGCTCGGCTCGAGTTCGTCCGGCCGTGCCCCGCGCGTCTCGAACATCTCGCAAAGCTTGTCAATATCCAGCAGTTCAACCCCAGGCACGGCCCGCGCTGCCGCGTCAATGTTGCGCGGCACCCCAAGGTCGAGCAGCAACAGCCGCCGTCCGTCGCGCTCGTCCATCGCGAATTCAAGTTCCGCCTGGGAGAGCAGTGCCTGGGTTGAGGTTGCCGCCATCACCAGGTCGGCGTGCAGCAAATGGTGGCGCAGGTCCTCGGCGTGCACCGCATGGCCCCCCACCTTCTGCGCCAGCCGCTGCGCTCTTTCCCTGCTGCGGCTCAATATCGTGAGCTCGCCCAGGCGCGCCGCGCAGAACGCCCGCGCCAGCTCCCCGGCCATCTCCCCGGCACCAAGGATTGTGATCTTCGGCTTGCGGACGCCACCCAGCCGCTCGCTCGCTGCTTCGACGGCGGCCTCGGCGAGCGCAACCACCGGCGTCCGGCACTCGGCGCTTTGCTGTACGTGCGCGGAGATCTCCGCGGCCTTCTTCACCGTGGCGTCCAGAAAGCGGCCGGTTGTGCCTGCGGTGCGCGCTTCCTGCCACGCTTGCGCAAGCCCCGCGGCCACCACCGGCTTGCCGAAGAGCGCCGTATCCAGTCCGCTGGACGCGCGGAAGACATGCGCCACTGCCTCGTCGCCCAGCAGGCGATAGAAGCTTGACCATTCAGAGAGTTTCAGGGCGCGCGATCGGGTCAGATAGCGCAGCACGGAATTGGCGGCCTGCCCGGCATCCTGCGTCCAGGCGATGAACTCCGTCCGGCTGCAGTTGGAAACCACCAGAACTTCATCAATGCCCTCGGACTGCACCAGGCTGCTCAGCGCCTCCTGGCGGCATGGTTCGCCGATCCAGAAGCGTTCACGGCTCGCCAATGCAGCGCTCCGGCAACTTATGCCGATCACGACTAGTGTCGGTTCCACGGTGAGCTCCCGCACTTCTCCACCGGTGAATGCGCACCTCACGTGCCAAATGCAATGAACTCGGATGAATTCTGTAGGGGTTTGTTTTCATGGAGTTGGCTCGCTTGCCGCCGTCGGCAGCCGGTGGCCGACCTGGCCTACTTGTGCCATTTGGCGCGCACCGGGCGAGTGATTTGACCCGCAATGTGCGGATCAATCTCCGCAAGTGGTTGATAAGCTTGAGTAGAAAGTCGTGATTAAGCGCAATATCCAATTCCTGCTTCCGCCGCCGCGCACCGGCACTCTCCGCGTTGACGCTTCCGCATTCACACTGATAAACTCAGGTTTTTGCAGCACTTACCGCAATCCAAGAAGGACCTACCGTGCGCTATTCCAGGCAACAACTGAAGCATGATGCGTTCAAGGAGACCGCTGCCGAAGCGGCCCACTGGACCGGAGAGCACCGCAGTTCGCTCACCTCGTTCGGCACGTTGATCGTTGTCGTCGCCGTGGTCGTCGGCGGCCTGTGGTGGTACCAGGACTGGCGGAATGAGAAGTCCTCCGCCGAGCTTGGCGCCGCGCTCAACACCTACACCGCGCCACTGGTTCCGCCGGGCACGCCCAAGGAAGGCGAGATACCCGTCTTCTACACTGCCCGGGAGCGTGCTCTCGCCGCCAAGAATCTGCTCTACGCCATCAGCTCGAAGTACGGCTCGGCGCATGCCGCGCAATACGCTCACTACCTGGCCGCCATGTGCGAGGTGGATCTGGAGAACTACAAGGTCGCCGAAGAGCAGCTGCGCGACATCTCCCGCTCTCACGACCGCGATGTCTCTTCGCTCGCCAAGCTCGCGCTCGCCGGCCTATTGCACGACCAGAAGCGCGACACCGACGCCATCGCTCTCTACAAGGAGCTGATTGATAAGCCGACCAGCACCGTGCCCAAGATCACGGCCCAGCTCGGTCTGGCTTCTCTTTACGCCGCCACCAATGCCGCCGCCGCCCGTGCCATCTACGACCAGATGATCAAGGACGACCCCAAGGGTCCCGGCGGTCAGGTGGCCCAGAGCCGCAAGGCGGAGTTGAAACAGTAGCAGGGCTCAGAGGTCTCAGGGTTTCAAGGTTCCAATGAAAAGGCCACCGGTGAACCGGTGGCCTTCTTCATGCATTGTGGTTTGCTTTACTGCGGGCCCGCCGACGGGTTTGCCGGAACCGTCCAGCCCGGTTTCACTCTCGCCGCTGCGTTCTGTTCATCCAGCCACTTCTTCAGTGGCGCAAAGTAGTCCATGATGGCGTTGGCGTCCATCTTGTCCTCGCCGGTCAACGCCTTCAGGGCCTCCGGCCACGGCCTGCTCTGCCCCATCTGCAGCATGGCCGCGAACTTCGCCCCCGCCTGCTTGTTGTTGTAGAACGAGCAGTGATGCAGCGGACCGGTGAAGCCGGCTTCCTTGCACATCGCGCGGTAGAACTGGAACTGTAGGATGTCCGCCAGGAAGTAGCGCATGTAGGGCACGTTGCCCGCCACGTGGTACTTGGCGCCGGGGTCGAAGTCGTTTTCGGTGCGCGCCACCGGCGGAATGATGCCCTGGTACTTGGCGCGCAGGTCGTTCCAGCCCTTCTCGTATTCGTCCGGCTTGATCTCGCCGCTGAAGACTTTCCAGCGCCACTGGTCAATCATCATGCCGAACGGCAGGAAGGCGACCTTCTCCAGCGCCTTGTGCAACAGCAGCGCGGTGTCGTCCGAGTCCGGCACCTTCTCGAGCAGGCCCACCTGCTTCAGGTACTCCGGCGTCACGCTGAGCGCGATGGTGTCACCGATGGCCTCGTGGAAGCCGTCGTTGGCGCCGCCCTCGAACAGGAACGGCTGCTTCTTGTAGGCGCGCTGGTAGAAGTTGTGGCCCAGCTCGTGGTGGCAGGTCACGAAGTCCTCGTCGCGCACCAGGATGCACATCTTCAGCCGCAGATCATCCTGATTGTCAACGTCCCATGCACTGGCGTGGCAGACCACGTCGCGGTCCTTCGGACGCAGGAACAGCGAGCGCTCCCAGAACGTCTGCGGCAGCGGCTCAAAGCCCAGTGACTTGAAGAAGTTCTCGGCGTAGTGCACCATGCCGAGCTCATCAATCTTCTTCTCCTTCAGGATCTCGGTCAGGTCGTAGCCCGTCCCCTTGGAGTCCTTCGGCGCCACCAGCGGATAGACGTTCGTCCAGTCCTGCGCCCAGATGTTGCCCAGCAGGTCCGAACGAATGAGCCCGTCCTTGGTCACCGCCTGCGGGCCGTACTGTTTCACCAGTTGCACGCGCACGTAGGCGTGCAGCGACTCATACAGCGGACGCACCTGCTGCCACAGCCTCTCCAGCTCCGCGGCGAACGCCTCCGGCGGCATGTCGTACCCGGCGCGCCAGTAGTCGCCCATGTCCTTGTAGCCCAGCCCCTGCGCTCCCTTGTTCTCCAGCTCGATGAAGCGCGCATACGGATGCTTGCCGTCCGCCGTGTTGCGCATGGTGCGGCTGATGGCGTTCCAGCCCATCCAGACTTCCTTCAGCTCCTCGGGATCGCGGCTGCTGGCCATCACCTGCTCGATCTCTGAGATCGCCAGGCACTTGCCCGCCCACTTGCCGGACGTCGGGCAGTACTTGCCCTTGCCGTACTCGCTCTGCAGCTCCGTGCCCAGCGTGGCATGCTCAGCGCGCTCCTTGGCGTCGGTGAGCGAGAAGAGCTGCAGCTTCAGCAGCAGGAACTTGCGGGCATAGACCGGCGACAGCTTCACACCTTCATAGCGCCGGATCTTCAGCGCCAGCTCGGTCTGGTAGCCGGTGAAGCGCTCGAAGTAGTCGGCGTTGATGGCGTCGGTGTCATCGGTGATATAGGTGGCGTTCACCCAGGCGGCCCGGCTCAACTTCAACGCCCAGTCGGAGAGCGCGGACTCAGCCTGGTCAATGAACTTCTCAGCTTCGGCCGCCGTGGCCTTGGGGCCGCTCGCCGGCTTCGGCGCGGGCGTGGCCGCGGGCTGGGCGAACAGACCAACGGCAAGCAGGATGACGAGAGACAGTAAGAGTGGAACTGCAAATCGCTTTTTCATGACTCCTCCGGAACCCAGCATTGTACCCGAAGCGGACCCGGTGGGCGGAGTCGTTCTCAGCCTGCGCCCTTCACTTCGCCGCGCTTCGGCCTGCCAAGGCGAACACCAGCAGCACCACCGCCGTGAACCATCCCCCCAGGCTGAACTGCGACGGCATGTACAAGCCGATCGTGAGGCCGCCCGCAATCAATGTCGCTGCAAGCGCGCCAAACTGCCGCATTCCATAGAGGAAGATGAACGGCAGGTAGTGGACAGCGATCACGATCATGAAAGCCGGATAGAACCAGTTCAGATGATGCATGCTCGCCGCGCCGATGAGAGGCAGGCAGAACGGAACGATGAATGCCACCTGCATGGCGAGTCCGTTCATCGGGTGCCCTTTCTCCAGCGACGCCCTATGTCCCATCAGGCGCAGCACCAGCTGCGTCAGGGGGAAGATGAACATGCCGCCCACGGCCAGCATCAGGATCGCTGCCCGCGGCGAGTGCCACGTTCCCAGCGCCGCCGAGACGCCCCATATCACGCCGGAGACCAACTGGCCGGCGAATCCGCCCATGAACACGGTCCGGACATCCCTCTGTGCGTCTTCGATGTGCATATGCCTCGACCCCTTTGAAAATGCGGACGCCGCGTCCTGCGACGCGGGAGAGCGCAGTGTAGCACGGCGGGGTGGCCCACCCAACGCGTCGTTCGTTGGGTGGGGTAGTTCGCTTTCCCATGCAAGCCGCAGTCGCTAGAGCAGATGAATACGTTACAGGTTGGTGTGGGCGATCTCCGGCGCGCGCCCGCCGGCCTGGTATGGGCTCAGGTGGTCGCGCGTCAGCGCCTCGCGCAGCGCTTCGAATCCCTCCTCCGGCGAGTTCACGAAGCGGAACAGTTGCAGGTCGCTGCGTGAGACCGTGCCGGCCTCCGCCAGCGCCTCGAAGTTGATGGCCTTGCGCCAGTACTCTTCCCCGTAGATGAGCACCGTGATCTTCTTCGCCAGCTTGTTGGTCTGCGCCAGGGTCAGGATCTCAAACAACTCGTCGAGCGTGCCGAAGCCACCCGGAAACACCACCAGCCCCTTTGCCATGTAGGCGAACCACAGTTTGCGCATGAAGAAGTAGTGGAACTCGAAGTTGAGCGTGTGCGAGATATATGGGTTGGGCAGCTGCTCGAAAGGCAGCTTGATGTTGAGTCCCACGGTCTCGCCGCCCGCCTCGCGCGCTCCCTGGTTGGCGGCTTCCATGATGCCCGGCCCGCCGCCGGTGGTGACCACGAAGCGCCGCCGCCGCGAGGGGATTTTAAGGCTCCACTGGGTCAGCAGAAACGCCATGCGCCGTGCGTCTTCGTAGTAGCGCGCCATCTGCACCCCCGCCTGCGCGCGCTCCTTCTTCGCTCGCTCGTCTTCGCTTGCGCGCTGTGCTCCGGCCAGCTCCTGCTCGGCGGTCTCCCGGCTGCGGATTCGCGCCGAGCCGAAGAAGACCACCGTGTCCTGGACCTTCATCCGCCGGAAGCGTCCCAGCGGCTCCATGTACTCTGCCAGGATGCGCAGCGGCCGTCCTTCGGGTCCGTTGAGGAATCCGGGGTTCTCGTAGGCAAGGAACGTGCGGCTGATGCCGGGCGTGTTCGGGTCACTCATGACATCCTTCTTTTCTTCCACGGGGAGAAAGCATACAAGGCCGGAGCGGACAGAGCAATGCACGCCGCGCCTCTGAGGATGTGCTGAGGTGGACGGCTAGCGCGAACCAGGCCCTACGTCGCGGTAGTGCGTGGCGTCCCACACGCCGATCCAGATGTCCACCAGGCCCAGGCCGGAGAGCGCGCCGCGCACGAAGTTATTCAGGAACACGGCCTTCAATTCAGGATAGCGCAGAAAAAGAGGATTGTCGGTCCACACCGGCGTCCAGGGAAGCACGGCCAGCAGCATGCCGGCCCACACCGCCACCACCACCTCCACCACCAGCAGCATGCGCTGGGCCCAGACTGAGATCCCGCCCGCGTCCGTTTCCGCAGGCGCGGGGTCCTGCTCACCCTCCGCCTCCAGGTCTTTCGCGCTGATGCGTATTTCCTCCGCCGGTGGCTCGATCGGCGGAACAGGCTGCTCAATTTCCCGGGGAGACTCCCCTGGGGACCATGGTCTGAAACCCATATGGTTCGATTCTACGACCTCGGGCGCAGATCGCGACAGTGCCTGCGCTGGTCAGTCCCTGTCATGTCACCGTGGAGCGCAGTTCGCGCACCCGGTTGGCGGTGTCGCGATAGTCAATGTTGCTGCCCATTACAGCCAGGAAGTGCTCCAGAGCTTCTCGCTTGCGCCCCGCGGCCTCATAGGCGGAGGCCAGGTCGTAGTGGATGGCGTTCCGGCTGTCGCTGTCCTCCGCCAGCTTCAGCGCGCGCTCGTACCACTGGAACGCGGCCTCCGGCAGGCCTTCGCCCACCAGGCACTCCGCCAGCCAGGTGTAGGTCAGCAGTGCGTGCGGAAAACTGTGTCCCTCGTCGATGTACTTGCACACCTTCTGCAGCTCGCCGATCGCTTCGTCCATCAGGCCCATCTCGCGGAAGGCGATGCCCAGGCTGTAATGGGTCTCGGGATCATCCTCGCCGCCTCCTGCGCTCTCCCGCAGGTCGTTGGACGCCTCCGTCACCAGGTCGGAGAACATGCTCGGTCCTGGCGCCGCGGCGGGCTTGGCCGGCGCTGCCAGCCTGGCGGCCGGCGGGGCGGGCTTTGGTGACGCCGCCGCGCGTGGGGCCGGTGGCGCCGCGCGCTCGGGAGCCTGCGGCTGCGGAGCCGGGGGCGCCTCCGGCGGAGCAAACTGAAAATCGCTTCCCAGCGTTGCTTCAAGGTCGGCGGCGAATGATACCGTCCCCCCAGCCTGCACACTCGCCTTCGCGGCAAGAT
>Ga0209777_10002242_pt1 | contig 25930 bp, 5 predicted proteins | sample FrelakmetHBP12HB_FD_187147 | JGI IMG/M metagenome (GOLD analysis project Ga0209777, IMG submission 187147) | Freshwater lake sediment microbial communities from the University of Notre Dame, USA, for methane emissions studies -HBP12 HB (SPAdes)... | ecosystem: Environmental > Aquatic >... | reverse complement strand
TGTACCAGAACTACCAGAAGTACCAGAAGTTCCTGTTGTACCAGAAGTTCCTGTACTTCCTGTCATACCACTTGTTCCTGATGTTCCACTACTACCAGAAGTGCCACTTGTGCCACTTGTACCATTGAGTCCTGGAGAACCTCCAATATTTACACTCCATGATGTATACATTCCTGCTCCTATGGTGGTAGTGACATTTACTGACATGGCACCTGTGAGGGGATCATATGATAATAGAGTGCCTTGCATGGAATTTCCTCCATTTGCAATAACAATTGGTTGTCCTATTGAGTATGCTAATCCTGTTCCTACACTAAGATTTTTAATTCCTGTTCCTATTGTAAGTACATTACTTGATGTAGTTTTATATTTATCTCCTGTATATCCAGAAGTTCCTGATGTTCCTGTTGTGCCTGATGTTCCTGATGTTCCTGAATAACCAGATGTACCTCTTGTACCACTAGTACCAGATGAGCCAGATGTACCAGCAGATCCACCACCAGCAACTATATAATCATTAAGTTTTTGAACAACAATTTCTAAATTGTCATTGGTATTAATTCCTGTATATACTAAGTTAGGACCTTCGTAAAATACGCAGGTCGCACTTAGTACAACTGGACAAGGGGTAGCAGTACAACGTACATCCATCTCTTTATATTATTATATAGTGTGTAAAATTAAGCTGTTATTATCTAATGCCGTAATTAGATTGTATTTTGAGTCCTAAATCTTTAGCAAGTTGTGGATAGAACATTGGAAGATATGATGACATTTGATTTGTGAATGGGAATGTTTTCATCCAATATTTAATAACCATATTGCTCTTCTCTAATTTCTCATCTCCTGTAGCAAGAGCAAAGTTTTCTATACCAAAGTTTTTAAGAGCTTTCATAAAATTTGTAATAAGTGTCATTGCAGGAAATGGACCTGATGAAATTAATCCTGCTAAACTTGTAGGATCATAAAAATATGTAAGCTCATCTCTTAACTTATCAACAGCTTTTAACATGAATCTATACTGAGCTCTCACTGCAGGATCTTCTTCCTTAGTTGGTTCATATGCCTTTAGTGCAACAAATAATGCATACATTGTTGCTAAGAATATAGCATCATATAATTGATTTTTAAGATTTTGTCTTGTAAGATCTATAAACTGATCTTCTGTCATTCTTAGAACTTTTCCTGTATCATTTTCATAATCAGCTTTTTTCTTTTCATAAAGATCTTTTACAAAAGCTATTCCTTTATCATTACCTGCTAATGAATTATATAGATTGCTAAGACTATGTGAAAAGTCTTCGGAAATCATCCTATATACAGATCTTACTCTACCCCACTCATATGCATCAGAGGCATTATTATATTTTAAATTACCTGTTCGTACATCTATTAATCTAGGAATCCAGTTATGAAATACCATCATAGATCTACCATATATATTCATATTGATACGTCTAAGATCATCTGCAGATAAATTACCTAATGCATTTTTATTGATACTTTGCACAGTTCTTCTAAGATTAATTACTGATTGAGATTTTTGTACTACTCCAGGAATTACAAATTTATTATCTATAACTTTTGCAAGCTTTAAAACTTCTTGTTTATCAATTAACTCTGCAACATCTTTTTCAAATTGTTCTTCAAGATTCTTTCTTTCTTCAAATGTTTCTTCATACTTATTAGCATATTTAGACTGTTCTCTTAAATATACTCTAGCATTTACTAGTTCTCCATTTTCTACTATTGTATTTTTTAAATAAGCATAAAAGTTTGTCATTTGAACATTCCAATCTGATTTTTTCATGAAATACATTAATCCATCCTGAAGACTTTCTGCAGTCATATTATGTACAGATAGGTGTTTAGCTATCTCTCTATTATAATCTTCTGTAAGAGGAAGAAAATATTCAAGAGCAGAAAGCATTAACTTTTGATTTGTGCCACTAAATCTACTTGTAGTAACCATAAAATTTGCTCCAGTATAATCAATTTTGGTAAAGTAGGTTCCAGCATTAATTAATGATTGAGCATTTCCTCCAAAATAGTTTGATCCTGCTGATAAAAAGTTAAGACCCATTGTATTAATTTGGAATGTATTATTTAATGTATCTAACACTTTATTAATAGATATTTGCCTTCCAGAAAGTCCTTCTGGAAATATATCTGTTCCAAGTTTTTTATTTAATGTTTCACCCCAATTACCAATTTTTCCTAAAACTTGATCAAATGTTTCACTTGTTAGATATTTCTTACCATATATAATAGCTTCAATCATATCCTCAACAAGTTTAGAGTTTACACTATTATCTTTGGTTCGTTGAACTTCTCCATCTTTTCTTTCAGTTCTACCAAAAAATGATGTAGCAATAGCTTCTTTATTTCTTTCTACAGCAGCAATAGATCTAGCTTGTTCATCTATTTCACTTAAGTGTTTATATTTAATAGCAGCTTCATTATAAAGTGCCATGTTTTTAAATAGATCTGTACTAACTTCTCCTTCAATTTCTTTTGTAAAATATTTAGGAACTGAATTAATAGGTTTACCAGTATCAGGATCAATTTGACCATATCCTACATCTCCTTCATCAATAGAAATATTCCTAAGAAGTTGTTCACCCACTTTGATTTTACCACCTGTAAATAGTTTTTCTACAAGTGATCTTCTCATAAATGGTAAGAAAGTTCTTGGATTATTTATATATCCTAGTTCTGCATATTCTTCATTTCGTTCTATTATATAATCATAGAATGCTTTAGCTGGCTCATTTCCTTTTTTAGTAAGTTCTTTCCATTCTTTTGATTCCCAGGAGTCTTTAGGAAACTTTTTAGTATAGTTATATAATAACCATCCCTTAGACATAGGAGTGGATATATTATATAAGTTAGCAGCCTTTTGTTTATCTTGTAAAATTTCTTGTGCAACTTCTTCTTCTGTACCAAATCTATATTTTAGTTCTATTCTCTCGTATTCTTTCTCAAGTTTATCTTTTAAAAATTCTTGATATTTATCATGATCAATATTATCTTGTATCCATTGTAAATTTTTATCACCGATTTTTTGTTTAAGTTCTGAATAAAATTTTGAATCATATTGATCTATTAATTCATTTTGATTTTTCTTTTTGAGAATATCAAACATATTTTTTGGAGAAAGTCCTTTAGCACTAGCCCATGCTTTAAAGTTATCTCTAAATGTATCAAGTTTTTTATTTTGTTCAAGAGTATCCACTCCAATATAATACATTGCTTTATTAGCTAGTTTATATATAAGTTCTACTCCTTTAATTTGCATTGTTGAGGTTGTTGAGAACCATCTACTAAATCCTCTAACAATTTTTTCAGGATCAAGATAATTATCTTTTACATCTTCTCTCTTAGCAATAACTTCAGATACATGATCTTTCTCAAGTTCAATCAATTCTAATTTTAAATCTCTTGCTCGTTCTGAAGTTTCTCTAAGATCATTTTTTAATTTTTCATCTTCTTTAGACAGATCATCCTTGAAAAGAGATTTAAGATCAGCAGTTAAATTTGTATATGTTTCTATAGCAAACTTAGCAGTACTAATTTGTTCAGAAAAATCATTTATATATTTTTGACTAAATGATTTAGGATCTGCATTATTAAATACACTAGCGTGTTGTTTAATAAGTCTATTTACTTGCTGATTTAAAATTTTAGCTTGTTGTACTAATGGTTCTGCATTTTTTCTAATTTGTAGTTGTCTGATACTTTTAAATAATGCATTTAACTGTTCAGCTTTATTAGCTTTTTCAGAAGGTAATACTTTTGTTTCAGATAATCTTTTATATAAACCATTTAATCTTTCAAGATATTTATCTATTCGTTTATCTCCTGTTTTCTCACCTTCAAGTCCTACAGGAAGAAGATAGTCTTCTTGAATATTATTTACATTAACATCACCTATCTTTATTCCTATAAGTCTAGGTAGAATTTTTTGTTTTGCATCTCCTTCTGTATAACGAGCAAAGATAGGAATCATTCTTGTTTGTCCAAAGTCTTGAGATTTGATACCATAAGCCTTTTCTAAAATAAGCTTGTATTGATTCATTTGTCTTTGCCAAGCTGCTACTTTATACCAAGGAATATCTTCATACTTAGTTGTATCAAGTCCCATAAACTTCCAGTCAAGAACATTTACCTTACCTTGAGGTTCAACAGCTAAAAAATCTACAGTTCCTGCAAGATCTCTTTTAGCATCATATATTCTAAGTTCCGACATAAATCTAGTACCTTCAGGAAAAGAGTTTAATCTTTGTTGTAGATTATCTTTAAGTAACTTATACATTTGATAATCAAACTCTGGATTTTCTTTAACATAGTCATTAATGTTATCTTCTAATGGTATCTTTCTTAAATATCCATTATCATCAACAAATAATTTGAATGCATATTCTTTAGCTTTATGTCCTGCTGTACCTTTCTCAGCTTTTAATTCAGCCACTGCTTTAGCATAATCACTTTGAATATCATTAAAAATTGAATCATACCAATCCTTAACTATATCACTTACTCTTCGTCTAATTTTTATACCATTTCTATAATAGCCATCTTTTCTTAGTTCTATTGTAGCACTTGTTTTGATTAAATCATCAACAATTCTACTTTGAACATCTTTTTGTAAAAATGCTGTGCCCTCTTTTTCTTTAATATCTTCTGCTGTACCAATATCTTTTCCAGCAATAATATCCATAGTAACTGTATCAAACCCACTTCTAGAAAATAATCCTTTAAGCCATTCTAACATTTGATCCCACCAAGAATTAACCTTTGCAAGTAGTTCAGGTTTTTCTGTAGCACCTTCTTTATTACGAATAATAGTTTCAGCTAGCACCTTTCCAATAGCCTCCTCTTTAAGCTTGATTACATCACGTTTACCATCACTTGTTTGATAAAGTGGATCATCACCATAGTGTTCAAATACATCATTTAAAATAGCATATTTATTGATTTCACTCAATAACTTTTTATATAATGTTGGATTGGTTTGTTTGATGATTGCGACAGCAAAGTGCATAGCTTCTTCAGGAAGAGAATGTGCTTCTGCTCCTTGAGCCACTTGAACAAGCCTTTGTGTTAATAATGCAGCACCATTAGCATCTTGCTTAATACCATCTACTATAATATCTTTGCTTGCATCTGAAATATTTACACCAATACGTTTAAGAAAATCTTTAATAGTTGATATAGTTTTAGGAGATGCTATAGAACTAACAGGACCTCCTGTTTTTTGAAGAAACTCTCCTCTTCCTTGTTCTACATCCACTCCTCTTAATCTTTCTTCTTCTTGCTTATTTATAAACTCTTGCTGAGAAAGACGAGCACTTATTTCTTTTCTATCTTCTATTTCACTTCTTTCAAGTTCTTCTTTTTGTTTTTCAAATTTAGCTAAATAGGCAGTTTCTAATCTTTTTGGAAATTGATATTTTAATACTACTCTAGTATTATTAGGATCATATAGTAACTTTGTGAATCCTGTTTTAAAATATTCTCCAACATGTTCAGTGGCCCATTGTTCAATCTTAGGAGTTATCTTTTTGTTTATACTTTCTGCAGCTCGCATTGCCTGATTTTCTGAATGATACTTTTTACTTTTAGTATATTCAAAAAACATTTCTCCCTTAAGATTAAATTTCTTAGAGGTAAGTTTTGAAAAATCTATATTCAAAAAAGATTTTAAAGCATCTTTTTTTATTTTTTCTATTGAGCAAATCATATAGTATATTTTAATAAAAGCAATTATTTAATTCATCTATTGCATTGTTGTTCATAGCTTCCTGAATATTGATATGTTCAATCATATCATTATATTCCTTGATATTTGGATTATTGCTATCATTTGTATAATATTCAATAGGTGTTCCTGTTTCATCATAGCTAAGAGCTTTGTAAATTTTTCCAGTTACAATAAATGGATTTTGTGTTACATCTATAACTTTTTGTGCAATCTTATTTGTAATGTTTAAATCCCATCTATCATTATATTGAAAATAATGACCTGTATCATCCATTCCAAATTTAATGGCATAATTACCCATTACAAAATTAGTGCGATCAACACCTAGTTGTTTATCTATATCTACATCATTAAATTGTGGATCTACAAAAGCATATACATTTTCTCCCATATCACTTTCTATAAGATTGTAGTTAGAATCTACAAAACCTTTTCCAACAAATTTAAAAGTGTTATGTAATTGAGAAAGACCATTAGATAATCTCCATGCATCTTCTCTTTTGTTATATTGTTCTTCAGATATATCACTAGCCCATGTAGGCATTTCTACTCCCATTTTTCTGAGAAAGTCAATAGTACTTATAAAATCTTTATAACTTCTACCAACAAATAAAGAATATGCACCTCTTGCCAGAATACTTTTTAAGTTATATGTAACTGGAGATATAGTTCTATATAATAGTTGGTTTATCAATGGTATCTTTGATTTTTGATCAGATGTAATTCCATAGATCAACATATCCCCTTCTGCAGTGAAATAGTCTTGAACATCTTGTTTAGTAATACTATCTATTATATTATTCAATTTTTCTTTTCCTAATATACGAGATATTTCAGCTATTATAGAATCTAACCATTTTGAAAACTTACTTTTAGAAAGTTCCTTATTAAATTCAGAATTGAAGTTTTCTTTAGAGATTCCATTATTTTTTAGTATCTCTAGACCCTTGTCTGACAGTAAGTCATATATATAATCAGTAGTGTCAGTGGTAACATTTTTAAGTTTACCACTGACAATATCTGTCATAGTATTACGTAAATCATTATACTCATCAATTTGTTGTTGAAAAACAAGTTCAGCACGTATAGGATTTTTTACTTTTTTTAAGATCTCCTTAAAATTTGAGTCATTTGGATTTACACAAGCCATTAGTAACAGTCTTTAAGTAATTTAATGATAGCTTCTCTGTCTTTAGCCAGTTCTTCATTGATCATTTCAATAATCTCTTCTCTTACAAAGAATCGAAGAGGATATTTCTTTTCAAAGTTAGTTAAAATTTCTGCTTTTCTTTCAGGAGTAAACTCTTTTAATGAATCAAATGTTTCAATAGAAGGAGCATTATAATTCTTTCTAAGATCTTCTAAAGCAGCTTGATTTATTCTATCTTCATAAGCTCCCTTAGTTTCTCCTTGTTCTCTAAGAATTGTATCATATTTAACTTCATGAATTAATCCAAATGTAAACCATTCATTTGCACTAGAAAATTCATCTGCAGGTAAAGCTGTAGCAAAACTTCCATCTGATTGCTTAGCTGGAGTAGTCCATGCTTTTTCATTAAACTTTTCAGTCATTGCTTTAGCATCCACAGTAATGATTCCTGTTGTTCTATCATTTCTCATTGCTACAGGAGTATCTTTATCTGTAACAATTTTATCTACAAAGTTAAGAGGTTTATTTCTAAATGATTTTTGAGCCATTCCTTTTTCAAAAGAGAACAATTCTTTTTTACCACTTACAGCTTCTGAAGGTGCAGGTTCAAATGTTTCTTTTGCTTTAAATGTTTCATCTAATATAGTGTTAAGATTCTTAATGATGTCTTCATCTGGAATCTCTTGAGCAATCTTCACTGTACCATTGTTAAGAACAGAAGGTCTAAAATCTGAATAGTGTTCTGAAACAAACTGACCATCTCCTCTGAGATTAATAAGTTTGTATACATGCTCACCATCTTTTGTCATGATTGGTTTACCATCTAAATATACTTTTTGGTAACCATATATAGTGCGTAATGATGTATCTCCTGCTTCTTTTCTAGCTCTGAATTCAGGACCTACAATAGATTGACCTGTTGCAAAATCTACTATATCTCCATTTTTTAAATATTGAGTCCTTGCTATTTTAATAAAATCGCTTTGAGATTCAATTGGATTATATAAAGGATTCATTAATATAATTCTTCTGTCAGAAACTTCCCCAAATACATTTGCTGGAAGATTTATTCTAGGGAATGCTGGAGAAACATATTGATATATTTCATTTCCATATTCATCTGATACAATAGGATAGTGCTCATCTCCATAGTTCATAACATTCGGAAGGAACTTAGGAATAAATGAAGGGAATATCACCTCATCTTTCCAGTTAGCTCTTTGAAACATTCCTTTACTAAATGCTTTAATTTCTGGTGTAGAGCTTAGTGAATCAATTATAGGTTTAATAATAGCTGCATAATCTTCAACAGGAACTATATTCTTAATTGATACAGTTGATTGATATGATCCTTGTAGTATAGCAAGTTTTATGAGACCATTATATAGTGAATTGTCCACTTGTTTTAATTCTCTCATAAATTCTATATATAGATTTTCATCATATGCTTCTTTTAGATTAACATTTAGCTTAATAGTTTTTGCACTATTAAATGTATCTGAGCTTCTGATTACAAGATCTTGTAATAGCTTCATTTCAGGATGTTCTTTCTGAGCTTTAAGTAGCTGATTAGCTACAGAATCATCAGAGGTCATTAGTTCCTGAATTTGTGAATTTAGATTAGAATTAATCTGGATTATATAATCTAAGAATGTTGCCTTCATTTTACTAGCCACCTCATCATAATCATCTCCAGACATGAATTCTCTTTCCTCAAAACTTCTCATCACCTGATTAGTTATAATTGAGAATTCAGGACTTTCTAATTTCATTATAGCACCTATAGCTGATGTAAGGACATCTAACAACTCTTTTTGATTACCTATATATCCAGATTCTAATAATTCAGTTACACCTGAAAAAATATTTGTATCTCTTGCTTGTTCTGTTTTAGTTTTCTTCCTAGAATGAGCTTCTAAACTTTTAGATTTAGATGTATCATAATTAGTAGACTGAATTATTTTAGAACTAAAGTCAGCCATTTTTGCATATTTCAAAAACTCCTTTAGTATAAGTTGTTGAGTAGCATTATCTTTTGAAGATTCAAAATATCCTTTTTCTGAATGTTTACGAATATTATCTTCAAACTGATCTATATCAATTTTAGCATCAAATAAATCTTTAGCAGTAGTAGGAAACTTACTTCTAATATATTTTAGGTTAGATTCATTATATAAAAATGTAGATCCTTTTGCATCAATATATTTTAAATACTCTTTGATAATTGGTTGATTCATAAACATTGGTGTATATTCACCACAACCAATTCTTTCAAGAAACATGAATGTATTCACTGCAAGCTTGGAGCTAATAATTTTCATTATAAATGGATTATTAACTACGTCCACTACAGCTGTAGCATATCCAGAAAGTCTATTAGATATGTATACAGGATTTCCATTTTTATCCAACTTCTTGTCTGCAGTGGTAGTACCTGATATAGATACATACTCTTTGTCATTTATAGTTACAGTGTTATGAGGAAGAATAATAGATCCATTACCAATAATATTTTTATCTAACTGTTTTAAGTTTTTAAAATTATCAGGATTGATATACACTTTAACTTTCTGTGTAATAGATTGTCCTTTAATATTTTGAGCAACTATTCCAACCCACTTCTTAGCCATAACAAATGATTGTCTAAGAGATGTCATGTAATTTCTATCAAGAATTCTATTCTTAATAGTGTTTTCATTTTCTCCTCTTAACTCATCTAACTTCTTAGCTACATCAGAAAGACCAGCATCATCCACTGGAGAAATCAAATGTTTGAAGTTTTCTGGTAATGAAATAAGTTTTTCAAGAGAATCATAATATTCATTCTCTAAAGCTTTCTTATACATTGTATCTACATAATCTTCTCTTAATTTAGAACTAAGTAGTTTAGATGTTAGTTTTGCTTTTTTAGTCTCTACTTGAGATATTATATAATCTGATGGTGAAAGATCTGCTTCTCTTGATTGTGCATTTATAGTTTGTAATAAATTCTCATGAGTAATAAAGAATTTATATTCATCATCAGTGAGTGAATCAACTATTGCATTACGATTGATCTCTGGAAGAGCTGCAACCTTATTAAAGAAATTAATTAATTTATTTCTAAAGGTATCATCTTTAGAAATCTCATCAATATCGCTTTGTATAGTTTTAGTAAATACATCATCATAGAACTGTTTTGTAGCCTCTTCTGAGCCTTTATATTTAATAAGTCGAACATTTCCCTTCTCATCTTTATAAACTGATTTTAGATAGGTATTAAGCTTATCTATGTCAAAGTCACTATTTGTCTTGGTAGTAATTTCTGATGGAACTATAACAGCATCTCCCATAAATTTAGGAAGAAACTTTGCCACTTTAAATACTTCAATAGAAGACATAGATTGAACAGGAATACGAGCTCCTACTCCTCTTAATATTTCTTGACCTTCTTCACCAAGTTTATTAAGATAGTCCATTATAGACTGTTCTGTAGGAAACTTTATTGGATCAAATGCATCTTTGAAATATGGAGACAACATTATCTCACATGTACGCTTACCATCTTCATCCTCATAGAATTTTAATGTATCACTTGTTAGCACTACATTGTTTTTTCTATCATCTGGAAGAGCATCATATTCTTCTCTTGTTAACTTTTTATATCCATCTTTTGTTTTTTCAGCAATACCTCTTCCTTCTTTAGCATTTTCCCAAAGAGCTACAGAAGCCTGTGTTTTAGGTCCACCAGTCATTTTTATAGAAATGATAGACTTATTAATCATAGAATATAACATATCCTTAATTTGCTTATATACAGGAGATGCTTCAAATGGAATTGCAAATTGTCCATTCTCATCAAGCTCTATAGTATCTAAAGCATTAGAGGATAGTTCTCTTCTTTTTAATTCATGCTGTAATGTTTCTGCTAATAACTGAGGATCTTTTAATGTGAATCCATTACCATCATCTTCTAGACCAAGTCTTTTTAATAAAACCTCAGATCCATGTTTATGAAGTTGTTTAACGATGTTAGTATTACGCTCATACTCTTTTTTAATTACATTTTTTCTTTCAGCGTTAATTCCAACAGGTTCTCCATTATCAAACATATTTATGCTAGACATAGTTCCCATTTGAGAAATCCATGTTTGAGACTTCTCATATTCATATGCTGTTTCTAATTGTGTACCATATACTGACCAAGGAACTTTAACAATCGTATCTTCTGCAAAGGGTGCCTCATTAAAGTTTTTATTTGCATCATATAGTGAATGTGTTTTTTCTATTCCTAATTTTCTACCACTTTCAAATACAACATAATCTATCTGTTCTTTCCACATTTTTGTGTAAAGTTTTTCAAGATTAGTTCCTTGCACTGCTTTGAAATATAATGGCATTTGAGACATTTTATCAACTACAAGATTGATTTCCTTCTCACCACTCTTTACACCTGCAGCAAGAGGTTTAATGATGTCTAAAACATAACTAGGTTCAGGAGTTTTTAAAAGTGCTTCATCATGCTTTCTTAATGCTTCTCCTCTAGCATCTTTACTATACTCATACTCAGATAGGTTTTGTCTAGTATAAGCCATTTGCCATTGATGGAAAGGTTCAGCTTCATTATCTGACCACTGACCATTCTTAAGTTTAACTTCTCTATATGCAACATCTATAAGTACAGATTCTGCATCTGCTTCATTAATATTATCATATGTGGAATTACCAAATTTAATATCAGCAAGACTCACTGTGTTTGCATAATCCTTATGTTGATGATAACCAATATCTCCAAAAGTATCTTCTGTAGGAGCTGCTAGTTCTATTTCTCCTGCTTTATTAAATTTATCATTTAACCATGTATTAAATTCAGTGGTATCATACATTGTACGTGTACTACCTAATAATGATTTAATACGTTTGGTTTCTTCTAAATTACCATTCTTAATAGCAAATTGATAAGGATCACCAAATAGAATTTTGTGAAACTCTACATTGTTAATTGAATAATTTGCATTGGTAAATGTTAGAATATTTGTTATATCATTTTCAGATAGAGAAAATTTATTTAGTTTATTAATTTTTGCTGAACTAATAAACTTATTATCAAGACCTACATACCTATATGTTTCATCAGCATTTAATACTAATTGATTATTTTCAATCAATTTATTTTTAGTATTAGTTGCCATATCATCAATGAACTTTTTAACATACTCATTGATCTTTTCACTATTATTATCAATATATGTTTCTATATCTTGCTGTGTAGTTTCATCATCAGAAATAAGTTCATTAATTTTAGTAAGAAGTTCTGATGGAACAAGTCTATTATTTTCATCTACATCTGATAAAATATCTTTAAAGAAACGAAGATCCTTTGCTTTACTTCCTACATTCTTGAGAGTTGATCTATTTTTATAATCAAGTGCTAAAGAAACATCATCTGTTAAGTATTCTCTATATATTTTATAAATTTCATTCCATGCTCTACCAGTTTGGAAGTCTTCAAATGAAACAGGATTTCCTAGGTTTAACATCCATTGTGTAGCACCTTCTCCAGGAATTAATATATAATAATTACCTTGTACATTTTGATTAATCTCTTGTGTAAATCGTTGACCTTCAGATAACTTAACTATTGAAGTTCCTTTATCAGTATCAATATTTTTATTACCTGCTATATATAGCACTTTAATATCTTTGATTTTATCTCCATAGTCATCTATAAATAGTCCACCTTTTCTAAATGTAACATTGTTCTTGGAGAATATATCATTCAACTCAGGTCTTGCAGCAAGTAACTCCTCAAGAGTGGATACATTATTAATATCATTTTGAAATACAGAAGGACCATTATTTTCTCCATATGCAGAAGTCTTATTACCTTCTACATTAATATAAGAACTTTCTCTATTTGGATTAGTCACTTTAACTAATAATTCTGATAGTGTAGTTAGTTGACCATTAATTCCTAATGTTCTACCATTTAATGTACCTATTTCAGATTTATCTTGTACATATGTACGAATATCACTTACAGCACTAGCAAATTTATTTTGCTGATCTGTTTTTAATTTTGCATAATCTTCCAAAGAAAATTTAATACCAATAGCTGAAAGAAACTCAACTTGTTCTTCAGGAGTTTTAATAGGATAATCAGATGCTTCAAGTTTTTTAACCTGATACATTTTATCCTTTTTAGAAATAATTGAGTTAGGATCCCCAGATAGAGTTTTCATTCCTTCAAACCAATCTCTCTGTAACTGTCTACTCACTGTATACATATCAGCAGCTCCAGTATAAACATCATTGTTTGATATATATTCAACTAATGCATCTGGTCTTTGCTTACTAAATGTTTGAAAGAAGTTAATCAAAAGTCTCCAATCCGCACTCTTAAAATTACTAGTATTAACAACTCCTGAATTTATATCACCACCTATATTTTTAAATATTCTAACATAGTTAGCATCAGATTTAGCTAACTCAAATAGTTTAGCCATCATCAAATCTGGGTTAGTTGTATTAGCTAATTTATCAGATAATGTAGCGAATATTTTACTAAAGTTATTGGCAATATATCCTTCGACCATAGAGATCATTCTCTCTGGTAATTTTAGAGAGTTTACATTCTGCTGATTAGTTGGTTTTACTTCAGGGTTTGTAGCTGCTAAAATTTTAATAGCAAATAATGATGTCTTTTTCCAATCTGTTGAGAATGGTTCCTGAACATATGATTTGTTATTTGTATCGCCATCATTAATATCTGCTGTTTCACTATCACTAATCTTAACTCCTATTGTACGTAATAGATTCTTAGTTCTTTTGAAAAGTTCATCAAACTGTTTTTCACTTAACCCATCACCACCATACTTCTCCTCATCTATATATAATTCTTTTATATAATTATATATTTGTGTACCAGTGAGTTTTTGTAAATCATATAGAAACTCTTTGTTGTCTTTTCCAAATATGTATTGTGAAGCACGGATAAACATATCCTGTGTATAGTAATATGCTAGTGTTTCATTTACTCCCTCTATTCTTTTATATACTGGAGATTCAGTTTTAAAATTTTCAGGAACTTTATATTCTTTAAATTTACCTGCATCAATAGCTTTAAATAATTCTTCTTTTAGAGAAGGCTGAGTTCCAAAAGTTTTAAAGAAGTTAATTATACGATCAAAGAAATCAATGATCTTCTGACTAAGACTTCTAGTGCGAAGTTTACCTTCACGATAGTCAGCAAAATCATCCATTACTCTTTCCTTAATTACTTTTCTAGGAGCTGCATCATACTCATAAGTTTTACCAGACTCTCTATCTACAAAAGTTTTACCAGCATTTCTTTCTATTTCATTATCAATAATTGCATTTTGTTCTTCAGGAGTTAAAAATGTATTCCATATAGCTTCAGCAAGTTCATGATATTCTGTACCCTTTATAGCTCCTTTGTAGAATTTAATAAAACCATCTACGAATACACCATATGCTTCTTTATTATCATATGTTTTAACAAGTTGCTCCAATACTTCAATAGGAAATTGAGGAGCTTTCTTTTTAGCATATTCTTTAAAGAATGTAATTTCAGCATCTGTTAATCGTGGTTTAGTAGTTCCAGTTTGTTCTACTCTTCTATATTCATCAGTGGGAGCTTTCCCTGTATTAGGTTTAATTTCTTTAGTAGGTTCTTCTGGTTTAATTATTTCTTCTTTTATCTCTGGTTTAATAATATTTTCTTGTTGTTCTAAATATGCAGCTTTTATATCACTACCAATTTTATTATTAAGACCATCAAGAATTATTGCTTTATCATCAGCTAATGGATCAAGTTTATTATCACTTTTTAAAATATCAATCATCGCTACAACTGTAGCATTACTAGAACCATCACTATTAGGTGCAGCTAACTTATCAGTAACTTCATTAGGAATAACTTTAACTATAAATTCACCAGGATTATTAGGATCTAGTTTTGCTGTAAATTGTATATCTCCTGCTCTACCTTCAAATGTGTTTAATGTATCACCATCTATAGTATATTTACCCACTTTAAGAACTCCTTCTTTAACTTCTGGAGCTTCTGGTTTAGCTTGTTGAACAGGCATATCAACACCTTGCAATGTTGCATATTTTTGTTCAAATGAATAAGGTCTTCCACTATCAGGTTTAGCAATACCTGTAACTAATGGTGTATTTTCAACACTTCTATCAGTTTTTTTATCAGCTTCTTTTGATGATAATAGATATGATTGATAGTTCTTCCATTTACTCTCTTCAAGCTTACCGTTCTTATATACATACTCATAAAAAGGTTTATTGATATTCTCTTTCTTTAGAGACTCCTTATTTATACTATGATATGTATTTGTAAGCTGTGATATAATTTTTGCTTCATTATTGGCTATTTCAGAAATAGGATAACTCTGACCACCTAAAGAGATGGTCATATTATTAGTGTCAATAAAGATTTGATTACTTGATGTCTTATCAGTCTTACGGAAATATAAAACATTTTGCAAGTAGGTGACAAGTTTTGCATTTAATTCAATTTCCTTACCAGCATCAGATTGGTCTTGTATATCTTTAGCAAATGCTTTAATTACCTGAAAGATAGTTGTAGCTTTATCTTTTCCAAATATACTATTATTCAAAAATTGAAGAACATCCCCAAGTTGAAACACAGGTCTACCTTTAGGAAATTTGAGAGATTGTCCTTTGTGAACTATACTACCACTTGCAGATATTTGAATAATTTCTGGAGTGGTGGCAATTATTTTCTCAGCAGCTGCAGAAGTTGTATTAGGAATTAATGTTTCTCCAACATGATTCTTTTCAGTATTAGGATTTTTGATTCCTATACCTCTGGATACATTGAATGGATATGGTATAAACTCTGCTCCAGTAGATTTGAATAACTGTTCTCTAAATTCTTTCCATGCATTTGATTGAGCAACAAGTTTTTCTTTCTGTCCTTTTCTATATCTAGGAAGTCCTCTACCATCATTTATTTTAGTAGTGGGCATAGTTTGAAAGATCACTTGATTAACATCAACAGGAGTTCCTACTTCTGTATTATTTATTCTCTTACCATCTTTATCTACAAAATAAGTTTTACCATTTTCTTGTTCGACAAATACTTGAGCAACAAAACCATTATTAACATCTGTAGAACCTTCAAGACTATTTGATCCATATGATAATTTTGTAAGTCCTTCCAGTCCAAGTGCAGCTTCGTTATTAGGAGTTACTAATATTGCACGAAGATTTGATCTGTTTTTAAATGAATTAATATTATTTAAAAACACTCTAGCATTCTTTACATGAGGTGCTGCACTATTTGCATTCTGTTCTGTTTCAAATTCAGATATTCCAGAAATATAAAATATGTCTGTAGCTTTTAATTTACCTTCTTCTGTTTGATCTTCTTCTGGAAGATCACTTTCTTCTGTTGGATTTCCTGTACCTATATCACCAGAATTAAGTTGAAGCTTAGCTTGTTGTTTATCTAATTGTTCTTTACTCTTTAAAAGAAGTTGTTGACTTTTTCTAGTGGCTTCTCTTTGTGCAAGAAGTGCTGCAGCTTGATTATTGAATTCTTTTTCTACAGCATTTATAAGAGTATTGTTATTAATTGAATTTATGAAATTTAATTTATCATATACACTCTTTGGAGAATACTGTGCCAATTCTTGTTTAATTGCTGCATATTCAGGCTTATTTAAAATATTATCAATAGCCTTATCTAACATATTTGTAAACTCATCAGATGTATTAGTTTGTGTAGATATACTATATCTTTTAAACTCTGAAGGTTTCATATATGTTATTTCTCCAGTGGGAAGTTTTACTTTAAGTTCTCCTGTGGATGCTTTATCTAATATTGTTAGTTTTGGAGAAAGATGCAATTGATCATTTTCATTTAATAGTGGTGTAGTTAATGAATACTCTTCACCTACGTTCAAATCAAGACTACCATCTTTTGATTCTATTGTAGCAACTTTTTCTTTTCTTTTATTTGATTTTATATCATCAACTCGTTGTGAATCAGTTACTCGTTGTTCTTTCCAGGCTTGGAAACCATTTTCTTTAAATTGTTTTTTGTCTACAAGATTTTTATATTCAGCTTTAGCATCTTCTAATCTATTCTCAAGATATGAAGTTTCTTTAATAACAGCATTAGCTTGTTCACGTAATGGATCTGTATTCTCTACAGACTCAGAAATTCCTAAAGAAGTAAGTTGAAGTTTATTTTTTAATATTGCATTATTCAAATAAATTTGTTCACCAGCATTTCTATATTGTGCTTGTTTAACATCGTTTATATATTCATTAGCTTCTTTGATTGCATCTTCATTAGTTAAGTCTACATCTAAGTAAGTAAATCCTGCATGTCTATTTTCAATAGCATCATATGCTTTCTTAAGATTTTTAACATATTCTATATTTTCTTGTAATTGAATATCTGGATTTATTTCAATTCCATCTACTGTATCATTTTTTCTATCAGGATTTTCACGTTGATTTTTTGCTTCAAATCTTAACATGTTTGTAAGATAATCCATACCCTTAGGATCATCAAAGAAATTTTTAGCTAAAGCACTTAATGATTTAAAGTTTAATTCATTTAATGTTTGTTTATCATTATTTTTTATTGCTTCTAATCTTTTTTCATAATCTATAGAAGCATCTGCAAATGATGCTCCCATTTGTGCTAATTTTTGATTATCCCACTTAGGATGATTATTTTCATCAAGAACTACTTTTCCATCCTTCATTTCATAGAAGTCTTCAGGAGTAGTTAAATATCTACGTACAGCAATACCTTGATTTATAGAATTAATAAACTGTCTATTTCTAGCATCCTCCTTTGTATATTCTCCTGCTTTTAATGCTTTAGCATGTCCAAATCCTGTCATCAACATACCCTGAATAGTACCAAGAGCAATATTATTCTGACCATTAGGATCATTAATATTATCTATAAAGTTTTTAGCAAGTGCAATGAATGGATTCCTATCATCTATTTCTACAGATTCTGTACCATCTTTAGCTTTAACAGTTTTTCCAGCAATTGCTTCTTCTAAATATCTACCAATAGCAACTTGAGCACTTTCATTCTGACCATGTTCTAATCCCGTTAGTGCCATTTTTCCTGCAATTTTTCCAAGAGTAGGTCTTACAGTTTTTTCTAATGCTCCTTCAAGCATTGCCCCTGTATTAGGATTAAAGAACTTCTTGAGCATACTTTCTCCCATCTTTGCTGTAGAGAATATTTGAGGAAGTTCATATAATGATCCTGCTAAAGATAATGGTAAAGTAAGTCCCACTCCTAATGCAGCTCCTAATGCTGCCTTATCTTCAATTTCTGCATCACTAAGATGATTTAAACCGTTCTTTTGTTGTTCATATAATTCTTTTCTAATTGCCACTTGAGCTTCTCTACCATTTAATGCAGATTGTCCAATAGCATTCCATGAATATAGTTCAACTTTTTGTGCAGTTTGTATTGCATTCTTGAAAGCCAATGCTCTATCCATAGCTACATTAGTTCCTCCAAGATCAACAACTCCATCTGCAAAAGTTTTGTAAATTTGATTACCTAATGCTTTTCCTAATTTATTATACATTCCTGGATTATCTGCTAATACTTGCATTCCTTTTGATGCAAGACCTGTTGCTCGTAATGCTCCAGTTTCAGCATCAACCATTGCTCCAAATAATCCAACTCCTCTAGCTTCAGCAAATCCAGGAATAAGCATAGATGCTGTAAGAGCAAGTCTATCTATAGCATCATCTTGCCACCAATCAGCAGTGGATAGTTTTTGAAAAATATTACCAGTGGTATATCTATCACTTTTATATATAGGACTTCTTTCTTGAACATTCTCTTTCCATGCATCTCCTAATTTATTTAGAAAATTATCAGTCATGAATGAAATGGCATTACCATTATTTATAGCCTTACCATCACCATCAAATACATATTTATTAGCAAGATTATATAATCCTCCTGCTGCTGCAAAAGGAGCTCCTCCAACAAATCCAACAGCCTGTGTTAAATATGCACCAGTTTTTTCAACAAAGTTATCTGCAACATTTACTGCTCTATCCCAACCAGATTGTCCCCATCTATAATCATTCTCTGTTTTAGAGGGATCATACATCTTATATCTTCTAGCACCATATAGTTCACCACTTGTTACCATAGCTGGTAACTCTTCTCCTGCTTTTGGAGGAGGAGGCATAAAATCGGGATGATCTATTACAGGAGTAGATATTGTTCCTTGATCTTTATAAGGACTAGGAACAGTACTTCCAATTGGAATATCAATATTTTGTGGTAATATATTTTCCTTTAACGGAGTTAAACTATTGATTGGCATATCTTATTTGGATATTATTTTGTTAGTTCATCTATATCTTTACCTTGAGATGCAACTAGTTTTTTAATTTTTGCATCATCTAATGTAGATAGATACTGTTTAAACTCTGATGCACTTGTAAGTCCATATATTGGTATAGTGATGGTTTTACCTTTTTTATCTAGTATTCTAAAAATTGGATTAAATCCACCATCATCTGTAATATCTGCTGCAATGGGATATGTTACTGTTCTGTTTCCATAATTATCATATCCACCAAATAGACCATTGTGATAGTATGCTCTATTATAGTTTCCAGATTCATTTGTAGTGTGATTATTCATTAACATCACTTGAGCAATATCAAGATTTTGATTTAAAAACTTTTCACCTAGTCCTGTCATTTTCATTATTGATCTTTCATCAACAGGAATCATTTGAGGAGTTGTTGATGGATGTTCCTTATCTAATAATTTAATAAAGTATTGATTTCCCTTTCTTACAACTATTTCATCTAAATCTTTTTCATTAGCTTTAGTTAATAATGTAAGTGCTGTCTTAGGCTGATAATCTTCTCTTGCTGTTGATGTATTTATATTTGCACTTACTATAGCTTCTAAATCTCTTCTAAAATTTGTACGATGTTGTTCATCTTTAAATTTTATAGCAGATTGTTCTGTAGCAAAATTTCCAGTGATAGGTGCCATTTTTTCAGCAACTAGTGCATTTACTTTATTATTAAATTCAGCATGTTTATTTGCTATTTCAGAATAACTATCTAATTCATTATTTAAAGCTGTATTATTAGCTTTTGAAGGAACTCCTGGTAATGAATATCTTGATGCTAAAGCTTTAGATAATGCTACTTCTTTATCTGTAAGATTTTCTCCTGGACTTAATTTACTAACTGAACTCATTCCACTTGCACCAGCAGCACCAGGTGATGTTATAAATCTTTCTTTTGATATATAGTCATATATTTCTTTTGGTGTAAATATATATTGTTTACCATCTTGAGTAACAGGTATACTACTCTTTTTTGATAATTCTGAATTTAGTAATTGTTGTTCAGAAACTCCTCCTGATAATTCTTTATATGCATCATTTCTTACACTTTCCATTTTCTCAGCATTATCTAATGATACAATACTATTAGTAATATATCTATTAAATGCATCTCTTTCACCAGGAGTTGATGGTTTATACTTACCTGCTTTATAATCTTCAATATTTTTTAATATATCATTATCTGTAACTTTTGAACGTGCTGCCCTATCTGCTAGTATATCTTTATTACTCTTTTCAAGATTATTATTGTAATTTGCAAAATTAGCTAACGATTCATTTTTTTGTGTTGTAGGATCTCCTAATCTAGTATAGTTAGCATCACCTGGACTAAGTTTTTCTTGTTGCTCTGTTATCCACTTTAATTCATTAAACTTCTGAGTATCTTTAGCAAGTGTAAGATGTTCTTTACTTATTCCAACTTCTTCACGTCTTAATTTAAGACTTTCATGTACATTAAAGTTTTCTAAGTTATAATGCATAAGCTTCCAGTAATTTTCTTTATCTGGATTGGCTAACACTTCATCTTTTACATCATTATATGCAAATCCATTACCTATTTGATCTAAATAGTTTTTTGTATATAATGATGATCTGGCTGCATCAGGATTATTAGCAGCTGCTTCTAATGCTGATTTATAACTTTGTTCTAATTTTCCAGGAATATTTTCATAGGGATCTCCAATCTGAGACTTAAAATAGTCAATATCATTATGTATCTGAAGTTGTTTATCAATATCATTAGTCACACGAAGTTGTCTATTTAACTGATCTAATTTAGAAACATATGATGCTTTAGTTTGAATATAATTTTCTGTTGCTGCATTTTGTAATTCATTAACTCCATAATCTTTATATGAAAATCTTCCTTGACTTGCTAACTCATCCATATCATTAGCATCTAACATTGAATTTACAGCAGTTTTTATCTGTCCTTCAGACACACCTGTATTTCCTTGTCTGTGCATAGCATCTGCAATTACACCATAATTTATTGAGCCATCTGGATTAGTTGCATTTACAATATCATGTATATTACTATTGGGGTGTAGTTTTTCTATAATACCTAATATTTTTTTATTTACATCTGTATGCTCTACAAATTGTCCATTATAAGAATGTTTAAGATCACCATTTAACCAGTCACTGGCTTCTCTATTAAAATCATACTCTCTGTTTAAAGAAGACTTTCCATCTTTTTTAGCTTGAGCCATTACTTGTTGCTGTTGTCTAAATCTAGAAGTAGATGCTACAGCATTTTGTATATTAGGATCTTTTACAATTTGATTGGCCATACCTGCAGTGGAGTTTACTAACTGAAAGTTAGAGAAGTCTCCAGAAGCTACAGTTTTAAGTTTACTACCTAACTCATCAAGCTTAGATCGTAGATGCTGTTTATCTACATCTCGTATAACATCAAGACCAGCAACATTATCAATTTGAGATTGTATTCGTTGAATCCCTTGATTATATTGCTGTTGTTTCTCTTGTCCCACCTTTGACATCTCCTCAATAATAGGTAGTTGAGAAAGATAGGGACTAAAGTTAGTTGGAGTATCAGTAAATGAAGCCATAGTATTTTAAATTTCAAATGTAAGAGAAATCATTATATTATACAATAGAGATAATGAGTTTCAGTAATTTACTATAATCAAATTGGTTATAAACTCTTTAATGGATTTTTTGAAGCATTAACAATAGATCCATTTCTAGCTTTTAATTTAGCTCCATTCTTTCCATATGCTCTAGGTCCTTGACCTGGAAGATATTCAGGAGCAATTTTTTGTCCAGTACGAGGATCTACATTTTCTAGCTTATATCCTACAACTCTTCCATTCCTATCAAGAATAGGAACTTGAGGATGATGTGCAGCATCATACTGTTGTCCATAAGCTCCTTGTCCACTACCATACATATTAAACTGAGCTTCTGGTCCCATGTATGTAGCCACTCCAGTATTAGGATCTACATAATAGTTAGTTCTCTTTGATTCAATATTGGCAAGAGTTTGTTCCTGTTTAGCTCTTGCTAATTTATCTGATATAGACTGAGCTATATTGAGTGTCTGTTGTTTAGTTTTAGATGCAGCTTCTGCCTGTCTTGTATATTGTTGATCATATAATGCAAGATTTTTTAGCTTAGCTTCATTTGCAAGATTTATATTCTTTTCATATGTTTGAGCAGCTTGACCTTGATTTATTCTAAATTGTTCTCCTAATACTTTATTACTAGCTTCTGATTCTTGAGCTGCAATTTGAGCTAGTGCTGCAGGATTGTTTGCTACAGCTCTTTTAGCACCTGCAAATGATGCATGTATTTGAGCAAGCTGGTCTCCAAGAGATATATTATATGGAGAAGCAAATTGTGGTTGAAATGTTTGTGCTGCTACAGGCTGTAATTGATTCATTCCTGCTGCAAGCATTTCAGGAGTGACATCTGGTTTTGGTATCTTATAAGTAGGTCTAGCATATTGTAATAATTGATTTGCATAACCTGTCCACCAAGGAGACTTAGTAGTATCTGTTGCAGTGCTACTAGTAGTAGATAATACATCAGATAACTTTGGAAGTAGTGAATTTTGCTGTTGCATAGATTGACCTGTAACAAGATTTCCACTAACATCCATTAGTGGAAGATTTGAATCTCCAGTTACATTATATGCAAGAGGAGCAGGAGTATCAATAGTAGGAGCAGTTAAAGATTTTAAAAGACGAGGATCTTCCATAAAATCTTTTCCAATAATTCCAAACTGATTTTTAGAAGTAGATGCTCCTTCTTTTGCTGATTCAAACTTACCACCAAATTTAGAATATTGTTTTTCTGCATCCTTATCTATTGTAATCTTACCTTTTGCAAGATCTTCTGCAACAAGTCTATGCTCAGTTGCTGTATCATTTATTGCTTGTTGTAAATGTGCTGCATTCTGTTTCTTTTCTGCAATATCTTTAAGACTAGTTTTTGATCCATCTACAGTTGCTGTTAATGCATTAAATTTAAAACGATCAAAAGGTGTATGTACATTAAAATCTGCAAGAGTTTCCATAGATTTATCTAAAGCACTTGTATGCTTAAGTTCTTGTTTAGAAAGATCAGCTACATAGTTTTTAAACTTCTTACCACTAGCTTTAGGATCATTCAACATATCAGCACCAAATTTTGGGATTTGTAAATTACCATATACAATAAGACTGTTATCTTCTGGTGATCCTCCATCTTGTAATTTAACTGCAGGTTCCCCACGTTCTACTTCTACAGGATTTTTACCATATGTTACACCAATACCTGTTTGACCATTAGGAGAATATTCCTCATGACTCTTACCTTTAAACATCACTGTTTCTCCTCCATCAGGAAGATATGGATTATGAGAGATGGGTTCTGCATATCCACCCCAATGTGTTTGCAATTCCCCACCCATAGCATATGTTTGAAGAGCTTGTTCACTAGGTTCTGTATAGCTCTTTAAATGTCCACCAGCTCTCAATGTATCCATTGTTTTATCAGGAGCAAGAAGATCACTTAACTGATGCTCACCAAACTTAGCAATCACTTGAGGATTGTATTCTGGATTCATCCAACCACCTTCTTCATATGATGGAATATTTCCACCATCTTTTACAAAAGAAGAATATTGCTGTTGTATTCCTTTTCCCATTTGATTACCAACTATACCTGCAAGATTTTGTTGATTCTGTTTATTTAATCTTTCAGTCTTCTTTGGATTTGTATCTAATAATGTTCCTGCAAGTTGTCCTACAATTTTACCTGCTTCTTTTGCACCTGGAATTGGAACAAAACTTCCTAAAGTTTCTCCTATTGTACCACCAATATTTCCACCAGCATTTGGTCCAGATATTGCACTTATACCCTGACTAATAGGACTACCATAGCTACCCATGAAATCGCCAAATCCTGTAGCAGCCTTTGGAATTAATCCACCAGCTCTATATTGTTTCACTATTTCAGAATCACTTAATGGTTCATATCCACCATTTGTATATATATCATTAGGAGCATATGTGTTCTGTATTTCTGTAGGATTACCTCCTACTGGTCCACCATCTTGAAGCATTATTCCATTTCTGGCAAGAGGGTTTGTTCCTGTACCATATACAGGAAAGAATGCTTCTCCTTTATTTACTATATCTTCAGGACGTGCATATTTTCTTTCTGTTTGTTGTGGTCTAACTGCAGAGGCTTGTAATGCAAGAGCACTCACTTGTTGTGATTGATCAGCCATTCTTCTTACATCATCTTCAGCTTTTAATGCTTTAATTCCTCCAGCAACTTTTCCAATAGGATCTGCATACTTACCAATAGTATCTAATATACTAGAAGAAGATGAGGTGGTAGGATTCATATCAACATTACCTCCTCCATCAGCTTTAGGAATTTTACCACCTTTTTTAGCTGATACAGGACCTGCATATTTACCAATAGTTTTTAATAATGGAACATTTCCTTTACCACTATTTATTGAAGCAGGATTTATCAATGCTTTAGTGTTAGGTAAGCCATTAGTATTTTGCCAATCTGGATAATCTGAATAAACTGGTTTGTCTGTAAGATCGTGTGTAAATGGTAATCCTTCTCCACTTGTAAAATATTGGTCTTGGGTAGTACCATTTTGAGCTTGAGGAATAAATGCACCTTCTCTAGCACTACCAATCATAGGAGCCACTTTAGCAATTGTACCAAGTATATCTCCACTACTACTACTATTTTCTTGCTTTTGTTGAGCTGCAAGACTTGCTTGTTTATATGCAGCATCTTGCCTCATCTTATCTGTCTGACCAGTTAAGTTATAATCAGCTTGATTATATAAATCACTATAATTAATTGGTTTAGGAGAGTTGCTTGTACCACCACTCATAACAGCACCTATCTGAGCTTTCTTAAAAGCCTTACCATGCACTTTCATAAAGGCTTCTTCTGAAGGATATTTCTTATAGAATTCAGCTTCAGTTTTACATTTTGCTAATTTTAATATTTGTGCTTTCATGTTATTGATATTTGTCCAGCCATCCTCCAGCTGTGGGTTTGTTATAATTTGTAAAATTAGTTAATTGATCTAGTTTTATATCCTGTCCAGCATCCTGTTCACTATATTTTGTAATGCCACCATTCTTTTGTTTAAGTTGATTAACAATATCAGGATGTTGTTTTAATCCTTTTTGATATTCTTTCTCCCACTTAGGATCATTTCTTAAATATATTCTTCTTATATAATTAGAAGTTTCATCAGGAAGTTCATTAATCCAATTGAAGTTTTTATATACATTGTATTTTTGTTTAGCTTTTTCAAACATTCTAGAGAATGCTCCAGGTCCTTCATTATACATTGCATACTTCATAGCCACCTTAGTAGTAGAAGGTAACTTAGAATCTTTTAATACATTATAATTATCATAGCTATTTAATAATGTATCACGAATAATATTTGCTTTAGTAAGATCTTTAGCATCATCTAATGATAATCTTTCCCCAGTTAGTCTATTATAATCATCTATTGCTACTTGTCTAACTCCAAATGGTCCAACAGCATCAGCAGATGATATGCTCTCAGGATCAAAACTAGATTCAGCAAATGACTGTCTAAGTTTT
>Ga0209777_10002241_pt1 | contig 25933 bp, 20 predicted proteins | sample FrelakmetHBP12HB_FD_187147 | JGI IMG/M metagenome (GOLD analysis project Ga0209777, IMG submission 187147) | Freshwater lake sediment microbial communities from the University of Notre Dame, USA, for methane emissions studies -HBP12 HB (SPAdes)... | ecosystem: Environmental > Aquatic >... | reverse complement strand
TGTTGGATATATCCGGGTGAACAGCTCCGTGTGTCGGAGACCTTAAGCGGCGGTCATTCCCGCGCAAGCGGGAATCCAGAAGAGAGTTACACTGGTTTCCCGTCTTAGCGAGGATGCCAGGGCGGGGCACAGGCTTATTCAAAGAACATGCGGGACGGGACACTAGTGTGACCTGGAATAGCAGTCTCGTCTCACTGTTGTAATCCCGTCTTACTGCTCAGATCGGATCTGCCTCACCAGTTTGATGTAATACTCCTGATAGTTACGGATCATTGCAGCAAGCGAGAATTCGGTTTCGGCTCTTTCCCTACCGGCGCGACCAAGGCGGAGTGACTCGTCAGGACGCGTGAGCAAGTAAATCAGCTTGCCGGCGAGCGCATCCTGATCGGCTGGAGCAACCAAGAATCCGGTTTTGCCATCAAGAACCGCTTCCCTGTTACCACCCACGTCTGTGGCGACCACCGGCAGACGGGCGCACATATATTCGAGTATAGCATTCGAGAAGCCTTCGCTGGTCGAGGTCAACACTCCGACCGTTGCGCCCCGCAGGATCGATCGGACATCGCTCGTGCTGCCTATGAAATCTACCTGTCCGGTCAGTGATAATTCGGCAACGAGTTTGAGGAGTGATGCGCGCTGCGGACCGTCACCGACGATCGCGAATCTGACATCGGGAACACTCTTGACCACGACTGCGGCGGCGCGAATCAGATTGTCAACCGCTTTCACGGGACGAAGATTGGCGACCATGATAACTGTCCGACTGGGGGTGACTGCGGCTGCGGTAGTGGCAGTGTCCGGCGCCGGGATTTCGAGACCGTTGTATATCACATCAAAGCGTCTGCGGTCGATCGCTTCCAGTCGCGAGATCGTGTCGGCAACCGCCTGCGAATTTGCCAGCCAACGACGCGGATAGCGGTTGGCGAGCTTTAGCAGCAGTTTTTCCTTGAGACTATAGCTGTACCCGAGGTTGCGGCGCGAAGAGACAATCGCCTTTACACCGGCCATCTGTGCGGCGGCGCCACCAATGAGGTGACCTTCGACGAAGAAAGTCTGCACGACATCTATGCCGAGTTCTCGCAGGCGCTGAGCAAGTCGTCTGCGTTTCTGGAACATTGAAGGTGTCAACATGCGATAAAGATATAGACAGGCAGTGTCACAACAAAACCGGTCCCGTTGAATGTACTCACAGTCCTGTAGGCTGACTAAGAAGGGTTCGAAGCGAGTTCGATCCAGATGTTCAATAATGGTCAGCAGGTTGCGCTCTGTCCCGGCGCGACTATTGCCCATCGAGCCTATGACATACATGATTCTGATTCGGTCGGACGCCATACCCCCTCCCTACCGCTGCGATCTTGCGAGGGCAGCGATGAAACCTATGCCGAACGCGAAGTGAATGGTGAAAAAGATGAAGGGCAGGATGAAAATTAGCGACTTTCGATTCCTGCGGGCGATACCGAGCGAGACAGCGCCGATGGTTATCAGATAGAAGACATAAGGCACGGAGACTATCAATCCGGCCTTGAGCGATACCAGCCAGAGAAAAGGGAGCGCAAACAACCCGATCACAAAAAATACGGGAATTAGATTGCCAATCCCGAGAGTGGACGGGTGCTTGCGGAAAAGCCGCCATCGTCCATAGCCGTATCGATAGAGTTGACGGAACAGCCCGCGCAGACTTGTGCGCGCCGCATATTCGATTGTCAATCTGGGAGATATCATTGCCTTCAGACCGGCCTTGTCGATGCGGGTATTGAACTCGACATCTTCACAGGCATCAAAGTGCTCATCAAAGCCCCCTACTTTGTCAAAAACCTCACGTCGATACATGGCGCCCGAGGAAGCCGCCGGAACAACCCGTTCCTGATCGTTGTATATTGTCGAATCAAGCGCGTGTCCCAACACCGAGGAACGGGCCAACGACACGGCTTGCTGTAAGTATGTCTGCGGTCCGGCCGTCTGAGGTTGCGGACGGCAAAGCGCATCAACGTCGTTCTGGCGAAAGATTGCAACCATGTCCGTAAGCAGGCGCATAGACGGAATCCGACAATGGCCGTCGACATAGAGAATGAACTCGCCGGTTGCGGCGCGAAGCCCTAGGTTGCGCGCAGCGGCAGATAGACGTTTTGGATTTTCGATGATCTGAAAACGGTCAAATCGATCGCGATACTTCGACGCGATCGCGACCGTGTCATCGGTTGATTCCCCGTCGACGACGATCACTTCATAATCCGCGTGCGGAAAATCCTGTTCGGCCAATTTCTGCAAAACAGAACCGATGAATCGGCCCTCGTTGCGTACGGGAAGAACGACGGATACGGTCGGCCTGGAGCTACCAGCAGATGCCATGGTAATTGTCGCCGAACTGTGCCAGGTAATCTTCGATGCGGACGAAATCAACGATCTCGCGATCCTTGACACTCTTAAGCGCGGCGAGGTATTCGGAGTCGTGATTGCCAATGATAATCACATCGGAGCCGTAAATCACTTCCTCGACCGACGTCGCGAATAGCTTCTCGATGTGCGGAATCTCTTTCTCGATATATGCCTTATTGGATCCGAAAATGCGAGCGATGTTGACGTTGCGATCATAGATCAGTAGCTCATATCCCTTGCCGACCAGTCGCTCGGCCAGCAAAACCAGCGGTGATTCGCGCAGATCATCGGTGCCTCCCTTGAACGCCAAACCCAGAAAGCCGATCTTCTTCTTCTTTAACGACGTTACAATCCTGTAACCCTCTTCAAGTTGACGCTCGTTGGAACCGGGAATGGCAGACAGTAGCGGCGCGTTGTAGTCAACACTCTTCGCTTGATACAGCAGGCCGCGCACGTCCTTGGGTAGACACGAGCCACCGTACGCGAAGCCGGGTTTTAGATACATCCCCGAGACGTTCTGTTTGGTGTCCATAAGGAAGAGCCGCATCATTTCGTAGCCGTCGATTCCCAGACGGCGCGCCAGAGTGCCGATTTCGTTGCCGAAACAGACCTTGAGAGCATGCCAGGTGTTGCAGACGTATTTGACCATCTCGGCAGTGCGGATAGTCGTCGTCTCAAACGGCGCTTGCAGGAATGAGAAGACGCGATGCACGACCTCGGCAGCCCCCTCCGATTGTACTCCCACAATGGTGAACGGTGGATTGAAGAAATCGTCTACCGAAGCGCCTTCGCGCAGGAATTCGGGATTGAAGCAGACGTCAAAATCGATGTAGACTTTCTTGCCGGAAGCCTCTTCCAGCACCGGAATAATCTTCTCCTCGGTAGTTCCCGGAGGAATCGTCGAACGATAGATAAGCGTATGAAACTCGGACTTGTTCTTCAGCAACTGGCCGATCTTCTCGGTGACCCGCAGTACATAAGTCAAATCGACGTCATCGTTGTCCTTCGATGGCGTGCCGACGCAGATCACTGAGACCTCGGTTTCGTTCAGGGCGGCTTTGGCGTCCATCGTAGCCTTCAATGCCCCACTGCTGACGGTATCCGCAATGATCTCGGCAATCTTATCTTCGACAATCGGACTTTTCCCCGCCGAGAGCTGTTCAATCTTGTCGCGATTGATATCAACGCCGACAACGTAATGCCCCTGCTTGGCCAAACAAGCAGCGGTGACCGCACCGACATATCCTAGTCCAAATATGGAAATCTTCATCTCAGCCTCAGTTTCTTGCCTTCAAATCACCACGAGCACTGGCAGTGGCCTTCAGCGCCTCGTGCAACTTCTTCGCTGCCCTGCTCCAGCTATATTTTTCCGTCACCAGTTGAAAACCGGCCTCGGCAATTCTATTTCGTTTGTTGTCGTCACGCAACAACTCCGTGACTTTTTTTACGAAGTCGCTTTCGCCGTCGGCAAGCACGATGTTTACGCCGTCTGTCAACGGCAATCCCTCGGCGCCAATGGTCGTCGAGACGACGCACTTGCGCATCGCCAGCGCCTCGTAAATTTTGATGCGAGTTCCACCGCCAACGCGCAGTGGCACCACATAGATCTGTCCGGCGGCCACTCCCGGACGGACATCGGCGACCGTTCCCGTAATAATAACCGATGGGTCGTCCTGACCTACCTTGACAACATCCTCTGCGGGGCGACGACCGACCACCGCAAGGCTGACATCTGCGATATCCTTTCTGATTATCGGTAGGATCTCGCGATAAAACCACCAGAAGCCGTCGATGTTCGGCATCCAATCCATCGAACCGCAGAAGACTAACCGGTGCTTGGTTTCCCGCCCCAACGGGTGGAAGAAACCCGTGTCGACGCCGGTCGGGATCGTAACGTATCGTCGTAGACCGAACTCCTTGCGGAGTAACTCCCCATCATTGTCGGAGACAGTCAAAACCTGATCAAACCGAGCGCAACTATCGCGCTCGAAGCGCTCCAAACGCTTCTTCTCATACGCGAAGTAGAGCTTCTTGAAAAAGGCCTTTTCAACTTCGTGATATCGTCGCCAAATTAGTGTCTCAACGTTGTGCTCGAAGAGCACCTTGGGAATTTTGCCAAGATGTTTGACGCACCAGGCCATCTCCAGGAAATCGCAGACAACGACGTCAATCTGTTGTTCAGTACTGACCTTCTTGATTCGTTCGGTCATCTCTGGCGTGATGTACTTGTTCACGATATAGGGTCGCGATGACAGCAGCTTTGAAAGCACACGCAGTTTGAAGGCGAGTCCTTCCTTGTTCTCTTCCGGCCGCACCACCGACTCGACTCTGACACCGAAACCGCGCATCTGGTTGATCCATTTGCCATCGAGTTCCGGTGGAAGATATGACAGGAACGTCACGTCGCACAACTTTGCCAGCGCCGATAGCAGATTCATGGTTCTGATCTTGCCGCCGGTGTCGGCTGGCAGCGGAAAATCGGACTTGAGCCAGAGTACTTTCATTGCGGCAGCAACCTGATGCTATCAAGTGGTTCGCGACGGATGAAAATGCGATGCCAAAGCTCTATATTCAGCAGTGTCCAGATACGATCGGAGTGGTTGTACTTGCCCTGTTGATGCAAGCTGAAATAGCTTTCGATCAGCTTGCGGTCAAGTATCTCGCCGCAAAAGGAGTCTTTGCCGAGCACGAGATTTCTGGCCATCTGATGGTATTCGCCGGCGAACCAACGTCTGATCGGCACCGGAAAACCGGCTTTGGGGCGGTTGAGAATCTCCTCAGGAATATCTTTACCAAAAGCCATTCGCAGTGCGCGCTTGGTGCTGAATCCTTTGATCTTGAGCTTGTCGGGCAGCGAGAAGGCGAATTCCACCATTTTGTGATCTAAGAACGGCACGCGCGACTCAATCGAAGCAGCCATCGACATCTGATCCTGTTTCATGAGCAGTTCAACCAGATAGGTTTTGACGTCAGCGTAGAGCAACTTGCCCAACAGAGTGTCGGCCTGTGAGCGGTTGAAGTGATCCATAAAACCGGAATAGACGGCGCGCGGATCATGACCATTCCAACAGCTGCCCGTCAGCAACTCCGAAAGCATGGCACGGGAGAAAGTTGAGTAGTTGTCAAGAAAGATGGTCTCGATATCGTTGTCGAGATAGACAGTTGTTCGCAAAGCCTTGTTGCGATACGGAAATTTGTAGGGCAACATATCAATCACTGGTCGGAAGAGACCGCGCCTTATGGAACGTGGCAGCACCGAGAACAACATTCGATCAGTCTTGAGATTGTACAGCGTCTGGTAATATCGCTCATAGCCCCCGAACAACTCATCCGAGCCTTCACCCGTGAGAACGACCTTTACATGCTCGCTGGCGAGACGTGAGACGCAATACAACGCCACCGATGATGGGTGGGCTACCGGCTCATCCTCGTGATAAATCATGCGCGGCAACGCGGCAAAGAAATCCTCCGTTGTCATCGTGATCTCGTGCTGACTGGCGCCGACATGTTTGGCGGCCAAACGGGCATAATAAAGCTCGTTGGCTTCCCGCTCCCGGAAGGCGACCGAAAAAGTCGCGATCGGTCGATCGACCATCTTGGCCATACGGGCGGCAATGATTGTAGAATCGACTCCACCAGAAAGAAACATCCCCAGCGGCACATCGGCCATGAGGCGCAACCGCACCGATTCATCAAGCAACTCGCGCAAACGATTGATGGCGTCCGTCTCTGAAAGTGATGTGTCAGTCTGAATCGTGTTGCAGTCCCAGTAACGCGCAGTGCTGACGATACCGCGCTGCAAATCCAGATAATGCCCGGGCTCAAGCTTCTTGATATCGGCAAACATGGTCGAATCGTCGTTCGTGTACTTGAGCGCCAGTATTTGGAGCAGAGCGTGGTAGTCGACTTCACGCCTGACATCATCAAACACCAGTAGCGCCTTAATCTCGGAGGCGAACGCGAAAAACCGGGGTGTGTCGACGTAATACAGCGGCTTGATGCCTAGGCGGTCGCGAGCAATAAACAGTTTCTCGCTTTTCTCATCATAGAGCGCAAAGGCAAACATGCCGCGCAACCGATGTAAGCCGGCAGGGCCATATTCTTCGAGACAGTGCAGAATTGATTCGGTATCGGAATTAGTCTTGTACCGATGCCCTTTCGACTCCAAATCGCGCCGGATATCGCGATGGTTGTAAATCTCGCCGTTGTACGAAATCCAGAGTGTCCCATTCTCGTTGGCTATCGGCTGGTGCCCCAGACTCAGATCGACAATGGACAAACGACGATGTCCCAGCGCGACGTGCCCCTTGACGTAGTAGCCACAATCATCGGGACCGCGATGCGTGAGTGTGTCGGTCATCTTGACCAACAGCTCGCGGTCGACCGATCGATCTTTGTCCTTATATACTATTCCGCAAATTCCACACATTTCGGACTCAACTCCTCACGTCTTTCTGATCGGGGACGGTGTAATCAGCTCCACAGGACTTGTGGCATTGATACGATATTCGTCCCCTTCTCCGATAATGTCGGCGTACTCGACAACTCCTCTTGTGCGAAGAAGCTCGCTGGACTTGTACTTCACTCTGCTGCCACCAGCGATCACCGCGCGCTGAAGTGTCTGGTCAGACAATTGTATGAATGCGAAATCGGTGTCGGTGTCCATTTCCGACTGCTTAATGTTGGCCCTACTAATCAGCGTCGTAGTTTTACCATGAATCAGCTTTACGGTCAAACCGCCTCGGTCGCTGAGAATATCGACTTGCTCAGGCAACTCAGCGTCCTGCTGAAACGGTAGCAGGATAAAGGCATAGCTGGTCGACCCAAAGGATTGACTAGTAATCGTGATCTGCTGTCCATGGCGGGTTGACAAATAGTCATCCGAAAAGTCAAACGGCGCAATGTCTATCGCCTCGATATCGCCGACCGGCACACAAGGAATGAGCGCCAAACGTCTGGCTTTCCCCTGCAAGACACAGGTGTTGTTCTTCTGCATCGCAACGGGGCAGGGCGTGACAAAGTTCCAGAGCAATTGGCAGGGAGTCGCGGTGACAATGGAGTCGCAAACAACCCAGAACATGTCATGCAAGAACAGTACGGAGCGCGAAATTGTGACAATATGATGATCCATGTTTACTCTGTATGTTGCTTCATAGAACTCCGATCGTTCCATCCTATGATACGCCCTCACTCGGCAGTCGGGCTTCTGTAACCAGCCAAAGGGATCGCGCGGGTTCTCGAGCGGCAATTGCGCTATCGTCGGGCCATTGTGCACCGCCGCTGAACGATAGCGATTGCGCTTTTCAAGATCGGCCGTGTACACGTATGTCCCGGGATCGATAATGAAGTTGTCGGTGCCGACATAAATGTCAAGATGCAGCATATCGGCATGCGAATGAGGAGAATCGCCATATCCAAAGCTGCCGCACTGTAGTAGTGAGTACATTCCTGCTTTGGAATTGGAGACGATGATTCCTGAATCAACAAGACGAGACGGCTCCCTCACTACAGGTTGGACAGGCGATTGGCTTGATATCTCGCCGCCAAGCCAAAAGCTGTCGACATATGTACTCTCCGTCCCATGCGAAAGCAGCGCACCGCACGCGTCCAGCAACGGGCGGAAATCGGATGCGGCCACACGACTCAGGAAGAAGAGACGACCGCCATCCTCATCGCCGATATGCGGCCAAGTGCCGTCTGGTCGCTGCAATGCCGTCAGCACATCGAACCCTTGCTTGAGCCGTTCATGAAAGCGCTTTTCCAGTGAGATACTACGCTGCTTGCAAAGGGCCACAAGTGACAACAAAAATTCGACGGCATAACCGTGATAGGCTGTCGACAACTCAGCGTGCATGCCATCAACCGTAAACTGACGATCCAACTCCGCCAAAAGAGTATCGTGTCCGAGTTGCTGCCAGAGGTGAGCATCGCTAAACTCCGTGAAAAGAATGCCCGCAACCAAGAGAGCGTATGCTTCTCCGAAGAGATGTGTGTTCGGAGAGAAGTACCTTGATAAGTGATTACGAACGAAGTTTGCACAGGTATATGTCAGTCCGCAGAGGTCCTCAGCACACTCGTTGGTCAACGACGGTGAGTCCTTGAAGAACCAGATACCCCAGGCCAGCGCATGTATGCGAAAGGCGGATTCGAGCGCCGAGCAGAAGTTGACGCCATGATATTCACGATTTTTCCGGCGCCAGTCCTGCACCAGCTCAAAAAACTTGCGCGGATACTTTTCATCGCCGGTAAGCGAATACGCCTGCCCAAGGTCATAGACGAACTGAAACCGTGAGACTTCCCATACGACTTTTGAATCGCCCACTACCGTCGGATCGAGATAGTCGATGTCGCCATAAAAACACTCCGGTGCGGTGACCTTGTGAATCGGGTCGTAGTTCCACCGCAGTGGGTCGCCATAAGAGATGAACCCAGAACTAAAGACTGGAAAGCGATCGGAAGCGATCTGTTCCGCTGCCGCAATGATGCGTTGGCGATCTGAGGGCAAGGCCGTCTCGACATATTCTCTGAACTTGCTCCGCAAAGCGAATCCTGGCATAAATTCTGTATCAGCGCGCCCCCGCAGAGCGGCGACAAAATCAACTTGCTTATCGCGCGATGCAAAGCGCCGAAGAAAGTCATTCGTGAAGATGCTGTCAAAACGACTCGAATCGAAAGCTAACTGACCGGTATTATAGATGCGCCGCTCTTCGCGACGACGCCATTTTTCACGCAGACGGTCGGCAAGCTCACCAAACTGACCGGAGGCGAGTTTCTGAGTAAGCTTCCCCAGCCTGTCAGCGCGCATCAGCCAACTCCCGGTACGCTTTGGCCCACTGCCATTTGACTCGCTGCCAACTGCACTCTTGTGCAAAAGCACGCCCGCCGTCGATAATCTTTTGCCGCAAGTCAGCATTGTCGATTGCTTCGCCAAGGGCCGCAGCAAGAGCATTGACATCGCGTATCGGCGCCAGCAGCCCGCTTTCGCGATGATGAACAATATAGGGAATCCCGCCGGCATTGGTCGTCACAACCGGCAGTCCGGCATAAAAAGCCTCGATGACGGCGACCGGCATATTGTCGATCACTGAGCTATTGAGAAAGATGTCAGCTTGTTGAAATAGCTCGGGCATTTGCGTGCGTTCAACGCACCCCGTAAAAGTAACGTCTTGGATGTTGAGATCGCGCACCAGAGATTTGAGGCGGCGTTCATCTGAACCATAGCCCGTTATGGTCAGAGTGGCGGCGCTGTACTTGGACTTGATTACTGCATAGGCGCGAATTGATGTCTCGATATCGTAGAGAGGTTCCAGATTGCGAGCGACCAGAATATGTGGAGTCACTACCCGGCGCTCGTGGTACCGGAAGGCGCCGAAATCTGAGATATTGAAGATAGACTCTGCGCGGAAACCGAACCTCCCGAAAACGTCGACTAGATAGCCTGACGGAACTATGATTTTGTCTGCCAAACAAATAATCCAAAATATACTCTTACCCCAACGCGCGAAATGATCTTCCGCTTCGCCTGATCGATAATTCAGGATCTTTTTCTTGCGATAGAGCGTCGCGATCAACAGCGCCGGCGCAGGCGCAAGGATGAATGAGAAATATGACGCAGAGAAAATATGAATCACATCATATCGCCAGACCTTGAACAGCAAGGAGGCGACATAAAAGATAGAAACGATCAACGTGCGAGCATACTTGACGCGAGTCAAGTACTTAAGAGGCCCCCAGGGAACGGGATTGATGGGCAGGAGCTGGACATCTACCCCCTCCGCACGCAGATTGTGCAGCAGTAAATCGGCCTGCACTGCCTGCCCCCCCAAAATCGCCAGCGACGGTGCGACTAGCAACACTCTGACACCGCTGAGAATCTCGGCGACGGACTTGTCCTGTGTTTCAGCGACATTCGCTGGTGACATAGCGATACTTCCCCGATGGATCGTAGCGAAGCTGCTCGACCGGTTCATAGGTGACAGTGACCGCACCTCCCAGAGCTTCCCGAATGCGTTTTGCAAAGGCGTCTCGCGCCGGTTCGGGTATTCTGTCCGAGGTTAGATGCCTGACGATCAGGGATGTCGGCGTCGTCTGTACCACCTGCACCCGCAGGCGAAATCCCGAGGTGCGCAGCGCATTGATAATCACCAATCCCTCTACCCGGGAGCCATCCGGTCGAGTGATCATGTCTACAATACGTCCACCGATTCCGACAATCCGCCGCCAGGTGCACCCGCAGGAGCAGTAACCATCATCCACGACCACCATGTCTCCGGTACGATAGCGAACGATGGGCATGGCATAGTTGAACAGATCGGTTACCACCAATTCCCCCATCTGTCCGTTGCGTATGTTGTTACCTGCGCCATCGACGACTTCAAAGCAATATGATAGCTCGAACATGTGCATGCCACAATGCTGATCGCATTCGGAAGCCACTGTGCCGATCTCGCGGGAGCCGTAGCGTTCGAATGTCTCCGCAGAAAACACCTGCCGGATAAGCTCGCGTTGCCAGTCGTAAAGCGGCTCAGCGGTGACAATCGCTTTCGGAATCGGCTGCACTACCAAGTTCGTCTCCCGAGCACGTTGTGCCAGAGCAGCAAGCATGTTGGGATAGGCGAAGATCACTTGAGGTCGATGCTGCTGTAACCTCTTCAGAAACTCGTCCATTTTTTCGGGCGGGGTATCATAAGCATAGAAGTAAATGGCACGTTCGGTGAGAAAGCTCGAAATTCTGGCTTTGAGCGAACGCATGTTAGAAGCATCCATGCGTGCGCCCCAGACCCAGGCGCGTCGCTGACCGGGGAAAACGCCAATCCGCGCATTGAACAGATAGTCTTGTGCCCTTCTGACCACCTGTACCCGTCGGTCGCGGTAGAATGTCAGCGGTAATCCCGAAGAGCCGCCGGTGCTGGAGCAAACTAAATCGGCTTTCATATAAGCATTGGATAAGAAAATGTCTATATCGCGATTGAGCTCTTCCTTGGTGAGGAACGGCAGCTCTCTGAGGTCTTCGCAGGACGTTACACCACGCGGGTCGAAGCTGAGTTGTCGGAAAAGTTGAGAATAGTGCGTAGTCGTGTCGTCGGCATGTGTTAGAATCGCCTTCAGGGAGCGCAATCGTGTGTTTGCCAGCGTGTCTTTGTCTGCTCTCCAGAACGGCTCGAAACGTCTATACCATCTGAGAATGCCGTATTCGCCCTTATAGACGAGCCAGACTCGATTGCCGATATAGCGTACGAAGACTTCCGATAAGCTCAATGCGTCATCTCCGCAAGTGGTAATTCGCATATAGAGAAACGATACTTGCCCGAAGGCTCTTTGGGAATGGCCTCGACGTAATTTGGCACGATCTGCATCGACTCTCCGAAGAAGTGGGTCACTTTTTCTCGGATCAGGTTCAGCGACGACTGATCGAAACTCCGATCAATAACGAGGTTGAATATCAAGGTGGCTTTCTCGCGTTGGATAATCTGCGCCTGGCGGACACCGGGAACCTTCGCGGCGAGATAGATTGTCAGCGCTGCACCAGAGACTCTTCGCCCATCGGGAGCACAGAGAAAGTCGGTAGTGCGACCCGCAATCATCTGCATCCGAGGCAGGGTTCTACCGCAACCGCATACACCTTCGGCGGGAGAACCCATGTCACCGATTTGATAACGGATGAACGGAAAAGCCCAATTGCCGAGGTCGGTTACAATAATCTCCCCTACACCACCCAGTTTAACTTTTTCGTCACGCTCCATAAACTCGAGATACAGGTTTTCTGCGTTGATATGCAGACCATCGTGCGCTTCACATTCGGAAGCAATCACCGAGGTCTCCCTTGAGCCATAACGATCGAAAATTCTGACGTCGAAATAGCTCTCGATCTTGGCGCGGTTTTCGTCAGTCAGCACTTCTGCAGAAGTAATAATGCTACTCGGTCTCGGCAATTCGATCTTCTTGGCCGTGCAGTAGTCGACCACCATTCCCAGCGAATTGGCATACGCCACAATAACCTCAGGGCGAAAACTGTGAAAATCCCGCGTGAATCGACCGAGCGTTTCCTCACTAAAAGTGCCGCTATCGCAGATTAATTGACGATCGATCAGCAGATTTCGCAACCGCGCCTTGAAAGAACGATAAAGACTGATATCACGCTGATGTCCCCAAAGAATCGCCGTTTTGCAGCCGACTTTGTAGCCGGCCCACCGATTGTGCCGAAGGGTTGCTGCTTGTCGCGAGTCGAGGCGCTCTTTGTGATGATAAAAAACCAGAGGCGAACCGGTTGAACCTCCGGTGCGATTCTCCACGAGTTCGGCCCGGGGATAGCACGATGAGATCAATGCCTCCCTGTTCTCCTGGATATCTTGTTTGGTCAGAACGGGCAATTTCTTTAGATCGTCGAAATCCTTGACCATCTGTGGATCAAACCCGGCATCGGCAAAGCGCTTCTGATAGAATGGGACATAGCGGGCGGCATGATTGAGCAGCTTCAGCAGTGATCCAAAACGCATATTGCATAACATATCCGGCTCAAAACGTTCTGAGCGCTCCAATCTTGCCAGCAACTCCAGTTCCTGACTGCCACGTCTCTTGACGTCAAGAGGGTAGAGCACCGTTTCAACAAATCTCTGGTAAGAACTTCCCATCTACGCCTTTACACCTGTTAGCGCTCACGCCGCGACGATTACCTTTGCCTTATACACTACTATCGGCTGCGGTGATATAATGGGTTATCTACGTGGCTGACAACAGGTTTTTGGTGTGCGACCGGAGAGGTTTAGCGACGGAAGCCGAACCTGATGGCCTTGCGACTGCAGGTGTTGATACACTCACCGCATGAAGTGCAATCAGGGAGCGTGAAGTCTTTGCCTTCCAACAGCGGTTTGATCGTCGGACACGGGCTCTTGATGACGCAGATTTGGCAATCGTTGCACAGTTTTCGGTCGATGCGCACACGCCCCGGCGAAATTTTCTCTGCAAGCCAACTGATGGCGCCGATCGGACAAATTAAATAACAAAACGGGCGGTAGAGAGCGAGACTGGCGATGATCAGTATGACCATCATGACCCACCAACGGACATCACTCCCTCCCCAATGGAGCAGTTCGAAGTAGTTGATCGGATCGTAAGCGCTGTAAGCCGAATAGGCGGTCAGCAAGTCAGTCGGGACATTGCCGATATCTTGCGCGAAGTAGGCGAGGTATGACTTGACATCGAAAAAAGTCAGGAAGAACATCGCCAACAACGCGAATCTGACGGCATTGAACATGCCAAAATTGAACTGCTTCCAGCGCGGTTTGAATGGAATCTTGTTGATAAGCTCCTGAAAGGCGCCCAGCGGACAGACCCAGCCGCAGAAGAGCTTGCGCCCTAAGAGACTCGGAACGAAAATCGCCAGGAAAATGGCAAGAAAAATCGGGATGGCTGTCCCGCGCGTGAACCAGAAAGTAAACAGCTTGGTAACGCCGCACATCGGGCTGGGGTGTACCATAAAGATGTAATCCAAGCCGAACAAGACAAAGGCCACCAACATCATGCCCAGTCGTACCCAGCGGTTGATCCCTTTCAGCAGCAATAGGACGACTCCGACGACCATCATGCCAAACCAAGCCAGGTACTTGGAGGACATCAGGAAGTCTAACGTCCCCTGGGGGGCGGGCTTCTCTGTCGGCTCCTCCTGATGTTGCTCGGCAAGTGTCGATGGCTGAGCCACAGAATCAGATACCGACTGCACCTGCACTGAGTCATGAGAGTGACTCAGAGAAGCCGAAGTGTCGCCTGCCTCTGAAGCGAGAACCGGCATCGAGATCGCCGGGCAACAAGTGAAAGCAAGGAAGAGTAACAAAACTAGTGGAGACTTGATGAGAAACGCACTTCTTGAGGGACTCATAATCACCGCACGAGCAGTATATGCTCGGAACATATTTCTGTCAAGGCGATCGTGGAAAGGAAACATCGACGAATCAGTGCTCTCGCACGGAAAGCAAACAAACTGGAAAACAGCTTTACTTGATCAGCTTAATCACGATATGCCGATAGAAATGCTTCATGCATGGTAGCGCCGCCAGTATCGAAGCATCGATCGGCCGCAGGATCTTGGTAAGTCCTTTCTGTTTTGGAAAAATGCTGAGGAAGTCGTAGCTTTCGAATACGGCCGATGTAAAGTATGGTTTGAACTGCTCGACGTTTCGATGGATCATCGGCGTCTCATAGTGAGTGTGCTTGTCGGTGGTAAGCTTGCGATAAAGCCACATTACCGGGTGGTGTCGGAGATCGTCGATAAATGCCGCCTTGCCCCCCGGTTTCAGCACGCGGGCGATTTCGGACGGGGATTTGTCCAGATCGGTATGATGCAGCGCGGCATTGCCAAAGATCAGATCAAACGTGTTATCGGGATAGTCCATTTTCTCGGCGGCAGTGACCTTGAACTGACAGCGAGAGCCGACACCATTGACCTCCGCCATGCGGGTAGCGATTTCGACTGATTTCGGCGAGATATCGAAGCCGTAGCACTCTGCGCCGGAGCGCGCCAGATATATAGAAATCCAGCCGGAGCCGCAGGCAAAATCGAGAACTTTCTTGTCCGTGACGGGACCGAAGAAGTCCTTAACAACGCGATAGGTAGTAAACAGACTGAAGTAGTCATCGTATGTGAGTTGATTCGAAAACTTCAACCCGCGGTCATTCCTGAACATCTCTTCGACTTCGTGGTCGAAAAACTCAGCCTCGTCCTGGTAACGTTCCTGATACTCCGCCAATATCTTTTCCATCTTCTTGATGATTGACTCTGCTTTGTCTATCGACCAGCGACCAAAGAACCACAGTCAAGCCGCAGCACCAGTACCAGTGCAGTCGGAAAAGTGAATGCCCGAAGACGCTGGTGAAGAAGAGCGCTCCCAGAGAGCAGGTAATCGCGTACGAAATCCATTTGACAACGTCGTCACTGATCTGCTCCTTCTGCAAGCGCTTCCGCAGCCGAAAGTTCCGGCGCATCAAATAGATGATCAGCGGAACAAATGTCAGCACTCCAGCCAGACCGAGCTCGGCGATGAGTTGCACATATAGGCTGTGTGCCTTGAGCCAGTGTCCGCGGTCGGAATAATCGCCACTTGCATAAGCCACTGCGAAATTACCGACGCCGATACCTGTTAGCGGCCGCGCAATGAACATATTGACACCGGCTTTCCAAGCGTCAAAACGTCCCTGCGACGATGGGTCAACCTCGCTATTGAAGATCGACGAATAGCGCGTTTTGTATTGGGGGGGCAGAACAACCCAGCCAAACGCCATTACGAGAAAGAATACGGATACAGTCAGGATTCTCCTAGGTGAAAGCAGCCAGACAAAGAATAAGACCAGCACCAGTCCGATTACACCGGCCCGCGAACCGGTAATGGCAACGGTAAAAATCGCCGCCGCCGACAGACCGATCAGCACCAACCGCAGAAATCTGTTTTTGGTCCAGACAAAGGCAAACACCATGAAAGGAATTGCCAGATCCAGATTAACAGCGAGAGTGTTGGGATCGGCGCCCGACAACGATTCCGCTCGATCAATACCCTGTGCGAACATGAGACTGCCGCTGAAATAGGCAAGTGCCGAACTAATCGCATCATAACCACTAGCCAGAATGAATATCCAGATGAATCCTTTCAGTCGCTTCTCATCCGTCACGATGTTGACAATCAGGAGGTAGTACATGATGGTCCGCAAGAAATCGATCAGGACTCTGACGGAGTAGGATGGCCAAACTGACATCGGAACTGAAAGCGCCAGTGCCATCGCCATCAACATCAGTAGCACGCTCATTCTTTCCTGCAGAAAAATGAACTTCTCCCGCTTCAGTTTCTTATGAATCACCAGCGAGACAAGCAAGAAGCCGGCAAGCAAGGTGTCGGCATGCAGCGCCGCCAGTTGCGGCCAAACCACCCCGGGATTGACCACCAGCACCACATAGTAGATCAGCAGGCCGAAATAAGGATAGAGCATGATAAGTACGGCAAAAAGACCTGCCAGCACTGCGCCGACGATAATGATCGGCTCGACCAGCAACGCGACAACACCTGTGCCGAGCGCCAGCAGCACGAAAAGCGTGATACCGATCCGCCGTGGCGTGGCGATCATCGTCTGGGCAGTTGCCTCGACGAAGTAAGTATCTTTGGTTTTAGATTCGCTTGTCATCAATCTGTACTACTATACGGTTGATCGGCAATTGTTCAAGACAAAATTCCTTCGGTCCTCCGGCCGGGACTCTGATTCCATGGCAATGTCAAGCATGTTAGGAAAACAGCCAGTCCTTGAACTTGCCCAGAGCGGCGGCGCGATGAGAAACAGCGTTCTTAGTCTTGGTGTCCATTTCCGCGAAAGTTTTGCCCATCGGCTGATAAACAAACACCGGGTCGTAGCCGAAACCGTTGTCGCCGCGCGGTCCGGTGGCGATATAGCCATGTACGTCCCCTTCCAGACAAATCTCACCGTCAGCATAAGTCACTGCGATCACTGTTACGAAACGAGCGCAACGGCGTTCCATAGGCACGCCCTCGAGTTCACGCAGAAGCTTGCAGTTGTTATCTGCAAAAGTGCATCCCTCACCGGCATATCGTGCCGAGTAGACACCCGGAGCGCCCCCAAGAGAGTCGACTTCGAGACCAGTATCATCCGCGACCGCTGGAATACCGTACTTGCGGAATATCGTCCGCGACTTCTCCAGCGCGTTCTCGACGAGCGTGTTGGCGGTCTCCTCGATCTCCGGGAAGTCGGGGAAGTCCGCCTTTGTCAGAATCGTCACATCGGCGCCTTCGAGCAGAGCCGTCAGCTCGGCGATCTTATGCCGGTTGTTGGTGGCGAGAATGAGCTTGTAGAATTTCATCGGTTGGTCCCTACTTTTCCTCTGAATCGGCGTTCACATGCTTCTGCAGGGAGCGTTTACGTCGTAGGGGCGCAGCATGCTGCGCCCGCGGGCACGTGCAACGTGCCCTCCGAGTCTTATGCATTGTACGAATCCCGCACACAAGTAGTGCCCCACACAGTAACGGACACTGTACTCATCAGTATTTTGTAATGTCGATTCGCATCACGCTACGAACGGCGTCACCGAGGAAATGGCGCGCCATTTGGGCGAACTGCTCCGGGACGTCAGAGACATAGAACTTGCGTTCTCCCTCCGAGCGTTTCGGATTGAGCGCTTCGGTCTTGAGCAGATGCTGGTAAACTACGCGCGAAGTCTCGGTGGCGGAATCGATCAGATTTACTCTGTCGCCAAGCACTTTTCTAATGACCGGTTTCAGCAACGGATAGTGCGTACAGCCGAGGATCAGCGTATCGACCCCCGTGGTCTTGAGCGGGCTGACGTAGTCCTCGGCAATTAGGAAAGTCGCCTCTTTGTCGATATACCCCTCCTCGACCAACGGCACAAACAGTGGGCACGCCATGCTGAAGACCTTGATCTTGGGATCGATTGCCTCGATTGCTTTGGCGTATGCGTTTGAATGAATCGTTCCCATAGTTCCGATCACGCCGATCTTGCCATTGCGGGTGGCCTGCACGGCGCTGACGGCGCCCGGCTCGATCACGCCGAGGATCTGGAGAGAGTATTCCTTCTGCAAGAACTCAAGTGCGATGGAAGACGCCGTGTTGCAGGCGGCGACAATGATCTTGACTTCCTGCTCAATAAGGAAATTGGTGTCCTGCCGTGAGAACTGCGTGATGATTTCTTTGGAGCGGGGACCGTACGGGGACCTGCCGACGTCACCGAAATAGACTACATCCTCTGAGGGTAGCAATTGAAAGATCTCCCGCGCGACGGTGAGACCGCCGAGCCCGGAGTCGAAGATACCAATGGGACTATTGCGATCCGGCACTTGTTTTATCCTTTTCATAGCGATCGGCAAATCTGACGATCGCGCTGTAAATCGCCTCGGCGGCCGCCTGACGGAAATCCTCTTGGGCGAGTAGACGGCTTTCGACCTTGTTAGAGATGAACGCGACTTCCACCAGCGCGGACGGCATCTGCACTTTGTTGAGTACAATAAAGCCGGCCTGATCGATACCGCGCGACTTCACATTCAGGCCGTTTGCCAACTCCTGCTGGACACTTTCCGCCAACTGACGGGACTGATTGAGATATTCTGTCTGCAACACGTCCATGATGATAAAGTCGAGGTCCTTCTTGTTGCGGTCGGTAGAGTCAGTTTTGTCCGCCTGAAAATCCTGATTTTCGAGCAAGGCCGTGATGCGCGCTTCATCGTTTTTCGCAGGTGACAGGAAAAAGGTCTGGGACCCGGTTGCGCCCTTCTGATCGGAAGAATTGACATGGATCGAAACAAACAGGTCGCCGCGGGCAACATTGGCCAGTTGAGCGCGATCTTCCAAACTGACATTCTTATCTTCCCGACGCGTCAGCACCGGCGTAAAGCGTTTGCTCTTTTCCAGAATTGTCTCCAGCCGTAGTGCGATATCGAGAACAACGTCTTTCTCTTTGAGGCCGTTCTTGCCGACCGCGCCATTCCGGTCGCCCCCGTGGCCGGGATCGATGACTATAACATCAATCGGGTTGTATTCATCATGCCGCTGCAGGGTCGTGCTGTCTCCTGCCTGCGAAACAAACGCGGTATTCTCGATAGAGATCTGTATCCGATGCGGATCAGGAGCATAGTTGGCATGGAATTCGACAACGTCTTCTCGGAGTTGCACCGACACCTGTGCCGAGTTGTCGAACTGGAAGGCGCGTACACTGATGATTTTCTCGTGCGGATTTCTTCGCGTCAGACGGGGAACATCAACTCTACCGCCATGGATGGTCACATTGACCCAATTGCCCTCGCTGACAAATACTTCGTAGTCAAGCTTCTTTGTCAACATGATCTCCAGCAAATCGCCGTTGACCTTGGTCAGGAAGTTGACTCCTGACACATTGAAGCCCTCTTTGACCGCAGTAATCATCGCTTCATCGTCATCGTAAACCAGCACCCGTTCAAGCACATCTGACAGCAGGAAAAGTGACTGTTGCACCGGCAGATACATTTCGTCTTCACGAAGAACCGGAGCATGTAACAGATTGTAATCGTTGCCTTCAACCTTGCACAGGTGCCGGGCGACTTCAAAACTCAGCCTTTTGTCGCCGAGGACGACCTCCAACCCCTTGTGTCCTTCCTTCCAATCGGTTTTCGCTCCGACAGTCGCAAACAAATCGGTTGCAGAGAGGTAGTCGATCTTGTCGATCGTCAGCCGACGAATTGGTAGCGACTTACCAATGCCCCTGAGTGTGATTGTATCAGCATGTATCACTGCTGCCAGGAGAAGCATCAGAAGAATGGTCGTTAGTTGTCTCATCTCGTCATTATACCGCGCGTCTACTTGCGACGTTCCTTCATCCGGCGGTCGAGTTCGCGGCGCACGTCCCGCTCCATTATCGCGTCGCGTTTGTCATGGCTTTTTTTGCCTCGCACCAGAGCTAACTCCACTTTGGCCACCTTGCCTTTGAAGTAAGCCTTCAGCGGCACGAGGGTAAGTCCCCGCTCGACGGCGCGTTGATACAGCTTGCGGATTTCTCGTCTGTGCATCAATAACTTACGGACGCGATCAGGTTCGTGATTGTGTACGTTGCCTTGATCGTACGCGGAGATATGAAACTTGTGAAGAAACAATTCGCCTTCCTCGATCACGGCGTAACTGTCCTGCATCTGCGCCTTACCGAGTCGCAGCGATTTGACCTCCGTACCGACCAACGCAATGCCGGCCTCATAAGTGTCGAGAATCTCGTATTCGTGCCGCGCTTTGCGGTTTTGCGCGATGAGCTTGAACTCCGGTTTATCCATGAATCGATGATACAATACATAGATGCGATCTGCAATTGGTTTTGGCGTCTGGGCATCTTCCTCCTGAGACCGATTGATTTGTGCAAGTTTAGCTTGACGAGAAAGACTTAGAAGATTATCGTTGGCGGATTTGATATCCGGGCGTTGAGCGCGTCTTAAGCTGAGAATGAAAAAGAAACATATCATATTATACATCGTTTCCCTCGTCACACTCTTGGCGCCGATGGGCATCGGAGCGTCATTAACCGGTTACGTGTTTGACAAGTTCACCGATCAACCATTGGCCAATGCGCTGGTTGCCATCCAGGGAAAAGGCATCCAGACCTTCACTGACAGCACCGGGCATTTTCGTTTTGCGAGTCTGGACGGGGGCATCTACGACCTTGAGGCCACGCTGGGCAACTACTACCCCGGATATGTCAAACGCTTGCGGGTTGGCACGCAGCAGGATCTGAAAGTCGAAATCGGGTTGAAACCAATCACGCCTGAGGACCACGCCAAGGGACCCAAGGCGATTTTTCGGTACGGCATCCTCTCGGGCACAATCACCGATGGAACGAACGGCGAACTCCTGCCGGGAGCGACCATCCAGATCAAGGAATTGGCAACTGGGACGAGCACCAAGCCAGATGGCAGTTACGCTATCTCTCAGGTGAGGCCGGGACGGTACACCGTGGAGATCTCGCTGATTGGGTACAAGCAGATCAAAAACTACGGCGTGGAAATCTACGCCGGTGATGAGACCAAGCTGGATTTCAAGCTGGAGCAGACCGTCAAACCGCTCGGCTTTGAGCAGGTTGTTTACGGTGAGAAACCGCTGATGGATCCCACGAAGCCAGCGACAGTGAGATCGATTGAGCCGCGAGACATCGCTCTCGGCACTGCGCGTGAAATCGGAGATATTATCAAAGACCTGCCCGGAGTAGTGGAAATCGACAAGGAGTTGCATATCCGCGGTGGCAGGACGTACGAGACACAGTTCACCATCGACGGCGTGGCGGTAACCGATCCGCTGATTCGACGTGGTTACGGCATGTCACTTAATGCCGGTGCCATCAAAGAAGTGAATCTTTACACCGGGGGCGCCGATGCCGAGTTTTCTCAGGCAACCAGTGGTGTGGTCGAGATACAGACCAAGGAAGGATATGAGAACTACGCCGGGTCACTGAACTACAAGAACGATCATCCCTTCGGCAGTTCCGGGTTTAACACCGATCAGGTGGAAGCCACTTTCTCCGGACCGGAACCGTTGACGACTAATCTCATGAAGAAAACTGGACTGCCGGGCGAAACCTACTTCTTCTGGTCCGGCAACTTCCTGCTATCCGACACCTATCTGCCTTATTCACGCCATCTCTATTCATCCACGTTCGGGGGGAGTTCACTTTCCCCGCGATCGAACGACGAGTATTCGACTGTCTTCAAGCTGTCGTGGAGGATTTCGCCACTGGTCAAAGTGTCGTTGTCCCACTCGGCGGCCGTCAATGTCAATCAGGATCGCAGCGTCCTGGAAACGCGCGTTCGGACGATTGACTATTCCTACGGTTTTCCCTTCAACTATAGCAAGGTTCTTGACAACTACAACACGTTTACGCAGAAATCAAACCAGCAGACGCTTATCGTTGATTACAAATTGTCGGTAGACAAAGAGGTTCGGGTCACGGCGGCGCGTTTCTTTACGACGCTGCATTCGGATGTCAAGGGCAAGAACTGGAAGGACTACGTTCAACCGCAGGACAATTACCCTGATACCGTGATCATGGCGCCGGACAGCTCGTACTTTACGGTCATCAAAGGTGACGGCTTCTACGACACCGGGGACGGCGATAGCTGGTATGACCACTATATTGAGAACTACAGCCTCAAGACAACCTACGAGACCAAAGTACAAGCGAATTACTCCCTTAAGATGGGAGCTGAGTCCGAATTCCAGACTGTCCAAGTCCTCGACATTTACAAACCTTGGCTGGGCGCATCGGGATTCGGACTCAACTACGATGCCTATAAGGCGAAGCCTTCCACGCATGGCGTGTTTATCCAGAATCACCTGAATCTGCAGGGAATGGTGTTCGATTTTGGCCTGCGCTATGATCTCTGGTTTGCCGGGAAGTATGCTGAGGACGCGCTGGCCAACGACAGTATCTCAACTCTGAGTAAGGCGCTGCGTGAAAAATACTACAACGAAACGTCGCAGGTTCTTGGTCGCCGGGCGCGTGGGATCATTTCGCCCCGTTTTGGCCTCGCCAACCAGATCAGCCGCGAATTGACGCTGTTCGCCTCCTATTCGCGCTTCGTCCACAAACCATCGCCGCAGTATCTATATGCGAAGCTCTATACGCCGTCCAACGCGGCGTACCAGTTGTTCGGCAATCCGGCACTGGATTTTGAGAAGGTCACGAATATTGAAACAGGGCTGAAATGGCTGCCAAATCCGCGAACGGCGTTGGGAATCTCTGCCTACATCAAATACATACAGGATTACATCGCCGCGACGGCAATCTCACCCGATCCGCGATTCCCTGACGAAACCTACTTCGTCTACTTCAATCTCGACTATGCCACCAGTCAGGGAGTCGAACTTGAGTTCATTCACAAAGCCAGCGACATCTTCACCCTGTCAGCCAATAGCTCCTTTAGCCGAGCGCGTGGGGAGAGGTCATTGCCGGCTGACATCTTGCGCGGACTGAAGACACGTTCGGAAGGCGCAATTTACAATGATGTCGCCTTCGATTGGGACAAGCCGTGGCAATTCGTCGTTAAGGCCAACTTTGCTATCCCCGCCGACAGAAGGCCGAGAGTACTCGGCGTGCCTTTGCCACACGACTGTAACCTTAACGTCAAGTACTGGGGGCAGGCGGGCAAGCGCTACACGCCCTATGTTCAGACGACCGACGATCTCGGATACACCGTATTCGTCCCCAAAGGAGCAACCAACTCGAAGATCGGGCCATGGTGGAATTCTTTGGACCTTTCTTTCCAGAAGTATTTCCACTTTAAGAAGCAGACCTTGACTCTCTATTTCGAGGGCACGAACTTGCTCGATCACAAGAACGTCACTCTAATCAATCCCCTGACCGGCAAGGAATACCGTAAAGGCGATGTCATTCCAACCGGTGGCAACTTGTTTGAATTGCCCCCGTTGTCATACCGCCTGCCACTGTGGGAAAATCCGACACGTTTCCTGAGTCCGCGGCAACTCAAACTTGGGCTGGGAGTGAGTTTCTGATGAGACGTGCGTTCAAGACTCCAGGCATGTATGTCAGTTTTGCGTTGGGCATACTGGCGGCTATCGCTCTTATGTTGCCCAATGGTTGCGGGGACAAGGTAGCGTTGCCATCCGATCTCCCCGCTCCCTGCTACAACTGCGGTGGCGTTGACACGTCTTATGTGCAGGTCAATCCAACGTGGACAGTGGCTGACGGAATAGCATTCAACAGACCACATGACGTCTGCATCGGCTACGATCGGTTTGTGTACATCTGCGATACGAAAAACAACCGCGTCGTCAAATTTGCTGAGGATGGGACGTTCATCGAATCGGATTCAGTCATCAATCCGGTGGCGATTACTCAGGATCGCGGACTTGATTTACTTGTAGTAGCCGGGGATTTCTTTACGACTAAGCCGGATACAATCTTCGCCGGTACAGACTCGATGCGTATTGTCCTCGATTCAACCACTTACGGAAATGCTATCTACCGGAAACGACATTTTGGCAATGCGGGCTTCCAGGTTGTCTGGCGGGCCGATTCGCCATATTATTCGACCTACGACCCGCTCTATCAACGTGACATCTGGCATGAAGCCGAGTTCTGGGGAATCGCGGCTTCCACCGAAACCAACAAAGAGTACTTCCTTGCCGACTTCTGGATGGGCCGGATTTTGAGATTCAATAGCCAGGACATGCCGGTGCCACCGGAACTGGTTAGCGAGGGCGTGGCCGTCGGTAAAACGCAGTATCCGACCGACGTTTTCTTCTACACCATCGCCGGACAGAATTATCTCGCGTTTGCCCAGGGCATTGCCAATCTCGGTGTACAGATTGTCAGCCCGATCAATGGAAATCCTCTCTTTACGGCTTCGGAAGAAGGATTGCCGCCATTGATAAGAACCAGTGCCCGCGGCTACAAGCAGGTGGTGGCTGACGAGCAATCGAACTTCTATGTACTTCTGCAGGCGATTGATACTGATCTGGGTGCACACCACATGCTCTACAAGTATGATCGCACCGGCGAGAAACTACTGGAATTCGGCACGGACGGCTCGGGTGAACGGCAATTTCGGAACCCGCGAGGATTGGCCTACAATAATGGCATACTCTACGTCGCCGACACCGGCAACAATCGCATAGTTCGCTACCAACTGGCGACCGATATCCAGCAGTAGATTCGCCAGATCATTTTCCGCTTGCATTCCCAACACCAGCAAATATCTTAATCAACCGGCTTGACAGGCGGTTGACAATTGTGGCGACTGCAGTCAGGAATTGACCTGCCGAAGTGGTGGAACTGGTAGACGCGCTGCGTTCAGGGCGCAGTGTCCGTATGGACGTGGGGGTTCAAATCCCCCCTTCGGCATTTTTCTTTTTTCTACGAATTAAGTTAGTACTTGACAACAACTTGACTTTTCATTACAATCCTGTGTGACCAATTTGTGTCCATTGAATTTGTAAAGAGGGGTCTTGTGTTATGCCAGTCATACATAAGCGGGGAAAGAGCTACTACATCGACTATCGAGTTCAAGGGAAGAGAGTGAGAAAGCGGCTGGGCAGATCCAAACAGATCGCCGAATTGGCTCTGAAAGACATTGAGGTGAAACTGGCAAGAAAAGAGCTGATACCTGCACCAAGGAAAATCAGCTTGGACGAGTTCTTTGAGGACTACTATAACCACGCGCGGAAGAGCTTGGCACCAAGGTCCTTTGAGAGGTACAAAGAAGTCATTCACCATTTTCGCCAGTTCTTGACGAATTACCCCTCAGGTCAAGTCGATGTCTCAAGTGAGCGACAGCCTTTTCGAGTAGTTCCAAGATGAGAGGATTGGGAAAATCAAGGGTATCACGATCAATTTCGAGATCACTGTGCTACGTGCCATCTTCAACTATGCAGTGAAAAAGGGATTCTGTTTTAAGAATCCAACACTTGGCGTCGAGTTCCTTAAGGTCACTGACCGCAAGCAACCGGTTTTCCTCACAGGTGAAGAGATCACTAAGATATTCGATTTCTGCAAGACCGACCCGAGATTCAAATACTTGTACCCTATTATCTTTACGCTTCTTCACACCGGACTGCGACTCGGTGAACTCGTGCATCTGGAACTAAATGACATCGATCTAGGCGCCCGCGTGATTAAGATACAGAACAAGGGTTACTGGCACACGAAGAGCTATAAACCGCGAGTGATTCCGATCAGCGACGAACTCCAACAGGTTTTGTCCCCGTACATGTCTGGGCGCAACAAACACAAAGCGAAAATCGATCACAATTTCGTCTTCATTGATCAAGTTGGAGCGCAACTTGACAAGCATCTTCGTGACAAATTCATGGAGTCCTTGTCAATAGTTGTGTAAATAGTTTTTTCAAGCAGCGTGCTTTTCGGCTGTTGGTTTCTTAGGTTTGACTTCCAAACCGTCTTCGAACTTCACTCCTTCAATGACTTTGATCACCAGGTGCGGGGCGGTAAGTCGCCGCCAGTTGCGTTGCGCTCTCAGGAACAGCTGGAAGACCAGACAGAGCGCCGAGCGCGGCGATTTGATTC
>Ga0209777_10002240_pt1 | contig 25940 bp, 25 predicted proteins | sample FrelakmetHBP12HB_FD_187147 | JGI IMG/M metagenome (GOLD analysis project Ga0209777, IMG submission 187147) | Freshwater lake sediment microbial communities from the University of Notre Dame, USA, for methane emissions studies -HBP12 HB (SPAdes)... | ecosystem: Environmental > Aquatic >... | reverse complement strand
GCGCGGGGAACTCGCCTCTCAATTCGCGGACGGCGCGGATGGAAGCCGCGCCGGCCTTCTTGAGGTGGCCGGCCATGGGCTGGCCCACGGCCTTCCGGCCCACCTTTTCAACCAGGCCGATCTGGACGGCATGGTACCCGTCGGTGTCCGGGGTCTTCTTCTGCAGGACCACGCACGGCCCCGCGGCGACCACCGTCACGGGTACCACCGCGCGGCTCTCGTCGAAGACCTGCGTCATCCCGACCTTGCGTCCCAGAATCCCGATTTTCATGTCCTCTCCTTAAGCAGAGGTCGCCCGCCGGCGACGTGCCAGGATTCCTGCCCGCCTGAACGGCGTGGAATACGGCCGTCACTTGCTCGTGAAGGCTTTGATCTCCACGTCCACTCCCGGCGGCAAGTTCAGTTTCATCAGCGCGTCCACGGTCTGCGGCGTCGGGTCGTAGATATCCAGAAGCCGCTTGTGTGTCCGCATCTCAAACTGTTCCCTGGACTTTTTGTCCACGTGGGGAGAACGGTTGACGGTCCAGACGGAGCGGTCCGTGGGAAGGGGGATGGGCCCCTTAACCCGCGCGCCAGTCCTCTTGGCCGTCTCCACGATCTCTTTGGTGGAGCGGTCCAGGATCCAGTAGTCGTACGCCAAAAGGCGAATACGGATCTTCTCGTTTAGCATGAGCTCCTACTCCACGACCTCCGAGATGGTGCCGGCGCCGACAGTGCGCCCGCCCTCGCGGATAGCGAACCGGAGTCCTTTTTCCATGGCGATGGGCGCGATCAGCGCCACCTCGATGCTGACGTTGTCGCCGGGCATCACCATCTCGCGGTCGGCGGGCAGCGTCACGTCGCCCGTCACGTCCGTCGTGCGGAAGTAGAACTGGGGACGGTAGCCCTTGAAGAACGGCGTATGGCGGCCGCCCTCCTCCTTTGTCAGAACGTAGACTTCAGCCTTGAATTTGGTGTGGGGAGTGATCGAGCCGATCTTGGCCACCACCTGGCCGCGCTCGACTTCCTCTTTCTTGGTGCCCCTCAAGAGCAGGCCGAGGTTATCGCCGGCCTGGCCCTGGTCCAGGAGCTTGCGGAACATCTCGACGCCCGTGATGACGGTTTTAAAGGTCGGCTTGATGCCCACGATCTCCATTTCGTCGCCGACCTTCACGACGCCGCGTTCGACCCTGCCGGTGACCACGGTGCCACGGCCCGAGATGGAAAAGATGTCCTCGATGGGCATGAGGAACGGTTTGTCGATGTCGCGGACGGGCTCGGGGATGAAGCTGTCGCAGGCGTCCAAGAGCTCCTGGATGCACTTGGCGTCCGGATCGTCGGGGCTCGCCGCCTGGCCGGCCTTGAGGGCGGAGCCGCGGATGACTGGAGTTTTCTCGCCCGGGAACTGGTACACGTTCAGGAGGTCGCGGACCTCCATCTCCACCAGGTCGATGAGCTCCGGGTCGTCCACCTTGTCGCACTTGTTGAGGAAGACCACGATGTGGGGAACGTTCACTTGCCGGGCGAGCAGCACGTGCTCGCGCGTCTGGGGCATGGGCCCATCCTCGGCGGAGACCACCAGGATGGCGCCGTCCATCTGCGCCGCGCCCGTAATCATGTTCTTGATGTAGTCGGCGTGGCCGGGGCAGTCCACGTGCGCGTAGTGGCGTTTGGGGGACTCGTACTCCACGTGGGCCGTGGCGATGGTGAGGATCTTGGTGGGATCGCGGCGCCCCTGGGATTCGGAGGCCTTGGCCACCTCGTCGTAGCTGATGAACTTGGCCAGGCCCTTGGCCGCCTGGACCTTCGTGATGGCGGAGGTCAGGGCGGTCTTCCCGTGGTCCACGTGACCAATGGTCCCGACGTTCACGTGGGGTTTCGTCCTCTGGAACTTCTCCTTAGACATCCTCAGCCTCCTTGACTAGCGGCCCTGCACCCGGGCGACGATCTCGTCCGAGACCTGTTTGGGCGTCTGTTCGTAGCACTCGAACTGCATGACGTAGTTGCCGCGGCCCTGTGTCAGGGACCGCAGCGAGGTCGCATAACCGAACATCTCTGAAAGCGGGACTCGGGCTGTGATGACCTGGAGGCTTCCCCGGGAGTCCATCGCGTGGATCTTTCCGCGGCGGGAGTTCAGGTCGCCGATGACGTCCCCCATGTAGTTTTCCGGTACCGTCACCTCCACTTTCATGATGGGCTCTAAAAGCGCCGGAGCGGCGTGCGCGGCCGCCTCCTTGAAGGCCATGGAGCCCGCGATCTTGAAGGCCAGTTCCGAAGAATCCACCTCGTGGAAAGAGCCGTCGTAGAGCGCGACCTTCACGCCCTTCACGGGGAATCCCGCCAGGACGCCCATTTCCGTCGCCTCGACGATGCCCCTTTCGACGGCGGGAATGTACTCCTTGGGGATGGCGCCGCCCGTGATCTCGTTTTCGAAAACGAAGCCGTCGGCGACGGGGAGCGGCTCGATGCGGAGCTTCACGTGGCCGTACTGGCCGTGGCCGCCCGTCTGGCGGATGTACCGCCCCTCGGCTCGCGCCCCCTGCGTGATGGTCTCGCGGTAGGCCACCTGGGGACGGCCCACGCTGGCCTGGACGGAAAACTCGCGGGTGAGACGGTCCACGATGATCTCGAGGTGCAGCTCTCCCATGCCAGAAATGAGCGTCTGACCCGTGTCCTGGTCCACGCGGATCTTGAAGGTGGGGTCCTCCTTGGCCAGTTTCAGGAGTGCCGCCGAGAGCTTCTCCTGGTCCGCTTTCGTCTTCGGCTCGATGGCCACGGAGATGACGGGCGCTGGGAAGTCCATGGACTCCAGCACGATGGCGTGGGACTTGTCGGAGAGGGTCTCGCCGGTCACCACGTCCTTGATCCCCACGATGGCCGCGATGTCACCCGCCCGCACCTCGTCGATCTCCTCGCGCTTGTTGGCGTGCATCTTGAGCAGCCGCCCCACGCGCTCCTGCCTCTTCTTGCCCACGTTCCAGACGTACGAGCCCGCCGACAGCGTTCCCGAGTAGACGCGGATGAAGGCGAGCTGGCCCACGAAGGGGTCCGTCATGATCTTGAAGACGAGGGCGCAGAAGGGGTCGTCGTCGGTCTTCTGGCGCTTTTCCACGCGGTCGTTGTGCGGGTTCACGCCCAGGATGGGCGGGATGTCCACGGGAGAAGGCAAGTAGTCCACCACACAATCCAGGAGTGGCTGAATGCCCTTGTTCTTGAAGGCCGCACCGCAGGTCACCAGCGTGAAGTGCATGGCGATGGTGCCCTTCCTGAGCGCGGCTTTGAGGGCTTCCTTGTCGACGTGGCCGCCTGAGAGGTAGGACTCCATGAGGTGGTCGTCCTCCTCGCAGGCCATCTCGACGAGCTTCTCGCGGTAAGCCGCCGCCTTCGCGGCCAGTTCCGCCGGGATTCCCTCGGTCACGAATTCCGCCCCGATCGTGTCGTCGAGCCACCGGATGGCATTCATTTCGACGAGGTCGACGATGCCTACGAAGGAGTCGTCTTGACCCCACGGCATGCAAAGGACCACGGGGCGGGCGTGAAGGCGGTCATCGATCATCTTGACCGCGCGATCGAAATCGGCGCCCTGCCGGTCCATCTTGTTCACGAAGGCGATGCGGGGGACCTTGTACTTGTCCGCTTGGCGCCACACGGTCTCGCTTTGGGGCTCCACGCCCGCGACCGCACAGAAGACGCCGACCGCGCCGTCGAGCACCCTGAGGGAGCGCTCCACCTCGGCGGTGAAGTCCACGTGGCCGGGCGTGTCGATGATGTTGATGCGGTGGTCGCGCCAGAAGCACGTGGTGGCCGCGGAAGTGATCGTGATTCCGCGCTCCTGCTCCTGCACCATCCAGTCCATGGTGGCCGTTCCCTCGTGGACCTCGCCCATCTTGTAATTCACGCCCGTGTAGTACAAGACGCGCTCGGTGACCGTCGTCTTACCGGCGTCGATGTGGGCCATGATCCCGATGTTCCTTTGCTTCTCGTAAGGGACCGTCCGTGCCACGTCACATCCTGAGTCAAAGGTAAAAAGTCAAAAGTCAAAGGCAAAAAAACAGCTTACCAACGGTAATGGGCGAAGGCTTTGTTGGCCTCGGCCATTTTGTGCGTGTCTTCGCGCTTCTTGATGGATGAGCCGCGGTTGTTGGCGGCGTCCAGGATCTCCGCGGCCAGGGCTTCCGTCATGGTCTTCTCGCTGCGCGTCCTAGAAAACTCGATGAGCCAGCGGACCGCGAGGGAGAGCCGCCGCTCCGGGCGGACCTCGACGGGTACCTGATACGTGGCGCCGCCCACGCGCCGGGATTTAACCTCGAGGACGGGCTTCACATTTTCGAGGGCCTTCTGAAACATTTTGAGCGGGTCCTCGCCGGACTTCTCTTTCACGATCTTCATGGCACCATAAAAAATGGACTCCGCTACGCTCCTTTTGCCCTGGTACATGATCTTGTTGATGAACTTGCTGACCAGGATGGAACTGTAGATGGAGTCCGGCTCGATTTCTCTTTTCCTAACGACGGCTTTCCTCGGCATGACCTCGCGCTCCTTACCCTCTTTTCAAAGAGCAACGGCCCCAAAGGGCCCAGTGTGAAAGGTGGTCTTACGACTTCGGGCGCTTCGCTCCGTACTTCGAGCGGCCCTGGCGCCGGGCATCGACGCCCGTGGTGTCCAGCTTGCCGCGGATGATGTGATACCGCACGCCCGGCAGGTCCTTGACGCGTCCGCCGCGGATGAGGACCACCGAGTGCTCCTGCAGGTTGTGGCCGACGCCCGGGATGTACGTCGTGACTTCCATCCCGCTCGTCAGGCGCACGCGCGCCACTTTGCGCAGCGCGGAGTTCGGCTTCTTCGGAGTCGTCGTGTACACGCGGGTGCAGACCCCCCGCTTCTGAGGATTGTTCTTGAGGGCGGGGCTCTTGGTCTTGAACATCACGATCTTGCGCCCCTTTCGCACCAGTTGATTGATCGTCGGCACAACATCCTCCTTGCGTGTGTTGGCCACACGGGAACTCTTCCCCGAAAAGGGGAAAAGCCTGAGAAGAATACACCTTCACGGGCCCCATGTCAAGCCCTATTAGGGGGTTGCGCGATTCCCTGACCCCTCCACTATATATTGGGTAGATCGCTTATCTGACCGCAACGCTCTCTTTCGAGCCGCTCTTGCCTGCGTGCCAAGTGCGATTTAAGGTGGGAGAGGGAGGTCACAGCGAGGTCTCATGACAGAGCCCCAACCTTCTTTCTATATGGACATGGCCCTCGAGCAGGCACGGACGGCCGCTAGCGAAGGCGAGGTCCCCGTGGGCGCCGTCCTCGCCCTGCCCGGCGGCACGACCTACGCGGCGCGCAACCGATCAGAGTCCGGCTCGCCCCTGGGGCACGCGGAGATGGAGGCCCTCGGGCAGGCCTTGTCCGCCGAGGGCCGCCGCGGCCTTGGCGCCGCCACGCTTTACGTCACCGCGGAGCCCTGCATCATGTGCCTCGGCGCCATGGTCCACGCGCGCATCGGCGGCCTAGTCTACGCCTGCGAGGAGCCTCGATTCGGCGGCGTGGCAACGCTCGGGGTTCTCTGGAAGGAAGGCCGCTACCCCCACAGGTTCCCCATCGCCTCGGGCTTGCGAGAAGGGGAGGCCAGGAAACTACTTCAGGACTTTTTCGCAACGCGCAGGCGATCTGGAGAGTCGGAGAACCGGGGAGCCGGAGAAGAATAGCGGGCCCTTCGGACATTGTCAGGCAAGACGAAAAGGCATTAGTATGTTTCGGCGCGGAGAGATGGCCGAGTGGTCGAAGGCGGCGGTCTCGAAAACCGCTGTACCCCAAAAGGGTACCGGGGGTTCGAATCCCTCTCTCTCCGCCAGAGGACTCCTTAAAAGCTTTCCGCCAAAGGGCGTATTCGGCCTACCGCCTCGCAGTGACAGCGACAGGAATTCGTAAGGGTTACCAGTGAAAATGGCATTACATCCCGAGAATCGCGCAGTACTTTTCGGTCCTGGACCACTTCGCCCGATCGCTCGTAGTACACGCCTCGAGCCCAAAGTGACACCCACCGGCCTCGGCACCTTCTCCCTGAAATAGGCTCTGGCGGAAAGCGTTGAGGAGGCCCTATACTCTCGGCGTATACACGAGAGAGGAGGAAATAATGAAAAAGGTCGTTTTTGTCGTCGCAATCGGATTGCTGTGTTTGGGACTCACCGTCTTCGCTCAGCAAAAGGGCCAGCCTGCGCAGCCCAAGGCGGCTCCGCCGCCCACTGCCAAGGCGGCGCCCCAGATGACGCCCGAGCAGAAGGCGGCAATGGACAAGATGATCAAGGCCGCCACGCCGGGTCCGGAACACAAGTTCTTGGCCTCTTTTGCGGGCACCTGGAAAGCAGAGGTGAAGTGGTGGGAGAACGCCAGCGCCCAGCCTGAGATTTCCACGGGAACCAGCGAGGAAAAGATGATTCTGGGCGGCCGGTTCCTTTACTCGACCTACAAGGGAACCGCCATGGGCAAGCCCTTTGAGGGCGTGGGCCTCGTGGGTTTCGACAACGTTCTCAAGAAGTTCCAGGGGGTCTGGGTTGACACCATGGGGACGACCATGATGACCGTCGTGGGCGACCTGGACAAGACCGGGACAACCCTCACGCTTACGGACACCTACACCGATTCCCAGACCGGAAAGGTGGAAACCCTCAGGGACGTGGAGAAACTCGTCGACAAGGACAAGAAAATCGATCAAATGTACGCAAAGGGGAAAGACGGCAAAGAGTTCCTCATGATGGAAATGACCTACGTGCGCGAGGCGGCGCCCGCGGCCGCACCCAAGCCCAAGTCCCCAAAGTAGCCCTTTTCAAAGATCTCTTGGTTCGACAAGACCGGGGCCCGCGTGGCCCCGGTCTTTTATTTCCAGCACTCATCTCTTGTCGCGTGAGTAGGTAAGCAGGTGAGTAAGGCGGGGGGGGGTTCCCTTCGAAAAACAGCCCGCCACGCGTGGGTTCGTGGGCTCGTGGACCCTATTCTTTCGCGACCCACAAGCCGGCGACGATGAGCGCCGCCGCCAGGACCTTGAAAGGGGGCACGGGCTCGCCCAGGAAAAGGAAAGCCAGGACCAGGACGGAGACGGGCACGAGGAAGATGAACTTGGCCGTAGCCGCCGCGCCGATCTCTTTGATTCCCTTGAGATAGAGAAAGTACCCGATGCCCGTGATAAAGGAAACGCCCCAGAGCATCGGGAATAGGAGCATCAGGAACGTGATGCCTCTCGGACGCCGCACGGCCTCAGCTCGCGTGGAGGCGCGCGGGAAAGCCTGCGGTTGTGAGCTCCAGCCGGCTCAGGCTTGGGGCGCTCACTCGGGTCTCTTCAGGGAGAAAACCTCGCGCGTGCGGGCCCACTCCTCTCCCCCCATGCGTCCGACGGCCCGGAGTTTGTCACACAGGACCCGTCCCCTGTCGTCCAGGACCGATGCGTCCACGTGCACGAGGAGAACGCGGCCCACCACTCGGTTTGCGACGTGCTCCGCGCCTCTCGCTCAGCGACAGGTTAGCACCTGCGGTGTGAAAGGCGAAAAGGTTCCCCGTCGCTTGTCTCCCATAGGATACGTTCTTTCGCCGCCTCGAAAAGGGGCCTATAATAGTAGCGCGCACTAGCGCGTTGAAAGGAAAAAGTGAGTGATCCATGAATGAGATTCTATTCAACCGGACGGGCTTTTTGGTATTCCTGCTTTTCGCTGCCGGGCTCTCCGCCTGGGCGGCTTCTCCCGCTTCGGCGCCGGTTCCGCCGTCTCCGCCCAGTCTCATAGAATCCGTCAAGTCCGGTGACATGGCCTCGCTGGGACAGCTCTTGCGCTCGGGCGCGGACCCGAGCGCGTGCGACGGGCAGGGCATGACGGCCCTCCATTACGCCGCCTACCAAGGAAACGTCGAGGCCGCCAAACTTCTCGCCGCGGCGAAGGCCAACCCGAACGCCAAAGACTCGCTGGGCCTCACGCCTCTCCACGCCGCGGCCTTCGAAGGGCGGGCGCAAGTGGTGGGCATCCTCCTTCGGAAGGGCGCCGCCGTTGGGGAGAAGGACACAGCTGGGAACACGCCCCTTCACTACGCCGTCTTGAACGGCCACCCCGAGGCCGCCGAGGCGCTTCTCGCCGGCGGCGCCGATCCTCTAGCCGAAAACGCGCGCGGCCAAAGCCCGGCCCAAATCGTCCAGGCGGTGGGCGACCAGCGGATGATCGCCCTCTTTGAGAAGGCCATGCGCGTTTCTTCCGGCTCAGGGCAGAAGAAGGCCGTACGTTCATACACCGATGAGGATCTCGCCAAGCTTCGTCAGACCAGCCCCCTGGTCTTTCATGAAGGTGGCCCGACGCAAGGCGGCCTCGGATTGCCGGGGGAGACTTCGCAATCCGACGCCGCCAACAGCTCGCCCGAGGCAATCACGGACGCCTATGCGCAGATCGATCGCCTGGTTTCCGAGAGACGGAGTATCGAATCGAGTCTTCCGGCGCTTCAAAAAAACTGCGATGACTTCAAGCAGTGCTACAAGGAGCTGGAGGCTCCGCCACCCGGCCAAGAGGACAAGCCCGATATCCACATGGCCCAGGGATACGCCGAGGGGCGGGCCCAGGGCGAGCAGGAGGCCTGCGGTCCCTTGGCCGAGGCGAGAGAGAGACTGACACAGATCGATGCCGAGATTTCCACCCTCCGGGAGAGAGTTTCTTCGGGCGCACAGCCCAACCCTTCAGGGGCCAAATAGAACATCGGGGGCTCTGTGTCTCTGCGGCGGAACCACCCGAAGCCCGGGATGGGTGTTCGAGATTCTCGTGCGCTCTCAGGGCCGGTGGGTCTGATCCTCATGGAAACATTTCGACGAAAGGCGCCAGGGCTTTCGTAACTTGTGCCCGCATAGCCCGCAGGCGCGCGGCCGTCCTCTTGCGCGTTCCCAGCGTCAGATAGGCCACAGCCAGGCGGAAGAATTCGTCCCGGGCTTCGTAGTATCTCAAAGACCAGAGACCGCAGGGGACGGCGAGGACGGCTGCGACGAGGGCCGTAAGCGGGCCCAGGGTCCACCACAGAAGTCCCGCCTGCACGACATAAAAAAGGGGAAAGGCGCCGAGGCCCACGTAAAGCTTGGTGGTGGCTACGAGATCCTCTTTGGCGGCTAACGTCCGGGCCAAGGGGCCCGTCAGCCGGTAGGGCAGGAGGTGGAAGAGCCACCCGTAAAAGGCCGGAGGGTAGAGAACTGTCAGGAAGAGGACGCGCTTCCAGGTGTAGGCGAGGGCTTCGCCCGTGTCTACTTCCCGCTTCACGTCCTCGTCTTCGAGCCCCAGGAGCTTGAGCGTTCGAAAGTAGGGACGGGCTTTTCTGGAGAGGGCCCTCAGCTCCGCCGGCTGCTCCCGCTTGGCCCTGTAGTAGCGCTCGAGCATGCGCGCTTCCGCCTCGGCCTCCGGCAGCTCCTCTTCCGAGAGGCCCCTGAGCTCCAAGGCCAGCGGCCTTAGGTCCTCAATGAAGCGGACGTCCTCCCAACATTCGGCGTTCACTGTGGTTTCCTCGAGGCCCTCCTCGATGCGTTTCGTCAGGGCCACGACGGCTTCCGGAGACTCTCCGGTCCCCCACGGCAGGTCTTCATAAGGGACCGCGTCGCCAACTAGGACCGTGACCCTGCTCCTGAAGTCGCCTTTGGCCGAGTAGTTAAGGCCGACGGGAATGAGCCGCACGGCGGCGCCCCGGCGGCAAGCCCGGCCGGTGATGCGCGCCGCACCCGTTTTCAAGGGCTGAAGGTGGGGCTCGCTGTGGCTCAGGCCCTCTGGAAAGAGCGCCACCACGTCACCCTCCATGAGGGCTTGCTCGCAGGCTTTAAATGTGGCGGCGTTCTGCGACATGTCGCTTCCCGGGTCCTGGTGCCTGTACACCGGCACGGCCCCCAAGAGTTTGAGGAAGGGGGCCACGAGCGGATGTTTGAAAAGGGGCGCCTTGGCCAAAAAACGGACGCGCCTGGGCGAAATCATGAAAAGAAGGAGCGGGTCCAAAAGGGAGTTTACGTGGTTCGCCACAAGGATGGCCGGACCTTCCGCAGGCAGGTTCTCGCGGCCCGAAACGATGATCTTGCTGAAGAAGATGCTCAAGATGAAGGCGAAGAGGCACCTCACAGACCGGCCTCTGAGCCCGTACGCCCTAGGAACTCTCGAAGGGCGTCGGCGAAAAGATCCGACTGGTCTATGAAGGGCCAGTGCCCTGAAGGGCCGATTGCCACCGTTCGGACGTGCGCTTCCGCGAGCATATCGAGGCTCCTCTTTGCCGCCCCTCCAGGCTGGCCGGCGATGAACAGGGCCGGCATCCGGAGATGCGCTAGCCTGGGAGCCAGCGTCTCCTCCCGCGAGGCCCTCACGAGCTCCCGGGCATGCAGGTGAAAGGTCCGCGGATCGCACAGGCGGAGGCTCGCGCACGCGCCCCTGAGGGCGGGGTCCGAAGCGCCCGCCCTGTAGACCGAGTCCAAGATCTTGTCGAAGCCGTCCGAGACGAAGGCATCGAGAGCCTGCGCGGCGGCCTGGGCGCTGACCGTGCAGTCGTCCCCCGAAATGTTCCCTTCCACGTTGACGAAAGCGGCCAGGAGCTTCGGGTGATTCTCGGCCAGAATCTGGCCCACGTAGCCGCCCATGGAGTGGCCCACGAGAACCACGGGTACTTCGCCCCTCTCCGAGAGCCAGAGCGCGACGTGCTCCGTCACCGCATCCAGCGTCATCGGGTTTTCAGGCCACGCGCTACGCCCATAGCCCGGCAGATCCGGAACGAGGTGCCTCAAAGGCTTGAGGCGCGGATGCCCCACGATCTTTTCAAAGCAGAGCCCCGATTCGCCCAAGCCGTGAATCCAGACCAGCGCAGGACTCTTCCCCGCCGGGCCGTAGGCCCGTACGAACAGGTTCCTCTCCACACCATGGGCTGGACGCGTCTTGCGCATTGCCCTCCCCTACGGCTTGCCGGTCGCGGAAAGTTTCGCCCGCCCTTCATTTAGCTTCATCGCGCGCGACTCTCACTCCGCGAACGCTCCCGCCTTGACGTGAGGCCGGACATCTGAGAGTGTAGCCTGGAAAGGGGGATGCCATGTCTTCTGTCGCCAGGATTTTCCAGGTTGGAGCGCTGTGCGTGCTCACATCGGTCCTCGTTTCCGCTCAGGCCGCAGCGCCTGCCTCGGGCACCTACAAGGTGGTCCTCAATAGGCCTTTTGCCAAGGGGGACTCCTACAAGCTCTCCGTGGACGTCAAGGTGCGCTCCGAGGGCACCACGGGGATTGACGGAATGGAAGGCGCCCAGGGCGGGGTGGAGGAGGGCTCCGGCTCGTTCTCTGGAACCGTCCGGGTCATGGACGTGAATCCTATTGGGGAACCAACGATTTTCATGATCCACGTCGAGAAAGCCGAGTCCAAGACCGGCGATAAGCCCGACCCGGTCAAGCTCGCGGGGGTTGACGTGGGGATCTCCTTTCCGTCGGGAAAGCCCCGCTACGTCCGCCGGGACAGCCAGCCCATCAACAAGGACGAGGAGACGCTTTTGTCCATGGCTTTCACGCCGCCACGGGGCATCAGTCCCGACGACATCCTGGGCCCAGGCAAGGAGGTCAAGCCCGGGGACACCTGGCCCGTGAACAAGGAGGCTCTTGCCAAAGAAATCTCAGGGGATGTCAAGGATCCCAAGAAGGGCATGGATCCTTCCCGCATCGACGGCACCGTCACTTTCTTGGGAATCGAAACCTGGGAGGGTCTCCCCTGCCTCCATCTCACGGCCAAGGTCTCGATCAAGAACCCGGAAAACCCTCACTTCGTCGGTGAGGCTTCCCTGGAGTTCAAGCAGGACATGCTCGTGCCCCAGGACCCCACCGTGAAGAAGTCTAAAGACACCTCCGAGCAGCTCAGCGACGTGAGAGGGAAGTACATCGCCGACGACGGCAAGAGGATGGACATCAAGAACAAGAGCCGCACGAGCATCCAGACCGCCATCCAGTAGCGCGCGGCCTGGTCCTCTCATTCCGGACATGAACCGTACCCGATAGCAAAGGCCCCCTTTCGGGGGCCTTGTTTTCTGGTTTTCTCTGCCTCTCGGGCTCTCGGGCTCTCTGGCTCTATCTTTCCCCCTCGCCCCACACTTCGGCCTCGAACCATTCGATACGAGTTTGGGGGTCTTTCCAAGCGTCCGGGGCAAGCCCCGCCTTGAGGCAGGTGTGCTCGATAAACTGGAGGCGGTCCCATCCCCAGTCCGGGGCCACTTGGGGGAGGAGGAGGCCCTTGTGATAGCCGCGGGTGACGATGAGCCCGTGCCGCCCGGTCTGAATAGCCTCCAGATCGGGAACGGGCTCCGGGACGGTGAGGGCCGAGATTTCCAAGCGCAGGGCGGGAAGCTCGCCCAGCGTCACTTGAGAGAAGCGGGGATCTTCGACCGCGGCCGCCACGGCCATGCGCACTACGGTCTCGTCCAGGGGGCCGATGGGGAGGATGGTCCCGATACAACCTCGCAACTGGCCCTCCTCCTCAGTGAGTGTGACGAAAGCCCCTCTGGGCTCTGGGGCGATGGACCCGAAGTCGGCCCCCCGCTTCAGCCGGCGGGCCTCCCCCAGGTAGGTCTCAATGGACTTCCGGGCCAGCGCCAGGAGTTCCCGGCGCACGGATTCAGGCACCCTTTCAGGCATGGCCTCAGACCGCGGTGAGTTCACCGAACTCTGGAATGCTGCGCTTCAGCTCGCCGTAAACCCCTTGGTACAGCGTGTAAACCGCGCTCGGGCAGCCGTGGCAGGCTCCCTTGAGCCTAACCTTCAGGTTGGGCTCGGTGATCTCCACGATCTCGATGTCACCCCCGTCCATCTGAAGGGCTGGCCTGATCCTGGCAATCACCTCGCGGACACGGACCTCGAAATTCTCCACCATGAGAACCTCCTCGGACAGAATTGTATGGTTACAGCGCTGGGGGGTGAAATGCGAGGCTCGTGCGGCGAAGGAGGGGTGCTAGGGTGTTTTCATCCACCCGGCCATGGTCAGCACCGTCGTCACAATCCGATTCTCACGGGGCTGTACGCCACAAAGGGCTCCGAAACCAAGGGGCGGACGCGCCGGTACTCTTCGTACGCCTGGAGCAGTTCGGGCGGGAGCTGATTCCGGCCCAGCAACTCCTCGAGGTCATCGCCCCGGCCTTGCACGAATGCGTCGAGGATGCTTTTCGGCTTGGGGTAGATTTGAACTCTCACGGCCTGGTCCTGGGGTATCTTGGCCTTCTCCTTGGCCAGCGCTACCGCTTCGCGGAGGCCGCCGAGCCGGTCAACCAGCCCGAGCTTCAGGGCCTGCTCGCCGGACCAGATGCGCCCCTGCGCGATTTTGTCCACATCATCGAAGGTCATCTTTCGGCCATCCGCGGCCTTTTGCACGAACACCTTGTAAAAAGCCTCCATCTGGCTTTGGATGAGCACGGCCTGGGCGTCCGTAAATTTGGTATAGCCGCTAAAGATATCCGAGTTTGTCCCACGCTTGAGCGTGACCTGCTTGTAATCAATGAAGTCCAAGAGCCCCTTGATCACGAACTTCCCGGAGAACACGCCGATGGAGCCCGTGATGGTCCCCGGCTGAGCCACGATCCCGTCCGAGCCCATCGCGATGTAGTAGCCGCCGGAGGCCGCCACGTCCGACATGGAGATCACAACGGGTTTCTTTTTCCTGAGGATTTGCATCTGGCGCCAGATCATGTCCGATGCGATGCCGGAGCCGCCGGGGCTATCCACGCGCAGTACGACGGCCTGGACGTCGTCCTTGTCGCCCAGCTTCTTCAAGAGGCGGACCATTGACTCGGAGCTGATGTTCTCGGACTGCCCGAGCTGCACCCGGCTCTCCGCGTCCCCCGAGACAATGCTTCCGGAGGCCAAGACGAGCGCGACGGTCTTTTTAGCCCCGCGTGCGAGGTCCACGCGGCGGTCGCGGACATAATCGCCGATGTCCACGCTGCGCCACTTCTCCTCGTTCCCGTTGACCTTCTTGAGGGCCTCCTCGAGCTGGTCCCTGTACCAAAGATCGTCCACCAGGCCGGCTTTTTTGATGGTGTCGCCCCAGAAGAACGAGACGTCCACGGCGCTCTTGACCTGCTCCTCGGAGAGCTTTCTCCCTCGGGCGACGTCGCCTACGATCTGGCCGTAGATCGAGTCCAGGATGGCGTCGGTGGCTTCCCGCTGCGCGTCAGACATGTCCTTGCGCGTGAAGGTCTCAACGGCGGACTTGTACTTGCCGACATGGTAGAGCTGCGGCTCGATCTTGAACTTGTCGAGGACGCCGCCGAGGAACGGGGCCGTGGCCTGCGGGCCCGCCAGGAGCAGATCGCCCGTGGGGGGACAGTACACCTTGTCCGCCACCGAGGCCAGGTAGTAGCCGCCGGTGGTCGTGAATTCGAAGTAGGCCCAGACGGGTTTTTTGCTCTGCTTGAAGCGCTCAACCGCCTGGCGGAGCTCTTGGGTTTTCCCGAGTCCGGAAGGGGGAAAGAGGTTCACGTCCAGGAGGAGGCTCTTGATCCGGTCGTCCTTGGCCGCCCTGTCCAAAGCCGAAACGACGTCGTACACGGAGTAAATCTTGGCCTTGAAGAGCTCCGTGAGGATGGGGTCCGGCTGCCGCTCCTGCAGGGGCTTGTTCAGGGCCAAGACCAGCGTCGCGTCCGGTTTGACGGTGACGGTTTGGCCCTTCATCAGCGAGGCGAGCCCCGCCATCAGGAGAATGGCCCCCAGGATGAAAATGGCGACGATGGCCAGCACCACCAGGAGGCCCCAGCGGATCCTGCGAGGCAGCGGGGCGGGTTGTTCGGGATACGACATATCAACCTCCTCCAGGGGCCTGCATGGGTCCCTAATGCCCCCCCGGCGCGCACGCCCTGCGGCGCGGCCTGCGGGGACGGCCCCATAAGTTATTCCAATACGACTGCCGCCGTCAAAAGGTTCCGGCGCCCGCCGGGGTTCATCACCCGCTTGTCTCCCCTCCGCCCAAGAGCTCTTCCAGTTTGGAGAGCGGGAGGCCTAGCATCCGCGCGGCCCTCTTCTTGTCCTCTCCGCAGCGCCTCAAGAGTTCCTTCGCGCGCCAGGAGCCTTCGGCCTTGAGCCATGCCTCGGGGTCCTTGATCTCCTGAAAAGAGGGAGCCCCGGCCGGAATGGCAACGCCCGCTTCCTTGAAAAAGCCGGGTCCGATGAGCCCGTCCGGGGGCGCCAGGATTGCGGCCCTTTCCAGGTTGTTCATGAGTTCTCTGACGTTGCCAGGCCACGTCTTTGAGCCGAGCCATTCGAGGACTCCGCTGCCTAGCTTGAGGCCCGGTTTCCCCATCTCCTTTCTGAACAGTCCCAAAAAGTGCTCCGCCAGAAGGGGCAGGTCCTCGAGCCGCTCCCTTAGGGTCGGGATGGTGATGGGAAAGGCGCTCAGCCGGTAGTAGAGGTCCTGCCTGAATTGCCTCTGTGCCACCATGGCCTCAAGATCCTTGTTCGTGGCGCACAAGATACGCACGTCCACCTTGACTGGCCTTGCGCCTCCGACCCGGGTGAAGGATTTCTCCTCGATGACCCTCAGGAGCTTGGCCTGGAGGTCCGGCGCCATTTCCCCGATCTCGTCCAGGAAAACGGTTCCCCTGTGGGCGTACTCGAACCGCCCGATGGCCGTTTCGTAGGCCCCCGTGTAGGCGCCCTTCTCGTGCCCGAAGAGCTCGTTTTCCAACAGGGTGCTCGGGATGGCGGCGCAGTTCACGGCCACAAAAGGTTCTTTGCTTCTGTTGCTGGCTTTATGGATGCCGCGGGCAAAGAGCTCCTTCCCCACGCCCGTCTCACCGAGGATGAGGCAGGTCGTGTCGGTGGCGGCGATTCTGAACGCCTGCTCCTGCACGGCCCGGATGGCCGGGCTTTCGCCCACGATCTCCTGAAAGGCCGGGGAGCGCGCCAGGTCCGCTTCACGCGCCTCGTGCACGCGGTTTTTGCTGTCCGCTTCGAGCGCCCTTTGGATGATGAGCAAGAGGTGGTCCGGGTCCACGGGCTTCGGGAGGAAGTCCTGGGCTCCGTCCTTCATGGCCTGCACGGCCACTTCCACGGATCCGTATGCCGTCAGGATTACCACGGGGGCAATCGGCCATTTTTCCTTCGAGGCCTTGAGGAGTTCCAGCCCCCCATGCACGGGCATCTTGAGGTCGAAGAGGGCCAAGTCGTAGCCGCCGTCCTCAATGCGGGCCAGGGCGTGGGCGCCATCGGCGGCCTCCGTGACCTCGTACCCCGAGCGCGCGAGGGTCTCCGCCAGGACGCGCCTCAGGCTGGCTCTGTCTTCCGCGAGAAGGATGCGCACTTTCTACCCCGCCGGAGGCTTGAGGCGTTTGAGTTGATCGTCGATTTCGCTGATCCGCTTCGTGTGCTGCCGGATCTCGTCTTCGAGCTTGGTTTGGACGGACTGGAAGTCCTTCGCGTCGAGCCGGAGCACTTCGTTGAGAAGGGCCTCGGTGGTGTAGGCGCCCTGCAGGAGCGCCAGACGCTTCTTTACGTCCTCGAGTTTGGCCTGCTCGGAATCGCGCTCCTGCATCAAGGCCGCCAGCCGAGCGGACGCAATGAGCTGGCCTTTTGTGGGGATGTTCTGCACTTCCAAGAGGAGGTCGAAGTCCCGCTCCCAGGTCATCGGATCCACCCCGGCGGACTCCTCTGCCTGAGGCGCCGGCTTCTCGGCGTACCACGGACGCCGCTCCTGACCCCACGCCAGAAGCCCTGCGAGCAGACACGCCGCCACGAAAAACCTTGGCGCCTCGACTCTCATGTCTCCAGTATACAGAAGCGCGGCCGGGCGGGAAATCGGGATCTCCACCCGTTGCCGTGAGAACCCCAAGGACTATACTTAAAATGGCGCACGGGCGCCTCCGGAGAGGAACGCATGGCCCGAAAGGACGTCCTGAGCACTTGGGAAGCCGGTAGGTACTGCAATCTGAGCCCGTACACGATCCGGCACTGGGTCAACTCTGGGCAGCTTAAGGCCTACATGACTCCAGGCGGGCACAGGCGCATCCTCCGCCAGGATTTGGATGACTTCCTGAAGGCCCACCGCATGCCAATGCCGGCGGACTTCAGGGAGGGAAAGCGGCGCTTCCTCGCCCTCGTGCCGGAGGAGTTGGGAGGATTGCCGGACCTCCTGGAATCGTGGTCCCCCGACCTCGAGGCGCGTGCCACCTCCTCTCCTTTCGAGGCGGGCCTCGCGCTCGTCTCCTACGCGCCAGACGTTTTCCTCGTGGACTTGGACGATCCGCGCTGGGACGGCGTCTCAGTGTGCCGGCTCGCTCACGACTCCCCCCAGGTTTCGCATGTCAGGTTCACCGCCCTCACCAGGCATGCCGCCGTCGAACCTTTCGAGGCCCTCCAGCAGGCCGGGGTCCTGGCCATTTTCTCTAGGCCGATTGACCCAGACGAACTGTTCAGGTTTTTAAGGAAGCAGTTACCCTACTGCAAATGGAAGCGGGCCTAGAGGCTCCGATAGAGGGCCATGTGGGCCTCGGCCATTGCCTCAATGCCGAAGAGCTTGACCCGCTCCCGAGCCGATGCGGCCAGGTCTTCGGCAAAGGCCCTTTCGGTCAGCATCTTGTGGACGGCGCGCCCGAGGGCTTCGGCATTGCCCGCCGGCACCACGAGGGCTTCCTTCTCGTTCCGAAAGATCTCCCCGGCGCCGCCGACATCCGTCGTGACGACGGGCACCCCCGCCGCCGCCGCCTCTTTGATCGCCCCCGGTGACCCTTCCCCCGAGAGGGACGGGAGGACCAGGAGATCCATTGCCGGGTAGAGGGGGGCGGGCTCCTCCACGTACCCCAATAAGCGCGCGTGCAGGCCTCGGGCTTCGGCCTCTTGTCCCAGCTCATCCCTAAGCGGGCCTTCCCCTGCAAGCACCAGAATGAGATCGGGTATCATCGGTGCGAGACGGCCCAGAGCCTCGATGAGGACTGAATGGCCTTTATGGGAGACGAGCGCTCCCACCACGCCGACCACTTTGGCCTCCTCCGGCAGGCCCAGGTTGATGCGCGCCTCCTGCCGGGATGGGAGATCTCTAAAGCGCGCCAGGTCCACTCCGCTCGGGATGAGATGGACCTTTGCGGGATCGAGTCCTTCTTTGAGTAGCCCTTCTCTCACTATCTCCGAAACGGCCACCACGGCGTCCGCCGACCTGTACTTCAAGAGAGAGAACGGGGACCTCAGCGGGAAGGAGACCCTGCGGCTCGCCACCACACGCACGCCCGCGAGGCCGAACCTTGCGAGCAGGGCCAGGGTAAGCGCGTGGGCCGTGTGAGCGTGCGCGATGCGGGCGCCGCTTGATTTCATGAGGCGCCGGAGCCGTAAAGCAGCGAGGAAATCGAGTTCCCCGCACGGCCGCCAGGCCACGGTCTGGAGGCCCTCGCTTTTCGCCTGCTCGTAAAGGGCGCTCCCTTCCCGGGCCACGAGAATGGCTTCGTTGCCTCTCCTGGCAAGGTGGCGGACGAGGGCGAGGTTCTGGACTTCGCCACCGCGCATCCCCTTTTCGGTGTTGAGGTGGAAAGTGATGGGAAGTCCTGCTCCGGAATCTTGACCCAAGATTTCCCCCGTCCCGGCAAGCCGCCGCGCCGGATGTGATGGTGCCAGAGGGTGGGCCGTCTTGCAACACGGCGGGAGCGGACCTAAGCTGTCAGGCGGAGGCCGAGATGGATCCCGACAGGCAGTGGATCAAGGCGTGGTCCCACTCCACCCGGCAGGCGTTTTTGGACAACCACCGCATCAAGAGCTTCGCCGAGTTCCTCCAGGACTTGAGGACGGCGCCCTACCACCTCACCCGCAACGCGGTCCAGTACCTCGTGGACGTGATGGAGTCCTACGGCACCGACGTCGTGAAGGCCTTCGGCGAGCCCATCCCCCGCTTCAAGGTCTTCGACGCGCCTTACGAGAGGTCGTCAGACACGCCCCTCATGGGCCAGGAAGAGCCCGTGCTCGAAATCTACGAAGCCCTCAAGAACCTGGTCCTGGAGGGGCGCGCCGACCGCATCCTCCACCTGCACGGGCCCAGCGGGGCCAGCAAGAGCCTCATCGTGGAACTCTTGATGCGCGGCGTGGAGGAGTACAGCCGCCTGCCGGAGGGAGCAGTCTTCACTTTCAACTGGGTCTTCCCCAGGGGCGAGGAGGGCGCCTCCCTCGGTTTTGGAGCGGGCCGCTCCGAGCGATCCAGCGGCCCCGATAAGGCTGAACCAGAGTCCTTTGCCCACCTCCCTTCGGACCGCCTTGACGCCAAGATCCCGTGCGACCTGGGGGACTCTCCCATCCTCCTGATCCCGCCGAAGGAGCGCCTGGAACTCGTCAGGTCTTTTCTCGAAGGGGCGAGCCAGGAGGATCGGAGCCGGTTCGTCGTGACCCAACACCTCCAGGACGGCGGCCTGTGCCCCAGGTGCCGGCTCATCTGCGACGCCCTGTTAGAGGACTATGAGGGCGACGTGGACCAGGTCCTCAGGCACGTGCAGGTCGTGCGGCGCTTTCTCTCGCGGCGCTACAGGCGAGGCGCCGTCATCATCTCTCCCCAGGAGACGCCCGACGCCTTGGGACGTCCCCTCACCCTCGATGCTTCTCTCACCTCCCTGCCCACCAGCCTCCAGCACCTCAACCTCATCCAGCTCACGGGAGACTTGGTGGACGCCAACAACGGCCTCGTGGAGTTCGCGGATTTCCTGACGAGGGCGCCCGAGCTGAACAAGTACCTCCTCGCCGCCACCGAGCGGGGAGAGCTGGCCCTCTCCGTGGCCAACGTGTACATGAACCTCGTCCTTCTGGCCACGTCCAACGAAAGGCATCTGGACGACTTCAAGCAGTCCTCCGATTTCGCCTCGTTCAAGGGACGCATGATCCTGGTGACGGTCCCCTACCTCCTGGAGAGGCGCAAGGAGGCGGCCATCTACGATCCCATCCTCCAGCGCATCTCCCGCAGCAAGCACGTCGCGCCACACGTGGGAGACCTGGCCGCCCTCTGGGCCGTCCTCACGCGTTTGAACCGGGCGGACCCGCAGAGCTACCCGTCCGATGTCGGCGGCCTCGTGGAGAATCTCACCCCTTACGAGAAGGCCCTCCTCTATGACGGGGGTCTCCCCTCTTCCGACGGCCGCTATACGGCCCAGCAGCTCAGGACCCTCAAGGAGATGCTTCCGCTTTTCCGGGACGAGTTCAGGGACACGCCCATCTTCGAGGGGCGCTTCGGGGCCTCCCCGAGGGAGATGCGCGAGATCCTTTACAGCGCGGTGTACCGCAAGGCGGGCAGCTGCCTCACGCCCCCGGTGCTCTTCGAGCAACTATCCAATTTCGTGAAGGACAAGAGCCTCTACCTCTTCCTCCAGCTCAAGCCGGAACAGGGCTACCACGACGCCGAGGCCGCCGTGGAAACAACAAAGAAGGAGTACCTCAAGGTCCTTGACCAGGAGGTGTTGTCGGCCATGGAACTAGTGCCGGAGGGGGCCTACGCCGCGCTCTTCGACCGCTACTTCAAGAGCGTCCGCGCCTCCCTGCGGGGAGAGAAGGTCCTCCAGCCGGCCACCGGGCACTGGGAGGAGCCCAACGCGGCGCTCATGGCCCAGGTGGAGGAGTACCTCGGCGTGAAACCCCCGCAACACAGGTTCAGGGAGGATTTGCTGGGCCAGGTGGCCGCGTGGATCCTCGAGAACCCGAGCGATCCCTTGGATCTTCCGGCCCTCTTCTCCTCGCACATCGCGGCCCTCTCAAAAGGGTTCCACGAAAAAATCAAGGGCCAAGTGGAGGAAATCGGCCGGGCCATCCTCGCCCACGGGACGCCTGCATTCTCGGCCCTGCCTCCCAACGTGCAGAGGCTCGCCCAAGAAACCTTGGACCGCCTCGCCACGAAGCACGGTTACTGCCACAGTTGCGCCCCAGAAGTCGTGGCCTTCCTCATGGAACACAGCTACGACATCAGACCGACGTAAGGATTGACGCGGGGACGCGGGGACGCGGAGACGCGGGGACGCGGGAACGAAAGCGGTTGCTTCTCCGCGTCTCTTTCTCTCCGCGTCGCCGCGTCTGACCTTAGAGCGTCGGGTACAGGGCGAGGATCTTCTGAACGTAAAGCTGCGTCTCGGGGATGGGCGGTACGGCTTGGTACTTCTGGACCTTGCCGATGCCGGCGTTGTAGGCCGCGAGCGTCAGGGAGAGGTCCCCCTGGAAGGCGTCGAGGAGTTTTCTGAGGTAGCGTACACCAGCCCGGATGTTCTCTTCGGGGACGTACGGGTTCGCAACGCCCTCTTCCCTCTGGGTGGAGGGCATGAGCTGCATGAGTCCCTGGGCGCCTTTGGGAGAGACCGCGTAGGGGTTGAAGTTGGATTCGACGCGGATGAGAGCCGCGACGAGTTTCCAGTCCATCTTGTTTTCCTGGCAGTAGCGGGCGATGAGCTCCCGGTAGGGAAGCTCTTTGGGCAGTTTCTGCTCGGGCTTCGAGAGGTCGGGGGGTGGGACGTATCCCGGGTAGTGCACGCGGACCATGCGCTTTGGAATCCCCATGATCCCTCCGCCAGGTAGGGTCAGCGTGACCTCGTCCCCCTCCTCCGCGTAACGCTCCACCACGAGAGAGCGTTCGGACTCGAAGACCACGAGCTCCATCGCGGCGGCCGCGCTGCCCCAGGCCAAGGCGAGGCACAGCGCGCACAGGAACCGCGCCGTTTTCGTCAAGCCAAATCTCCCAGCGAGGCGAAGAAGCGGTCGTGCCCCGCTTCGTACGAGCTGGAGTAGGCCGTGTCGATCAGGCAGGCAATAGCCTGGTGCGGGGGAAGATCCTTGTAGATAAGGGAGATCTTTGCCTCTCTGAAAAGTCCCAGGGACAGGAAGGTAGCCAGGAGGGAAAGCATGCTGTACGAGAGCCTCCTGGGCGTCTTCTCAGTCTTTTCGGCGCCCTTGAGGCGCTTCCACGTGGCCTTGAGAAACCCCTGCGATATCGGATGGGCGCTGTTGTATTTAAAGAACATTTCTTGGTAGCGCTTCCTCTGAGTCTGGGCCACGTAGTCGAGGAGGGCGAGGGATGGAGAGCTGAGATCCGTCGTAAGGCACAGCGTCGTGTACACACCGGGCCTGTCCCACTTGATGGTGTTATCGAGAGATTCTAGGGCGCTGCCGTAGACCAGGCCGTACCTCGGATCGATCCGGAAATAGCAGGGCAACTGCCTGTGCTCAAGGAAAGTTCTCAGCTTGAGGGCCAGGTCCCGGAGCTCGACCGAAACGTGGCCCGGCGCATGGGCGATGAGGAAGACTTCCTCGGTTTCGGTGAGGGCCTCGCGCTCTTGAAGGAGGTAGAGCGACAAAGGCACTTCAGGCTTGTCCACTTCGTAGCGCCAGTTCGCCTCCAACCGGGCTTCCTTGAGGAAGAAGGGCCGGGGCAGGCACTCGGCTTGAGGGTTTTTCTGCTGCTGCACGAGGCACATCAGGAAATCCTCGAGCGGCACGCCGTCATAACGGAGCGTGGTTCCCGTGGACACAAAGCCCTCCTACGCTTTCAAGAGTGATGCTTCCGCCCAATCCTGTCAATCGGCTGGGTCGCCAATTAGCATCTAACTGACGTGCTATCAAGGGCCTACCGCTTGACTTCCAGGATGTCGGGGCCTAACCTGAGACCATGGAGGAGCTTGAGACCCTTGTCCAGACAAGGGTGGCAGCGATTCAGGCACGCATCGCCGCCGCCGCGCTACGAGCCGGCCGCGACCCTTCGGAGGTCGCTCTGATGGCGGCGGTGAAGACACGGAGCGCTGAAGAGATCGCCGCCACCGTGCGAGCGGGCGTCCTTTTCATAGGTGAAAACCGCGTGCAGGAGGGCTTGGCTCACCTCCAGGCGATGGATCTTTCCTTGCGGAGCGAGGCCCAAATCCACTTCATAGGCCGCCTCCAGGCTAACAAGGCTCGCAAGGCTCTCTCGGCCTTCGATTCCATTGACGGCGTGGACGACGCCGACTTGGCCCGGCGCCTGTCGCGGGCCGCGGAGGAGGAGGGCTTTACGAGGGACGTCATGATCGAGGTAAACCTCGGCGAGGAGGCACAGAAGGGCGGCGTTCCATCCGCCAGTGTCGCGGAGCTCGCCCGGTTTATCCACGGCCTGCCGGGGCTCCGCTTGACGGGCCTAATGGGGATTCCGCCGCTGGAAAACAAGCCAGAAGCCAGCAGGCCTTTCTTCCGGGAGCTTGCAGGACTCTTCGCCCAAATCCGGGACAGCCACCCGAAGCCCCAGGCGTTCGCTTACCTTTCTTGTGGCATGAGCCACGATTTTGAAGTGGCCGTGGAGGAGGGCGCCACGCTCGTCCGCGTGGGAACGGCACTCTACGGCGAAAGGAGGACCGCATGACGACCCGCAAGCCACTCTCTCCCATAGACATTCAATCAAACGAGTTCAGGCGCGTCGTGAGGGGCTACGACCGGGAGGAGGTGCGCCTTTTCCTTCAGGCCGTGGCCGAATCCTACCAGGCCCTCACGCTGGAGAACCACAAGCTCATCCAGGAGGTGGAGAACCTCAAGGCGGGCCTCGACGATTTCAAGCGGCGCGAGAACGTGCTCAGGGACGCCCTCTACACGGCCCAGAAGATGTCCGACGAAATCAAGGCCCAGGCGCAGCGGGAGGCCCAGTGCACCGTCCAGGAGGCCCACGTGAAAGCCGAGGGGCTGCACCAGCAGGCCCAACTGAGGGCCCATCAGGTGGAGAGGAATATCCTGGACCTCAAGATCGAGCGCGAGAACCTCGTCTTGGCCCTCGGGGATCTCTCCAACCGCGTCCGGAGTCTCTTGGAGACGATCGTGGAGGCCAAGGCCAAGGAGAACGTGACCTCCTTCACCAAGGAAAACGCTTGAGGCCTGATTTCGACCTTTTGGTGGGCCCCATTTCCAGCCTCGTGCCCTGCCACGATGAGGCGGCGCGGACCGGCGCAGCCCTCAAGGAGCTTCCGGTCTTGACCGAGGCCGCCGTCGGAATCCGCGACGGACTTTTCACCTACGCAGGCCCCTACAAGGATGTGGCCGGCGCCCAGGCCACGGCCCGCTTGGACGCCAGCGGAATGACGGCGCTTCCGGGCTTTGTGGACCCGCACACGCACGTGCCCTTCCTGGGTGACCGCTCGGCGGAGCTCGTGCTGAGGCTCCAGGGGAAGAGCTACATGGAGATCGGCCACGCCGGCGGCGGCATCCTCAGTACCATGAGGACGGTCCGCCAGGCGAGCCAAACCCAACTGGAAGAAGCGGGACGCGCGACAGCCGCCTCGTTCCTGTCACACGGCGTAACGGCCTTCGAGGCCAAGAGCGGCTACGGGCTGGAGACAGAAACCGAGATGAAGCAGCTCAGAGCCCTCAAGGCCCTGGGCGAGCGTGTGCCACAGCGCGTCGTCCCCACGTTCCTGGGCGCCCACTTCGTCCCCCCCGAGTTCAAAGAGAATCCGGACGCTTATGTCGACCTCCTCTGCGAGGAGATGCTCCCGCGCGTCGCTTCGGAGGACCTCGCGCGCTTCTGCGACGTTTTCTGCGAGGAGGGCGCCTTCACCGTGGAGCAGTCCCGCCGGATTCTCCTGAAGGCGAAAGGGCTTGGACTCCAGCCGAGGCTCCACGCGGACGAAATCGTTGATACGGGTGGCGCCGCCCTGGCGGCGGAGGTCGGAGCCGTAAGCGCGGATCACCTCATGGCCGTCTCCGACGCGGGCATCGAAGCCATGGCCCGGGCCGGGGTCTGCGCCACACTTCTTCCCGGAACGTCGTTCTACTTGCGCAAGGCTTACGCGCCGGCTCGCAAGTTCATCGAAGCGGGGTGTGCGGTGGCCTTGTCCACGGACTGCAACCCGGGCTCCTCCTTCACGACCAACCTCTTGAACGTGGCGACCCTCGCCGTTTTCGGGATGGGGATGATGCCGGAGGAGGCCCTATGGGCCATCACTTTGAATGCCGCCTACGCCCTCAGGGAGCACGGCAGCATGGGCTCTGTAGCAGTGGGGAAGCGGGCCGACCTCACGCTCTGGCGCGTGCCCTCCTGCCTACACCTTTTCTATCCTTACGCCGAAAATCCTTTGGAGAACGTGATTTGCGGGGGGCGCCTGGCCTGGCCCGGCGAGCGGGGGGATTTACACGGGACGGCGCCGTGATACACCATGGCCTCTTCTCGCGAGTGAGGGGCAAGGTCACTCAATGAAAAGACTGTTGCGAGTAGTCGCATTGGGCGGGGGGACGGGCCTTCCCATCGTCCTCGAGGCCCTCAAGCCCGACAAGAAGCGAAGGGCGACTCCGCACTGCGACCTCACGGCCATCGTGACAGTGACCGATGACGGAGGCTCCTCGGGCCGTCTCCGCCGCGAGCTGGGGACCCTGCCGCCCGGAGACCTGCGGAACTGCCTCGTGGCGCTTTCCGACGCCCCCGAAGTCCTCAGGGATCTTTTCCAGCACCGCTTCAAACACGGGGAGCTGCGGGGCCACACGGTGGGCAATCTCTTCATAGCGGCCCTTGCAGAGGTCACGGGGGACTTCGCCAGCGCCACCCGGCACATGCACGAGATCCTCGCCATCCGAGGAACCATTTATCCCTCCACCCTCGACAGTGTCCAGCTCGTGGCTCAGTTCAAGGACGGGAGCGTGGTCCGCGGCGAGGCGGCGATTCCCTTGGCGCGCAAGCCCATCCGCACGCTCTCCCTGGATCCTCCGGACTGCTCGGCCCTTCCCGAAGCTTGCCAAGCCCTGAGGCGGGCGGACCTCATCATACTGGGCCCCGGGTCCCTGTACACGTCCGTTCTGCCCAACCTCCTCGTGCGCCAGCTCGCCGAGGCCCTAAAGCGTTCGGCGGCCCGCCGGGTTTACGTCTGCAACATCGCGACCCAGCCTGGCGAGACAGACGGCTACTCGGCCTCCCAGCACGTTCAGGTCCTCTTCGACCACGTGGGGCCCTGGGTCTGCGACTCGGTCCTGTGCAATACGCGGCCCCTCTCTTCGGAACAGGTCCAAGCCTACAGGCGGGAGGGGG
>Ga0209777_10002237_pt1 | contig 25961 bp, 21 predicted proteins | sample FrelakmetHBP12HB_FD_187147 | JGI IMG/M metagenome (GOLD analysis project Ga0209777, IMG submission 187147) | Freshwater lake sediment microbial communities from the University of Notre Dame, USA, for methane emissions studies -HBP12 HB (SPAdes)... | ecosystem: Environmental > Aquatic >... | reverse complement strand
GTGTACCGTACGCCGTTAAGATAGTGGTAGGCAGTGACGGGCTTGCCGGCAGTGACTGGTAGCCATTGTTTGGTAGCGGAGTTCCACCAAGAGAGATTAGCGGTGAAGGTAATCGGTTGATAGACGCCAGGGGTGGTGGAGGACGCTGTGAGGACCATATGAGTAGGCGTGGGTTGGTTGCCGATGGCGTAGACCTTGTGGTCACCACCTCCCACGTAGACGACGCCGTTAACGACGGCGGGGGAGGAGTCTACGCCGCTTCCGGTCGTGTAGTTCCAGAGCTTCGCCCCGGTGGTGGCGTTGTGGGCGTAGACGTTGTTGTCATCGCTCCCTATATACACGACGCCGTTGGCGACGGCGGGTGAGGAGTAAATGAGCTCTCCGGTCGTGTAGTTCCAGAGCTTGGTGCCGTTGTTGGCGTAGAGGGCGTAGACGTTGCCGTAACCGTCCCCCACGTAGACGACGCCGTTGGCGACAGTGGGGGAGGAACGTACGAAGTTTCCGGTCATGTAGTTCCAGAGCTTCGCCCCGGTGGTGGCGTTGAGGGCGTAGACGTTGCCGTCACCGCCCCCCACGTAGACCACGCCGTTGGCGACGGCGGGGGAGGAGTCCACTCTGTATCTGGTCATGTAGTTCCAGAGCTTCGCCCCGGTGGTGGCGTTGAGGGCGTAGACGCTCCAGTCCCAGCCCCCCACGTAGACCACGCCGTTGGCGATGGCAGGGGAGGATTCTACGCTGCTTCCGGTCGTGTAGCTCCAGAGTTTAGTGCCGTTGTTGGCGTAGAGGGCGTAGACGTTTTTGTCCTCGCCTCCCACGTAGACGACGCCGTTAGCGACGGCAGGGGAAGAGTATACGCCGCCTCCGGTCATGTAGTTCCAGAGCTTCGCCCCGGTGGTGGCGTTGAGGGCGTAGACGTTGTGATCATAGCCCCCCACGTAGACGACGCCGTTGGTGACGGCGGGGGAGGAGCCTACGGAGCTTTCGCCGCTTCCGGTCATGTAGTTCCAGAGCTTCGCCCCGGTGCTGGCGTTGAGGGCGTAGACGTTGCCGTCCCAACCCCCCACGTAGACCACGCCGTTGGCGATGGCAGGGGATGAATAAACCGCGCTTCCTGTCGTGTAGTTCCACAACAGCCGGCCGTTCGACGGCACTGGCCCCGCGACCGGACTATAGTCACCGGTGTGCTGGGCGTTGTAGCGGAACTGCATCGCGGTGGGCTGCGCCGTAGCGGTCTGCGCTGCGACAGGCACGGTTGCAACGCCTGCAAACAACACGATAATGAGAAGGATAACTACAGAAACTGAGACGATTTTATATACGCGCATGATTGTCTCGTAAAACGTTCGTTGATGCCTCAGAACGTGTCAGGATAGAAGATAAATGCTCTGGTCTAGTCTAACGAACGGTAATCGTCACGACCGCACTCGTCGACCCCTTATACGACGTATCACCGGCGAAAGTAGCATAGTAGGTGCGGGGGCCGGTGGAGCCAAACTTCTGGGTTAGGGTGATTTGACCGTTGACCGTAGTCTTGGTAGTGTCGGTGTACTTGATGCCGTTGAGGTAGTGGTAGATGGTGACTGACTTGCCGGGGAGGGGTGTGGTGCCGCTCTTGAGGGTGGCGGTGAAGGTGACCTGCTGATTGACGGCGGGGGCCGTGGTGGACACGGAGAGGGTCATATTAGTTGTGATTAGCTTACTGGGGGGCGCGCCGTTTAACGTCGTAAATTCGACTTTACATACCGGGTTTGTCTTCAAATACTGTATGTAACTTCTCAATAGCTCTACTTTTTTGGCGTCTACGCCGTGTGCCGGCGTTTCGAAGCTCCAGTTGTGGTATGTGATAACGATATCGTTGACGGACGGGTTAGAAAGCAAGGGTCCAGTTTGACTCTTTAACGACTCAAGAGTTGCGGTTGAGGCGTCAAATGACACGCGATTAGGCTTGAGCGTGAGACTTCCTCCGCTTATAGGCTCACCTGCGTAGGAACTGTACACTTTAAAACCGAGACGTGAGAGCGCCGTTATGGTGTTTTGATCCCCCGTATTATACGGCGGGACAAAAGTCGTCGGCGCAAAGCCCCACGCATTCTGCATCAAGCTGCGGCCCTTGCGTATGTTCTTGTATTGCGTAGCGTACGACTCCCCTCTAAACTCAGTCGGTACGAGATGTGGCGGTTTGCTGTTGTCAGAATGATTATACCCATGTTGTGCGAGCTCGAACCGGCCGCTCGACGCAAGAGGGCGTAAGTATTCGACAAACGACTCGATTGAGCCCGCGCGCAGCTCGAGCTGACCACTCGACGCTAGAGACCGCAAGTATTCGCCAAACGTATCGGATGAGCTCGTGGTAGGCACGTAGAGCTTATATTGGCCTTGCACCGGAAGCGATACAGCCGGTATCACGCCGAGTGTCACGGGCACACCCTCGTCAATGTGCACTTGGTTCACCGCTTTGAGCGCGTCCAGCGACCAAGGTGTAACATCATCATCGCGGAAAATCACGCGCTTCGGGGACGACTGAACTTCAGTTGCAGCTATCGCTGGTATGTTGACCAGTCCCGCAAAGACGACGGACACGAGCAATGCAACAGCAATAACTGAGAGTAGTTTTAAGAGTTGCACGAGTGCCTCGAAAACGACTTCTAGACATCTAAGAAAGTGTCTGAAGATATGATAAAGGCTGCGGTCTGGACTAATGCACGCGTATCGTCACGACCGCACTCGTCGATGCCTTATACCACGTATCACCAGCGAAAGTTGCGTAGTAGGTGCGTTGTCCGGAGGAGCCAAATTTTTGAGTGAGGGTGATCTGGCCGTTGGCGTTGGTGGTCTTAGTGCTGTCGGTGTAGCGGACGCCGTTGAGGTAGTGGTAGATGGTAACGGACTTTGCCGAGAGGGGCGCGGTGCCGTTCTTGAGGGTGGCGGTGAAGGTGACAGCTTGGTTGACGGCGGGAGTGGTGGTGGACGCGGCGAGGGTTATGTGGGTAGGCGTGGCGCCGATTGCGTAGACGTTGCCGTCCCAGCTCCCGACGTAGACAACGCCATTGACGACGGCAGGGGAGGAGTCGACATAGCTTCCGGTCGTGTACTTCCAGAGCTTGGCTCCGGTAGCGGCGTTGAGGGCGTAGACCTTGTGGTCAGTACTCCCGACGTAGACGACACCGTTGACGACGGCGGGCGAAGACCGAATACTGCTCTCGGTATTGTAATTCCAGAGCTTAGTACCGGTGGTGGCGTTGATGGCGTAGACTTTGCCGACCGCGCACCCTACGTAGACGACGCCGTTAACGACGGCGGGAGACGAGTAAACCCAACCATTTGTATTAAACTCCCAGAGCTTGACACCAGTGGCGGCGTTTAAGGCGTAGACCTTCTCATCCATGCACCCGAAATACACGACGCCTTTTGTGACGGCGGAGGAGAGAACAGCGCCTCCAATCTCGTGCTCCCAGAGCTTGACGCCAGTGGTGGCGCTTAAGGCGTAGACGTCGCCGTCAGTGCTACCGGTGTAGACGTCGCCGTTAACGACGGCGGGGGAACACTGAATAAACCCCGTTGGGCTTCCGGTCGTGAAGCTCCACTTCAGCTTGCCAGTGGTGGCGTTTAAGGCGTAGACGTTCACTCCGCTCCCTACATAAACGACGCCGTTAACGACGGCGGGGAAGCATCAACGTAGCCTCCGGTCGCGAACTCCCAGAGCTTGGTGCCAGTGGTGGCGTTTAAGGCGTAGACGTTCCCGTTCCCGTTTCCAACGTAGACGTCGCCGTTAACGACGGCGGGGACGCCAATACTTCGCTCCCGGTCGTGAAGCTCCACTTCAGCTGATTGTTCGGCAGCACACTCCCCGCGACCGGACTATAGTCGCCGGTGCGCTGTGCGTTGTAGTGGAACTGCATCGAGGCGGGCTGCACTGTAACTGGCACTTGCGCTGCCGCAGGTACGGTCGCAACACTTGCAAATAACACAGTAATGAGAAGGAGGACTACAGAAAATGAGAAGATTTTGTATACGCGCATAATTACCTCGCAAAACGTTAGACGCGTAACAACGTGTCAGAAGAGACGATAAAGGCTCCGGTCGAATTTGATATACGATAAAGGCTGCGGTCTGAAACTGATGGCGAGAGCGGTGGTCAGGATCACTTCTCAAAACATGTATTTTGTATCGTTTTTGTTGCCTTCGCATAAGCCTCATCATATGCTTTCTGTGCCGTAAAAGTACCGTCTACTAGCTCGTAAGCACTAGCGTTCGTTCGCACGTCTGAACTAGTGAACGGTAATCGTCAGAACGCTATCCGTCGATGCCAGATACCATGTGTCTCCAGCGAAGATGATATAGTAGGTGCATTTGCCGGCAGAGCCAAAGGTCTGGCTATACAGTATGTTTTTTTAGCCGCACATAGTCAATGGATTGCCGTTTTGTGGACCGATTTTTTCATACTTTCAAACTACCGAAGCTAAGAAACGTTCACCGCCACCACGTTACTCGTCAAGCTCGTCAGCGTATCTGTTTACAAGCCGCGTACCAAGGCACCTTTATATGATTTCACTTCATTTCAGACGCTCATGCGTTTGCCGTTTACGAGCCGTTGGGGCACGACGCTCGTTGTGCTCGCCGTGATTGGAACCGTTTTATCCGCCGGATGCACGTCAAACGTGCAGACAGGAACGACACAAGCAAGAAACGTAACGGTAGGCGCGCTGCTGCCGTTAACGGGTGACGCCACAAGCGTCGGCGCGAATGTGAACGCTACCCTCAGCGCGGCAGAGGCCGACGTCAACAACTACCTTGCCGCAAACAACGCTACTATTCGCGTGCAGCTCGACGTCAAAGACACGGGGACGACCCCGGAAGGGGCACTCGCTGCAATGCAAGCGCTGCATGCAGACGGCGTGACAGCAGTCGTGGGACCTTATTCAAGCGTCGAGCTCAAAGCCATCGCCCCCTACGCCGGCGAGAACGGCATGGTGCTTATCAGTTACGGAAGCTCCGTTTCCTCGCTCGGTGTCGCGCGAGAGAACGTGTTTCGTCTCGTTCCCGACGACAGCCATCAAGGGCCCGCGCTCGCTACCGTGATGCAAGAACGAGGGGTGAGGCTGCTCATAGCCTTCGTCCGGAACGATGTCTACGGTAATGGCCTCATCAACGAAACGAGAACGGCATTCGAACAGCAGGGTGGAGTCGTGACCGAAGCGGTGCCATTTTCACCGAATACTACAAACTTCAGCAGCGCGCTTGATGCAGCGCGGCCGCAGCTGTCGCAAGTGGTCGATACCTACAGCGCGGGCTCGGTCGGCGTGCTTTTTGTCGGCTTCGAAAACAACACCGTGCCGATGCTCATAGCGGCGAGCAGCGATCCTCAATGGTCTACGGTCCCGTGGTACGGCGTTGCGGCAACACCTATGAACGCCATTCTCGCCAATGAAACGGCCGCGCAGTCTGCCGCTCGCCTTAACTACACCGCCGTGCAGCAAGTCGAAGGGCAAGGCGCAAGCTATGATCGCCTCACGCAAAACGAAATCGTGCAGCGCACGGTTAAAACGCCATATGGCTCCTTCGCGTACGACGCTATGTGGATCATCTCCCGCGCGCTGGTCGAGACAGGCGCACAGAACGCTACCGCGCTGCGGGACGCAATTCCGCATATCGCCAGCTCTTACAGCGGCATCACCGGCAACACCACGCTCAACGCTGCAGGCGATCGCGCGTATGCGAACTACGACTTCTGGACGATCAGGAGTGAAAACGGCACCTACGTCAAGGTGAAAACGGCGCAGTTCCGAACCGATCCCCTCTCAGGCGCAACGGTAATCCAAGTGCCGAGCACGAGCACCACAGCGAGCAGCAGTACCTAAGAAACGGCTCCACGGTTGCTCGTCTAACGAAGTGAAGCTACTTGTGGTTCCCGTAATTTTTATCGCATAGTTCCTTAGTCACCACAACGGGTGAACCTTTGTAGGGGCTAGACAAGCATCACAACGGCTGGGGTAATCCTGCAGACACCCCTCTTTTCCTCCGCTACACCGAGCAGGTCAAGCGCACTAATAGACGCATTATATGATGTTGTCGCAGTCTTCTTTGGTTTGGACGTTGCCCAGCTAGTGCTTAGTTTAGCGATACGGCTAAAGGAAGAGTGATACTCTCCACTTTCCTTTTCTTTTGGCGGCGCTGCGCTCCGCCTATCGTTCTTCAGTCGAACGTTTTTTGAGGATATTTAACCCGATTTAAGTCCTATCATATTTTGCGGGTTCCCCTGCTTGCTCAGAAGTCTAAAGCGCAAGCGCAAGCGAAACAGTCAGATCGTCATGCGAGCCGAGCGATGTTGTCGTTAAGGACAAAGACGTAATCGTCCATCTGTACGATGGAGCAGGCGTAGACTAATCAATGAGTTCGGTACAAAATCGTGGCGCATCTAGCCAACTATGGTCCCATAAAGAGGCGCGAACGATATTAAACGAAGGACGGCTGCCATTGCGCGGTTAAGACGCTCTGCGCGGGCTTATTCTGCGGGGTGTAGTCGGTATTGCCGGCACCTCCCGCATTTGGATCGGAGAACCACCCCCACCAGAACATCCCCGCAAACCACGGCTTGCTGGCAAATACCCGCCAGGCAGCCTCATAGCAGTTTGCCTGCCCGTTTGCACTATAAACTCCCGTTTCTTTCCAATCCCAAGGATGCTTCGCAGCGTAATCGATGCTTCGGTACCCTATCTCGGAGAACATAACCGGTTTGTTCACGGTCGCCTGCCACGTCTCGATCTCGTGCGTCCAGTTGTGCGTTCCGTCGTAGTCGACGTAGTACGACCACCCGCCAACAAGGTCAGTTATCGAAGGTGTCTTCGCGTTGCTCAGCGGGAAGTACGCGTCGATTCCCGCGTAGTCGAGCAACCCCCAGAAGGAGATCCGTGCATATGTGTCGTAATTGGCCGCGTAGGTGAGCGGCCCGTTGTAGATCGCTCGCACCCCGCTTATCGCGGTGCGCCAGTCCGCGTAGTAGTTGCTCGTGTCAATTTGGCGGAGTTCGCAGCCCACGCAGAACAGTTCCACGCTGTTGTTTTGTGCAATCTGCGCATAGTGGTTGATAAACGTCGCGTAACTTGCAAACCACGCGGCAGGATTTTTCGGGGCTAGGTCATCCGCGCCCTGACCGTTTTCGCAAAACAACTGCGGTTTGAGGAAGACACCCATCCCCCGAGCGTGGATGTCTTTAATTGCATCAATCACTGCGTCGTCGGTGGGGGTCTGGTTAGGGTCAGGAAAAATGGTGTTTGACGTACTATTGGAGAGATACTGCGTAACAAGCACGGAGACGTAGTTGGCTCCCGTGTTCTTCACAGCGTTGAGCGACAAGTTGGAACCGGCAGAAGCGTACTCGTTTGGTGCGTAAGAGAGGTAGGCTACCCCCCTGTACTTCAGGGCGGCCCCTTCAAGAGGAAACGGTGCCGCTGTGTGTACCGTCGGGTGTATCGTGACCACGCCGATGAACAGGACGGTTAGCAGGAGAATGACTATTAAAGGAATGACATGCCTGTAGACGTGAAGGCCATACTCGGTCAGCAAAGCACTATGCACTCCCATCCTTCCAATTCCACCACTTCAGTTTTTCGGGATCTCGTTTATGTTCTGGTGTCTCTGCAAAATATACCGCACAGCGGAAAACATACAACAGGCAACGGTCCTGAACCTCCCCGGCGGAGGCATTTGAAAGTTCGTACATACACTCGGCATCCGTACCTTTTAAATCGTCAACCCGATATATGCCGATATTTCGTAAATCATTGGCAATGGATTTCCCGACCCCAGGTATAACAGTTAATGTCTGAGGGGACTCCTTTTTCTCGTGGTAATTTGAGATTTTCATTTTTTCAACCAGCTCCCAGAAAGGTTACAAGTTCCTTCAATGACATGGCCATCGGGATCCTAAATAGCTATAATTATCGCCCCAGAACGCTTTTTGGGCAGGGCGCAGGATCGTTGCCCCAAGTGGTTTACCTTATTCCAGAACCCCCCCAACCTCCTTTTCAGACAGGGAGAAAGAGTTTCGAGCGAGGGGAGCACTGATACCCCTAAAACGGCAACTGAGGTTAAAAATCTAATCTCAGACCGTAGAACCTCGCTGCTTTAGCGCGAGAGTATGTCAGATAAAGGCACTGAAAGGATGTGTTGTAATGCGAGATTTTGACTATTGACTTATTCTATCCTACTACGTTCGCTTATAAAATAGCCAGAATACCACTCCAGAGAGCACAATGAAAAGTGACGCCACGTATATCGGTGCCGTTGCGACGATCTGAGCGGCAAGATAGCCCGCTAATATTGGCGGAATTGATTGGGCTAAGGCTGCGACGCTCGCATTGATGCCCAAAATCTCGCCTTGCCTCGATTGCTCCGCCGATTTACTGATAATCGTCGGGAGGAAGGCTTGTGAAATTCCGTTTGGTATCCCAAAAAAGGGGACGACAAAAAGCAGCCCCCACCACACTGTGGGCAGGAAAAATGCAAGGATAAGCACCCCGGTGGTAATAAGGGTAACGCGCAGTATTTTGTAATCGGCAAATCTTGTGAGCTTTCGGAGGATTAACCCTTGTGAGATCACGATCCAGAGGCCGACGTAAGCAAGAAAATCTCCAATGTTGCCTGAGGTGAAATTGAATTTGCTAATGAAGTAGACGCCGATGAACGTTGTGTAAAACGTGAATCCCCCTTGGAAAAGAAAGGCGGTCGTAAAGAGCGTCCGAAAACCTCTGTATGTGTAGGCGTGTACGACATCGATCAGGGACTGAGCCCACCGTATTTTGACCTCTTTTTGTGTTCGCGCGAGGGTCTCAGGAAGCAACGTGATAATAAGCACGATATTCACCGCGGCCAGTAGTGCGGCAAACCAGAAGGGCGTAGCTGCGTTGAACCAACTTACGACGGACGAGTCAGACAGTTTACCACCGATATAAGGACCGATAATGAACCCAAGCCCGAACGCTGCTCCAACAAGCCCGAAGTTTTTCGCCCTTTCTTTAACAGGCGTAATATCAGTGACGACCGCCTGTGCGACCGGTATGTTGCCACCCGTAACGCCGTCGAAAGCGCGAGCGAGGAAGAGAAGGGGAATATTTTTGGTGATGATACCGATTGCGAAGATAATGTAGGATACACTAGTGCCGCCGAGTGACACGCCGAGCACTTTTCTCCTTCCATATTTATCCGAGAGTTGGCCTAAGATAGGAGCAGCAAGAAACTGAAAAATAGAATAGATTGCCACGAGCCACCCGAGGATGATATACCCCTGTTGTATGGTGTAGCCAGCCGGGAGAACGTAATAGGGGGAGTGGGGACCTGCGAGCAATATGGGGACGATGGGAATGAGAATCCCGACCCCCACTAAATCGAGGAATACAATTGATAGGATGACGAGAAGCGGTTTTCCTTTCAGAACGGGAGACGTATCTTCCATTGGCCATAGCTCCTCGCTAAATGGGATGAACCTATACAGCATTGAAACAGGATATAATTGTTTCGTTCTCTTGTCGTGGCTGTTCACGTGGATTCCAGCGAGGAAGCTCAAATGTTTTAACGTTGAGAGGAATCGCGTCAAACACAAAACTTAACTATTTATAGAACCATATAATCTATAATGCTGCTAACAATCAAAGCGAAACTCAATCCGACCGAGAGCAGCGGCACGCACTCTTAGCCACGATGGAGCGATTCAATGAGGCTTGTAACTACGTCTCGTCTATATCCTATCAAGAGCAGACGTTCGGCAAGCGAACGCTTCAGAAGCAGCATTATCGTTATGTTCGCGATAACTACGGTTTATCAGCGCAGTTAGCAGTCAGAGCCATTGCTAAGGTTTCAGAATCGTATAGAGGCAAAGGACACCGACAAGAACCCCATACGTTCAAGCCGCACAGCGCCGTTGTCTACGACCAGCGTATATTATCGTTTAAATCGCTTGATTCTGTTTCGATTCTGACGCTCGAAGGGCGGCAACTAATCCCGTTATCAGTCGGTGCGTATGCTCAGCTTGAACAGCGACGGGTAAGAGGGCAAGCTGACCTGATATTCCAGAAAGGCACGTTCTACCTCTGCGTTGTCGTGGAAGCGGAAGAGGATACACCATATAACGCAGAAGGCTGCTTGGGCGTTGACTTAGGACTTGTCAACATAGCAACCACAAGCGATGGTCAGCACTTCAGCGGCGAGAAAACGGACAGCGTGAGAACGCGATACACGCAACTAACGTCAGCACTTCAGTCAAAAGGAACCAAGAGCGCGAAGCGGCACCTTAAGCGGACGAGCGGAAACGAACGGAAGTTCAAGATTAATCTTAATCATTGTATTTCTAAAATAATCGTAGGAATAGCCAAATAGCCAAAGACACAAAGAGAGCGATAGTGCTTGAGGATTTAACGCACTTTAGGTTAAAACGCGCTCGGACAACGGTTAGAAAGGCGCAACGTGGGCGGTTAGGTAAGTGGGCGTTTGGTCAGTTGAGGGGATTCGTAGATTATAAAGCGAAACTCAACGGCGTTCCCGTCTATCTAATAGACCCGCGAAACACGTCGAAGCAATGCTCAGAGTGTGGACACATCGACAAGGCCAATAGAAAAACACAAAGTGAGTTTGTGTGCGGCGCGTGTGGACATACTGAGAACGCGGATATAAACGCGGCGAAGAATATTGCTTCGAGGGCTGTCGTCAATCAGCCTATTGTACCCCTAAGAAAGAATGAGATACAAGCCCGCTGCTTTAGCGTGGGTAATTGACATCCAACGGGTTGTTACCATTTTCGTCACTATTCGAGCAAGACCCCGATCCGTCGCACGGATGGCATGGTCATACGAACGGCGACTCTATCCTCAAACGCAACAAATATCAGTTTCAAAAGTCAAAAGAGGATAATCATCTTAGACTGAAGACTAGCACTCATCTTGAGCGGCTCACCGGCCCGGTTATTCCTATTTCGGGCATCCTCTTAAGCACGTTTTTCATTTACGAGTGCGGGATCACTGCCGTTGCATTCGGAGTTGTGTCGATTATGATTGGTATTCCGATCTATATCCTCTACACGCCGCGCACAGAGATAGCGACGCTCAAGAAAGACTTCTATTCAACTGAGGCGATCTTTGCTCGAAGTGCGCGGACCGAGAAGGTGTTTTTGGGTTACGCGGTGCGGTTGATACGGAAGGCGGTAGCGCGTCGATCAAAAACATAAAGCGTGTGCGCACATCGATCTAGAAGTCCAAGCGTAGAAGCTGAGCAGAACGAGTAAAGGCACGAGCTAGGGTCACAGTCGCATTGCTTCGTTTTAAATCTCTGTCGTGCAGTATAGTCTACCGATCGGGGACGCTCGAGCCTTCTAGGCTAAAGAATTCGTAATTCGACGTAACATACAAATGAGCAGCCTTTAGAGGCTCCCCGCGTGTCGCAACGACTTCTCCGACAAATACTGTATGATCCCCTGTCTCGAACTGCCCGACGACTTTACACTCAAACGCTACAGTCGCCCCTTCAATCGTCGGCACTTGCACCGCGACAGAGTCGATCAATGAGAGGCCAACCTCTTTGATCTTGTCGATATCTCGTCCCGATCTCGAGCCGCAAAACCAGGCTGCTTCCGCTTGTTCTGCACTTGGATAGTGGACCACAAATTCTTTGTGAAAGTCAATTCCCGCGTGCGAATAACGCGAATGATCGATCGATATAAGCAATAAGAACGGGTCAATCGACGTTCGGGTCACCCATGATACGCCGAGGGCGTTCGGTTTTCCGTTTGTGTCGAGCGACGTTACGAGGCTATAAATCATTGGCGCGGCGAGCGCACCGCCCTCTTTAGGGGTTATCGTTTGCATGCTTTAGCTCCTCAGGATGGATATCACACCTCTGGTTTAAAGCTTCTGTTTGCAGCACGCTACAAACATGTCGATGACTCTGACAACTGGAGATGCTGGGCGGGGGAAAGCAATAGTTTTGTATGGACTGTATTGGCTTAAAGACGGCAATAAAAATGAACGTTCCAGACACGATGCACAACGCAGGCCATTATCCTTATCCTAGTTGTCAAATCTGAAATGAATGCATGAATCAACAGGAATAGATGCCGCTCTGTGTTCGCGGAAAAAAGAGTGCGAATTGGTGCAGTCCGATATGTATGTAGGAAGAGGTTACCGTCTTTTATAGGCCCCTATAGGCCTATGGACGCGTCGCGGCGTGTTGCATAGCGCACCATTTTTTACCTTAAAGAGGACGCTATTCCCAGTCAAGCATCGCGGATTTAAATTCCGTTGTGAAACCAGTGTGCGAAGTGGCCATCAGCGATATATTCTTAAGTCGTGCTAACTTTTTTACTGTTTCGGTTTGCGTGGCGATGTCCATGTGCGTTAGATCTCTGAGGCGTAGTCTTGAGAAGTGGCGTGCCTTCCCTTCTCTGAGGATAACCGTATCGCCAACGAACAAAATGGAACTACTGACCAGGTAGGACATGGCGCCTGGAGTGTGGCCCGGAGTTGCGAATGCCTCTATTTTCGTATCGCCCGCCTCGACAATATCTCCGTTTTTGAGCAGCACGTAGGGGTTCCTAAGCGGTGGATTATACACGAACCCCAAGAACCGTGGCGTTGTTCTGTTAATCATCTGTTCTTCATCGATCGACATGTACACATCGGCATTTTTGAAAAGGTTCAGGCCGCCCACATGGTCGCGATCGGTGTGCGTGAGAAATACGTACTTGACGTGCTCAGGTTTGAAACCGAGGGCATCAAACCCTCGTTTTACAGCGTCTTCACTAATGCCCGTGTCGAAGCAAATTGGCGGATCAGCTGCCGTACATACAAACATACTGACCACTCTCGATTTGATTTCGTAGACGTTGTCTGCTATCCACACGATTGACCATCCCCTCTGGCTGTCTTTTTTGCCCGAATCTGTGAGATGGTCGCCCCCATATATCGTTATTTTGATTCGCGCTATCTACTCGCCGGGCGGGCTATGTAAAACAGGCCGCAGCAATGGCCGCTTCCTGCAGCGAGCAATGACGGCCTTAAAACGGGGTTCGGGGAGACTTAGAGTCTTATTATCATCATTTAAACAGCGGTGCGACATCGTTGTTCCCTCTCGCTCAAAAGGCGAGCGATCCATTCGTCTCGCAAGAAAGGACTAGTATTACTTATCGCGTCCAAGCTGCTGACCGAGAATAAACTGAAAGGCACATATACTAGCACGTAAAAATTAGGTTTCCACTAAAGCAGGTTTTTTTTGATGAAAGGACCAACTAAGTATCGCGCGTTGATTATTCCGATATTGTTGACCCTCTTGCTCATATTTGGCTCTCTCCCTGCATCTTCTAACACACAGGTGACGACGGGGGCGCAAGTCAAGCGTGTGATTTTCCGCGATGATGATGTTACGCCTTGGTCGCTGGACGCGCTCGAAGCGGTGAACCAGGTGCACATTGACGAGGGAGTGCCCGTGACACTCGGCGTGATACCGAAAGTATCGTTTCCGGTGCAAGGCCAATATAAGCTTTACGTGCCTACCACGAGCGCATCCGATACGTTTGGCAAATACTTGCGGTCTCTTGCGTCGAGTGGTCAGCTCGAGCTGCGCACGGGCTCAATCGAGTCGTTTGTCGAATACTTACGCAATCTTACGCAGAGCGGCCGGTTCGAGCTCGCACAACATGGGTATAATCATTCTGACAACAGCAAACAGTATCACGTAACGGCTCCCACTGAGTTTAGAGGGATGCCGTACGCTACGCAATACAAGCTCATAAGCGAGGGCCGCAGCTTAATGCAAAATGCGTGGGGCTTTGCGCCGACGACTTTTGTCCCGCCGTATAATACGGGGGATCAAAACACCCTAACGGCGCTCTCACGTCTCGGTTTTAAAGTGTACAGTTCCTACGAAAGTGAGTTTGGAAGCGGAGGGGGTCTCACGCTCAAGCCTAATCGCTTGGAAATTGACGCCTCAACCGCAACTTATCCGTGGTTAGTGAGTCAAACTGAACCCTTGCTTTCTAACCCGTCCGTCAACGATATTGTTATCACATACCACAACTGGCAATTCGAAGCGAGTACGGCACACGACGTCGACGCCAAAAAGGTAGAGCTATTGAGACATTACATACAGTATTTGAAGACAAAGAACGTCGAATTTACGACGTTAAACGGCGCGCACCCCAGTAAGCGAATCACAACTAATATGACCCTCGCATCGTCAGAACCCTCCATCACCGTCAATCAAAAGGTCACCTTCACCGCCACCCTCACACTCAAGAACGACATTACGCCCCTGTCATCTAAGCGCGTCTCCATCTACCACTACCTCAACGGCGTCAAGTACACCGACACCACCAAGACCACCACCGCCAACGGCCAAATCACGTTCGTCCAGACATTTGGCTCCGCCGGACAACGCACGTACTATGCCGCCTTTGCCGGTGACAGCCAATACGCGAATTCGCAAGCTGGCCCAGTTACGATCGGAGTGGCGTATTATCTTACTACGCTTTCCCTCTCTACCAACAACGCCACCCCCACCGTCAATCAAAAGGTCACCTTCACCGCCACCCTGAAGAACGGTACAAAACCTCTTTCGTCCAAGCCAGTCTCCATCTACCACTACCTCAACGGCGTCCGCTACACCGACACCACCAAGACCACGACCGCCAACGGCCAGATCACCTTCACCCAGAGCTTTAGCTCTGGCGGACTACGCAGCTACTACGCCACATTCCTAGGCGACAAAAACCATAAAACCTCAACAAGCAGGGCCGTCAACGTCAACGTCGGCACCCCAACCACCCTCAACCTCATCGCGACCCCCACCGCCCCCCCTGCCGGCAAACCGGTCACCTTCACCGCTACCCTCAAGAGCGGCACAACGCCCCTCTCAGGAAAATCCGTCACCATCTACCACTACGACAAAGGCGTCAAGTACACTGACACCACCAAGACGACCAACGCCTACGGCAAGATTACCTTCACGCAAACCTTTGGTTCCACCGGCCAACGCCAGTATTACGCTACCTTCGTCGGCGACAGCTCCCATGCATCATCAACGAGCAGCATCGTCAACGTCAACGTCGGATCGACGCAGATCGCCCGCTCCCCGTCCACCACTTCTCCCACTGCCGGCAAACCCGTCACCTTCGCCGTCACCCTCAAGAGCGGCACAACGCCCCTGTCGTTTAAGCGCGTCACCAGTAAAAGTGGGTGATAGCTACCTGACGATAACTAACCTATACTTTCTCAATCTCGCTCCAGCATCAGGGGAAACGCAAAGCTCTTTTCATGACTCTTAGGGCTTTCAAGAAAACGTTCTTTATTCAATGCACAAAAAAGGGGGAAGATCTCCTTGGACCTTCTCGAGCCAATTGGGAAAGCTCAATCAATCCTCTTGAACAGCTTCCCTTCAGTGCCGCATACCTGGCAATTCTCTGGCGGCTCCTTTTCCACCGTATTCCCGCAGATCGGACAAACGTAATAGGGGAAAGTCTCTGTTGATTTGCCTTGGGTGGCAAGAAGCTTATTAAAAAGCTGAGAATGAACCTTCTCCACCTCGTTGGCGTCGTGGAAGGACATTTCGGCGCCTTTTTGCTTCTCGAGTCTGGCCGTTTTAATCATCTCCGGGTACATGCTCTCGTACTCATGATCTTCGCCAGAGATGGCCGCCTTGAGGTTTTCTGGTGTGGACAGGACGCCTTTCATGACCCTCAGATGGTTGTTAGCATGCACTGCCTCTGCCTCAGAAGCTGCCCGAAACAGCTTGGCTGCTTGGGAGTACCCTTCTTTATCTGCTTTGGCTGCGAATGCTTGGTATTTGCGGTTGGCCTGGGACTCTCCTGCAAATGCTTCTTTTAAAAAGTCTTCAGTTTTAGACATATTCTTCAATCTCCTTTTTCGAATTATTACTTTGTATCTATTGTTCGTATTGAACTTTTATTCTATTATTGAGCTAACTTCTTTTAATGCCTATCGGGACTTTGTTTGGATTATCTCTTCATGGTTAGTATGGTTAGGTCTGCCATGCATTATCTAAAAGCTGCGGAAAATCTGCTCCAAAAGTATCAGCCGCAGCATCAGGCAAGAAAAGGTCATCGTAGAAAATAGATGACCAGGTCTGCCTTTTCCATGACTGATAGGGCTCGTCCCAACGGTGCGCTTTGATAGTTTTAAACGTTTGCTTCTGGGAGTGGAACATAAACTCGTGCTGCCAACTCGTTATCTAACATAAACAAGGCAGCAGGATCATTAGCAACCATCTTTAAGCGCCTAACAATAGCCGTAAAGTTTGACTCCTCCTCTATCTGCTCATTCACATACCACTCAAGGAAGCCTGAAGCCGCATAGTTTTTCTCTTCTACAGCAATGGTTTTCAAGTCGTAAATTCTGCCTGTGACAACTTTTTCATGGTTTAATGCTATCTCAAAAGCATTCAACACAGAGCCAAAATCTGTTTGTGGATCCTGGAAACCAGTAATCGTAACATTGCCCTCCATCTCAGCGACAAAATTAAAGAACTTCATCGCATGATCTACCTCTTCACGATATTGCACTCTTAAGAAATGTGAAAAGCCTGGCAGATCATTGGCAGCACAATAGGAAGCCATTGATAGATAAATGTGGGCTGAATAAAATTCGAACGTTATTTGCTCGTTAATAGCTTGATTCAATTTTTTAGAAATCATGGGTTTTACCTTCTGAAATATTGTTTTATGGATTAATATTACGCTAAGCATAGATAAAAATAAGTGTTTAGTTTACCCCCCAAATTTCCACAGACATTACTTGTTCATGCTTTTTAGGGCTTTCAAGTAAACGTTTTTAACCCCATTGTTCTTCTCATTTTGAACTATCCCTTCAATTTTTGACCCAAGTTCTTTTTTCATCGCAGGATTACTTTTTGCGATTTCTGTCAAGGCAAAGGCAGCACACCAGCGAACCACTGTGCTCTTGTCCTCGGTATTCACTAACAGTTTGGGAACTGCACTTTCAACTTCAGTTGGGTAGTTCTGTGCCAGATTCCCTATCGTTTCAGGCACCCCCCACTTCACTCTCGGCGCCTTGTAGTTTATGTAGCCAACTAAATCGTCAATGTAAGGCGCAACAATCTCAGGCTTATCTTTCGAAACATGTTTCATTACGTCTGCAACTGTCCCTTTTTCAACGTCAGAACCTGACTTCAAAATCTCAATTAGTTGAGAAAAAATTTCTTGATCTTGTTCTATGCTTTCAGTTAAGAATGCAACCAGTTCCTTCGGTTTCCCTTTCCAGTTTCTTATCTCAGCTATCACGTTCATATCATTCACTAAGCCGAAAGACAGACCTTACCAAATTAAACGTTTCTCTAAAGCGTGAAGGTCGGAAAAACGTCAAAATTGCCTAACCCCCCCTCATAAAGAGGAGCTTTCTAATACACACTTTGTGCTATGTGACTGCTGTAGTGCGAGACTGACAACTGTCAATTTGAAAAAGTCAAAAAAGAAAAAGAAGAGAGAGCCACTACAAGGCAGGTGATGAGGCTCACTCCAGCTTTACGCTAAACAACGCTCTCGCTCGCGTATTCTTGTGTTTGGTCTAATGCACGCGTATCGTCACGACCGCGCTCGTCGACGCCTTGTACGACGCATCACCTGCGAAGGTGGCGTAGTAGGTGCGTGTGCCAGCAGAGCCAAAGCTCTGGGTGAGCGTGATCTGGCCGTTAGCGTTGGTGGTCTTGGTGGTGTCGTTGTAGCGGACGTTGTTGAGGTAGTGGTAGATGGTGACGGATTTACCGCTGACGGGTGTCCAATGGTTGGTAGCCGAGTTCCACCAATAGAGCTTGCCGTTGAAGGTGACCTTCTGATTCACAGCAGGTGTGGCGTTGGACGCAGCTAGGGTGACGCGGATTGGGGCTTTCACGCTAACGTTGAGGACGCTGCTCGTCGTGGCCGCATAGGAGCTATCCCCAGCGAAGGTAGCGTAATAGGTGAGCGCGCCCGGGGAACCAAAGCTCCTGGTGAATATAACCTTGCCGCTGCTGTCCGTGTTTATCGTCTTGTCGGTGTACTTGACGCCGTTGACGTAGTGGTAGATGGTGACGGGCTTGCCGGCGGTGGCAACGGGTATCCATTGGTTGATGACGGAGTCCCACCAGTAGAGCTTTGCGGTGAAGGTGATCGGCTGATTGGCGGCAGGGGTCGTGGTGGACGCGGTGAGGGTTATGCGGGTTTGCGTGGGTTGATTGCCGATGGCGTAGACCACGTTGCTGAGGCCCCCCACATAGACGACGCCGTTTGCGACGGCGGGGGAAGAGATGAGCCCATTGCCGGTCCCATAGTTCCAGAGCTTGGCTCCTGTGGTCGCGTTAAGGGCATAGACGTTGTAGTCGCCGAACCCAATGCTCCCGACGCCGGACTTGACGCCGGACGCGACGCCGGACTTGACGCCGGACGCGAATATCCCCCATCCTCCTGCTCCGACGTAAACAACGCCGTTTGCGACGGCGGGGGATGAAGAAAGACGGTATGGTATCGCCGTCGTGTAGTTCCAAAGCTTGTTTCCGTTGTTGGCGTCGAGGGCGTAGACCTTGTTGCCTCCGACGTAAACAACGCCGTTTGCGACGGCGGGGGATGAAAACCCTCCACCAGTCGTGTAGTTCCACACTTTCGCCCCGGTGGCGGCGTTGAGGGCGTAGACGTTGTCGTCATAGCTCCCTATATACACCTTGCCGTTTGCGACGGCGGGGGAGGATTCTATATAGCTCCCGGTCGTGAAGTTCCACTTCTCGGCTCCTGTGGCGGCGCTGAGGGCGTAGACTTTGCCATCATCGCTCCCCACGTAAACGACGCCGTTTGCGACGGCGGGGGAGGAGAAAACGTAGTCTCCGGTCGTGAAGTTCCAGAGCTTTACCCCTGTGGCCGCGTTCAGGGCGTAAACGTTGTTGTCACCGCTCCCCACATAGACGACGCCGTTGGCGACGGCTGGAGAGGATTCGACAGCGTTGCCGGTCTTATAGCTCCACTTCTTGGCTCCCGTGGCGGCGCTGAGGGCGAATACTTTGCCGTTTTCGCTCCCCACGTAAACGACGCCGTTAACGACGGCAGGGGAGGAGAACACGGCGCTCCCGGTCGAAAAGTTCCAGAGTTTGGTGCCGGTGGCGGCGTTGAGGGCGTAGACGTTGTAATCGCCGGAGCTGGGCACGCCGGACCTGACGCCGGACCTGACGCCGGACCCGACGCCAGACGCGTATATCCCCAATCCTCCTCCTCCGACGTAAACGACGCCGTTAACGACGGCGGGAGAGGAGAATACCCAGTCTCCGGTCGTATAGCTCCACTTCAGCTGTCCGTTCGACGGCACTGGCCCCGCGACCGGGCTGTAATCGCCGGTATGCTGGGTGCTATAGCGGAACTGTCGTGTTGATCTGTATCGCTGTTTGCGCTGACACGATGCCGCTACTATTACTATTAGCACTAGTACTACTCTGCGCACTCACCGCTACCGCCCCAATTGACCCGATAAAAAGGAGCGCGAGGGTGAGACTTATTAGTTTAACGCGTAACCGCACATAAATCGCCTCTCAAAAGTTCACTTGTGAGAGGGGGCGGTCCTTAATTAAAGATTGTGGTTTGTGTTGTTTGTGTAGCTTAGCGTAAGCACCGTTGTTTACGAGGCACTTTTCATGCCGTGACTCCTTTTTCGACTTATTGCTTCACCCTTAAGTAGCGCCCGTAGTTTCTTCAGAATCGAAGGAAGAGATAACGAGCTAGGAGTTAAGGAAGGGGTAAGAAAAATGCTTCGATATCCCTGCGACCTTTACTAACTCGCCTTCAGGTTCACACTTACTGGTGCGAGGACGTTTCGGGAGGGGGGCGTAGTAGCCGTGCTCACATTCCGTTACGTGATTAGGTAAAAACGGGGAAACCTCCTTCACACGGCGAAGTTCCTCACCAGTGAATAGCGCGGCTGATACGTCTCCGTGCCCATGAAATGCCAGCGATATGAGTAGGTGTGTTGCGCCTTTATCGTCTGCCGTACGGAAACAGTGCCCCCCGTCCCCGTGTTCTTAGTCGTGCCGGTGACGGCTGTCCACGCGCCGGTGTCGATTTTGCGTTCAAGGTACACCAAATAGCCGCCGAGAGTTGTTGTACTACTAAACGGGCGGACGGCCACATAAGCAGCATTAAGCGCGACAATATCATCTTATCAAGACCGAACGCGAAGGCGAGATAATTTTAAAGTGCCAGCGGCATAACTCACTTCGCAGTGATGATGGATTGTCGACGATGCGAAAAGTATAACGGTTGTAAACTGCGCGGTGAAAGGAACCACGTACCTTATTGCGATCAGTATCGCCGCCCGCGCCGTACTATGTACACGACGTAGCTTTTCTTATTTTTTTATGTTAATTATGTTAATATGGTTACCCCAATGTTGGTAGTACCATTAGTTGCGGCAACCGTTTCAATCCTTCTTTTATTGGATTTAGCGCTATAAGTTTTATTTACCACGCTGATTCCCCCACAAAAGGATGTGCAAACGCGGGATTAATTGTGTATGTGTAATCGCTTCTGGGTATTCGAGCATCCATTCTGCTATATCTCGTGAGGCTTGTATGATCCGTTCTGGTGTCGTACCTTCTGGCATAAGCACCACCTTAGCTATGCTCATTTCATCAAGAAAGGACATCACACCGTCAAAATCAGCACGACTGCCGATAACAAACTTAAATGTCGCGTTACACCTCGCGAATTTCTCAAGATTGTCTTTATAATTATCTGACATATACTCCATCTTAGGGGAGACCGTAAAATCCACGTAATAGAGTTTCCTGAACGTGGTCCCGTTTGTTTCAATTTCAATCTGTCGTTGTCGGCCCTCCCTTCTGAGCAGACTTGTTATAAGGGGCGTCAGGTCACATAACAGCGGTTCCCCTCCTGTAATCGTCACAGGAAGTCCTTTCGGGATCTGCTCAAGAATTTCGTCAACGGTCACCTGTTTAAAGTCGTACCCTTTCGTAGCATATTGCGAGTCACAAAATGAACAGTTGAGATTGCAGCCGTAGAAGCGAACAAAACAAGCCTTTTTTCCAACGTCTAATCCTTCACCCTTTATTGACGTGAAAATCTCACTGATGGGGTATTTCAAGGATACGTCGCTCCTGCGTCTCTTGATCTCCATAGCATAACCTCAATGACTGGCAATTCTGTTGTTTCAATCCTTGTTTATTGGATGGATGGGTATAGTTCTGTAAGTCTATAACTCCTTAGCTGAATATCTCCACGAAATATTTTGACCGGGCTAACGCTTAGGCACCTGCCGCTCACACGTTGGGATAAAAAAGCGATCTACGTGGTCGCGAATTCGTCTTTCCTTTTTCGTGGCTCCGGGCCTATTACATCGTGATATTGAGCACTATCGTAGCGCGTTAACCTGGCCTGACCGACGCCGGGGGGGATAAACCCCCAGTCACCACGGTGGCCATGGTCGCTTCTCAGAACATGAATTGGTTCAGTTTTTGCAGCCTTCGATTATGCCTGATCGTATATTGTTGACCGACTAATTGGGTCTATCAAACCGCACTCGATTTGAGGGTCAGAAATCGATTACTCCTAACACTTTTTTTGTAGAGACAAAAACGATGTTATCGAGTTGTGAAATATAATGGAGCTTATGCGCCGAGATATCGAGTGGATTTCCCTCGTTCCACGCGTACACTTTGTAAATCTGCGGTGCGTGGCCTGTAATAGTCAGAAAGGCCCCCTCACTTCCGTATTCCGTGCCAGCAAGGCTGTATGCTGTCATATTTGTAGCGTTTAGGTAATTTGTCGCGTCTTGTGACGTTGGAAACGCCATGACTGTCTCCTCCCAGCTTTCGGTCACGCCTGTGGATTTGTTGAGCGATGCCTCTTGTAAGTGTGCGGACGTGTTGTTAATCCATGTGACCTCCCATGCCGTGACGCTCCAGTTACCGTCTGAGGATGACTCGTTTTTGTACGCCGCGAGGTAATTTTCCAAAAAACCGGCATTTGTGCTATTGACGTGCTGTGTCGTTGTGTTTGACGTAACACTAGCGCTCGGTGTTTGATTGGTAGTGCTTGTGGTACAACCCGATACTAAAAGAGAGGCAACCACGAGACAAATTACCGACATCAAAACTGCTAACTTCGATTTCATATTAGGTTCCTCCAACTGTAAACGCATATACAATAGTTGAGTATTGGCTTAACAGTTCTTATTTAGAGAGGATGATAGGGACCTCTCACCGCGTTATCTTATTGCCCCCATACTGAAGTTATGCGGATTTTGGGAAATCTCCATTACCAAACCTTCGGCGCTGAGAACCTCAAGGATATGAGCTCGAGCTGTTTTTACACAAATAGTCTCTCTCAGGGAGTTAGGGAGGGAACTGAACCAAGCTATGCCGTTCCTTGAGTCGTTATATTACCCACTTTCCCCGTACTCACAATAATGATATTATCGAATTGCGCAATGCCGTAAGAAGTAAACCCTGGCTGGCCCAGAGTCCCTTCAGTCCGCGTGTATGATTTGTAAACCTGCGGTGCGTGACCTGTAGCGTTCTGATAAGGCCCTCCAAGACTACTGAATTCTGTGGCAGTTAGATTGGTTAGATTGTAACCTGTCTTGTTCATAGCGGCGAGGTATTGTGTCGCGTCTTGCGTTGTTGGAAACGCGATATATGTGAGATCACCGGTTCCCGTTGCAGTTTCATTTGCCGATTTTGCGATTATCGACCACTCGACACGTGCAGAAGTGCTATTTATCCAAGTGGTTTTCCAAGCTGTGACGTTTAACGCCGAATAGTTGTACGCCGAATAAGTTTCGTTTTTAGTTTCCTCGATAAGCTTCTCTAAAAGAGCGTTGTGTGCCGCTGTGCCTGACGTAGCATTAGCGCTCCGTGTTTGATTAGTAGTGCTTGTGGTACAACCAGATACTAACAAGGAGGCAACCACAAGAGAAAGAACAATTATTGCCGGTACCGGCCTCAATTGCATACGCTTAAACAAGACGCGAGCGTAGATTTAACGCTTCCTATCCTTTTTTTCGATCCGAATAACCTAGCCCAGAAGCTGACTTTATATCCCGGCAACCGAAGGGTTACAACTTCGAGCTGCGTCTGGAGTATTTCCCGGTCCAGACGCTTAGACATCATTCCACGCTCCGTCTGCAGAAACGTCTCCAGATTTTTTGCCTTCTGCTTCAATAGGTTGATGCTACCTTGCAGAGGTATCATTAGATGCCTAAAAAGAGGATTGAGCGGCGCTAGTGCGTTGCACGCACACGCAAGGTCCCTGCTTTTTTCTTCTGTGGTGCATTGAGCTGTGAATCAACGCACTGCTGCAGTGGTCGTGCTAAGCGCCTCGACGACCGCCGCCCCTGAGAGGGGATCGGTTCTGAACTGCGCCGTTTTTACCTTGACGTACGTGCCGTTTTGATTTCTGATTGTCCAGAAGTCGTAGTTGGCGTACGCACGATCGCCGACCGCGTTGAGCGTGGTGTTGCCGGTGATGCCGGTGTAGGAACTGGCGATACGTGGAACCGCGTCACGCAGTGCGGTGCTGTTCCGGGTACCAGCCTCGGCTAACGCGCGGGAGATGATCCACACGGCGTCGTAGGCGAACGATCCATAAGCCGTTTGTACGGTGCTTTTCACGCTCGCGTTTTGCAAAAGGTGCTCGTAGTGTTCGCCTTGCCCTTCGACCTGCTGAATGGCGGTGAAGTTCAAACGAGCGGCAGCCTGCGCGGCCGTGTTGTTGGCGAGGATGGCGTCGATTGGCATAGCTTCAACGCCCCACCAGCGTGCTGTCGACCACTGCGGGTCATTGCCCGCCGCGATGAACATTGACGTCGTATCAGTCTCGTAGCCGATGAAGAGGACACCGACTGAATCCGTTCCGTAAGCGCCGATCGCCTGAGCCAATTGTGGCCTGACTGCCTCGAGCGCGGGGCTGAAGTTGGTTGTATTAACCGCAAATCGCGTTCCTTCTGCCACGACCCCGCCTTGCTGTTCGAACGCCGTTCGAGTGCCGTTTATAAGGCTTTTGCAGTAGTCGTCGTCCCTCACGAATGGTATGAGCAGCTTCACGCCCTGTCTATTCATCGCCTCAGCGAGCGCGGGGCCCTGGTGACTGTCGTCGGGCACGAGACGAAACATGTTAGCGCGCTCGACGCCGAGCGAGGGGACGGTGCTGCTGTAGCTGATAAGCACCGTGCCGTTCTGGTCAGCGTAAGGGGCGACAGCTTTGACCTGTGGGCTCACATAGGGGCCGATCACGGCCACTACGCCGTCTGCGTGCAGCGCTTGTATTGCCGCGAGTGCCCCCTCAGAAGTGGGTCCGGTGTCCTTGACGACGAGATGCACGCGGATGCTCGCGTTCGTCGCGGCGAGGTAGTCGTTGACGTCAGCCTCCGCTACGTGAATCGTGCTGTTCAGGTTAGCGCCGACTTCCGCATGTTCGCCGGTCAGTGGTAGCAGCGCGCCCACTGCCACACTTGTCGGTTGTGTGGTTCCCGTCTGCACGCTTGACGTGCATCCCGCGGTCAAAACAGCTCCAAGCACGACGAGCGCCACGAACGCCGTGCCCCAACGGCTCGTAAGGGGCATATTCATGAGCGTATCAAGGGAGGTGAGATGAGATAAGGGTGCCGGAGCTGCGCGCTCGCAAATGGCTGAAGGCTACTCGCGCCCGAGGCCACGGCCAGCGCCATGAACGCAATCATCACCGTGGCGATAACAACGATTACACGAGGTAGGAAGCCGATTATGATGGCACCTATCAGTAGTGAAAGAAATGTGGATAGAAGAGATGAAAAGATGAAGGTTACGGCCTGAGCAGTCTCACCGTGGAGGACCCGCCCCAACTCCTCGTGCAAAGCCTATTGCCTGGACGGTGCGCATCCAAGCGAATCCGCCCAAAGTCTCGATGCCACCACCCAGTCGGCACAAGGTCGCTTTTCACATGTTCTTCATATTTTACATATTGACCAAGACACCATAAGGCATTGTTATCATACCGGTCATTGCTAACTTCATTGGTTGTTTCGAGGTGGGTAAGGAATTTTGTGATAAAATCTTCAAGTGTTTTTCCTGTCTCTCCTTGATACGCTTGCGTCTCTAATGTTTGTAAATAATCACGAGGAGAAGAGCCTATTTCTAATTGTTTTCTGCCCCCTAAGGTCTTTCCTCGGCCTTGTTGAGGCGTAACAGGTGCACTTTCAACTAATCCCACAGACCAACCTGGAACGGCACAAATACGTCCGTTATTGACTGCTTCTAATTTGGTCTGTCCGAGGTGATTGCTTGAATATTCTTGAGGAAAATATACAAGCTCGTCTGTATCTAGTATCAGTCCTAAGGTATCCCATACCCAGACATGTTTTTCGGTATTGACACGAACAGGTATCAAAGGCTCAGAAGGGGATCGTCTGGTTTGATAAATATTTTCTTCCCCTGTGTGTTTGAGAATAGCTGCTTTCATTCGGTCAATTAGAAGGGGCGTTGGAATTGTCATGGGTGTTATCTCTAAACGATCAAACCCTTGTGGAACTTTTCTGCCTACAAGCTCTCTATTATGAACGAATAGTTCTACAACCTGTTCCTGGGTTGGTACTGGGTACTCTCTTCCATCTATTCCAATCACGCCAATGCGTTCTGATTTCGGAAGACTCGTGAGAATGCCGGTGCGGTTTAAGGCGGTAACACAACGGACATATTCCCTTTCAACGGCAAATGACCGTTCTGATTGAGAGGCCCCTTTCATGTGTACTGATGCGTCTATAGGTCGTTTTGACATGCCCTACTGTAACATGCAAAATTTGATATAGAGCCTCAAATAGGTTTTAGTAGTATTATGTTTTGCCTCGGTCTATAGTTACTAAGGCTGTTGAAACCGCTCCGGTTACGTAAAAAAAGGTCCATGCTTGGACTAAATTAGTTTATGTACTATTTTAGGAGTG
>Ga0209777_10002236_pt1 | contig 25969 bp, 19 predicted proteins | sample FrelakmetHBP12HB_FD_187147 | JGI IMG/M metagenome (GOLD analysis project Ga0209777, IMG submission 187147) | Freshwater lake sediment microbial communities from the University of Notre Dame, USA, for methane emissions studies -HBP12 HB (SPAdes)... | ecosystem: Environmental > Aquatic >... | reverse complement strand
GAAAACAACGCAAAATGCACCTGCACATACTCCGGGTGCTCCAGGCACGGGAAGTGCTGCGAGTGTGTGCACTATCACCTGGCGAATGACGAACTGCCCGCGTGCTGCTTCCCGCCGGAAGTCGAGAGGACCTATAACCGCTCGTTCGCGGCGTTCGTGAGGTGTCACTCGAAATGAAAGGCGAAACGCCGGACCAAAAGCGGGAGCGGGCCGCGAAGATCATCGAAATTCTCAAGGCCGAATATCCCGACGCCAAGTGTTCTCTCGACTTTGGGACTGCCCATCAATTGCTCGTGGCCGCGATTCTGGCCGCCCAGTGTACCGACGAGCGGGTGAATATGATAACACCCGAACTCTTCCGAAAGTATCCCGATGTTGGGGCGTTCGCGAACGCCGATTACGACGAACTCGAAGAGATGGTCAAGCCGACGGGGTTTTTCAGGAACAAAACAAAGGCGATAATTGCCTCGGCGCAAGAGATCGTCGCGGAGCACGGCGGGATTGTGCCGGATACTATCGACGCTCTGACAGCCCTCAGCGGGGTGGGGCGCAAGACCGCCAACATGATCATCGGCGTGGTCTACGGCAAACCGGCGATAATAGTAGACACGCACGTGAAGCGCGTATCGGGGCGGCTGGGGCTGACGGAAAACGAGGACCCGACCAAGATCGAATTCGACCTCGCCGAGGTCCTGCCGGTCGAGGACTGGACTCATTTCAACCATCTGATCATCTATCACGGCCGCGCGGTCTGCAAGGCCCCCACGCCGATCTGCAGTGTGTGCAAGGTGCTGGATTTGTGCCCGTACGGCCAGGAGTTCACGGCAGGGACTATCAAACTTCGCCCCGCAACCCGCAAGTGAATGGGCCGGATTGGGACCGTGTCACATCAACTCGTTCATCAATTCCTCGATCCGACCGAGGGCGCGCGACAGGTAGTCGTGCGGCAAGCCGAAGCTGATCCGAAGGTGATGATCGAGGCCGAAATGATCGCCCGGCACGATCATGACGCTCTTTTCACTGCGCAGTCGCTCGATCAATTCGGTTGAGTTGATATCGAGGTTGTATCGGACGAAGGCGATCGCGGCGGCCTGCGGCGGAAACACGCTGAGCATGCTGGGGTGGCCGGCGGCCCATTTCGTCAGAACCGGATATCCGTCGCGGATGAACTTGCGTGTGCGGGCCAGTATCTTCGGCCGCACGTCGGCTGACAGCGCCAGCGTGGTCAGCACGTCCGAGAGCATGGTCGCCGTGATCGTGATGTATTCGCGCCGGGCCCACATGTCATCGAGCGTGTCGGCGGGGCCGACCACCCAGCCAGTGCGCAGGCCGGGCAGGCCGTAGGCCTTGCTCATGCTGCCGACGGCTATGACTCTATCATAGCGGCCGTGGAATGACGGCGTCTGCCGATCGCTCTCGCGCTCGGCGCCGGCATAGACCTCATCTGCCAGGATCCACGCGCCGACCCGGGCAGCTTCATTTACGACCGCGTCCATTTCAGCCGCGGTCATTATGCGGCCCGTTGGATTGTTGGGATTGCAGACCGCAATCAGCTTGGTTCGCGGGCTGACGATGCGATGCAGCTCGTCGAGGTCCAGTGCCCAGCCATGAGCTTCGACGAGATGGAATTCCTTCACGTTCACGCCGCGGTTCCGTGCCACGCCCCAAATCTGCATGTAGTTGGGGAGCATGACGGCCGCCTCGTCGCCCGGCTCGAGCAGCGTGTTGATGGTGAGGTAATTGGCCTCGGCCGCGCCGGTGGTCACCAATACATGGTCGGGACCCGCGCCGGGATACATCGCGGCGATGGTCCGGCGGAGTTCGATGGTGCCATTGGTCTGCGGGTAGTTGATCAGCACCTCACCAAGTTCGGCGACCGACTTGCCCCCGAGCGCCATGAGCTCGGCCAGGGTGAGCGGATGAACGCCGCTTTCCGACAGGTTGAACTCGACCGCGTTCTCCCATTTCGACATCATCCGTTCCATCAGGAAGGGCTCGAAGCTTGTCATCGGTATCCTCCTCTTGTTGCTATCGATTCAGCTCAGCATGCCTACCAACCAGGGAGTGCCCAAGCCCCAGTTCACCACCTGGACCCGCCGGGATCGGGGCAGGGCTTATCCGCGAGCCATGCGCGCAGCGCGACCAGGCAGCCGCAGTGACGGCACGTGGTACCGAACTGCAGGGCATCGCATGATTTACAGACCGCCAGTCGCGCCTGATATGCTTCAGCCGAGACGGTATGGGCGCTCGAAAGGTTCATATCCTCGAGCATCCGCCTGATCTCGGCTTCGGAGATTCTCACGCTTGCGCTGCAGCCTTTGCAGTTGGATTGCGGGCTGTCTATATGCTCACTCCTCTATGGCTGCTTTCCTTGCCATCGATTTTCGCAGGACCTCGGGCGGGAACTTCGGCTTGCGGTCAAACGTGTAAAGACCATTGACCTCTTGCTCGACGTCCGTGAGCTGAGTGTAGCACAGCCCGGCCATGTGCGGATTGCGCAGGAGGATGTCGGTTAGGGCAGTGAATCGCTCGATGAATTCTTCCTCGGTTTTCGGCCTGTCGCCGTATCCCCAGGCCTTATCACCGGCCTGATCGGGGTTCCACCACGTGCCGCCATACTCGCTGACGACCACGGGCTGGCCTTGATACTCGGGCTTTGGGTCCGGGTGCCATCCCTTGAGGTTCTCGGAAGTGGGGTTGGCTCCGAATGGGTCGTGGTCCGCCGCGAACTTGACCGGGTCCTGCTCATAGTCGTGCAGGTCCCAGATATCGGTCTTGACGTGAGTATAGCCGCTGGTGTCGACCACGGGCCGCGTCGGGTCCAAGTTTTTGGTCAGATCATATACTTCCTTGAACAACTGGGCGTCGTAGCGTCCCCAGCTTGGCCCGGTTTCATTGAACGGCGTCCATGCGACTATCGACGGATGACTTCGATCCCGCAGGACGGTCTCGATCCATTCCCGGTAGAAGTTCTGCCTGGCCTCGCTGTGCTTTCCTATCTCGCAGCCCCAATCGGGGAACTCGCTCCAGATCAGGTAGCCCAACTTGTCGGCCCAGTAAAGCGTGCGCGGCTCGAATACCTTCTGGTGGAGTCTGGCCCCATTGAACCCCATCGCCATGCCGCGCTCGATGTCCGCGCGAAGATCGTCATCGGATGGCACCGTGTAAATTCCCTCCGGCCAGAACCCCTGGTCGAGTATCAGACGCTGGAAGATCGGTTTGCCGTTGATCAGAATCCGGTCGCCATCGATGCGGACATCCCGCAGGCCGAAATATGACGATACCTCGTCGACAACATTGCCGTCCTGCATGATCCGCAGCTTCAGATCATAAAGAAACGGTTTTCCCGGTTCCCAGAGCACGGGGTCGGGGATTTGTAGGGTGAGTGCGTTCCTCCCGGCGAGGCCGGCGATGCTTGCCCCGGCGACGGCCTTGCCATCCACGAGCGCCTCAACCTTCAGACCCAGGTTCGGAACGGGGCGCGCCACATCGATCTCGATGCTCGCACTGCCGTTCGCGGCATTCGGCCAGACGACCAGGCCGGAGATGTATGTGCGGGGGACGGCCTCCAGCCACACGGTTTGCCAGATACCCGTGGTGCGGGTATACGAGCAGCCATAAGAGCGCAACCTGTCCGACTGCTTGCCGAGAGGTTGCCTGTAGCCGCGCTCGTCGTCAACGGCGTGGACAACGAGCTCGTTATCGGAGTCGGTGAGCGCATCGGTGATGTCCGCGCTAAATGGGGTGTAGCCGCCGCGGTGATGGGCGACTTCCTTGCCGTTGACCCACACACGGGCTTCGTAGTCCACCGCGCCAAAGTGCAGCAGCACGCGGCCCCTTTTCATTGCACTATCAATGGTAAACTTGCGCCTGTACCAGACCGCCCCGAGGAAATCCGTTTCCCCGATCCCGGACAGCCTGCTTTCCGGGCAGAACGGAACGATGATCTCACGCGGAAAATCGATCCCCGTATGCCATCCTTTTTCCACACCGCATCTGCCCGAATCGACCGCGAACTGCCACGGGCCGTTGAGGTTACGCCACACGGGCCGCTCGAAATCCGGCCGCGGGTGTTGTATTTCTGCCATTGCCATATATGTCCCTTCGTGTTGGTCTACTATATTCTATGGGATTTGGGCTGTCCCATGCAATGCCTGTCAGGCGGACGAGACTGTTCAGTTCTCTGGGAATGTGGGTACCGCCACCGCCGTCAGCGCTGAGTAGGCCGGGTCTGTCGGCCGTATCGAAGCGCGGGTTCGGAGCTTACCGCCCTTCGATACGCCTTCGGCTACTCAGGGCTAACGGAAGTTCCCGCAAGACTGAACAGTATCCAGGCGGCCACAACACACATTGTGTCACATGGTGTTGACGTATGCTCTGGCGTACAACCTGCGATAGGCCAGGGGGGACATACCCTCATGACGGTGGAAGACTCTGCGGAAATAGCTGGCGTCCTCGAAGCCACATGCTCGGGCGACCTCCGTGATGCTCTTGGTCCCTTCCATCAGAAGCTCTCGTGCATGGCTGAGCCGCTCGCCCTGCAGAAAGGCGGTGAGAGTGGTCCCGCGAACACGCCGAAACGCCCTCCCAAGGTAATCGGCATTGTAGTCCAGGGCTTGGGCAAGAGATGACGTATTGAGATGCTTGTCGAAATTGGTCTTGATGTAGGCTTCAGCGCGCTGGACAACAAGAGTTTCGGTCCCATTGGGGTAATCGTGAAAGGTGTCGGACAATGCGAGATGGTTGAGCATCAGCATGACCAGCATATCCGCCGACACCTGGTCCAGGCGCTTGGACTCTTGATCGTCCAGAAATCTGCGGAATAGACCGATCAGCCTGTCGGGCCTGCTGACCGCGCAAAGTCGAGGAATGCTGATCACTGCCCCATCCTCGGAGGTATTCGACCCGTCAAGCGTGAAGTGTACCCAGTAGAAGTGGAGATCCTCTGTAGTCGGCTCGATCCCGCCGTGTTCCCGCTCCGGCCACAGCAGCAGCGCTTGTCCAGGCTCGACGCGGTATACTTCATCTCTTTCGTGGATGCTCAGAATGCCTTGTCTGACGAAGATCAGTTCAAATGAGTCTATAGTCCGTGTGGAGTGCAACCACTCCCTCTTGCTGATAAACAGGCCGGCATTCTGTGCTCGCACGGGAATTGCCGCGCGCAATTGAAGACAATTCGTGTTCGGCAATGCATCTACCTCCAGCAATGGACCTGGGCCGTTCTCTATTGTTGAGTATACCACACTTGTGCATGGACTCGCCACCCGGTGCAAGATTGAATCTCTCTGGAATGATATCGCCGCTTGGTCACAGGACCCGAAGAAGCCCGCAATTGCCCACCATCCCGGCAAGGAACCGGCCATACGGATATAGAAGAAAGTATTGGACGATGTAGGTAAGCAACTCGATGTGAAATGAGAGGTTTTGATGGAGATACGGACTGACGACGGCGCGGCTCTGCGGAACAGCGAGTATGACTTGAAGCTAAGCTATGGAGCGATAACCGGCCTGCGGCGGGTCGATGACTCGTTCGATACAGAGTACATATTGCCGGGCAAGAGGCTGGGGGACGCGATAATCCGATACCGGCGCGGGCAGGGCGAGTGGACGCAGGTGGACACGGGCGCACTTGCCGCCAATGGCAAGGCGATCGTGACAGGCCCCGACGATAGCGGCCAATACGGCGCGACTTACGCGATCGGCGCTCCGGACATAACACTGACCAGCAGGTTCGGCGTGTCGGATGGGGTTCTGAACTGGACCATAGAGCTCAGCAACGAGACCGAGGATCCCATCGAGATCGGCGACCTGGCGCTGCCGTTCGAGATGAACATGGAGTTCGCCTGGAATAAGCCGGCGACCGAGAGCGTATTCAGGCACAACTTTATATCAGGGGACTGTTCGTATATGTTTTGGATGAGGCCGAACAGCGTGGGGCCGTATCTGACCATGACCCCATTCGCGGGCACTCATCTGGAGTTCTACGATATGTTCAGGAGCGCCGCCGCCGAGGGCGGTTTTAAGGCGTATATACACTCCGCGGCCGAGGGCGCGGTGGCCAAAGAGAAAGGCTGTAATTGGCGTCAGCCGAATACCAGCCTCACGCTGGCCCCCAAGGGCGTTGACGGCGACCGGGCGGTCTATGGGTTCAAGTTCCAGTGGGCGGACGATTACAATGCCGTGAGGCGGATAATCGTCGATGAGGGCCTTATAGACATCCAGGTAGTGCCCGGCATGACCGTCCCTTGTGACCTATTCGCCAGGTTCTCCCTGCGCACGAAGCAGGATATCAACGCCGTCGAGGCCGAGTTTCCCGAAGAAACCTCGATCGATTACCGCGGGAAGGCCGACGACCTTACCCATATCTATCAGGTCAAGTTCTCCAGGCTGGGCGAGAACAAGCTGACCGTCAGATACGGAGACGGGCGGCACATGTTTCTCGAATTCTTCGTCACGCAGCCAATCGAGACGCTGATCAAGAAGCGCGCGGCGTTTATCAAGAAATGCCAACACCGGGACGCGTCCAAATGGTATAACGGTCTCATATCCGAGTGGAACATGGAAACCCAGGTCCTGCTCGGGCCGGATAACTACGATCGCATCAAGGGCTGGCGCATTTATGAAGTCACTTGTGACGATCCCGGCCTGTGCAAGCCGTCTTTTTTGGCCGCCAAGAACGCCGAGTATCCCGTTGCGGAAGAGGTCGAGGCGCTGGATTACTACATCGCCAACTTCGTCTGGGGCGGGCTGCAGCGGACGACCGACGAAGAATACTCCCACGGCATTTACGGCATCCCCGATTGGAAAACCCTCAGGGACAGCGAGGACCCCGGTCCCAAGGGACGCGCGCACATCTGGAGGATTTACGACTATCCTCACATCACGCTGCTCTATCTGAGCATGTATCGGGTCGCGAAGCGCTACCCGCGCATCAAGACATATCTCGACGCCAAAGAATATCTGAAGCGTGCGTATGGCACCGCAATCGCGATGTTCACCATTCCCTGGGAAACGGGCGAGTGGACGGCTTACCAGACCGGGCTTTACAATGAGCTTTGCTACACGGATGTGATCGACGCGCTCGAGGCCGAGGGCATGTCCGAGCAGGCATTCAGGCTTCGCAGGCATTGGGAGAAGAAGGTCAAATACTTTGTGTGCGACAATCCCAGCATGTTCGGATCGGAGTATCCGTTCGATTCGACCGGGTTCGAGTCCACTCACGCGTTCGCCAGGTATGCCGTCGAGCATGCCGTCGACCCGGAGAGTATCGAGGGCGAGAAGAAGGTTATTACTCCCGATGCCGCATGGAAGTTCATGGAGATGCAGACCGCGTGCAATATATTCTGCCGCGGTTGGCTGGAGCCGGCATATTTCTGGCTGGGCAGTGACTATCGCGGAGGCGGCAACACGGGCTACACGCTGAGCTACATGGCTCAAATGGGCGGATGGTCGCTGCTTGACTATGCGCTCTACTTCGCCAAGGACCCATACCCGTATCTGCGACTCGCCTATGCCTCATATCTGAGTTCGTGGGCGTTGATGAACGCGGGCACGCCGGAGTCGAACTATGGCTTCTGGTACCCGGGGGTCGATAACGACGGTGGGGCAGGGGGCGGTTTCGAGCCGGCCCCGTATGGCTTCACCTGGCTCGAACAGCCGCATTCCAGAGGGTCATGGTATTACGCCTGTGAGATAGACCTCGGGTTCAGCGGCGGGCTGAGAACGGCCGCGACCGTCGTTGCCGACGACCCGCTTTTCGGCCTCATCTGCCATGGCGGGGATGTCACCAGAAAAGACGGCGCGCTGAGCATAGTCCCCAAAGACGGCTTGCGCAAACGGTTCCACGCGGTAATTGGAGAATATCGGGGTCATTTTATACTGGACACCGATCATTTTGCCGCCGACATGCCGATAATAATAACCGAGGATTTCGCCCAAGCGCAATTTGCCGTCGATAACCAGGGCGGGCACGAGCACGACGCCGAACTGACTGTATCCGGCCTGCCCGCCGGGCGTTACGCTGTAACAACGAGTGGTCGTGAGATCGGCGCGTTCGAGATAACGGCCGGTTCGCACGCAACAATCGGCCTGCCGCTGGCTTCGGGGTCACGAGTCACGACATTCATGGTGAGGCGGGCCTGATCGACTGGCTATCCGGGTTGAGAGACAGTTCAGTTTTGCGGTAATTGCAACCGCACCAGAGAAAACAGGGACTGTCCCAGAGCGTCAGCGGGGTGGACTGTCCCTGCTTTCGCGGTCGCACGAAGAACTGTTCCTGCAAGACTGAACTGACACCGGGCTGATATGGCCATTGACTAAATTGCTTTTTTGTGGGATACTGCGGTTGTCAGAATCCGCCTGCACGGACGTAACGTGCGCGGGCAGGGCGCGCGACGCAGTCGTCACTCTATTTGGAAAAGTGAGGTGCCATTCAGGATGAACAAGACGAAGGGTTTCACGCTGATCGAGCTCTTGGTGGTCATCGCCATCATTGCCATTCTTGCCGCGATTCTGTTTCCAGTGTTCATAAAGGCCAAGCAGAAGGCCTGGCAGACCACGTGCTGCGCTCATGGCGAGCAGTTGGCTAAGGCGTTTGGTATGTACGGCAATGAGTGGAACGGGTTCTACCCAAACTGCGGGGAAGGCGCAGCGCCGGTCGGGACTCAGAAGCCGGGATGGTGTCAGTTGGCTTACGCGTTGATGCACTATATCTCCGGCGATCCGGCAAGGCTGTTCATATGCCCCGCGGATAGTGGAGACAAGTATTTTGGAGGCGGTCCGACGCCCTATTGCGCCTTGGTGTGGAAGTCGAGTTGGGCGTGGCCCGTTGGCTGGGGGCCCGGCTGGATGAACGGGTGCAAAATAGACAACCCCAGGACGGCCATAGGCGGGAACCGGCCGAGTTGTTGGCAGTTCAACGAGCCGGTGTCAAAGCGCCCTGTGCTGTTCGACCATCGTCCTTGGCATTGGTACACTTCAGGCGTCTGGACCAACGCGGCCGGCAAGAACAGCGTGCTATGGGATGACGGCCACGTGAGCATGAGCGAACATAACGTCATGCTGGCATTCATGGGCCAGGGGCCCCTTCTGCCCGGCCCGCCTCCCGGTTTCTAGCTCGGGATCTGATCGTAAGAAAAGGGTGCGGGAGCGGCATTGAGCGGTTATTCTGCTCGGTGTCGCATTTCGCTTGTACCTCTCACGGATGCAAGGTTCCCGGGTATGTCGAACGGCATGGTTCCACATTTTCGCGGAAATGAGGCGCTATTCAGGATGAACAAGAAGAAGGGTTTCACGCTGATCGAGCTTTTGGTGGTGATCGCCATCATCGCCATTCTTGCCGCGATTCTGTTTCCAGTGTTCATAAAGGCCAAGCAGAAGGCCTGGCAGACCACGTGCTGCAGCCACGGCCAGCAGTTGGGCAGAGGTTTCAGTATGTACGGCAATGACTGGGGCGGGCGGTTCCCAAATTGTAATGAGTGGGCGGACCCAGGCAAGACCAAGTGCCGGCTCTTTTATGTGCTCAGCAAGTACATAAGCGGCAATTTCGAACTCTTTAAGTGTCCCGCTGACACCGGGGAGAGATTGATTGGTGGAAGTGACCTTCCATTTTGGAAGGGACAGTTTACTTTTTACTCCAGTTGGGCGTGGCCCAGCACATACTGCAGCAACTGGGTCAATGGGCTCCCGCAGGACCATCCATGGCCATCGACCGGGCCTCGATCCGGTACCGATAAGCTGCCGCTCTCAAAACGTCCGGTCGTGTTCGACGGACGCCCTTGGCACTGGGGCACCCAAGGTAATGATTGGACGAACATCCCCGGCAAGTGCACGGTTCTCTTCTGTGATTATCACGTGAAGATGACGACTTACAATGCCATGCTTTCGATTATGGGTGGAACGCCTCCGCCGGGGTTCTAATTGGATACCTAGCGCTCTTCCCAGCCGAGCACGTAATTCACCAGCGCATAAACCCCAAACCCCGTTCCCCCCGGGGCGGCCATAAGCGGGCTTGCCTCCGACCAACTCGTCCCCGCGATGTCCAGGTGCGCCCACAGGGTCTTGTCGATGTGCTTGCCGATGAACTGAGCGGCGGTGATCGCCCCGGCCTCGCGGGCGCAGTTCTTCATATCGGCGATGTCGCTCTTGAGCGTGTCCTCGTACTCTTTTTCGAGTGGAAGCTGCCAGAGCTTCTCCCCTCCCGCCGCGCCCGCCGACTTCAGCCTCTCGACCATTCCCTGGTCGGTTGCCATCAGGCCGGCGATTTTCTTGCCCAATGCGACCTCGCATGCGCCTGTTAGCGTGGCGATGTCGATGATCTCATCGACTTTTTCTTTCTCCGCATAAGCAACCGCATCGGCGAGTATCAGCCTGCCCTCGGCGTCGGTGTCGTTGATCTCCACCGTCTTGCCCGAAAACGCGGTCACGATGTCGCCGGGCTTGACGGCCTCCCCGCCGGGGAGGTTCTCTGTCGCCGGGACCACGCAGAGGATGTTGACAGGAGCTTTGAGTTCGGCGGCGGCGCGAATAGCCGCCAGGACCGCCGCCGCGCCGGCCATATCGCCCTTCATCGTGTCCATTCCTTTGCCGGGTTTCAGGCACAGGCCGCCGGCGTCATAAGTCAGGCCCTTGCCGACTATGGCGACCGTCTTCTTGGCGTCGGGGGCTTTATACTCGACGATTATGAACCGGGGCTCCTGCGCGCTGCCCTGGCCCACGGCCAGTATGAGGTTCAAGCCGATCTTTTTCATCTGGGCAGGCTTCAGAACACGGCTCTTGAGGCCATACTTTTGGGCCATTTCGCACGCCTGGTCGGCAATGTAAGCGGGTGTGGCGACATTCGCCGGGCAGTTCACGAGGTCGCGGGCAAAGCAGATCGCCTCGGCAATAATCCTGCCGCGCTCGACGCCTTTGCTCGCGGCCTTTGCCTCAGCCGAGTCGCATGGCAGAAGCGTCACGGTCTGGATAGGGCACGGCTTCGCGTCAGCCGTTTTGTGAGCCAGATACTTGTAGGTCGCGAGGATGCACACGGATACCACGCCCTCGGCTGCCGCCGCGGCGTCTATTGCATCAGTCCCGAACGAAGCGATCGCCACCCGCTTGGCCGACAACGCCACGCAGCGCTTGATAGTGTTTGAGATTGCGCCCCTAAGTTGGTCAAGGTTGAACTCATCCCGCTTGCCGAGCCCCACCAGCAGAACCTTGTGCGCCGCCATGGCCTCTCCAGGCGTGAACTCGACGATCTGCGAACTCTTGCCCTCGAAACCCTCTCTTTTCGCCTGGGCGAACAGTGGGTCCAGAGTCTCGCCGAAGGCCTTGTCCTGGGCGCGGGGCCTCTTATCACCCTCGAATACCCCAACAACCAGTACATCGCATGCGGCCTTGACGGGTGACTTTCGTGTCACTTCAAACTTCACGGTATTCCTCCCAAAAAACAGGGTGACACAGGCCGGGTCATCGACCCCGTGTCACCCGCTTGCTTGCATTGTGAGCCGGCAGCCGAAACGCTACCGCGTGACCGCCGCCCCGAGTTCTTCCTCGGTTTGAGGTGTGTCCGGCCCGGACGGCTTGGTCGGCTTCCTAAGCAAGTACCAAATCGTGTAGATCAACCCGCCAACCACCAGCAAGCCAAGTCCGACCCATCCGCTCGCGACACTAAACCTGTGGCCGAAGGCGATCGGCGCCGGTGCCCACTCGTTATTCATGAACTCGATATTCTGCAGTAGAACCGCCATACGGGTCATGATGGTGTTTCCGAAGAATCCGCCGAAGCACAGCATCAGCAGCCATCGGCCCAGGCCTGCAGTCCGTTTAACAGTTGGGTTGGTGTGGTCGAACGAGAAGAAGAAGTACACCATGACCGCGGCGATTCCCACCACGAAAATCAAATTGCTGACTGACTGCCAGATGTCGATGTGCATACCGCTTCCCATCCAAGGCTGGCCGCTGGGCCATGTGCCATTGACTCCGGTGGCAAGCAGGGGACGCGCGGAGTCTATTATCTGATCCCGGTTTTGAAGCAACTGCTGCTTGAAAATGATGCCTGCGTTTGCTCCCAGCATGATACCGATAGGAATGCGCGCGAGCCACAGGTACCTGCGGCTGGACTGAAAATACCAGAATGAACCGATAATGCCCAGGAACAGCCAGTAAAGGAAAGGCAGGGGATAAGCTCCGATGCAGGCAATCACGCCGCCGTGCTTGATTTGGGCCATATTTCCCCACATCACATCCCACCAAAGAGGGCCGAGGACCTGTTTCCAGGTGATAATCAGGCCGTATCCAAAGGTGATGCCGATACAGGCGTTCAGCACCATCCGGTAAAGTTTGTTATCGTTGTAAAGGAACGAGTAAATGGACAGGATGATAACCGCGCCCACCCACGCCTTCACGAGTACCTGCGTTGCTTCGGGCATAGGTTGAATTACTTGCATTAGCCGGCCCTCCTCTTGCGCTGAGTAGCGAAGTAACCGATGTTGCCCAGCACTATTGCCAGGATGATGACCAAGTGGCCGTAGGCCAGGGGAACGATCAGCTTGCTGCCGTAGTTCGCGTGGATAGCGGTAGTCTCGTCATGCAGCAACTCCCTGTGGATCAGAGTATCATATTCGGCCGCGGCGCGCGTGCTGACCAGGAACCCGCATATCTGTCCGGACGGGATAAACCTGTAAAGGTATGTGGAACTCATTCCGCATCCGCCGAATGCCAGCTTGGTACCGTACTGCTGGTGAATGAACGGCACGTAGTTCTCGTTGGGCCAGCCGTTTATGCAGATCAGAAGACCGACATCGTTGATGTTGTCGATCTTCTTCATAATCGGCAGTTTCTCGTAGTCCGTTGTGCTGGTACCCTTACTATCTTGTTTGAGCTGCTTCTTGAAATCTTTGGCCATCTGCATCATGGCCATCCAATCGGTCTTTGTAATGCCCAGGTTGACCCAGTCCACTCCGTACTTGCGGTCCCTCAGTTCGGGGCATCGCTTTTGGAGGTTCTCGATGATGTCGTCGATATACCTCGGGGCATTCACGTCTCCGTCGAGAGCCATTATGATCAGTGGAATCCGTTCCCGTAGACAGTGCTCGAACACAGCCTCGTCCTGTCCCTTGTTTTCAGCAAGGGAGCCTGGGCCCCACGGGCTGTCGAGCAGTATCACTTTTTCCCGCACCGTCGGCTTGTTCTGTGCAGCCAGCTTGACGTTGTTTGCCGCGATTCTGTCGTTTTCTGTCTTGACCGCCTGGACAGAGTCGAAGAACATCTGCGTTTCCGGGAAGACGTACACCTTCACCTCTGTGTTCACATAGAACGGGAGAGCGCACGCCACTGCCACGAATAAGTAAATCCATCGTCTGTCTATTGTCTGGAGTCTAGCAAGAAAGTCTAGCATGTCAGTCTACAACTCCCTGTCAAAAAATGCGCCGCGTTCCAGCGAAAGCCAGAACCGCAAGGCGATTGCCATGGCCGCCACCATCATGCCAAACCAGATGCCGCGAACGGCAGCCGTGTTCGGGACGAGCTGAAGCCACTGGCTCATACGCGGGATCAGAGTCTTTGCCGTCTCACCCGGAAGCCAACTGGTGAGGTAGACACCGAAAGGAATCTGCCCCAGCATAACTATGAGCGACGACCCCATCATCAAGCCCGCCTCGCGTGATTTGATCTTAAACGATCGGTAGGCGGCTGACGCCAGGTAGAATGATAGAATCGAGTACGTGGCCGAGAAGAACGCGTAGGCAATCTTGAGCGAGACGAGATCGTTCAGAAACAGCCGCCAGGCATTCCATGGGGTGTTAGGGTCGAGTCCGTAACCAGTGCCGGCGATTATACCGAACACCAAACCCAGGAAGAACAGAATGCTCATGTACCACTCGCCGGTCCGTTTTCGGAGAGCCGAGGAGTGTATGAACCAAAGGCTGAAGAGCGCATAACCGAATGCCAGAGATCCCAGCACGATGAGGAAGTTATTCGCGTTCTCAAGCTGAGAGGACAGGTATGTGCTCGGACCAATACGTGTGATCAGGTCATTCGAGCCTACCCCACCCTGATTCTCCTTGGTTCTCGGCTGCAAGTTGTCGTACTGCTTCTCGCCGCCTGATTCGTCCACCTGGAATGCCAAAACGTCTGATTTGCCATCAACCATCTTGGCGTATATAGTCTTGGTTGGTCCACCCATCACGCCGACCATGACGACCGCATTGTTGACGCTAGTCACCATGCCACGCTCATTGTTGCCAAGGTCGATAACATTAGTGGCTCGCAGTTTGGATATCTCGACCTGCTTAGGACCATCGGCTGTGAGGCAGGTTACCGGCTTATCACTTGCGTTCCACCGCTGGTAGCGCTTGAAAGTCGCCAACTGGATCGTGGCCACAGACGTCTTGGTCTTCGCATCAGGTGCGGTTGCGCTGACCGATTGCACCATGCCGGTCGATGTGCTGTTGGGCCAGGTAGGCGGGACAACGAACTCCAACATGTAGTAAAGGCCGGCAATGAACGTAACAAAAAAGATGAGTTTCTTTTTCCACATAATCGCTATTTCCCAAAGAGGCCGTAGATGACTGCAAGCCCTTTTGTCGAGAAGAACGTGACGGCAACCGTGCCTGACAAGATGATAAGCAAGACGGCTATCTTGCAGTAGTCCTGGCCAACGAGGCTTCCGAGCATCGTTGGTTCACGCGTGAGATAGGCGCCGGCGGCGTAGAGCTCTTCGCCGATAACGGTATAGTCGCAGGTAGCGATGAAGAAAGGTATCTGGAATGCTTCGGCGCAGCCCGCAATCTGCACAGCTCCGTGATGCTGTCCGGGCTCGGTAAAAAGCAGTGCCGTGAAATCATAGGCGCCGAAGTAGAAATGTGAGGCCGTCTGCTCTTCTTTCATCAGTCTCGCGGAGGCCAGCGCGAGCTGATCGCCCTGGGCCGCCAGGAAGCGTATATCCGAGGAGTTGAAAAGCTCCAGCTTGCCCTCCGCGGCATAAGCCCCCTTGACCACATCCTCCGCCACGGGCATGACCACCGGGACGCATGTGATCACGATCACCCTTGAGCCCATCTTCGCGGCGGTCTGAGCCACGTGCCCGAGCACACCCATCGAGGCCAGTGTGCTCGGGCTGTCAAACGCCGCGTTCCCCGGATGGTAAAGCATCGGACGTCCCATCTCGGTCGCGCGACCCACGGCCTCATCGATCTCGGTCAGTCCCGGAATCCTGCGGATGTACGTCTTCTTGCCGGACCGCGCGGAAAAGATCTTGTAGAGGATGATGACGGTTATCGCCATGATTATGATGAATATCTGCGTATTTGCGTGTTGCATATAGTCTCCAGTCCCCTCCAAATATATGGAAGTCAGCTCAGCCATTAAGGGCAGACTCGCCCCCGAGCATGATTATGTTTTTGGAGCCGGCAGTCTACTCGGCGATGATCTCCACGTTTGCCCGAGGGATGGTCACTTTCCGACCGTCGGTCAGTTCGGCCTCCAGCACCCTGACCGTGGAGCCGCTAGGGATCAACACGGGCTCCGGCGGAAGCGCGGTGACATTGCCCAACATCCCAAAATACGGCTCGCGGATCGCGCGGATGTGAGCGCCGATCTCCAGCGCCTGGACCGCATCCACCACTTCGTCGCCCTTTATGTCTTCCCCAAGCGGCACTATGACCTCGGGCCTGATGACCCCGGCCCTTATCTGAGTCGCGCCGTTGATGGACGCCTGCTTGCCCTCCAAGCTCTTGAGCAGGTTGAAAGTCCTGTCGGCCATCATGATCGAACCGAAACCCTCGGTGATGACCAGGGTCGTGTCGATATCCTCCTGGCCGGTGATCGCCACGCCGATATCGTAGCCCAAAAAATCGATAAGATCGCGGTCGATGATCGCGCCGACGACCACCCCCGCGACCTTTACCTGGTTCGCCTTGCGCAGAGCCGCGCCGGATACGTTCGACCCTCCGACGATAACCTTTCCCGCCATCGATTCATCGATCATATCCTCGGTGATCGGCTGATCGGGGTTTGATACGAGCATGTGGATTGCGCCGGTCTTCTCGCCTCCGACACCGAAGATGCCCTGGATCATCGCGGCCTCGGTCTCGACGATCACGCCTTCCTCGGGCACCACCTCGGCCACTTTGCCCTGAATGTAGCCGTGGACCTCGATGGGTGTTGCCGTTAGACGTATGCCGATGTGGCCGGTCTGATCGGAAATCAGTTCGACGGTCCCCGGAATCGGCGCCTTGACCTCGTTGCGCATCAGTCCGAAGAACGATCGAGTCTCGGCCAGAAGCTGGTCCTTTACCACCGTATCGCCGATCTGCACCCTCAGGGCCTTGTGCAGATCATGCAGATCCACGCCGAGCGCCTCGGCCGCCCTCACGGTCTGCATGACGCCCGGGATTTCCGTGCGCGCAACGACCATGTCGGGACTGACCACTTCGCCCTGGCTCGCCAGCACCTGGCCCTTGAGCGGCAGTCTTCTGTATTTTCTAACGAGTGTCCTGGGGCTGACTTTGAGCCCTGGAGTATAAGCAGTTCCCATTGTTTAGCCCCCCACCTCGAGCCCGAGCGCCGTGTGCCACTCCTGGAGTTTTGATATCCGCGCTTTCTTGTCAGCCGGAAGAAGCAGCGGCCTGCCGCGCATGTCGACAATCAGGCCGACCGTTCCGCCCTCGACCGTGGCCGTGATGGACTTGCCCTTGCCCGCGCCCACATCGAAGCCCCTCGTCGGGTTGATAGTGACTTCCTTCGTTTCGCCGAGGCCCAGCGGCAGGACGCTGAGAGTGCCATATTTGAACTGCATGTTCTTGCCGTCGATCGTGACGGTGCAGCAAGTCTCACCCGGCCTCGCCGTTCCGGCGGGAGCGATCACATGTCCGAATTTGATCAGACAGTCGCGCTGGAAGACCTGCGCCGCCGCCTCCGGATGCACTACCGAAAGCACGCCGAGCTGCGGCATCATGAATATCGAGTCCTTGGCGAGCATCGTCACGCCCTCGGGCTGGTAAGCGTCCATCATCATATATGCCGTTTCGGCGGCCCTCGGAGCATGCGAGAGAACCCCGCCGCTGCCGATGATCATGTCCAGGTCCATCATCTTGACCAGCGTCAGGCCGGTCTCACCCTGGTCCATGAGATCGCCGATGGTTCGCACCTGCTGGATGCCCTTCAGCGATCTCGCGAGCGATTTGTGATGCTCGAACGCGAGCCTCAGAGCCTCGCGCGCCACGGCCTGCTCGACCCTGAGGTCCCCGAGAGTGTGCGGGATCGTGGTCGGGCGGATCATCTTGTTACGCAGCTTGTTGCGGAGGTCGGTCTCGTCCGTGTCGAACGGGATCCAGCGCTGGATGTTTCCAATCCCGGCCTCGGTAAGGACGTTACATATAGAATAGCTCAGCCCCAGATTCGCGCTGACGGTTCGGGTGAAGGTCCCCTCGAAGACCGAGAAAACGTCCGTCGTCGCTCCTCCGATGTCCACCGCCAGCACGTTCATGCTGAACTGCTCGGCGATTGTCTCGATGATCTTACCGACCGCGTTCGGCGTGGACATGATGCCGGCGTCGGTCCAGGAGCTCAACTTTCCGTAGCCCGGGGCCTGCTGCATCACGTGCTGCAGGAAGAGTTCGTGGATTGCCGCCCTGGCGGGACCGAGGTTCTCGGCTTCAAGGCTGGGACGCAGGTTGTCCACTATTCGCAGGTCGACCTTGTCCTTGATTATTTCACTGAACGCCTCGCGGGCGTTCTTGTTGCCGGCGAAGATAACCGGGAGCTTCATCCCCATCCCCAGTCTCGGCTTGGGGTCCGCCGCCAGCAGCATCTCGGCGATTTCAGCAAGGTGCTTGACCGTGCCGCCGTCGGTTCCGCCGGATGTGAGGATCATGTCCGGCCTCAGTTCCCTGATGCGCTTGACCTTTTCGTAGTCCTTGCGGCCGTCGTCGACCGCTATGACGTCGATGATGATAGCTCCGGCCCCCAGCGCGGCCCTCTGCGCGCTTTCCGCGCTCATCGCCTTGACCACGCCCGCGACCGTCATCTGCAGGCCGCCGCCCGCGCTCGATGTCGACAGATAAATATCCACACCTGACTTCTCATCTTTCGCGGGCCGCATTATCAGGTTGTTTTCGTCGATTATCTTCCTGCCCGACAGCTCCTCGACTTCAAAAACGGCGTTCAAGACGCCGACGGTAACATCATCGAAAGGAGCCTCAACGGTTGTCGGAGCTTCGCCTCTCACCGACAGACGGTATTCACCGTCCACTTTCTCGATGAGGATTGCCTTGGTTGTGGTGCTCCCACAGTCAGTTGCAAGAATCGTATTAATTTCTGCCAATCCGCATCACCATTCCGTGGAGCGAACACTGCGCTCCACTTACTGTCTATAGGTGGAAATAGACGCAGCCCAAACGGATAATATTGTGGGCTACAACGCCATCTGCTGTAAACTTAGCCACTTGCGGCCGTTTTACCTTGCTACCGCTGCTATATGTTACACGGAAATCAACCTCTTCGCAAGCAGGCTGTCGAAATTTGGGAGCTTGATCCCTGAGTTGCTTCGGTTGCATGCAGCCGAAGCGTGCCCCGCGGGGGCACGAAATACGCCCCAGGTAGTGACAGTTTCCCAGCAGAGCTAAACGAAGCTTCCAAGTATGTCATTCCGAACGAATGTGAGGAATCTGCTTTTTCCGATTGCAGCATTATGCTGTCTACGAAAAGCAGATCCCTCGCCTACGCTCGGGATGACAGTACGCCCCTGCAGGTTAGACTATGCATCCAACGAATTCAGATAACCTAGATACGCTGCGGTCAGGTTCTTCTCGATGGCCTCATGCAGGCTCGTCGGGCCGTTCTTCGATTGCTCCATGATCTGTTGTCCACAGTGACCGCACAGTAGATATCCAATCATCACGCCCCGCTCACGGTACATGAACGCGTTAATGGATAGCGCCTTCTGCCCCTTGTAAATCAGCTCACTGATCGGATGGACCAGGCAGCAGGGGCACAGATCGCCATCATAAAACCAGTATGCCTTCACCGCGCTTCCGAACTGGGCTTTCATCATATTGATTATGGATTCGGCGAAGCCTTCATCTTTCTTGGCCATGCGGGCATTCCCTCCATTCTCATCGCAACAAGCCCCGGCGTGATCGCCGGGGCCGTCTAACTTCTAACTTCTAACTTCTAACTTCTAACTTCTAATCTGGTGGAGCAGAGGGGATTCGAACCCCTGACCTCCTCCGTGCGAGGGAGGCGCTCTCCCAACTGAGCCACTGCCCCATATCAACGCCGTATTATAGCACGGCGAGCGGCGACGGTCAATAGTTTCACTCTCCCGCGCGGTACCTCGCAGGCACATGGCGCATCACTGTCGAAATAGGAACTGTGGCGCGGCAGTCTTGCATGGGTGGGTTTACAGATGATACGACTCGGGCTGGATATCCTTCTTGAAGAACGCGCGGGTGAACTCGCTAATCTCCGGGTTGGCGTGCTGGCCAATCAGGCCTCGGTTACCCGAGACGGACATCACATTATTGATGCCTTGCGGCGGATGAACGTCAAGATTACGGCTCTCTTCGGCCCGGAACACGGAATATTGGGCGCCGGCGGGCCCGGCGAACGAGTCAACGACTCCCACCACGCGAGTCTCGATGTGCCCGTGTATAGTCTGTATGGCAAGACCCGGACTCCGACCCCCGCCAGCCTGGACCTCATCGACATCATGATCGCGGACCTGCAGGACGTCGGAGCCAGGTTCTATACTTTCGCCTCGACCATGGCGAGCGTAATGACCGCCTGCGGCGACCGCGGCATTCCCGTATGGGTGCTGGACCGTCCGAACCCGATCAATGGGCGGGACACGGAAGGCCCCGTGCTGGAGCCTGATTACTCCTCATTTGTCGGGATGTTTCCCATTCCCATCAGACACGGGCTGACCATGGGAGAACTCGCGAGGCTCTTTGTCGCGCGATTCGGCGTGAAATGCGAGCTCGAGGTCATTGGAATGCGAGGGTGGCGAAGAAACATGTTCTGGGACGAAACCGGCCTGCGCTGGATGAAGCCCTCGCCGAATATGCCGGAACCCGACACGGCTCTTTACTATCCCGGGACGTGCCTGCTTGAAGGCACGAACGTCTCGGAGGGCAGGGGGACCGGCCATCCGTTTCAGGTGATCGGCGCCCCGTGGATCGACTCTGACGGACTATGCCGCGCCCTGAGCGCATACAATCTGCCGGGACTCGAAGTTCATCCGACCTCGTGGACCGGCAATGGCGAAGCATATCGTGGGGTGGGGATCCGCGCATCCGACCGCGGCGCATACAGGCCGGTCCTGACGGGGGTGGCTGTTCTCCGCGCTCTTCGGAGGCTGCACCCGGATGAGTTCGAGTTTGCGGTGCCGGGAGCGGACGGACGAACGTTCCTCGATCTGCTTGCAGGCACGGCCAGGATTCGTCTGGGTATCCTAGAGGACAGGTCGCCATTTGAAATTGCGTCGGACTGGGACTGCGATGTGGCGGGCTTCCAAAGTCTAGCCTCCGAAGTGATGTTATACTAGACGGGAGGCGAAAAAGAGGCCCCGGCAGACAGGAACAAGCTGGAAGGCTGTATCGTATATTATACGGCTGAAATTCCCTGCGCCCGAGCCTGTTGACACGTTCGGTTTCTTTGTTCTATACTTGTGTTGCGGGCAGCAGGCAGAGGCTGCCCGCTTTTGGCGATTGCTGTGGGCAGGACTCAGCTATTATGAATATGGGGGTGTGAACGTGGCGGATGCCATAGTTGTCCAGGGTCTGAACAAGACCTACAAAGGCGCCTTGGGAGATAGAGTGGCCGCGGTTGTCGACCTGAACCTGCGGGTCTTCCAGGGCGAAATCTTCGGCTTCATCGGCCCCAACGGCGCCGGCAAGACTACCACAATTAAGATCCTTCTGGGACTGTTGTTCCCCACCCAGGGCAGTGTCGAAGTGCTGGGAGCTCCGGCTGGGGATAACGACACCAAGAAGCGGATCAGCTATCTTCCTGAGAGTCCTTACTTCTACGAGCACATGACCGGCTATGAAGTGCTGGACTTCTACTGCAAGCTTTTCCGGCTCGATAATGCCGCACGCAAGAGCAAGATTGCCGAACTGCTCGATATAGTGGGGCTGGCCGACGATGGCGGCCGCACGCTGAGGCAGTATTCAAAGGGTATGCTTCAACGAATCGGAGTCGCGCAGTCGCTTATCAACGATCCTGACCTGCTGATCTTCGACGAGCCCACTTCCGGGCTTGACCCGATCGCGCACAAGGATATCCAGGACCTCATCCTCTCGCTTAAGCACATGGGCAAGACCGTCTTTCTCAGCTCTCACCAGCTCTCGGACGTCGAGACCGTCTGCGACCGGGTCGCCATTATCAATCGCGGCAAGCTGGTGAAACTGGGCGTGATGGAGGAGCTGCTGCACATCGGGCGGACCGTCATCACGTTCTCGTCAGCCGACCAATCGGTGATGGACGCCGTCAAGCCGCTCGCGGACGAGTGCCGGCCCGAAGGCAACCTGCTGCGCGTGTATGTCGACTCCGAGGACGACGTTACGCGGGTGCTCGAAGCCGCCCGAGGCAAGGCTCACCTGGTGTCGGTGGTTCCTCAGAGGCAGACCCTCGAGGACCTGTTCGTTCAGATCGTAAGGGGGGCGCACAAATGATAATCTGGTCTATTGCCAAAACGACGGTCGGCGATGCCATGAGGAAGAAAGTCCTCCAGATATTCCTCGTCATCGCGATGGGCCTGATAGTCATATCTCTTTCGTTCTCGCAGACGCTGACGTTTTCGGCCAACCAGGGCTCGACGATGGACCTGGAGCTTGTGAAGAGCTTCGGGCTTGGCCTCATGGCCCTGGCCGGTTGGTTGATTGCTCTCGTTATGGGAGTGTCTCTGATCCCCCAGGAGATAGAGCGCAGGACGATTTACACGATCCTCTCCAAACCAGTGAAGCGCTATGAGTTCATCATAGGCAAGTTCCTGGGGGCGATTCTCACGCTGGCCATCTGCGTCGCGTTGATGGGCATCGTGTTCGTCGGAGTTGTCGCCGCCAAGGCTTACCTTGCACATCCCGCCGCGACCTCCATTCAGGGGGCAGCGAAGCAAGGACTTGATACCGCCGGAGCCGCCGCCCAGAAGATACCGGTGATAGACGCGAACATGCTGATCGGCGTTGTCATGGTCTTCCTGCAATTCTTCGTGCTGGTATCGGTCGTTATGATGTTCTCGGTCGTGTGCACGCCTACCGTCAACTTCTTCCTTGGACTGGGTGTATATATCGTCGGGCTTCTGAGTTCCACTTCGCTGACCCTGGCCAACTCAAAAGATGCGGGTGTGTTTGTGAAGGTGTTCTACACCGCTATCCATTGGGTGATTCCCAACTTCGACAAGTTCAATGTCACCAATGTTCTGCTGTACCCCGAGATGCCGGTAGGCAGCATCGCCCTTTACACTCTCAAAATGACGCTCTATGGGCTTCTATTCTCCCTGGGAGCGATGCTGGTGTCTATAATCATCTTTGAGGGAAAGGAGGTCTAGAGATGAGCAGCGGCAGACTAAAGCTTCTTTGGGCGCTTGCGGCGGTTATTTTCGTTGCGGTAATCGTGGTCCAGTCCGCGACCGACCCGCAGTATATGAAAATCAGAAAGGCCGGTACGCCGGTCTCTTCGGTCAACGCCAAGGAGAGCCAGGAACTGATGGTCCAGTTGCCGGGGCAGTTCCTGCTGGCCAGCTTCGCCGGCTTCAAGGAAGTCATCGCGGGGGCCCTGTGGATTAGGGCCGACGACTTCTTCGACAACGATCATTTCGAAGCCATCATCCCCATAGTCAGACTGGTGACATGGCTGGAGCCGCACAACGTGGACGTCTATTCGACCGGCGCCTGGCACCTGGACTACAACTTCGTCGACGAGAACCAGATGTCGGACAAGCGGTTCATACCGGCGTCCATCGCGCTTATGAAAGAAGGTATCGCCAACAACCCGGATACGTGGGAACTCTATTTCGAACTGGCCTGGACGCACTACAACAAGAAGCTCAACGACTATCGGACTGGTCTCAAATACATGCTGATGGCCGCCCAGCATCAAGGCCTCGACCCGAATACGGGCAAGCCCATTCCCAGGCCCGCTTACGTCGACCGCATGATCGCGCATCAGTATGAGAAGGTCGGTGAATTCGACAAGGCGATCGACTATTGGAAGCTCGCGCGCGCTCGGGCCGAGGCATCGATCGGAAAGCACGACGATGACACCGCGGACGATACCGCCCTGATCACTTGCGATCGCAATCTCGTGCTTCTCTATTTGCGACTTGCATGGCGCTATGGTAATATGGACTACTATCGTAAGGGCGTCGAGCTGTATCGGAAGATGGCCGCCCAAAAGGGCGTCACGCCGGATATCGTGGCGGCCGCCAAGGCCGCCGAGGCGGACTATGCCAAACGGATGGCCGCCCATAATCCGCCCAGGGATGCGCTCAAACCCATCGACATGGGCTTCAGCGTTAAGTTCGAGAAGCTCAAACCGAGGGTCTTTCTTATCAGCGGCGCATTGAACCTTGTCAAGATGTCGGAATACGCTGGGCTTGCCTCGGAGTGCGTGACGCATATATACGAGAATGATGCCAAGGCTCCCAAGGACCGCAGGCAACAGTGGATCAATGGCGGCAGGGTCTCCTGGATGCTCACCGATCTGGACTACAAGATGGTAATCCCCGAGACATTCACCTGGAAAGTGGACAGGTCCAAACTTGCTGTTTGGGACACGATTCCGGTTCTCGACGGTAAATACAAGTCGCTGCCGATCGATCTATCCGGCAACGATGCTTTCTATCCGTTCAAGGCTCAGAGGTACAGGCTGGTCGTATGGGTGTCGCCCCAGGAGCCTGGGACTGATGAGACTCTCCAGGACAGAGTCGGCTGGAAGGGTGAAGCCTTCACGGGCAAGTATCTGGATACGAAGATGCAGCCTGGGTATAGGTGTTTTAGATGGGAGACCATACTCGACAGAAAGGATCTCCTGTAATGTAAGAGCTCACTCGTTATGAGTGCGATGTTTCGGCTACTCGTCACCCTGAACTCGTTTCAGGGTCCATACCTTCGCAGTCCTGGATGCTGAATCCCCTGAATCCCCTGAATCAAGTTCAGGGTCAGGGTCAGCATGACGTAGTACTCACGAACCGTGAGCACCTACCCTGTAATGATTTGACGCCAAATCGCTCCGGCTGATTTGGCGGATGATGTGATCGTGCTAGATGGGGAACTAGCGGTGCCCTGTAACCCGCAATCCGCTGTAGCGGGGTTGAATTCCTGCCCGAGGTCTGTTCGTTTAGGTAAGTGTTCCGGTAAGTGGCGTTGATAGTCGGGCCTCGCGCAACGCCCGGCGCGCGAATCCCGTCAGGTCCGGGAGGAAGCAGCGGTAAACGCGTTCGCGCATGTGCCGCGATGAGTTCCGGCTGGAGTTGGCTGCCGGAGTAACGCCCGGGCGGGCTTGCCGGAGGCAGGTGCACGGTCACTTAGAAATAGCCATCAGCCGTCAGCACTCAGCTATCAGTAGCTGCAAGCTGATGGCTGAATGCTGAGTGCTTATTATGGCCTACGTTTCCCTCTATCGCAAATACCGGTCGCAGACGTTCGACGACGTTATCGGGCAGGACCACGTCGTGCGAACGATCCGCAACGCCATCCGCGCCGGGCGAATAGGGCAGGGGTATCTCTTTTGCGGCTCTAGGGGGACCGGCAAGACGACCGTGGCCCGGCTTGTCGCGAAAGCCCTCAACTGCATGGCCCAGGATGGCCCCACTCCCGACCCGTGCGGCAAGTGCGAGGCGTGCCTATCGATCACCGAAGGCAGCGCGGTCGACGTGATCGAGATGGACGCAGCCTCCAACCGCGGCGTTGACGATGTGGAAGTCCTGCGGGACGGGGTCAAGTACCAGCCCATGCGGCTGCGCTACAAAGTGTATATCATCGACGAGGCCCATCAGCTTTCCATTCACGCCAAGGACGCCTTCTTAAAGACCCTCGAAGAGCCTCCTCCCCACGCTGTCTTCATCCTGGCGACTACCGAGAGCCAGAAGATTCCGATCACTATCCGTTCCCGCTGTCAGCAGTTCGATTTTCGGCGTGGGACTCAGGATGAGATTTCCGGCAGGGTGAAGCATGTCGTCAAGTGCGAAGGGGCGGACATAGATGATGAGGCGGTCGAATTGCTCGCGAGGAGCGCGAACGGGTCCTATCGGGACGCGCTGAGCCTGCTTGAGCAGGTCATGGCCTACACCGACGGGCACATATCCGTGCAGGATATCTACACGGTCATCGGGGCGGTGGATGAGGACGTTTTGCTGGAACTCGGTGAGGTTCTCGCGTCCGGCGACACCGGATCGGCTTTTGCCATCGCGGACCGATTGCTGCGCGAGGGCAAGGACGTAAGGGAGCTGCTCAAAGCGGCCGCGAACCATTTCCGCGATGTTCTCGCGCTGAAAGTGGGCGCTGATTCCCGGCATAAGACGGACGAACGGTGGCGCGATCAGGCCACCGCGTTCGGCCAGGATCGGCTCGTACGGATCATAGATGCGTTCTCAGCCGCTGAAAAGGATCTCAAATGGAACGAACAACACCGCCTCGGTCTCGAAATGGCGCTTTTGAGGGCAATGGTCAGACCCAGGGACGCCGAACCCGCCAGGGAGGTCGTTCAGCCGCCGCCTGTCGCGGCGGTGCCGGCCAAGCCGATCGAGCCGGCCGAGCCGCCGGCCCCCGAACAGCCTCAACCCAAGCGCAAAGCCGAGACCGCGCGATCGGCCAAGTCCTCGAAATCCAAGACGGCCGCGGTCGAGCCCGCCCCAGCCCCAGCCGAGCCAAGTGTCGAAGAGCCTGTTTCCGTGCCTGAAGAGATCATCAGCGCATCGGACGTTCAGGTTACCATAGGCGATATTCGGCGGGAGTGGGCAAACGTGCTCAAGCATGTCCAGCAGGTC
>Ga0209777_10002235_pt1 | contig 25984 bp, 31 predicted proteins | sample FrelakmetHBP12HB_FD_187147 | JGI IMG/M metagenome (GOLD analysis project Ga0209777, IMG submission 187147) | Freshwater lake sediment microbial communities from the University of Notre Dame, USA, for methane emissions studies -HBP12 HB (SPAdes)... | ecosystem: Environmental > Aquatic >... | reverse complement strand
ACCTGATGTTTTCTTTTACGTTATTCTTTTGTGAGAATAACGATGCTTATAAAAAATTTTCTGTAACAAATATAATCGGTGTATCCGTTAATGAAAATTCATTTATTATTACGCCCGCACTGGGATTTGAACTTCATTTTACCAGTATAATATTTTAATTCCTATCTGTTGAAGGTATGATGCATTAAGGACTTTTCGAATCGATTTAGCATGACAAATATCTTACTATAAATTATAATAGACACCATTAACTAAAAGTTTACCTGCAGAATTAATCATCGGTTTTGGCGCATTAAAGCGATAATCTCCAGAATGAATTCCAGGGGCATGCATAACTAATGTTATATGTGGTTTCACATTCATCAAATTTTTTTCTTCATTAATTGCGTCTCTAATAATTTTTTGAGTCTTCGGCTTATTCCTATATTTCAATATCTGAATTATTGCTTTTTCATTTTCAAATTTTTCTCTTAGTTTTTCTTCTGATTCTGATTGGATGGCATGTAAATCTTCTACAATTTTTTTATGCCAGTTTTTATGCGCTTCAAAACCTAATTCACTTAATTCATTCAATAAATTTTTAATTTTTTTCGTAATCTGATCTACTTTTTCTTTTATCTGTTGTGAATTATTGTATTCTTTTACAAATTCTAACGATGCATAGATATTCATCATATCAAAATCAGAAATTATGTTCTGTTCTATTTCAATCATTCTAGAAAAATCTTGATAATAACTTAACATATCCACATCATCTTTGACTGTTGAAATAATTTTGACGATAGGATTTAATTTATATTTTTCATTAACTTTGTCATATTCAATAAATTTTAAATTAATGAGTCTTATCAGACATTCAGCAAGTCTCTGTGGATTTCTTATTACATCATCGGATTTTATTAATATATACTCTTTGGTTTTATTTCTTTCTAAATAGTTTTTTATTGCTATTGCATTAATATTGGATATATATCCTTCTCCTCTGAGTTTTTTTTCACCAATCAATATATAAGCCAAATGTTGGAATTCTAAACCCTTATCATATGCTTCCAAAATTCTCAGTATGTTTAAATATTTTATATTTTCAAATACGTTCTTAGTTGTGATTTTAGTCATATTTATCCAACCAATAATTATTACGCTCTAATTCGTAATAGAGTAATAGTATTTTTATATTTCGTTCTGATTATAAAGTCTTTATGACAGATAAAAAAAACCTCGTCCCCCTTAAAAAATTTTTAGATCCAGGGGAAGAAATTACGGGTTTTCTAACCAACATTAAACGAGATAATGGTTATCTGATTCTCACTTTTGTAACTAAAAATGATATCGCAATACACCAGACAGATTCTTTAGAAAAAAAACTTAATTCTCTGAAAGGAAAGCATATCGGGATATTAGCGACCGATTTTTTGATTGATCCTTATCGATTTAGGTTGATAGAAAAGGAAGGGGAGGTGATAAAAAATGACAAAAAACAACACAACGATGAGCGCGATTGATAAATTTAGAGATGTCGAAAAACATGGAAATGTGGTCTGCGTTAAAAATCAAGAAAAAAATCGGATAGACGTATATTTGCATACAGATAAAAAACCCCCATCAGAACTAGACGCTTTAAATTTCAAAATGGAAGGTATCTGGCAAGGGCTAGGTGCAGATTTTGAAAATTATTGGGTTGATTGGTCCATCTACTGTATTAAACATAATAAAAAAGTAATTCGCGATGTTAACAAGGGGTTGTATTGCCCAAAATGCAGACAGGAAAAAAGGAGGGATGGAAAAAATGGTAGTTCAGAAATATATCGATTGTAATAAATGCGGACGGAGATTTGCTGTATGTTTTATCGATGATGAGCGAAGGACAATCAAATTTTACCCTATGAATTATTTTGATAGATCAAACAGATCGATAAAAATCTGTGAGTTGAATTTAGAACAAATACCGAATCCCGAAGATCCTAATAAGAAATTCATAAACATCCCATGTCCCGTATGTGGTAATTTTTCAGTAAGTGTTGTTGACAGGGATTGGATGGTTTTTCTGGGTTCTGTTGAAAGTTTAGCATCCTCTCTTGGTGTTGAAATATGATCTTCAGGAATGGAATGAACTGTGGTCGATGTAAAAAGAAATATTCTTTTTTGCAAAGTGAATCCAGCGAAGTAATTATGTATTTCTTTGATAATTTACAGAAAGAAATTAGATTTTATCAATCTGTATTTCTGGAAGAATTGCATGATGAGTCTATTAAATTATATACAATAAAAATAAAAAAAGTACATAATAAAGAGCTGGATTGTTTTGATTATCTTTTTTCATGTCCATTATGTAAGAAATATACTATGAAATATAGTAACGTGCCCTCCAATTGGAATGTCGATCTTGGTTCTCAGGTGGGATTGAACGTTATCAGCATTCCATTGGATGAAATTCTTCAATACGCACATAGAAAAGGTGAAATCGTATGATTTCACACATATCAAAACGAATGATGGGAGATGATCCGCAAGATGTCCTTACATGCTACCCGAATGTAGCAGATTTTTATAAAAAATATTGTGGGGATTGCACAAAAAGGCGTGACGTTCCCTCAATCGAGATCTTTTCTTGTATGATTCAAAAACTGACGAAAAATAGAAGGCGAAATGATGAATTTTGAAAATGGTGTAGAAAAAGATTGCCGATGCTTGTATAAATCTGGTATGATACACTCTCCCATGGCTATGTATATCATACAAGTTATAATATTTTTTGGTGCTGTTTTATGTACATGGAATCAACAGAACATACAATTTACATTAATGTTTTCGGTGTTATTTCTGTGCACTATATTTAGTTCATATCAAAATCATACTTTTAATGATTTTTTTGGAGGGAAAATATGAAGAAGAATGCATTATTGATAACGCGTGTTAGTACCGACGAGCAGAAAAAAGGTTTGAGCATGGATGCACAAGATGAGTGGCATATCACTAATGTCACCAAAGAAAATCTAAATCCGGTTTTACACATTCGTGATTCAATTTCAGGTAAATTGTTTCCAATTAAATATCGTGATCTGATCATAAAAACTGCGGAAGAAAAAGGAATAGATGTTTTACAAACTTATAGTATAGATCGATATTCACGAAATTATGCCCATGGTGCTATATTACTTGAAGACCTTCATAAAATCAAAAAAATAGAGATACATACAATTGGTCGTAATTACGATTATAGTAACAGTGATGACAGATTTTGGGTTGGTATGAATTTACTTTTAGCTGAAAAGGATCTAGGACAACGATCTGAGCATGTGCTTAGGAGTATGAATTATTTATTAAAAGCCGGTGAATGGCCTTATTCGCCTCCGTTCGGTTATGAAAAAGACGCAAATAACTTTTTACGAACAAAGGTTTGGTGTGCAGATGTCATGAATTCCATGTGCGATATTTTTGAAAATGTTAAGAATTTTGTGAAAACTGCTAAAATGATTATGGAAAAGTATCTGCAATTGAATTTGGATCTAACCGGTTCAAAGGTGATGAGAATATTACAAAATCCTATATATATCGGTTACCTTAGTTATATTGGAGAGTTGTATGGAAAAGGAGACACAAATGAGCCACGGGAAGATTTAAAGGTATTGAATAAAGAAAAGTTTGATCGCGTACAAGCAATTATAAAAGAAGTGAAACAACGTTACACTCGGAATGATGATACGATTTTAGAAGACTTAGTTGACGAATATGGAATTGGTCCTATGTGGGAGGTTTTACCTCTAAAGATTGCATGTCGTATTTGTGGTTCTACAGATAGGAAAAAAAATGGAACAGATAAAAATGGTCAAAAGAAATTCTTCTGCAAGAAATGTGGTTTTGAAAATCGTTTTCCTTTAAAAAGAGACATAAAAAAAATAGAGAAGCTAGTTGCTCAGCCATGCCAACAGTGTGGGATTACAAATCAATTTTCTCTCATTAATGATGGCTCCATATTATGGCAACTGCGTTGCAAAAGTTGTGGTTTTGTTACATTTTTATATGAATACAATGATGATCACAAAGTAACGAAAATTCAAGATACAAAAAAAGAAAAAAATGAGAAAAAAATTACTCGCGATTCAGCACAATCGCAGCTTGCAATCTCTGACGGTCATGATTATGACATCAACGTTGAAGGTGAAATGATCGCAGGCTGATGAAGATAAGAGGGGTTCTGAAGGTTCACCGCTCTGCCGAAGCTTACGATTATTTCATTCATCTATCGCAAAGGGCAATTGTTCTTCTTTGAGATAGGACATGTATTCATTGAAGATGCGTTCCACCGTTGCTTCTTTTCTATTTTTTGGCATGGGTTCAACGTTTTGTCCATGGCGCTGCCGTATTTCCTGCACTTTATTAAAAAGATTATTACTGACAATCTTATACTCTTTAATGAACGCTTCAATGCCTGCAACGCTATAATGCCCAATGTAGATTTTGTTGCAAAGTATTTTTTTGATCGATGTAGCGGTCCATCGACCTCCCCGCTTCGCTTTAACACATCTTCTATTCAGCATAAACGCCAATTGCGGCATTGATTTCAGCTGAATGTACTTCTTAAAGACGTATTTTACTAATTTTGCCTCTTTTTGATCGATCTTCAGGTATTGATCTTTGCCCTTTTTAAAACCAAGCGGGGGATGGTTGTTTGGCCATTTGTTCTGACTGGCAAGTGCCTTCATACCCAGTCTTGATCGTTCTTTGATCACGTCCCGTTCCCATTCACTTGCACTTGCCAAAGTCCGAAAAACGAATCGTCCTCCTGCCGATAATGTGTCTATCGCCTCGGTACAACTATGGAGAGCTACTCCGCATTCCCTTAATTGTTTCTCTACATTAACCACATCCAACAAACTTCGCGCGAATCTATCGAGTTTCCAAAAAACCAAGACATTAAAAGAACCTTGTCTTGCTTTCTCCATCATCAATTGAAATTTCGGTCTATCTGTAGAAGAAGCACTTTCACCGTTCTCTTTAAATATATAGCGTATTTGCCATCCCATGGTTCGACATCGTTCCTGAGCAACCCTGATTTGCTCATCCAAACTGTATCCAGACACCTGTCGATCTGAAGAAACACGGACATAAATGGCCGCAAAGATTGGCCTTTTACGGTTTTCTCTTTCCATTGATGTATAATCTAACAACGGCTTCTCTTTATCCATTGTCCGCTACTCCTTTAAAAAAAAAGTTATCCTTTTCCATACTATTGTGGGACCTCCGATAGCGCTTTTCTGATCCGTTGTATTTGTTCTTCCAATTCGCCTTTTAAATCATCGGTGTGTTTTCTGATTTCATCGATTGCCTTCTCGGCATTGGTGCACTGCCGTTGAATTTGTGAGAATATTTCGAGTTTCTCGGATATTTGTTTGACGCCTTCGTCGACAATCGCAATGGCTTTCTTGTCGGTGCTTACCTCCATGGTTAATCGTAATCTCGCCCATTCGTATGCAACATTCAAAAGTTCTGGGAAAAAGATGTTTTCTTCTTTGCCCCCCAAGGCTATTACCAACATGTTTCCTCTGAATTCGTTGAACCACCCTATTTTCATGGGTAGTGCCTCTCGATATTTGGTGACGAACACAGCATATGATGCTCCACGATTTTTCATAGCCCTCTCCAAGTTATCTATGATCATTGGTTGTGAAATATTGTCTATATCTTTTATTTCGAAAACGATTTTTTTGTTTTGTCTGTCTTTCAATGTTATTAAAAAATCTCCCGCATAACTACCGTTTATTTGTCCTCGTTCACTTGTTTTTCTTTCCAGTTCGTCACCCATGTGACCGCGGACAATCTCGCTGAGGATTTCTTCGCATGTGTCTTCAAAATCGTATCCCTTCAACGTGGTTGAATTGATGATTTCCTGTTTCGCTTCCTTCTTTATTATTTCGTCCCTGAGCTCTCTGATTTCTTTAGTAATTTCTTTTCGCAATATGGCGAGAGGCGTATCTCCATTCATAGGGTCCAAAATAGTCTCAACCTTGCCTCCTTTGCCAAAATAGTCTTTTAAAAGGACGGATAGTTTACCAAGGTGGCTGGTCTCTATTGCAGGGTCCAATAGTCTTTGAAATTTATACAACAGCGTATTGAACTCTTTTTCAACGTAATCCATCTCCCCTCCGACATCCATCCTTCTGAGACCTAGAATACCTAGTCGTAATGCATTTACAAATCGTTCAGCTTTTTTCCCTTCTACGATTTCTTTTAAGAAGCGATAAAATTCTTCGTCTTTGTCTATTATATTTATTGTTAGGATTTTGCCTTCCAGTTCTATTTTGACATATTCCATATTTTCACTCCATTGTTATTCATACCAATACTAATTTGTCAGTTTTGGTAGGACAATAATATATAGTGGCTATCGAAGTATTTATATGTTTCTATCGGATACATACTTACATGGCGAGACCAAAAAAGACCTCAAGGCATAAGATAAAAACATCAATAACCCTAGAGCCAGAACTGTTTGACTGGATACAATTGAAGATAGAATCAAAGGAATTTGCAAATATTACACATGCTGTAGAAAAAGGGATTCTTCTATTAAAAGATAGAATGGAATCAAAAAAATATAGGTAAGAAGATAGATTCTATTTAATGAATAAAGGTAAATAGGGATGAAATTTAAATGAAGGCAAAAAAAATTAATCCTCTTTGCATAGATTTATTTTGTGGCGGCGGTGGTTTAAGTTTAGGTTTAAAAATGTCTAATTTTGATATTTCCTTGGGAGTTGAATCGGACCCAGCACATTACCTTGTATATACAAAAAATCATCCGGATACGCCAGTTCTCTTAAAAGACATTCAGGAAATACGTAAAATTACTTCTATTTTATCCTTGATGAAACTAAAAGCAAAAGATATTGATTTAATTGCGGGTGGGCCACCTTGCCAGGGATTTTCAGTGGCAAATAAAAAAACTAGAAATCGAGATAATAATAAAAATGAATTAGTATATGATTTTCTCAGATTTGTTGGAGAAGTTAGGCCAAAAACTTTCCTTCTTGAAAATGTTATAGGCTTGACATCTTTAGATAATGGTGATCTATTTAATGATTTGCTAGAAAAATTCGAAAAAATTGATTATAATGTTAATCATTTTATTCTTGATGCTGCTCAATTTGGTATTCCACAGCATCGAAAAAGAATTTTCATTACTGGTTCTTTAGGTGGAAAAATTCTCAAACCTATTCCTTCGCACGGTGATAATTTTAAATATCCATTTGTAACAGTAAATGAAGCCATTATCGGGGATTTGCCGAAACTGAACCCAACCCATGGGGAACAAATAATGAATTATATAGATGAACCTCAATCTCAATATCAGAAGAAAATGCGAAAAAATTGTAAGAAAGTTTATGATCATTTAATAACTTTAAATTGCGAAAAAGTAAAACGCCGAATTTCCTATATTGAGCCCGGAGCTAGTTTACGTGATTTGATGAGAGAAAATCATTTACCTAAGGATTTAAATGTTATTTGTGATCATGGAAGTGTATACCGGAGGCTCGATCCAAACGAACCATCAGTCACTTTAGGAAACTTTAGAAAAGCTATGATTATTCACCCATATCAAAATAGACTTTTATCCTTAAGAGAAGCAGCCAGATTGCAATCATTCCCAGATGCATATAGATTTTCAGGCCTCATAAGTCATATGCAACAATTAATTGGTAATGCTGTTCCCCCTTTATTGGCAAGGGAAATAGGTAAAAATATTAGGAAAAGTTTAGTTGAATGAAATGTATGACGTTGATTCAGAAAAAAAGAAAGTCTTCTTAAGAAAATTATTTCATTGGCATAAAAAAAATTATAGAAATTTTGTCTGGCGTAAATCTGATGATCCTTATCAAATTATTATTGCAGAAATGATGCTTCAGAAAACAGACGCAAAGAAAGTCGAAACTGTTTTTAAATCGTTTATTAAAAAATATCCGTCACCAAAATATTTAGCAAAGGCTAAGATAAAACAGATCGAGAAAGACATTAACTTGCTGGGAATCCACCAAAGGGCTAAAAGAATGAAAGATCTAGCTATTGATTTGGTATCTGATTATAATGGAAAAATTCCAAACGAGAAAAAACAATTAATGAATTTAGCAGGCATAGGAGAATATATTTCAAATGCTGTACTTTGCTTTGCTTTCGATAAAGATGCCCCTTTAATAGATACAAATTTTATTAGAATTATGGATAGAGTATTTTCTATTACAACTACAAAAACAAGAGCAAGAGCAGATAAAGAACTTTGGGAAACTATGGGAACAATAATACCTAAGGGCTTAGGAAAAGAATTTAATTTTGCAATTCTCGATTTCGCAGCATTAGTCTGTAAATCAAGAAATCCTGCCCACGAAATTTGTCCTCTAAAAGATATTTGTAATTATTATAAAAAGGGTGTACTTCAAATATATTATTTATTTTAATTCATTTTTTGCTTTTTTAAAATTTTCATCATAAATAGCAAAAAGTTCTTCTTTTGTCAAGATGGAAGTATCTAATTTTTGAATTCTTTTATTCAAGGATTGTGTGAAAAATCGAAATAATTCTCTACTGATTTTTTCATCTCGATCAACCAGAGTTTTAAGCCAGTCATCAATTCTAGGTTCTTCACGAACGGTACGAGAATCAAAAAAATAAACCCATTCCGACCAATTTAATTGCTTTGCAAAATCGATGGGAAATTGAGAAAGTCTATAGCAATATTCAAAATGACTTCTGGTTCGTCCGCGTTTTGCACGTTTTATTCTATTGGTTGCATGAATATTTTCAATAGATTCCCAAAGCCAATACCTTTCTCGACGGCCAATAATACCTTTTTCATTACAAATCTCTCTTAATTTTTTTCCTAAAGTATGCCATAAAACAACATTTCCTTGAGTTCTCTTTATATCTGAAGAAGGTATTATCTCATCCATTAATTTTCTATCAATCAATTCTTTTTCAATAGCGGATATATGCTTGCTTAGATATTGATCTAATTCTATTGCCTCTTTTTCTAAATCTGCAGTTAAAGCATCATTAGCGCGTGTTGTTTTACTTTTTCCCCCCGGATATTTTTCTGTTATAATAGCGATTCCAATATTCTTAACCCCCATAGTATTCGGCAATAATTCTATCGGTTGCAGGATATGCTACTAATCTTAATAATTCATCCGGATCTTTATTGTATAAATCAAATGCAGAATCGAGATTTGTCAATTTTCTTATTGAATCAATTTGTTCTTTTCTCAGTAAGACGAAAACTGTTTGACGAGCCATTTCTTCAAAAATATAATTTTTTATTTTTTGTTCATCGTCTTCTGTTTGTAACTGTAAATATGCTGGATGAGTATTATTGATTTTAAATTCCCATAAGCGATTTCCTTCCAATGGCTGAGCTTCCGAACGAGGGCTTTCTCGACCGCCGTCAAAATATGTAGGGTCATCGAAAAAACCATATGAAGGATCCATATTTAGATAAAAAGGCAGGTTATGTTCGGCAAGACGAGTAGATTTTTCCCAGAGGGCAGTTGTTTCCAAAGCAACCGCGTGGCATCTTAAAATAATCTTGCCCCTTCTAATTTCATTATATTTATCTTTTGATACATCAATTTTTTCGATATTTAACAATGTAGTTTCAAAGGGGTTGAGTTCTAAATTAGATTCATGGATCTCGTCAATAATATCCTTTTCAATTGTCCAAATAGTTTTTAGTTTTATTTTCATATTAGTTTTTATGGGCGTTAAATTTTCTATTTCATAAATTAGATTTTGAATAGATTGATTGTGATCCACCCGATGGGATTCTTTTCTCGGCCAAACAGCTGATCTTAATGTTATTTTAGTGAATTTTTCTTCATGAGAAGGTTCAAATTCTATATTTAAATAAAAACTCTTTTGAGCAATTATTTTTTCATTTTCGTCGTAAACATTTGCTATACAGTTTATCTTTTTTCCAATTGGGTATTTCTCATTTATAGAGAATTTTAATTTTTGTGTTTTAAATTCTTTGTTTGCATTAACCTTAATTTTTTCATTGTAAAGCGTTTCTATTTGACCAATGCCATTTTCTCGAGTTGTTACCTTTATTTGAATAGTCTTTGGCTGGTTAAGAGTGTTTGTTATTAAATACCAAAAATCAGAAATTACTTCTCCTATTTTTACATGGTTTCTATCTTGAGGCAGATTCAAATCCTTTAAGAAGATATAAATTCCCGGCTCTTTTTCTTGTCCCATCCCAAAACCAGAGACACCCATACCACTCAAAATACTATCGAGATCTAAGCGAGCTTCTTCTGAAAGCCGTTTTATTTTTTCGTTAGGATCTTGAGAAGTTTTTCTATATCCAAGTTCCTGCATAAAACGATCTAAATGGTCTTGTGCAATTTCTTTCAGACGGCGATACGGAGGCTTATTACGAAATGAAAAATCATAATGCGTGATGTTATCTTTTATTAATTCTTCGTAATCCTCATCAAGTTGAATATAGCCAAAAAATCGATCACTGATTTCATCAGGTATTCCGCTAAGTTGTAAAGGTCCAATTTTCATTCCTTTTCTGTGAACATTTATTCCTCTAAATTCTTCAGGAATTGTATGTTCAGCTGGCGGTAAAAGAAAATGTAAATGTTTTATTCTAACAATATTATCATCTTTTAATTCAACAGATTCGTTATCTATCTTATAAACTCTCCAGCCATCGATATTTTTTTCAGGGAGAGAATTAAATTCCTTAGGGATTTGAGCCCGAATGGTATTTCCTGATTCGTCAGTAGCAGTAATCTCTGCATTATATTTCAGAATAATTTCCCACCAGGTTTCTTCAATATATTTTATAAAATTACCATTTTTAATAGCGCTAACTACATCATTAATTGGTTCAATGATCACAATTCTTGTTCCAGGTTGTTCCAAGGGTTTTAAAACATTGTTAGTAACTTCCGTAAAAGTTTTTCTAGCTAAATCTCCCTCTAATGTTTTATGAAATTGTTCACAGTTTCGTCCAATAATGTGTCTTTTTCCAAATCTGTATTCCCTATTGATAGTATAACTTTCATAATAAATCAAATGCTTTTTAGATGCCACATTGAAAAGCAATTTTCCTCGTCCGAAGAGCCCCGGACCAATTCCTCCGCCGGAATCAAACATGCATTCGAAGCGAGCAAGTTTTTCATGAGGGGGAATTTCATCAGGTAGCATATCTATTTGAGTCGAATGATCATACACTTTACCTATCAGTCCAGTAGTACCTCTATCAGTCATTGTGAGAATCATTTGATTATTTGGACATGATATTAATGAAAAATTGAAAGACCATTCACTTCCTTTAGAATTTTTACGTGCTCCCCACCCATTCTGAATCGCATCTTTTTGAAGACCATGTGTTACACCTCGCGCAGGAGGTGTTTCATAATCAAGATGTACTTGTTTAAGAAAGCTCGACCAATTAATTGGCGCAGAATGAAGAGTAGTCAGATCTTCCATTACTCCACCGTCCTTTTCATTTTAAATCTCCTACTATAGAATAATCATTTCTTTTATTCTTAACAACGCCAAGCTCTCGCAATAATGCAACTTTACTACTAGAAAAAGATTTTGACAGCGTATCAATCTGTTCAGTAAGAGCTAGTTGGTCTCCTCTTTGTGCCTTTCTACTCCAACTTTTGATATAGTCGATGAATGTATCGTTCTCCTTGAACCAACCCCACAATTGGTCTTTGCCGTTATGATTTTCTGCTAAAAATTCACTTATATCTTTTAATAATGTATACTCTTTGTAACCCTCGCTATCAATCTTTTTCAAATACGATATCAACCACTCTCTTTCCTCATTGGTTAATACTTGTTGGTCAGAGATTCCATCAAAAATATTATTTGGAAGCAATGCAAACTCCATGCCTTGATTGGTTAATTCAATCTCTACAGCATCCCAATCTTGCAGTGAACCAGGTAAACCATCATATTTCAGATCAGAATAACTTATTCGTATCAATCCCATCTCATAAGCAGTGGCTAAAAAATGCCAAACAAAACGTCCTTTGGCTGTATCTTTATCACTGCTTGGAAAACCTCGTATTTTATCAAAATTTTTTTGTTTAAATGTTTCAAGACACACCTTAACATATTCATCTAATTTTACTGAGGGGATGTCTTTATCCACCAAGTAATTAACCAAAATTCTTAAAGCAGCTTTAATTGGAAAAAACGAATTGAACTGGCCCCAACTTCCCACACTGGATACTCTTTTGTTTTCTATCTTTGTGCCTTCGCTCACATAAAATACAACCTTTCCATCTCTATAGCCCGCAATTTTTGGCGGGACTTGTAAATAATCCTCTTTTTGTGGCGAGTCTTGTTGTTTTTTAATATCTATCAAAATTTTACTTAGATCTGGAGAAGTCCCCTCCTCCTCTTCTAATAAGCCTTCGATTAACTTAAAGATTTTATCTTTATTTTTTTTAGAAATGTCTATGGTCAATTGCATTTTTTTACCCCCAACATACGTTAATGTAAATATATCATACGTTTATAAAACTTTGGGTATTACAACAAAATAACAAATACGTTAACGTATTAGCAAAACCTGAACTATGTATAAGCCCTTTAATTAATTATCTACCTTTTACTATATGCGTGCAAAGTCTAAACTAATCGTTATATATTTGATATATGATTAGAAAATGGGGAGAAAATGACCTTAATAATTACTATTTGTGTTCGTGAAGGAATAGTGATGGCAAGTGATAGTCGACTCACTTTTAATGTAACACAGCAAGCGCAGAATCAACAAATAACAAATTTAGCGGTTGCTCAATCTGATACGAATTATAAAACATTTTTAATGCAAAATAAAATTGGAATCTCAGTTTTCGGTCAAGCCGAGATTAATGGTGTACCGATTTCAGGATTTATTGAAACTTTCATTAATGCTCTTACACAAACTCCAGTCAGTCAAGTACCACAACATCTATTAAATTATTTTAGAAATCTTCCAGGGCCTCCGAATACCTATTTTCATATTGCTGGATATGAAAATAATACTCAAGGTATTCCAGAACAGCACCTATATGGTGTAGATATCCTTCACAATTCATTTAATCGAATACATACTACCGCAGTGTGGGGCGGTGAAGCAGACGTTTTAAATCGATTAATTCAGCCTGTCGGGATGAAGAGCGGTCAACCTGGTAGTTATAACTATACCGATTTGCCATATTTTGATATTCACTTTCAAATTTTTACGCTACAAGATGCAATCGATTTTTCAATTTATGCTATCAAAGCCACGATCGATTCAATGAGATTTCATTCACGACCAAAAACTGTAGGTGGTCCGATTGATGTTCTTGTTATTAAACCCGAAAGAGCATGGTTTATTCAAAGAAAAGAATTGCATGGAGAAACGGAATAATTATTAAAACTAAAAGTAGATTTATATGGATGGGCTTTGCACACAAATGTGATATTTATACGCAAAGCCAGAAACTACACTGACTTGATAGATAATTTTTTCTCATATACAGATTAACATTCTTCTGATGCTTTTTGATGGTTTTATATTGGTTTTGGACGCTTTTATTATGGTTTTAGATGGTTTTTTTCTTACTTTTATTAGTAGTTGGTTTTTTAAAGAAAGATATGTTATGAAATTCTAGTTTGAGAGAAGAAAAGTAGCGAGAAGTAAAGTGGAAAAATATCATGGAGATTATCACGTAAGACTAATTAAAATTTAAAAAATGGTGAAAAAGATGGTAGAACTTATTGATATGGTGTTAAAAGACCTGAAGGAGTCTGGGGCGGATAACGAGACATTAGATCTATGTCGATCAATAGCATCATGGTATAATGAAGGTGGACCTAAATTTGTTGAAGAAGAAATTATGATAAAATTGCGAGAAATCAAAAGTGTCGCCAAAAAACAACTCAAGGAGACAAAAGAAGTAATACCCAAAAAGAAAAAAAGAAAGACCAGGAGATGAATAAATGCCGAAAGACCTGGTAATAGATAGTATCACAATTGAAGGATTACGAGGGTTCAATAATACACAGACTATCGAATTCGGAGGGACCAATGCGATTATTTCTGGACCGATGGGAACTGGAAAAAGTAGCACTGTTTGTGCAATTGAATGGGCACTCTTTGGGGATATCGCTCATATTAAATGTTCTGAAAGTAAAACACAGGCAGAATTCGTGAATGCAAATAAAATAGACCAAAGAGCAAGAGTCGAACTTAAATTGAAAGGTAATGATGGATTTTACATTATACGAAGAGAAAAATACGCCAAAGAACGATATTCTGATTTAAATTTTTCAACACCTACAGCAGAATACACAGAGGACGAGGCTGAAAAACAGATTTATTCAATATTTGGAACATTTGATGATTTTCATCGTTCCGTTTTTCTGCATCAAGAGGCAATTCGAGCAATCCTAACAGAAAATCCAGAGGAACGTGATTCAGCACTTGACAGGTTATTCGGTCTGGAAGGAACACGAGATTTAATGTCTGCTCTACCTATAAAAAAAGTTAAAGATGAGTGTGAGGAACTTGAAAAAAATAAAACTAACATCGAACAGACAATAAAAGGTGCTATTATCCAAGCAGAAACAGGAATAGAATCTGCAAAAAAAGAAGCGTTTGGATTAGAATTAAAAGAAGATGATTTTAATTTTAATTTATGTTTGAAAAAATATCAAGAAATTATAAAAAACATCACAACAGCCACAGTCGATTGTGGATTAGAGAAGCCTTCGTTTTTAGAACCATCGAATGAAACAGATCTCTCCAATGGATTAAAAAAAGTGAATAATCTTATAAAAGAATGTAGAAAACAAATAACCAACACATCAAAATACAGCGAACTTCGAAATGAATATACTCATATTGATGAGGTAAAAACGAAATTTAAAGGAATTTTGGAAGAATTCGATGAAGCTTTGAAAGAATACAAGGAGATGGAAAACGAATTCGGCACTTCGAAGCAGATGGAAAAAAAGGAGCAAAGTTTCAATAAAAGGTTGGACGAATTAAAGAATCAGCGAGAAACTATCGATAGTACGGCTCGACTCATTTCAGATGGAATAGATGTACTTTCTAAACAAGAATTGAAAAATTGTCCTATATGCGAAACAAAAATCTCATCAAAAGTAGTGCTCGCAAAACTGCAAAAAAAAGTTAGTAAATCTTTAGAGATAACCATTTCAAAAATTACCGAAGAAGAAACCTCTATAACAGAGAATTTATATCAAATTGAAGAGAACAAAAGAAAAATAAAAAATGCTATCAAAAAAACAAAAAAAACTGAAGAAAAAATGAATATTGCCTTAAAAGAATTACAAGAGACTCTCCTATCAAAATCGAAAGACAAAAAACTCTTGGAAGAGGCGGAAGGGAAACTGATTGAATTACAGGCAGAAATAAACCAAGTTGAAAAGCCTCTGAAAGAAAAAAATGATGCTCTTGAAAAAATCGATAATTTAGTTGATATATGCAAAGCTATTTTACGGGTGTTAGAAAAAGAAAATGAATACGAAAAGATAAAAGAGACATTTTCTGACGAAGGTTCGCAGATAAAAATATTTGAAAGTCAGATAGACAAAATGTCGTCACTTCATGATCAATTACAAAGAATTTCAGAAGCAATTGCAACAGCACAAATTAAACTCGCTCGTCAATTTATTGATAAGGGCGAAACAAAGATGTCCAGTTACTACAATAGTCTTTGTGGTCATCCTTATTATAACTCAATTAGGATAGATACTCAACAACGTAATGTTCGAGGCATTTTGAAAAATACCTACAATATAAAAGCATTTAATAACAGAGAGGGAAAAGAAACTCATGTAATCTCGAGATTTAGCACTGGATATATGAATTGTGCAGCTCTTGCTATTTTCTTGTCACTCTCTTCGATGCTTGAACGGACAATGAAGTTTGTAATTCTTGATGATCCATCACAGAATCTCGATATAGACCACAAATCACGTCTTGTAAAAGTTTTAGGGGATGTATCTGTTGAAAATCAGGTGATAGTTGCCACGCAAGATAGTGAACTTGAAAAGGAAATTCAAAATGATTTTACTCCAAAGGGTGGTTATATTACATTAAAATATGATAATTGGGGCAAAGATGGACCCGCGATTAAAAAAATCAAATAAATAATTATAATGCGAGACAGAAAATGAGAGCTAAACTCTATTCACAATTGGAAAAATTATGGAAAAAACATGGTCCGCATGAATTTGGAAAAATTTGTCAAATTCTTTTAGGATTATGCCTTCTCCGTGTGCACTTCCGAATCCAAATATTCCAATTGTCAGGGAGACCAGATATAGTAGCCACACGCAACACTGAAAAATTTGCATTCGAAGTTAAGACTCAATCCACGTCAGACGCTACAATAAAAAATGAAGATCTGGAGGGAGTAAGAGAATATACCGAACACGCCATTATCGCAGTTTTATCATTTCCAGATTTAGAATGTGATTGGATCCTTGCGAAGGCAGATGATGTAAAAGCAGGAAAATATCCCATATTTTTCCTTAAAAAACATTCGATATCTTCGTTGGAACGAGAGATAAATGAGGTTTTTCAAAATATATTGGAAGAGCATTATCCAATAGCTTCTCTTGGAACATCAGTTTTATATGAAAAATTCGATGAAGTGCTAAAGCAAAGTAAAAGAGAGTTATAATCTAGCATATCAATTATCTGCCAACTTCACGAAATCAAAAAACTGTTCAACAGATATGTTTTTCCTGATTTAAACTCTCAGAAAACACGCTACTCCACTAGTCAAAACGTAATGCCCAGATTTATATTTTTGCCTTCTTTCCTCGGCGAAGCAATTCTGGAACATGATATTTGCTTCTGAAATAAAAATACCTGCGAACAAAACGAAATTCGGGATCGTATATCGGGAACTCTACAGCCCATTTTTTATCTTCTTTTCCAGGCACCCGCGATTCATTTGTTTCTTCCTGTGATGCACCTTTCAGGATATTTCTTTCAAGATTCCAATTTTCAATAGATTCAATATCAGCATCTCTCACGTCTATTTTAAAAGAAATTTCGTTGTATTCCCTTCCTGTTTCAAAACCTACGTTAGTCCATCCAGAGCTTGATATTTTCTCATAAGTAGGAATTACATAATCGTATAATTCGTCAAAAGTAAGAGGCTTGGTATTTTCGCCCTCTTTGCATTCTTCTACAAATATGCCAATAGGTTTTTCAGGTTTTTCACACATTATTAAAGATTGTTGTCGGCTTTTACTCATTTACCTTTTCTCCCATACTCTGTCATCAAAGCTCTCCTTTGATTTTTACAATTGCTGATTTATCTACGCAGACTCATCAAAATACAATATTATCTACAAATATATATTATTTCCTTCTATACAGATTAACATCCGTTATCTGAGGGTTTATAAAGCAGTTGTTGTTTTTAAATTGCAGTTTAGGGAGGAAAAATATGAAAACAACTGAAGATAATCTTAAAATCGCTGAAGCTTTTCAACAAGATGTAGGTTATGGAAGGGCACGTATTGATGACAAAACCCGCAAGGAGTTAGATATATCAATTGGAGATGCAATAGAAATCCAGGGAACAAAAACTACCGCAGCTGTGGTTTGGAGAGCCCACCCGACTGACGAGGGTAAAAAGGTGATTAGAATCGACAATCTCACAAGAAAAAATGCTGGAACGGGTCTTGGGGACTGTGTCAAAATAAAAAGAGCGGAAACTAGAGATGCAAAAGAGATTACTTTGGCTCCTCTTGTATCTGAAGGACAGCAAGTTCAATTTGGGGCTGGTATCGAAGCTCTAATAAAAAAAGGTCTAAAGGAACGTCCAATCTACAAAGGAGACAGTGTGATAATACCTGGTATTGCACTGTTTGGTAGTTCGCTGCCATTTGTTGTAATTGATACCTCCCCGAGTGGCATCGTTTCGATAAGTAAAGATACCATCATAAACGTTAAAGAAGAGGGGGCAGGAACTACTGAAATCGGAGTAATAAGAGTTGGTTATGAAGACATTGGTGGACTTCATAATGAAATTTTAAAAATCCGAGAGATAACAGAGCTTCCGATAAAACATCCAGGGCTTTTTGATAGACTTGGCATCAAGATGAAAAAGGGCATATTGCTTCATGGACCTTCTGGAACGGGGAAGACGCTTATGGGTAAAGCTCTTGCCAACGAATGCGGTGCGAATTTTTACAAGATTAATGGACCTGAAATTATGAGCAAATACGTTGGGCAAACTGAAGAGAATTTAAGGAAGATCTTTGAAGAAGCTAAAAAAAATGCCCCTTCGATAATTTTTATCGATGAAATCGATGCGATTACACGAGCAAGAACTGAAGGTCGGGGAGAATTGGAATGGCGTGTATTGTCACAACTATTGACACTAATGGACGATTTGGCGGAAAATGCAAGAGTGATAGTAATAGGTGTTACTGATATGCCTGGTAGTTTAGATCCTTCACTAAGGAGGTCTGGAAGATTTGACAAAGAAATTGAGTTTAAGGTACCAGATACAAACGATAGAAAAGAGATCCTTTCAATTCATACTCGCTTTATGCCTTTGAGCAAGGATTTCAACCTTGACCAAATTGCTGAAAGTACTAATGATTTTGTTGGTGCTGATCTCGCTGCTTTGGCTGAAGAGGCGGCATTATGTTCACTTCGTCGTTATCTACCAGAAATTAATTTAGAGCTTCCAATTTCTATTGAAGTTTTAGAAAAAATGGAAGTAACATTGGATGATTTTAAAAACGCATTACATAACTTTCATAGGAAAAAACAAAAGAGTTCATGATAAAATAATATGAAATTGTAGTTAAAAGGGGAGAGAGATATGAAAACATGCGAGTTTTGTGGTAAAGAAATTGGTTTATTGGCTGTAAAATATACATGGTTAGATAAGAAAAATAATAGAGCAATGCACGATGAATGTTATAAAAAATATATGAGTGAATCTCCAGAAAAAAGAAAACAAATATATGAAGATAAACCAGATGATAAAATAAAAAAAGAACCGGTAGAAACTGAAGACAAAAAATCTGATAATACTGAAGAAAGTAAATATAAAAAAGTTGGAGGATGGCTTTTATTTTTTTGTGTAGTTCTTATTGTGTTCAGCCCCATATATTCTATTTACACTCTTGTTAGCGGTATACAGAGCTCCATATCTGCTGATTTGTTTTCTTTATATCCCAGATTTTTAATTCTTGGTATTGCTGATACAATAGTAAGTATTGGATTGATAATTTTCAGTATATATGCAGGGATTTCTCTTTTATTGATTCGACCAAAGGCAGTGAGCATTGCAAAAAAATTTCTAATTGTTTATCTCATTTATGGGATTATTGCAGGATTTTTTTTATTTTTGGCAGGTTTTCCACCAGAGTCAAATGGGTATATAACTTCACAAATTGGAACTGACATATTTCGAAGCTTAATTTACTTCGGCATTTGGTATGCGTACTTATGTGATTCAAAACGAGTAGCATTGACATATTCTCTTAGGGATGAAGATCAAGTTCTAAATGAAATAAGAACTAATAAAAAATCTAATGCTCTTAAGATTATAGTAATTTGTGTGGCGGTATTAATTTTAATTTCGATTTCTGCTACGGTCTATGTTTATGTAACAGGTATGATTCCAACACAATCTTTAGAAACACAATCTCCAGAAACACAGCAATTTACATCCAGTCTCTTATCGACAAATGGAAATCTTAGTACTTCTTTATCGGCCATTAACACAAATTTTTATAATTATGATACTAACTATAGGTGGAATGTCATTTATTATTCGAATTCTTTTACTGAATTTATGATCAACGATATGTTAAATTATGAAAATAACATTAAAACTCAAATATCAAAGGTTGAAAATCAAACCAATGCGTATAATCTATTAAAAGCAAAATCAAATTTAAATCAATTAACCACCGATGAAGCCGATGTCATGAGAAATATCGAAACGAAAATTGATAATTATTTGGCTGAAAAAAATAAAGTAAATGCAGGTTTATCTTCCATGGCAAAATATAGAGAATTTGTCGACACTATGAGACTTAAGCTAAACCTTCTAAACGATTATAATAAAACCTTAACTACAATGAATAGCAAAGTCTCTACTGGAAATTACGAAACTGCATTAGTTTATGCCGGGGAATTAGAACAACTTTGTCGAGATCTGAAAAATAATTCAATACAAAAAAATAACATAGGAATAATAAATTTTAGTCAAGATGCAGTGGCTACATGGGATTTATTCATAGATTCCTGGAGGACATATGAAGACTATCTCAATTTGTTAATACAAGGTAAAGATGGCACAAGTAAATTTACCGAATATTCTCAAGAATACAACCATGCGGTAGAACTTAGTTCTAGCGAAAATATAACTGAAATTTATAACCAAATGGATAAGTGGTATAATGATAATATTGTAGTGTGCCAAAATTTATTTTAAGAATTATGATAAAATAATGGAAAAAATATTATGAAATTTTAATTTAGGAAGGAAAAATGACTGATAACAATCCAAATAAAGATTGGATTGACGATGAAGAAAAACCGAAAATAGATGAAAATGAAAAATATGAGAAATTTTACTACAAATATAAACGGAGAATTTTATCTGGTGAAAATCCTGGCACAGCATCCATAGACGCACCAGAAGGTTTTACTGAATGGCTAAAATCTCGCAATAGAATGATTAAATGAAATTATATTTTGAGGAAGGAAATTGCCTGAAAGCTTAGATGATGCCTTTTTGAAAGGCAAAGAAGAGATAGTCCTTCAACATGTTGAATACTTAACTGAAAAGTTAGAATTGAAAATGACTCCGAGAGTTGTTTTCTGCGATGGTTTTACCCCTGCAGGTCAGAATGCACTTGCTTGTATTGATACATCTACTTGGGTAATTTACATCTCAAGAATATATCTTAGTAAGATGGATACTGCTCAAATCAGAGAAACCATAGCACATGAAATAACTCATCTGTTTGACCCAACACATGAGCCGAGTTTTCACAAAAAACTAACCGACATAAATACTGCACTCTGGAAACCAGAATCTACCTCTGGTATAATCATGATTGACGGCGGTAGAAGAACCGATGAAACGCCTGAGAAACCAAAGGAACATAAGATAGACAATACTCATTGTAATTATCATTTATGCAGAAAAAAAACTGAATTAATACGATGCTGTTATTGTAAGGGTTATTTTTGTATAGATCATATCAAACCAGTTACCCCTGGTCTGCCCAATTTTGATTTACCAAAAAATTTTGCTGAATGGAAGGATAATGAAGGATGTCATGCTTGCCCAGATTATTACGATTATCACGTTGAAAAGGAAAAAGACAGAACAAGAAGAATAGAAGAATCGTTAAATCGCATGAGTAGCTGGAGATATGAAAGATTTGAAACTTATACAATGACCAAAAAAGAAGTTGATATAAAGAAGAAAAAAAAGTGGTGGAAACGATAAAGTTTGAGGAAGGAAAGACATGAAAGTACGAGATGTAATGACAAAAGATCCTATCACGATTTCTCCAAATCATACTGTAAATCAAGCATTAGAGATAATTGACAATTTTGGAATATGGACTTTACCAGTTGTATCTGAAGGAAAAATAATTGGGATTGTCACAAAACAAGATATAAATTTAAGAAGCACAGATTACAACCAAAAAGTTTCGGAAATAATGTCAACACCCAAATTTACTATTTCGCCTAATGAGGATTTACGTGTAGCGGCTAAAAAACTTAAAAGGGCACGAATAAACGCATTATTGGTTGTTGAAGGGGCTAATTTAGTTGGGGTTATAACTAGATTTGATATCAATAAAAGATCCGCTTATAAACCCAAAAAAACACGAATCAGCTCAATGCCAGAGCTTTCGAGCAAAAATGCACTCATCTGCAATATAATTTCAGTTTTTTTAGTAGTATTATTGATTTTTAGTATTTGGCTGTGTTACAATAGCACATCTGCTCTTTCTTCAGATACTGACAAGTTAAATATTTTGAATAATAATATCCCAAATGTCCAAAATGATGTTGACTCTCTTCAAGCACAAATAAATTCAAATGAACATGATTTGTCTGCGAGTTTAAGTGAAATTAAATTATTGGAATCTGGGAAAAAATATGATCTGCATAATCCTACATATAGTGAAGTTCTAACGTTTCTCGCAAATGACAAAACGGATCAAAATAAATATGATCCAGTACATTATACTTGCACCTATTTTTCAAGGGATGTATGCAACAATGCTCTGAAACAAGGCATCAGATGCGCATTTGTAGAGTTAACATTTCCTTCTAGTGGTACTTATTCAGGTCATGCAATAGTAGCATTTAATACAACTGACAAAGGTTTAGTTTATTTTGAACCACAAGAAGATGCTAGAGCATATGTATCAATAGGTGAGCATTATTGGCAAAATGTTCCAACAAAACCAGGGTACATTCGGGGAGCAATAGATTACGATGATACAATAACGGAAATAACATGTTACTGGTAACGAAATAAGTGATTATAAATGAAAAGAAAAAATGTCAAGAAAAGATTATTCGTTCTCATAATATTACTGGCATTGTTTTTTTTAATCTATTATTCTCAAGGAGAAATGATTAATTCTACAAAATCTGAGATTACTAAATCTTCTTTAGATTTGATGCAAGTCGAAAACGAGCGAAATTCATCAATAGCAACTTTGAATTTGATCCAAAGTCAATTGGCAGAAAATAATTCAGAATTGCGACAGTTGAAATCTGGTGACATATATTACTTGCATGATCCCACTATGCAAGAAGTAACAGATTTTATTAACGATTATGGAAGTGCCTCTTTACAGAATTTGCTAAACAATGCAAAGAGTCAAGGGATAAGATGTGCATATGTCATGGCTTTTTTGACGAGTGGTAATAATTATCCTTTAATAGGATTTGATACCATAGATAAAGGAATGATATATTTTGAAGCAGGAACTCGCTATCAGGTAATACCTAAAATCGGTAGTGCCTATACTCAATGTGTGGTTGGTTCGCCTTATTCGATTGGAGTGTTTGATATTATTTCTGACATTGTGTGTATCTGGTAAATCATCAGTAAAGAGTTTCGTAAAAAGTTTGAGGGATAAAAAATGTTTGAAAATGGCGAGGTGAAATATGGTATTGAAAGCTCTCAAATGGTTTCCATATAAAGAAAAGAGATGGGACTTAATGACATTTGTTCCAGATAATACTTATCGAATAATAGATACTTCTACAGTTGTGAACTATCTTCCAAAAAAACTAGGTAATTATATCCGCCAAAATGATTTTGCGGAATACCATCTTGCAGTTAAGGTTGTTGATGCACAAAGTTCTGCAACAATGACGTTTTTCAATATCAATAGGATAGATGAAAATGAGAATGTTTATGTTATTGATCAAGATCAATGGTTTTTAGCGTGGCATTATGGTAAATCTACGCCAAGTGTAAGTGGAGCTCTGTTCTCTCATGGAAGCTGGGAAGGAAGAACTGAAGCATTGCAAATTCCTAAGTCGTGGATTAGACAAGTTCTTGATAGTAGTTTAAATGAACATATTCCTATTCCGACTTTACCCATTAAACCATCTGGAAGTGTTGATGAATTGATTGGAACTAGTCATTGGAGAGCAAGAGAGCAACTTCAAGCGTGGTTATAGAAAAATTAAAAGTATCTTAATATGACGAAATTCACTGAAGCAGACGAGAGGAATATAGGATTAATCTGTATAGGATTCGTCCCAGGATTTCTTTTTGTAATCGGTATAAGTCCTGAGAGAGAAATATTATTTCCCTTCTTCGGCAGTATAAGCTTTTTTGAATTTATAGTTGCTATAGCAACGATTATTGGTTTGCTTAGCGGAATAATATATCTCATATGGAGATTAAAACAAATATCGGCAGGAATTGTTTCATTTGCTTTTAGTTTTATAAGCGGATATCTAATGGGAACAGCAATTGTTAAAGAAATGAATATGATTTTTATCATCATTGGTCTCATTGCTTTATTCATATCATTTGGTCTTACAAAACCTGCATTTGAACCTTCAAAATAGATTGTTTTTCAGCACCTTTTCATCCTAATTTTATTAATGGTTGATTTTTTAAAGAAAAAGCAAGTGATTTTTATAACCATACTTGGATGATATTGAACAATTGTTACCCATATTTTCAATTAGAAATAAAAATAATTTAAATTTCAACATCTTTCTATGGATTTATTTGGTAGATTTTTACATTCGCCTCTGATGTTTTTGTTAAGAAATCAGTAGCCACCAAAGATTACGTCAATACACATTGAACTTTGGCATATACGCAAGATACGACCGTCTCAGCTCACTATCTGAGATGTGGGTATAGATGTCTATAGGTTCTCTTTGTTTATCGCCACGTAGCTCTTTAATGATTTCACGTGGGCAGCCAGCTTGCCGCAAATAATCAGTAAAACAATGACGGAAATTATGCGGTGTGAAATGGTCTTCTAATTTCTTCGACTTTGCATCATGATAATCTAGAAAACTTGTCCATTTTGTCACAGCATTAGTAATTCCACTTCTCTTTAGACGTTTCCCAAAATCACTGACAAATAGAGCTTTTTCATCTTTGTCAACAAGATATTTCCGTCTATTTAACCACTGTTGCAAGATGCCTTCGGTCTCTTCATCAAAAAACACGAGAGGATTGCTCCGTTTATGAAAGATGCTTTTTAGCATAATGGACCGTTGTTTCCAGTCGATATCATCAACATCGATATTGACAAGTTCATTTCGCCGGATGCCTGTTTTTATCAATAAAAGGCAAATCGCCTTAGTCTTTACATCCATGATGCTGTTGAGGAACTTCGACATTTCTTCAACAGGGATCGTTTTTCTTGTTGCCGGCACATAACCATTTTTGTATTCCCTAACATACATTTTCCGCACGGTTAAAACAATGTTTTTCTTGATGTGTCCGTTGTATTCAAGCCATGCATATAAGTTGGACAATGCTGAGAAATAGATTTTCACCCGTGCGTAGGTAACTTTCCTATCATTCATGAGATAGTCCAGAAATTCTTCTAATAAGTCTTTGTTTTCCATGCCGTCAACAGTCAAGAAATTAGCGTGTTTACTTTGGAGAAATTGATTGAAAATATTGATAGCACTTTTGTAATTCTCAATGGTTTTTTGCGTTTTATTCTGACGTTTACAGTGCCCTAGATATTTTTCTATGAATTGTGCATCGTTTACCGTTGCCATTGCAATCCTCCTTTGAATTTTTTCACAAGACCGTATTCAAAGAGATTGTCGATTTGACGTGTGATTGCTTTAACCGTTGTAGTATCTTCGGGTCGTATGTGCAGTAAATCTAGGATTTCTTCATCCTTGATATTTTTCTTTTTTTTCAGTAATTCAATGAGCTTTGTTTCATATCTTCTGATACCTTCATAATTGTCTTCTAAAAATGGGGCGTTCTTTATTTTCTTGAGTTCCAATTCATATTTTTCTGTGAGGGTTTCTAACATCGTTACTCTGCGGGAAAGCTCAACATTCTCTCCTCGCAATCGTCGGTTTTCATCTTGAAGTTCACCTATTTGTGCCTCTAGGACCTTTTTTGAAGATATCCCATTCTCCAAGTGTTGTTCAACTATTTCCTCAATAAAACGTGATATTGACATGTCTTTCTTTTTTGCTGTAGTTTTCCACTTTTCGGCGATTTCGTTAGTCGGGGCATAAACGTAAATCGAACGGTCCTTTACTGGAGTCTTTTTTCTTCTACCCATAATAATCTACCAGTAAAACGTATAGTTATCTCCATATAAATAGTTTACTGGTAGAATTACGCCCGCACTGGGATTCGAACCCAGGTCTGAAGCTCCGCAGGCTTCTAGGATATCCAAGCTACCCCATGCGGGCTTATTTGATTATATCAACCAT
>Ga0209777_10002234_pt1 | contig 25987 bp, 40 predicted proteins | sample FrelakmetHBP12HB_FD_187147 | JGI IMG/M metagenome (GOLD analysis project Ga0209777, IMG submission 187147) | Freshwater lake sediment microbial communities from the University of Notre Dame, USA, for methane emissions studies -HBP12 HB (SPAdes)... | ecosystem: Environmental > Aquatic >... | reverse complement strand
CTTCATCTCATTGACGGCAGGTGCGTCAATGATAGACATGGAGATATTAGATTACGAGGTTAAAGAGTGAAGCGTTGCTCAGAGGCACAAGAGATTGTGCCTCTTATGGAGTGCTTCACACTCCAAATAAAGAGAAAGGAGAAATAAGAGTATGGAATGGATAATCAAAAACTCAATAGGAGAAATCTGGAGTAACAAGTTTGGTTGGATTGCTAACCTTAGCACAGATGAGGCAGTAGACTCATTTTCTGATGAGGAAAAGCATTCCTTAAATCTGCCGATAGGCGGTCATTGGGAAGAATTGAAAAGTCCTTTGAAGTATATAGGATATTCAATCATCTTCACCGCTGACGTTCCAAAAGAAAGGTCAATCAAATACTATCGCCCGAAAGGGAAGAAGTGGACATTGACTGAGAATGAATGGAACGATGACTATGGTGAAAAGAGGAAGCACAGAAAATGGTGTGCTTTCCTTTCACCGGAGGAATTCAAAAAGTGGATTGAGACGATTGGATTATACGCTGATAAGATTGACACAATGGGTTCGATAGGAGGAGTCGATCCTGATGGCAATATGTCAATCTTTTGGCAACCTGCTATCAGCTTCAATGAGGATTATGAAGCAAGTCAGCACGGCGTTTATCTGAATGCCTATGTCACCCCTTATCCTGTAATCAGCGAAACGCCTCTCTTTCCTGATGAAGGTCCAATACTCGGCGAAGATGCTTGGGAGAAAATCAAGGAAGACGTTCTCGAAAAGTTTGGGGGTTAAATATCAGCAAAGTTGCTCAAGGGCATGACTTAGGTCGTGTCCTTCATGGAGCTTTGCTCCATAATAAAAGAGAAAGGAGGAAAGAACCGTGTATTTACAAATAACAACTCGGTGCAATATGCAATGTCGCCACTGTTGCTATTCGTGCAGTCCCCACAAAGGGAAGCACATGAACTACAACACATTCCTTGATGCGGTCCGCTTCATCGGAGACTATTCTGACCAAGTGAGCATAGGCGGAGGTGAGCCTACGTTGCATCCAAGATTCTTCGACATTCTCAGACAATGTTTGTGGGCATTCGATTATGTATGGATGGCTACAAACGGCAAGAGAACTAAGACGATGTGGAGATTAGCAAGCATCCTTGACGGTTGGGATAATGTCAAAGATGAAACGGATATAGTAATTGCTGATGGGAAATTAACTGTGGCTTTGTCCACAGATTATTTCCACGAAGCAATCGACTACGACATCAGGGAGACTTGGAAATCAAGGGGAAAAAACAAAGTTTCAGGGTATGAACTTCGGGACGTTACTGATTCTTACAAAGGAGTCATCAATGCAGGCAGAGCAAGGAGAACTCACAACGGTTGTTGTGATGATGAATGTGTCTGCACCGACATCTTCATCCAACCTGATGGGAAAGTTAAACTCTGCGGATGCAGAAATGCTCCAATAATTGGAAGCATCTGGTCAGGGATTGAAGAAAAATGGGAAGACATACGCCAGAACGATGAGGGGTATAGAAGCGGGCTGTGCTATACTAAAGTAGGCACAGAGAAATGAAACATTGCTCGGTCTCAGTTCTCAGGAACTGAGACTCATGGAGTGTTTCACTCCGTAAAAAAATAAAAGAGAAGAGGAGAAAGAGTATGGCAAAAACAGTAGTAGCATGGAATAAGGACAAGACGGAAAGTGTCATCCTTGGCAAACTAAAGAGCTTCATGATAGTGGATAAATCACATCACTATCAGAGCAAAACATCTGCGTGGGAAGTTACAGGTTGGTACAATCAGGACAACAACTTCACATTTGGAATCTTTGATTCTGAAGATGAGGCTCGGACTTTCTTGGAAAGTGTTCATGAACTTGCTTCAGGAACTACAAGACCAAGAATGTCTGTTCCTATAGCGAAGGCTTGCAAAAGGATGCAAGACCTTCGTGAGCAGAGTTGGAACTCTGAAACGGGAGAATATTCACTCTCCGAACTTGTGTGTGCCATTCAAGCCTGCCATGAGATGAAGATAGATAAGGACCTTGCGGAACTTATATATCTTGCAAATCATTGGTCTGGAGATGTCGCTCGCTGGGCCGAAGAAGTTGTCGCCAAGCATGAGGGTAGATTTCCTGTTGTAGAGTGTCTTGGTGATGTGAAAGGAGGCAAGTCATGACCATAAGAAAAGTTTCTCATTGGTATGATGATATGTCAGAATTTACATTTCGGCAAGAGCCCATCGAAGACACAATCAGAATCAAGGATATCGAGGAAGGCTTTGTAGTCTATTATCTTGTCCGAGATGAGGGCTATAACTCTCCTGATGATTGGGGAGACAATTCATTGTTTCTTGTTCATTATCATCGGGACTTTGAGGTCAGGAAAGATAACATTGTTGACAAGGAGGATATAAAATCTTGGTATCAAGGTGAGAAAATCCTTTTACAAAAGAAGTATCACATCTTCCAAGTGTCTTCCTATATTCACTCAGGGGTACACCTGTCTTTAGGAAGAGGGACTCAGTACCCTGACCAACGATGGGACGTATCTCATGTCGGAGCTGTCCTCGCTCACAAGGATGAATTTAAGTCCAAAAAGAAAGCGGAGAAAGCTGCGGAAAGTTTGATTAAAGAATGGAACATGTGTCTATCAGGCGAAGTCTATGGACTTGTCATTGAAACTTATGACAAGGATAAAAAATCCATAGATGTTGATGCTGTCTGGGGACATTACGGTTTCAATGAAACAATGAAAGAACTTGAAACCTGCTTCAATCGGTGAAGCGTTGCTTGTGCCTACAAAGAGATTTGTAGGCACTATGGAGTGCTTCACTCCGTAATAAAGAGAAAGGAGAAAGAGTATGAAAGAAATTTCAATATCGGATGATAACATTAAGAAAGCGGCGAAGGTCGTGAAAGACACACACAATTGGTGCAAAATCTATTCGCTCGGCGGTGAGTATGAACTGGAACAATACCTCGCCGTCTTCACAGATGATTACCGAATCGTCTACGAAGCGAATGCCAATCGTATTCGCCTCATGCTGACTGAGGATCAAAAAGAATTGTGGTCGAAGGGTGATGTTGTAGACAATGAGAACACAATCCTCTGTATTTTGAATTATCATGACAGAGGCCCTTGGAAGGAGATAGGATGAAAAAGAAGAAAATTGAAATCTCTCCAGAACGGATAGGAAATCTAATCAGAAACTATCATTGGGTCAAATGGGACAAGAAGACTGTCAAGTTAGGCAACGTAGGTTGGGGAGACAGACCTCAGTGGTCAATCAGCGGTTTATACAAAGGGTTCAAGCTGATTTGGACATCTGCTGGCCCTGGCGGTTCAGAACCTTCTATGAAAATTCTTCATAGAGGCAAACAAATAAAAAGTGTTCGACCTGCCCCTTACGTTGAAAGCTATTTCGTCAGAATGAAGATTGATTGGATTATCAAAAAGGCACAGAAGAAGTAGTAAGGTTGCTTGAGAGCAGGAACGTTCCTGCTCTCTATGGAGCTTTGCTCCACAACAAAATAAAGAGAAAGGAGTTAGTATGACAAAGAAGAAAGTGAAACCAGAACCAGAACTCGATTTACAAGACGAACTAAACGAGCTTTTCCTTCTGAGAAAGGAAAAGAAAACCATCGAAGAAAAGATTGTGAAGGCTTCGGACAACTGCTTGAAACTTCTCAAAGCGGATGATTGTGCCACTATCTTGATTGAAGGTGTTAATTATGAGGCTCGGCATGAAGAAGTTGAGACTCCTGTAATCAACCCTGATATTGACTGGGTAAAGAAAAGGGCAGGTGAGTTCTTCGACAAGATTATTCAGGTGTCAATCAGTCTCGCAAGAGAAGTTGGAGGAGAGGACCTGATTAAGAAGTTGAAGATTGGTACGAATACCTCTCACAGAATCAAGTTCTATAAACTGAAGGAAACTAAGTAAAATTCCTATTGACAAAGTATATAAAACCGTTTACAAAATCAACATGAAAGGGGAAAGATAGTGAAAGACCTTTTAGGCAACGATTACGAAGCGTTGCGGAGAGTTCGACCGAACAAGCCAGCCCCATCCAGCACCTTAATTAATCCCCTTCCGGTAATTGCAGTTAGCGAGTCCAGAAAGAAGGTTGGTGACCAGATGGCGGTTCTCCTAAAACTGACGAACAACAGGATATTTAGGTCAGCAGAAAAGGAGCAAGAAGAAATTCACCGGAGGTTTTCAAAAACGAAAAACCTGAAAGAACTGATGAAAAAGTCAGAAACAATCCTGAGAGAAAATCCAAATTATTCAATCGACCAGGCGATAAACATTTTATTAACGGGAAGACCGTTAGGATAAAAAGGGGAAGATTATGGAAACAAATAAGAGATTGTTAGACGACAGGATTAAGACAGTTGAGAGTGCTCCATTAAGGAGAGGTAAGAAAGAGTATCTCAATTATCTCAAGACAGGAAAGATAAGCAGAGCCCAATCGATGAACGCTAAATGCTATGAGTGCATTGGCTTTGCTTTTGATGGAGGGTATGATTGTGCAATGCCTTTGTGCCCAATGTATCCTTTCATGCCTTTCAAGAACTCGAAGCAGAAGCCCATCAGTAATCTATCTGATGAAACTATCAAAAAGAAATCGGAAAATCTCAGAAAAGCAAGGATAGCAAAGAAATCCAGTGAGGAAGACTTACGGAGAAGGAGGTAAAAGAAGTGGCGAAAGATATAAAAATGTATCTGATTAAGATGGATGTAGACATCTACAAAAGGATGGAGAAACAAGTCAAAAGATTTTCCACGACTGTTTCTGAATATACAAGACGGGCTTTAGTGGAAAGAATTGAAATAGACGAAACATGGGGAGGAAGACAAAATGGAAAAACAAAAAGACAGCCCTAAACCTATTGGTGAGACACCTTTTCAATGTGAAAGAAGCGGCTATGCTTTAATATATGCTGCTTGCATCAATCGGCAAGGGAACGGCTATCACAAATGCAAGGGTTGTTCTAAAGGGAAAGCAATTCAAAATGAAATGCGGAAAGAGCGATAAACCTAAACATTAAAGAAAGGGAAAGGTGAACCATGAGAACAAGTAACGATTGCATAGTCAGTGCCGCAATGATTATCTACGGCGAATGGGTTGACATTGGGAAAGTTCAGATTCCTTTCTTCCAAACACCTGAAGACTTGTTGATAGAGAAGGAAGAAAGTGAATTGAACAGTATTTGGTTAGGAAGTCTGTCAGAAGAAACTCAGGAGTTTATCAAGTTGATAACAACATGTCCTGAGGACTTCTATCAGAATGGAAAGCTCATCAAGCACAAGTTCTCTGCAATGTGTTTGCGGGAAAAGAATTGGAATCATCACAAAGTAAAAAAGCTGATGAAGGAAGTTGTAAGAACCATAAGGGTTTGAACAGGAAGATGTGATACAATAAAAATAAACGAAAGTAGGAGAGACACAGCAGGAAATGATAATAGAAATTATAGACGTAGTGGACTGTAAAATAGGACCTGCACTCGCTGACATTATCAAACCGGTGTTGTCATTCCCTGCTGTGTTTTATAAGCAAGGTCCTTGGAAAAAAATCAGAACAGAATATGAGAAGTCAACTCTTGAAGTAGGAAAAGACGATGATGGAAAGAAGTGCTACTACTTCAGAACAGGTTTACTTCCAAGAGTTCTTGACTTCTGTAAGCAGAACAATGTTCCTATTGAAATTGTGGGTGAAGAAGAAAAGCTCGAACACTTTGAACCGGTCTTCGATCCTAAAATCTTTACAGACAACGACAGAAAGGAAATCCAGTTCAGACAGATAACAAAAGCGTTAAAAACCCAGAGAGGAGTATTAATTGCACCAACAGGTACAGGCAAGACAATGACAGGTCTTGCCCTTCTCTCTACGTTTTTAACCACAAAAAACATAAGAGTTCTCTGGCTGTGTCACACAAAAGATTTGATGTATCAATCAGGTGAGAACGCAAAGAACAAATTTAATATAGATGTCGGTTATGTAGGAGATGGCAAACAAGACACATCAAAACAGTTGACCTGTGCTACTCGACAGAGCATGATTAAATTGATTGCAGACATTGGATGGGAGTTTGATGTTGTTGTGGTTGACGAAGTTCATCATGTTTCCGGAGTTGATGGTGAGTATGCAGAGATATTGAAAGGCATTCTCTCTCCGGTAAGAATAGGTCTGACTGCAACGATGCCCAAAACAAAAGAAGCTTTGCTTGCAATAGAAGGGTTGATAGGACCTATCATTGACGAAGCAACAATCAAAGAAGCTCAGGATAAAGGACTTATGGCAAACATTAAGATCAAATTGATTAAGATTCCGAAAGACCATTCAATAAAAGACCTAAGAAGATATGACGATGTGTATGAAACAGCAGTGGTTAACCGTGTTATTCAACACAGAATGATAGCTGAGACAGCAAAAAAGCATGTGGATGTAGGGGATTCTGTCTTGATAGTTGTCAAAAGAATACTGCACGGGAACAACTTGCTCGCTGAACTTACCCGATTAGGAGTAAACTCGTTCTTTGCTCTTGGAGTTACTGAGTCAGGTATAAGAATGAAGGTTAAAGAAGCTTTGAATGACAAAAGCATTCCTTGTGTCGTAGCAAGTCTCATCTGGAAAGAGGGAGTTGATATTCCTGAACTTGATGTAATCATCAATGCGGCAGGAGGCAAGAGTGAGATTCAAACTCTGCAAACATTAGGCAGAGGTCTTAGAAAGACAGCAAAAAAGAAGGAACTGCTTTTATATGATACGTTTGACCTATCACACAATTTTTTAGTGAGTCATTTGGCTGAACGATTAAACTTGTACATGGAAAATGATTGGATATAGAAATTAACTGTTGACAAGGACAACAACTAAATACGATAATTAGCGGCATCTTCCCCTTTTGTCGCAGCCTGATGAGAGTTTTCCTTTCTCTTTCTCTCATCAGGCTTTCCTTTCAATAAATTAATGCTTATGGAAAAATTTGACGTTCTATCGTATCTTGATTTCAAAGGAATCTCTTATTCTTTTGCAGGCAAGAACGTAAGTAAGGGATGGATAGGAATTAAATGCCCTTCTTGCTCAGACCACTCTAATCATTTTGGAATAAACTTGAGTGCAAAGACTTACTCATGTTTCAAGTGTGGGGAAAAAGGAAACGGATTAAAACTGATTCAGCTTATAGAAAGGTGTCAGAAAAAAGATGCTCTGAAAGTTCTTCGGAAATTTTCAGATTCTAATTTTATATATGTTCCTGAAAAGAGAGTCGTAGCTTCTACAATAACCAATCCAAAAGGAATGACCAAAAAGTTTGATACAATCTTCACAGAATTTCTTCTCGAAAGAAGATTCATGCCTGATGAAGTAATAAACAAATATGACTTGTATTCAGGTTCTTATCTTGGGGACTTCCCTTTGAGGATAGTAATTCCTGTATATCTCGACAATGAGATTGTCACGTTTCAGGCCAGAGATGTGACGGGCAAATCACAAGAGCCTTACAGAGCTTATCCAATAGAGAAGTCCCTTCTTCCTATCAAGTCTACACTCTACAACATCGACAGGGTTAGGGATAAAATTGTCATTGTTGAAGGAGTTCTTGATGCTTGGAGAATAGGTGATGGGGCAGTCGCTACTTTCGGAACTGCTTTCACAGACGAGCAGATTCGGATGCTCATGAAGAAGGCAGGTAAGATGTTCGTGATGTATGATGCAGAAGAAGACGCACAGAAACAAGCGAAGATTTTAGGTTCAATCTTGAAGTCGTTAGGCAAAGACGTTGAGATATTGACATTAGACAGTGGTGACCCTGCTGATATGACAGAAGACGAAGTAAAAGAACTGAGGAGGGACCTCCGTCTATAAACTTGATTTGGACAGTTTTTAATAATATAATCACATCTACATTTAGGAGGTGTGATTATGAAGGAATTTTATGTTTATCTTTATCTCGACCCAAGAAAACCAGGAAAGTTCTGTTATGGTAGATATAGATTCAACTTTGAACCTTTCTATGTAGGGAAAGGGAGCAATGGCAGAGCTTTCTTTTTGAATGGAAGAAAGAAATTCGTAGCTAATAAACTTAGGAAAGTAAAAGAACCTATAATCATATTTTATAAAAGTAATCTTTCAGAGGAAAGAGCTTTTGAACTTGAGAAGAAACTTATCGCACGAATTGGAAGGAAAGGAATAGGTCCTCTTTGTAATCTGACAAACGGTGGAGAAGGAACAACAGGGCACGTTCATATTTGCTCAGAGGAGCATAAAAGAAAATTATCAGAATATTGGAGAGGGAAAAAGAGAATACCCCATTCTGAAGAAACAAAACGAAAATTATCTGAAGTGCAAAAAGGAAGAAAGAGAAAACCTCACTCTGAAGAAACTAAAAAGAAAATAGGGGATGCAAATAGAGGACACAAACATTCAGAGGAGTTTAGAAAAAGAATAAGCGAGAGAAGAAAAGGAATAAAGTTGTCTGAAGAACATAAAGAAAAAATAAGAAAATCAATGAAAGGTAAAAACACAAAGAGGAGCTAAGACTATGAGTACAACACCGAAAGTAAAGAAGATAAAAGCAAAGACGGTTTATGTAACGAGAGATGAAGAACAGTTCGAAACGAAGAAAGCGGCTGAGGCTCATGCTGATTGGCTCGACTTGAAGGATGAGGTCGATAAGCTCGTTGATCGTCACATTGACCAGAACATCGAAGAATATCACGAATATTGGTCCGATGACATAACAGATTTTGTTATGGACAATGTGGATGAACTTCAAACACTCTTTAACAAATACTGAGGAGGAGAGAAATGAATTGGATAAGAAAGATACTCAGGGATTGGCTGTTCAAAGCAGAGATCGAGCGGGTGAAGAAGTTCGAGGAAGAAGTCAAAGTCATTGTTGAAGCCTACACGCTCATCATGAGAAGTCTGAACGTCGGTGTTGATTTTCACTTTCACAATAAAAGCTGGGCTGTCATCTGTCTTGATGGCAACCCTTGTTATATTAAGTTCTTCAGTCTCCCTGCGAAAGACATCACAGAGATAAAGAGATTCCTTCGGCAATATACGAAAGCGGACAAGTTTGTTGACATTCCCCAAGGAGTTCCTGTTGAAGACTTTGTGAAGGAGATAAACAAGCTATGAAAGAAGATGAAAGATTAGGGAGGGTAGTGTTTTTTATTGGACTGTTTGCAGGCGTGTTGCTCACTTTCAGTGTGATGGACAGTTACCATTCAAACAAGTATGTTGAAATAAGGTCGAAAGTTTTCAGAGCAACAAGCTATGACATTTCATATCCAGAACAATTCAAAGGGTGCAAGTGACAGCCATGAGCTATGAAGACTTTGTAAAGGATGGGTAAGAATATAATGGCTAAACTATTTCTCACAGCAGACATGCACTTCGACCATGAAGTGATTATCACGCCTGAATACTGCAAGAGGCCTTTTCCCTCATTAGACGCTATGAATAAGCGTCTTATACACAACTGGAATCAGCGTGTGAAAGATGAAGACACTATTATTCACGTCGGTGACTTCGCTTTCAGAACCAGAGGGACTAAGCCTCAGCATTGGATTGAGCAGTTGAATGGTCACAAAGTATTTGTTCAAGGCAATCATGACAAGAACAATGGATTGAAGACCCATATCAAGCATCTGATACTTGATTTTGCAGGTGAAGAAATCCTTGTAACACATCAGGCAGAACAAGAGACAATGCCTTCCCCCATGTTCCGAACTGTATTATGCGGTCATTCACATGATAAGTGGAAATATAGATTATATAAATGGGGAAATGTAAAGACATCAGTAATCAATGTAGGCACAGACGCATGGGATTTTTTCCCTCAGACTATCAATGAATTGATTGACTTTAGGAATAAAATCAAGCGTGAAAATTCCTTTTGACAACGACAGTCGGGGTGAGTGATAATAAGTTTTCATCAATCAAACCCGCCTAAAAAGAAAGGATAAACATGGAAGACTTATGTTACAGAACTGATTCGGCAAGAATACCTCTTGAAGTTTACTTTAACCACAATTTATCTGATACAGAAAAAAATTTATTCCTGACTATAATGCACTATACAGATAAGGGCGGGAACTTCACTCTATCAAATGAAGTCTTGTCAGAACTTTTTGACCTTTCAGTTTCAACCTTCACAAAATCTTTCAGCAATCTTCAAAAACAAGGATTCATACAGATAGAAATCAAGCAAGGAAACAAGAGATTCATTTCCATAGACAGAAGATATGTCCTTTTGTATGGTCCTCTCATCGATAACTATTGGAAAAACAGCAGAAATGAAGGAGAAAGAACCGCTCGTAAAAAATTACGAGCGGAGTATGACGAAATCGGACACCGCTCAGAAAAAATTACGAGCGGTGCCAAAGGGTGTATATATATATCTTTGTTTTCTTCTTTTCCTTCACTTAATAATCTCCTTGCTACGCAAGGAGAGAGCCCTTCCGAAGGAAGGGCTGTTGAGCAAGAAAGTAAATCTCCTGAAAATCAAGCAACACTTAAAGACACGGTTAATCGTAAGATGAAAGAACTTGAAGCAAAGAAGGAAAGAGATAGAAAGAAAAGAATGGATAAGAATCCTGCTTCAAAGAAAGCTGTTGAAATAATGGACTACTGGAAAAATGCTGAAGGCAAGAAACTTGTTCAGCACAGGGAAGGGACTATGCGTTATTATTCTGCTTGCAAGTTAATAGACACTATCCTGAACGGCAAGTTTCAAAGTGAAGCATTTCCTAAATACAATAATTATAAGTTTACAGTGGCAGATTTCAAAACAGCTATCGATAGGTTTGCCAAAGCGGCTACGGATGCTGACTATGAAGTAGAAGCAGGAACATCTTTTAAGAAGTGGCTCAAGGACCGACCTTTCTCAGAGTTTATTTACTATCCATACACTGACAACATGAAGAATAAGTCATTATTTATTTATTACCATGAAAATGATATAAAATTACTCGATTCACGACTAAGAACAGTAACGGTTGAAGATACTCATTGCTTCAAAAAGCTATCTGCTGACTTCAAAGACTTGATGAACATGAATGGTAATGAACTTTCAGCCAAACAAAAGAGAGATATATCTTACACGGAAGAAAAGTTGAAAGCTTTCCTTGTGAAGCATCAATCTAACCTCATTCTCACAGAGCATTGGAAGAACATGTATGGTTGTGAAGATGATGTTTCTCTGCTTGGCAAGTTCTTGATTGATGCAATCAAGGAAGAAAGTGAAGGAGTAAACATTACATCAGGATGGCTATGCTCTGAAAATTCTATGAAAGAGCGATTACCTAAACATCTCAAAAGCATCGGTTTATTTCGTAACTACAGTTAAGGAGACAATATGAGTGTAAAGCGTCAGGCGGTTGAGAGCACCGTTGAAGACCAGATTGTTTTGGCAATGATATTGTCAACAGATTTTAATAACAAGATTGATCCTATAATTAATCTTGATTTCTTTCTCAGTCCTTATGCAAAGATAGTTGTTAAATGGTGCAGAGACTACTTCAGACAGTACAAGAAAGCACCTATTCTGAACATCAAAGCTATCTATGATTTGGAAAAGGATAGCATTGACAAAGCAGTATCAGACATAATAGGTGTGTTCCTTTCTAAGCTTAATGATGATTATGTTAATGGTGAAATAAACTATGATTATGTTTATGACAAAGCGATGGATTACTTTGACAGCAGAGACCTCGACCTGAGACTTGACAGAGCAGTTAAGTTGAAAGCAGCAGGCAGAACAAAAGAAGCAAGGGATGTCATTACGGAGAAGTCAAAGCTTGAAAGGGCTGTGGCAAAGTGGGAAGATGTTTTTACTGTGAAAGCTATCAAAGAAACTTACCTTGAAAAGGAAAGAAAAGGCATCGTCCGGTTTCCCGGTATGCTTGGAGAGATGATAGGTGACTTAGAGAGAGGATGGTTGTTTGGCATCCTTGGAGGCTTCAAAAGGGGTAAGAGTTATTACATGATGGACTTAGGTGTAAACAGCCTGTGCAATAGACTTAATGTGGCTTTCATATCTCTTGAAATGGATGCTACTGAAGTGAGGGATAGGTTCTATAGACGCATCTCAGGCGTGGGAGATGGTGAAGAACAATATATGTTTCCTGTTTTTGATTGTGTGCTGAATCAAATTGGGGAATGTGACAGTCCTAACAGAACAAACAACGTCAGGATTCGGCAGAGCAAGAGCGAGATAATCAAGTTCAGAGAGTTTGATGGTTACAATCCTTGTTCATATTGCAGAGAAGTAGACCCAAGAAGTTATAAACCTGATATATGGTATGAACCTATAAAAGTGCCTGACTTCTCAATCAAAGCTGTTCAAAAAGAAGTTATGGGCTTTCGTGGTATGTATGGAAACAGGCTCAAGATAAAGTGCTATCCGAGATTCTCTGCAAGTGTTGAAGACATTATGAGGGATCTGAACGTGCTTGAGTATCTTGAAGGATTCATACCTGATGTTATCATCATTGATTATGCGAGCATATTAAAACCTGAAAGAGGTTCAAGCAAAGAGAAAAGAGACATCATAGACGATACATGGAAGACGCTTGCGAGACTTGCCTCAGAGAGACACGCTCTTGTTGTGACAGGTCATCAAGGGAACAGGGGTTCATTGAAAAAGCATTTGATGGAAGAAGAAGACATTGCAGAATGGATAGGGATTCTCGCTCATGTGAATGTCTTTTCCGCACTGAGTCAAACGCCTATAGAGAAAGAAAGAGGAATGATTCGATTCAATCTACTTGCTCATAGACACAAGAAGTTCTTACCTGACCTTACTGCAATCGTCCTGCAACATCTTGACACAGGTCAGACTCATGTGGATTCTGAAATTGGAAGATAGGTATTTTTTTAATTGTGTGTTATAATAAAACAAAAGGAGAACAGTTATGGACATTAAACAGTTATTCAAAGAGAAGGAAGGATTGGAGTCGGAGATGAAAGCGATGGTTAACAATTTTGTCAAAGAAACAGGGGCTACAAGAATCGATGTTATTTTCGATTGGGTTCCTGTCACAAAAGTTGGCGGCAGTAGGAAAGAATTTGTCTTGACAGACGTAGAGGTGAGGGTCATTATATGATTTCAATAACAAAGCTGTTTGAATTTGAAGCGGCTCACTTTTTGCCTCATCATAAAGGTTTGTGCAAGAACTTACATGGTCATTCATACAAGCTCGAAGTAGAAGTCACATGCCTTACTCTAACGAACGGTATGATATGTGACTTTGCTGTATTGAAAGAATGGGTAAAAAACATAGTCGAGAGTTATGACCACAAATTGCTGAACGAGTTCTTTCCTAATCCTACAGCAGAACTCATGATTGAGACTGTTGTTAATGACCTGAATATCATTCTTGATACTCATACAAACCTCAAGCTTGTTCGGGTGAGATTGTGGGAAACATCAAAGAGTTATGCGGAATGGAAAAGAGACTAAACTAAAAATGAAAGGGAGAATAAAAGATGGAATCAGAAACAAGGAATTACAAAATCAAGTTGCTCACAGAACTGTTAGGAACAGTTCCAAAGGATAAAGAAATCTTCAGTACCTACATCGAGTCGTTAAAACCTGACGACATCATAGAAGTCGAAGCAAACAATGTTCCGCAGACACAAGAAAAAGGATGGACAGGTTTCATGTCAGATGAGCAAGGTCTGTTCGTCTATGAGTATATGATAAAAGGTTTCTTGAAACATGCAGGAAACGTCTTGAAAGAAGTGGTAAAAGTCAAAGCGTTGAGAAGTAAGATAGACGACTTCTTGTTTGTCAAGCCGAGAAAGATTTATCTCAGCACAGACAAGCCTCATGGAAGTCTTGAAAGACCGATAAGAGTCATGACAATGCAAGGACCTCGGGTAGCTCTGATAAAATCAGACTTCATCAATGCAGGCACGGAAATATGTTTCCAACTCACATTGCTTCCTCACAAAGACTTGAAGTGGGAAATCATTGACACTCTGTTCACTTATGGAGAATTGCAAGGACTCGGTCAGTTTCGCAACGGCGGCTATGGTCGCTTTGAAGTTATAAAGTGAAGGTGAAGTACCGCCCGGTTGTGTCTCGTGAAGTAAAGGTGTAGCTCCTTCCAGCATAGCAGAGTATTGGTGATGTGCTTCAGAGCGAAGTATTGGTAATGTACAACACTGTAAAGGTCATGTATGTTGAAGCGAATCAGAGTTTGGAAAGCGAAGGTGAAGTTTAGCAGACTGAAGTGGCGTACAGCGAAGGTTTAGTAACGCCAAGTTTAGTGAAGGTATAGTAGCTTAAAGTGTAAAATAGTAAAGGTAAAGTTTAGCAGACTGAAGCAGAGTCCTGCAAAGGTAGAGTGACGCAAAGCACAGTTCGGTGAAGGTAGAGTAAAGAAGGGTTTGCTACAGTGGAGCAAAGGTAAAGTAAAGCAGCATTTGGCACAGCAAAGCAAAGGTGAAGATTATGGGCGACATGGCAGATATGTATGCGGACATGTATGATGAACGTGGTCCTGTCAGAACGAGAACAAAAGCCTGTATTCGATGTAAGAAAACAGGACTCATCTGGAAACAAATTGATTACGGAAGCTCAATTAAATGGAGATTGGCTGATAAGAAAACAGGTGAAGTTCATGTGTGTGAAGAACCAAAAGCAAGAGGAGGTTTGAAACCTAAGAAATGATTGTTCATTCAATTTTCAAATCCATCAATGGAGAAGTGAACGCTTTCCATCAAGGCTCTGTCTGCACATTCATAAGACTCGCAGGGTGCAACCTGAACTGTTCTTATTGTGATACGAAGTATGCGAGAGATAAAGGTTCTGGAAAAGCATATATTTGGGAAGATATAGCCTATGATATTTCTAAAGCAGGATCTCACCCTATAACAATTACAGGTGGAGAGCCTATGCTTCAGTGGGATGAACTGAAACTTCTTATTGAAGAAATTCCTTGTTGGAAAGGAATCTCTATTGAAACAAACGGCTCTTTCTATATGCCTGAACAATCAAGGGATAATTTCTCTTGGTGTGCAGATTGGAAACTGTCCAATAGCGGAATGAGTGATGCTATGAAGTATGAGAACTTTAGGGATTTGTCTGTAAAAGATTTTATCAAATTTGTGGTTTCAAATGAAGAAGATTATATTGAAGCCTGCCATGTAATGAATACACTCATTGATAAATATGGAGTTCTCGCTACTTATGCCTTCTCTCCTTTATTCCCGACGAATGTCAAGCCCTTCGATTTCGCAAAGAAACTCGCTGAATGGTTGATAGAAGATGGATTTGATGCTGTGTTCAGCCTTCAGCTTCATAAACTTATAGGTATACAATGAAATCTATAGCCATATGGTTAGCACTTATATTGGGAGCAATAATCGCCGCCTTCTTGTTCCTCACATTGTTTTTTAATGTTATAGAGAAGCAAGACAAGATGAAGGAACGACAGGAGTTGAATGACTACTGGCTAAAAAATAGGGAATGGCAGAGAAATATAATATGAACAAAGGAGAAGGACGGAATGAATGATTCCATCTACGGGGGAAATAGAAAACGATAACAAACGGAATTGTTTTAAGAAGTCCGGTATAAATGAAAAAGCATGATATAATATATTCAAAGATAGAGATTAGGAGTTTAACTTAACAACAAAGAAAGGGAGGAATGAATGAAAGAAATAAATTCGGTCAATGTTGAAGTGTTGAAACAAGCGGTTAGTGCATTGAACGAGAGTGGTCTTCTCACAAAGAAGGTGAAGCTCGTCGGTGTTGAGAAAGAAAAAATGATTAACGCTTTTGCTTTTGCTGTGGAGAGTATTGTAGAAAAAGGCGATGGAGGAAAAGTTCCTGAAATTGCAAGTGCTTTTTACAATGACCTGTTCGCAGACGAGGCACAAGTAAAACCAAAAGCAAAGGAGAAAAAGAAAGTGGCTGGGAAAAAGAAGGAAACAAAGAAAGCGGAAAAGAAACCTGATAAGGCGCCGGCGAAGAAGGAGAAGGTTCTTCCAAATGTGAACGCTTATGGAGCCAAAGAAGGCAATCAGACTTTCGTCATTGACGAAATGCTGATTCAGGGCGGATTCACAATGGAAGAAATTGCTACCGCAGCAGCAACAAACGTCAAGCGTGTTCGGACACATCTTCAGGCTCGAAAGAATCTCTTCCTGTGGGAAGTGAAGAAAGACGGCAAAAAGTATTATATCAAACTGCCAGCAAAGAAAGCGAAGAAGTAACATGTCTCAAGAAAAGGTCGAAAGACTTTTCGGCGAAATCCTGTGTGAGATGGGGATAGATTGGAGATTTAATCCCCATCTCGCAGACACGCCTAAGAGGATTGCAAAGATGTTTTGCAATGAAATCTTCACCTCTTACAACGATACGTTCTTGGAAGAACCTAAGATAACAACTTTCAAGAACGAAACCTTTGATGAAATCATCATGCTCGACAATATCCCCTTCACATCGACTTGCTCTCATCATTTCGTTCCTTTCTCAGGGCTTGCTTGGTTTGCATACATTCCTGGTCAGTTAGCAATCGGAGCAAGCAAAGTTGCGAGAGTAATCCAATATCTGAGCAAGAAGCCTCAAGTGCAAGAAAATCTGAGCATCGAAGTCATGGATATGATTTGTAATAAACTCTCTCCGAAAGGTGCGATGCTTGTCATGAGAGCAGTTCATTCTTGTATGGCATGTAGAGGGGCAATGACAGGCCTTGAAGCAGGTATGATTACATCTGTAACAAGAGGATGTTTCAGAGACAATGCTATTACTCGGCAGGAAGCTCTGGAATTGATTAAAATATCTGTAGCAGTTAAGTAGCAAAATAAAACGAAAGGAGAACAGGCATGGCTAATAAGACCACAATCGACATCAACAAGTTCAAGGATGTAACATTCGGCGAGTGTTTCAAGAAGAAGTATCCTAAACTGATTGTTCCTATGATGGGCTTGACAGGCCCAATATGGGACTTAATTAAAAAGACTGACGCTAAAATCCCCGCCCCGAAGAAGTAAAACGCCGGCTTTCATTGGCCAGTGAAAGACGGTGTGGAGGAGACGGTAGAAGTCCGTCCTGAGACTCTGAGCTAATTACTCAGATGAAGTCGGAACTTGTTATTCCGATGTAGATTGACGCTCTCCTCCATTTTTTTTTTAATTTCAAAAAAAGGAGAAAATCATGCGTATAATTTATGTGCCTATCGAGAGTCTTGAAGAACGCTACTCTGCCAATTGGAATCGTTGGCTCCCTATGGAGTTCGAGAAAGCAGGAATCGACTGGATAATGATTGACCCTAAGCCTCTGACTACAAAGATAGAGCAAGGCAGATTTCTCGATGTGATAGCAACAAACCATTACAAGTCTTTGCAAGTAGCTATGATATGTGAGATGATTTACAGCGGTAAAGCAAGAGCAGACGATGTTTACTTGTTCGCTGATATATGGCACTTCGGTGTTGAAGCTCTCGCATACATCAGAGACGGCATGAACCTGAAGATGAAGATTACGGGCATACTTCACGCAGGAAGTTATGACCCTCATGATATGCTCGCTCAGAAAGGGATGGGATGGTGGGCTAAATCAATCGAAGAAGGTTGGTTTAGAATCATCGACAAGTTCTTCATTGCAACGGAGTTTCACAAACGCCTGCTTTACACGACAAGAGATATTGATCCTAATAAGATGGTCGTGACAGGGCATCCTACTTACTACGAGCAACAACCGAGAGAGAAGGAAAACATCGTAGTATTCCCCCATCGTCTTGATGCAGAAAAGCACCCTGAAATGTTTGATAGTATGGTTGAGTATTTGAGCAACAACCCTGGACTTAAGGACTTCTTGAAATGTTATGGTTGGAAATTCATTAAGTCGAAAGACATCTGCAAGACGAAGCGGCAATATTATGACTTGCTTGAACGGTCAAACATAGCTGTTTCTTTCGCTGACCAAGAAACATGGGGCAATGCCATGCAGGAAGCAATCTTCGCAAAATGTCTCCCTGTCGTTCCAAACAAACTGAGCTATGCAGAGATGTACCATCCTCTATTTCAATTCAACTCCTTCAATGAGGCATGTGATTTGGTTCATGATATGATAACTTCATACTATGCTGAAGAAAATATCAATAAGGAAACAATGCTGAAGAACAGAGCAGACCTGCTGACAATGGGAGAAAATGCAATTCCAAATATGATTGAAGAATGCAGGAAACTTGTATAAAGGAGAAAACATCTTGCCAATAACAAATGTAAAAGTTAAGTTAGTAGGAACAGATGGAAACGCTTTTGCTATCATAGGCAGAGTAATGCAAGCTATGAGGAGAGCTAAGGTCGAGTATAGTATTATAGAAGCTTATAAGAAAGAGGCTTTATCTGGAGACTACGACAAGTTGCTTGAGACAACTATGAAATACGTTGAAGTTTTATAAAGGAGAAAGACCATTATGGCTATGTTCAAAAACGAAAAAGGAAAAGAGAAGTTCATCGACACAAAGAAACGAACAATCGTTGACAATGAAGGAACTTGGAAAAGAATACCAAAACCAAAATACAAGTCAAGGTCAACACGGCTTTCCGAAGCAGTTGACAGTTTGAATAATGATGCCTCTCTGTTTCAAGCTCTCATCGATGATATGGGAGATTTGAAAGAGGATGAAATCAAAGAAAGAGCAATGGAACTTCCTGTAAATGTGGATTTCTCTGAGATTGAATGTCTCAAGGATGAGATTGAAAACTGGAGAGACGGGATGCAAGGAACGAACCTTGAGAACTCTGATAAGTTCAGTCAACTTGAGGATTGTGTTTCTTATTTAGAGACGGCTGTAAGCTCTCTCGAAGGATTTGAGTTCGTCTATGATGAAGGTTGGGATGCAGATGAACTGACAGCGGAACTTGAGGAATGTGTACAGCTCATCGAAGAAGCAACCTCAGAACTTGAAAACGTAGAATTTCCAGGAATGTATTAAGATGAAAGATATAAAAGTGATGATTGATAGTGGTGCCCATAGTCTCTATCATAAGAACGTGCATAAAGGTAAGCATGATTACAGTTTCTATTCTACTAAAGAGTTCTGGAATTATGTTGACGAGTATGTTGACTTCATCAAAGCAAATAAACACCTGATAGAAGTGTATGTCTCTGTGGACATTATATATAACCCTGAACTGACATGGAAAGTTCAGAAGTATCTTGAGAAGAAAGGTCTTAAACCTCTCCCTGTCTTTCACCCTGGCGAAGATATGAAATGGCTGAAGAAGTATGTTGACAACTACGAGTATATAGGGATGGGAGGATTGGGTCAGACTTCAGCAAAAGGCAGATGGTTAATCAACATTGGCGACCCTGCTTGGAACATCATTTGTGATGAGAGAGGGAAGCCGAGAACTAAAGTTCATGGTTTTGCAATGACAAGCCCTGAACTCATCCTCCGCTATCCTTATTACTCTGTTGATAGTTCAAGTTGGATGCAGTTCGGTAAGTACGGATTGATAATCGTTCCGAAGAAGAAGAATAACAAGTTTGTATTTGAAGAAACTCCTCATATCATTCTTGTCTCTGCAAGACTTGAACAGAAACAGAAGGCAGATCATTTTGATAACTTACCTGAAATGGTTCAAGAGTATGTCAGAGAATATGTTGAGAGCAAAGGTACAAGAATGGGAAAGTCTTCACTTGAAGAAAAGAAATTTGACAGGTCAAAGACTGAGTTTCCTATCAGTAAAAAAGAGTTTACAGGGAATGATACAATCATTGAAGAAGGTGTCTGCAATAGTGGTCATGCGAGAGACATAATCAACCTTCACTATTACTTAGATTTAGAGGCATCCATCCCGAAGTGGCCAAGAATTTGGAAGCGAGAGAGAACGATAGCTAAATTTCCAATCTGATTTTATAAGGAGAATGTCATGTTTGCACGGCTTACTTTTAATAGGAAGGATGACAAGTTTCTTATCCGTTCAGTTATAGGAGCACCTAAAGATATTTGGGATTTGTGGTATCAACTACAATACAATTCTAAAGAAGAAGGTATGGAAGTAAGAGTCTTTAATTTAGACGGTGTAGAAATTAAAGACAATAAAGGTTATGCAGATTTTGTATCACGCTTATAAGGAGAAGAATTATGGGAATGAAGTCGTACATAATCGTCAAGACACAGTTTGAAGGAGCACACTTTTGGGAAGGAGCTCCTCTTGTTGTGCAGTTCTTGAGGAACAATCATCGACACGTCTTCAAAGTGGAAGCTAAGATTCCTGTTAGTCACAACGACAGAGCTTTAGAGTTCTTCATGGTCAAAGAATTTCTTGATAAGAAAATTAAGGAGTTCTATCCTAAGTTCTTTGTCGGTGAAGAATCATGTGAGATGATGGCAGAGAAAATCCTCAGAGCAATCATGAGCAATTATAAGATACGGATGGGAGTGTCTGTATTGGTCTCTGAAGATGGAGAGAACGCAGGGGTAGTTGAGATATGATTCTTTACTTAGCCGGTAATTTCCCCCTCTTAAATGATGTTGACAAAGAGAGGGAGTTCATGAAATCGATTCACAAGACAGGGAAGCCTTATCACAGGCTTTCGAGTTTCTTTTATCCCCGAACATGCAATACCGTTTTACAACTTAAAGAGGAATCTTTATGCCAAAAGAAAAGAAAAAATCTCAAGTTCAAGAAAGCGTTGAAACCTGTCACAGACGGACGTGGGAAGCGTGTACAACACTCCTCAGACTGTTCCCTGACTGGATCCTCGACATCAAAGACAAAGGCGATCCAACATGGAAACCAGGTCGGGACAAGAAAAAGAGAGAAGAAAATTTTGACGCAGACGGAGACGAAAACTTTGGTTTAGCTGTCACTCTCACCGTCCTTGACATTAAAAAGAAAATTAAGAAAACGGATATGATTGTTCGATGGAGAAGTAAGAAGCTCACTTCTTTGGTATTGAAAGCAATGAAAAAGAACCCTGTCATTGCAGACCTCAGAAAGCTTTACAGGAACAGATGGATTCTTTTAGAGTGTGGAGGAACTGCCGGAGACCCTGAGTATTTTGCCATAATACAAATGTCAGATTTTCCTGATAGCAGCTTTACAATACTGAAAGATGGAACAGGAAAGTGGGCTGCTAAAGGAAGAATAAGCCTTACGATACCTGAAGGCGTTTGGCACTCAACAAAATCTCTCGTTTCTTTGATGGCTACAGGATGGTCTGAATTTGAAAGGATAAGAGCATGATTAAAGCGGCGTTTACAAGCCCTGATGAGCGAGAGAATGTCCTTTCTTATTTGAAACAGAAGCAATACAAGAGAGTGCTTGAGATAGGCGGAGGTCTTTGGTCTTGGGCTGATGAAGTTGTTACCCATCATTTCGACATCGTTCCTATTCGCAACTCAAAGAAGGTTATCTATAAAGGGGACATTGAAGATTCTTTCGCCAGGCTTGATTTGATAGCAGATGTAGCAGAGGAAGGCGAATTTGATTACCTGATTTGTTCCCATTGTTTAGAACATGTCGGAAATATAAAAAGAGTGCTTAGGCTTTTTCAAGATGTTGCCAAAGAAGGATTCATCTCTGTTCCTAACAAATACACAGAGCTTTCTTATGCAGTATCGATGGGTAATGAGGGACTTGACAGATGCAAGCTCACAGGTCATATCAGAGGATTTGCCCCTCATCGATGGGTGTTTGGTGCTAATCTGAAAGAAGGTCAGTTTGTCCTCACAGCAGTCCCTAAATTTCCTTTCATTGAAAAAGATGCAGAGCTTGATGGTATTATTGAGCAGTTCAATTATCTTAATGGAGAGCTTTGCATACATTGGGAAGGGGACATTCCTTGCTATGTCTATGATGATACTTACTTTGATTACTCTGATCCTCAAAAAGCGATTGAAGCCTTCCGAAGGATTATAGCTGAGGGATTTTGCTGAAAACGTGATATAATAAAAAGAAAAAAGGAGATAATATGAAACTGAACAAAGCCGAATTGCTAACTATTTTGAGTGCTTGCAAGCCTGCCATTGCGAAAAAAGAGTTCATCGAACAAGCCTGTCACTTCATCTTTACCGGGAAAGAGATAGCAACCTTCAATGATGAAATCTGCATTATCTATCCATATGAAACAGACATCAAGTTCTCTGTTCAAGGTGAGGAATTTTATAAGACTATCGACAGCATTGACGAAGATGAAGTGGAAATAACTTTGAAAGGTGATAATGTCCTTGTCAATGCAAAGAAGACACAAGCAGGAATGTCAACGATTGTTGGCGAGAAAGAGAAAGTCGAAGACCGAATTACAAACTTAAAAAGCAGAGTGAAAGCGAAGAACTTCTGGAATAAACTTCCTGAAGATTTCAAACAAGGTATATTCCTGTGTATGTTCTCGACAAGCAAAGATTCAGGTAAGAAGAATGCCACTCATTGTGTTGCAACAAAGGGAAATCTGATTGTGTCCACTGACGCTCTCAGAGCAAGCAAGTATGTCATGAAAGACAAAATGGATGACTTGCTCATTCCTGCGAAAGATTGCTTTGAACTTGTCAAGTATGACGTTGTAAAATATGGGAGGTCTGAAGGCTGGTATCACTTCATTACTAAAGAAGGAGTCTTATTCAATTGCAAAGAGATGAACGGGGATTATCCATTTGATACGCTCTTTGATTATTTCCAAGATAGACAGCCAACAAAGAAAATCATAACCCTTCCAAAAGAACTTCAGAAAGCTCTTGACGTAGCATCTGTCTTTGCTGAAGGAAAGATGGACATTTCAAAACAGGTTCAAATCTTCATCGAGAAGGATAAGATTGTCTGCAAGAGTTTCAAAGAGAGAGGGTGGATGACTAAAGAGATTCCTTTCAAGAACTCTGGCAAAGTGCTTGTTGAGTTTCAAGGTCAACCTGTTTTCTTCTCACAGATATTAAACAAGACAACCACATTCTATGTAATTCAGAATGATATTAAAAAACCGGACATAGCATCATTCATAAACGAAACCTTTCAACATATCATTGCTATTAAAGAGATTGGAGAAAAATAATGGAAGTTATAGTCAACAATGCTTCTTTTCATTTCAACCATGTCAAAGATGCTCTCTCATATATGTGGAGTGTTCCTTTGCAACATGAGAAATACAGTTCTCTTGAAACATTAAAAGAGAATGCCATAGTGATGTGTGATTTGGTCATCGAGCTTTGCTCCCTTGAAAAGGACCGGCTAAAGAAGAACACACAGGCACGTTCAGAGAAATCCTTTCTCACGCGGACACAAACAAAGATGGGAGAGATGAAGAAAAACCTTGCTAAGAAGAAAACAAACGAGGAAGTATCCCAATTAATATATGAGTTGATTCTATCATCGGAAAACAAGTCAACGCTTCCTGGATTTGGATTCTGTAGCAAATCTCACGGAGACAAACTCAAAGGAAATCCCGAAAGAGACAGCATCCTGAGAGAACAATGAAACTGAAGACAACTTACCATTTCAAGAAGCATCATTGGACTCTCAGAGAATGGACTTGTTGTAGCTTTCTATGGCAGTTAATTCTCACCCCGACTTTCAAAGACAGAAGATATTGGCATCCTAAGTGCCCGAAATGTAAGGCTCAATTCTATGGCTCTCAAGACATTATTCAATGATGACCAATTAAGAGCAGTCTATATGAGCAAATCTCAGGACTCGAAGTGCCTTGAGTGTGGGTTATATAAGACTTGCAACAGTCCTAAAATGCCTATAACAGGTCAAGGTAAACAGAAAATTCTTGCTATAGCTGAAGCTCCTGGGAAAACAGAAGATGAAAAGAACAGTCAACTTGAAGGAGAAGCAGGTCAACTCTTTAGAGATAGACTTGTAGATTATGACCTCGAACTCGACTTAGATTTTTGGAAGACAAATTCTCTCGCTTGTAGACCTCCAAAAAATAGAGAGCCAAAGAATACAGAGATGAAATTATGTAGGGATAACTACCTTGAGTTCATTGACAAAAACAAACCTGAATTTATTTGGCTTCTTGGCGATGCTGCTCTGACTTCTTATTATATGGGAAGATTTCATGATGATGAAGGAAGTATTTATCCTACTCGCATGAGAGGTCTCTGCATCCCTGATTCATACTCAAAAGCATGGATTCTCCCAATGTTTCATCCGAGTTATGCTCTGAGAAAAGAAAACGACAACCTCACACAATCACAGTATGACCGAGACCTTAATCATGCTGTGCGATGCCTAAAGAGAAAACCTTTTGTCTTCCCTACTTATCTCGACAAAATACAAACTCTGACGGACTATCATGAGATAGCAAAACTCTTAAACCGACTCATCGAAAAACCTCCGGAATTTCTCGCATTTGATTATGAAACGACAGGTCTGAAACCTTTCAATATAGGTCACAAGATAGCTTGCGTGTCTGTCTGTTTTGACAAGAACAAGGCTTATTCATTTCCTTTACAACATCCTCACTTCTCAGTATCAGAACAATCGTTGCTGACGGAGAAATGGATGCGAGTTCTCCTGAACAAATCAAAAAAGATAGCCCAGAATATGAAATTTGAAGATGTCTGGTCAAGGATGATTCTGAACACTTCACCTTTGAATTGGCATTGGTGTACGATGATAACTTCCCACACTCTCGACAATAGGAGAGAATATACGGGTTTGAAGTTTCAGGCGTTCATCAGATGGGGTGTTGATGATTATGACAGTGACATTAAACCTTTCTTGAGAGGCGTTAAAGGGAATGAGTTTAACAAAGTGTTTAATGCCCCTTTAGATAATCTCCTGAAATACAGTGCGTTGGATGCTTTGTTCACTTATTGGTTGTTTCTTGAGCAGAAGGAAGAACTGCCTGAAAATCTGAAAAAATCTAACGAGTTCTTTATAGACGGAGCCCTTGCATTGAGTGATGTCGAGATAAATGGAATCCCTACAAATAAAGAATATTATATAAGGACAGATAAAGAACTCGAAGAAAAGATGGTCAAAATTCTTATGGATGTTCTGACCTCAAAAGAAGCCAAATTATACAAGAAAGAAAGGGGCAGAGATTTAAGACTTACGGCAGACGATGACTTGAGAGACCTATTCTTCAGCATTATGAAACTTCCTATTATCAAGAGAACTCCTCCTTCTTCACGATTCCCTGAAGGTCAGCCTTCAGTTGACGCAGAAGTTCTTCAACATCTTGATTCTGAAATTTCCCGAAATCTTACTCTGTTTAATAAGCTCGACAAGGTGAAAGGGACATATATCAGTCAGTTCATAAGACTTATAAAGGAAGATAGCAAGCTTCATCCTTCTTTCGACTTGCACATTCCTACTACATACAGAGGCTCATCAAGCGACCCTAACTTTCAAAACATTCCTATAAGAGACAAAGAAGCGAAGAAGTACACTCGCTCAGGAATCATTCCAAGCAAAGGGAATATAATCCTCGACTTCGACTATTCAGCAATGGAAGTGAGAGTTCTTGCTTGTGCATCAAAAGATCCTGTTCTTCTTAGATACATCGAAGAAAATCATGACCTTCATCTTGAAGAAGCAATGAACATATTCCGTCTTGATAAGAACAATGTCCATAAAGATTTGAGGTTTCACGCTAAGAACGGATTTAACTTTCCTGAGTTCTATGGAAGTTACTATGCGAATTGTGCGAAAGAGCTTTGGAAGGCTTGCAAAGAACTTCACCTTAAAACAGTTGAAGGGAAAGACATTACTGAACATCTTATTTCTGCAAAAGTTATCCAAAGTAGGAATGACTTCTCAAGTTTTGAGAATCATCTGAAACGGGTTGAAGCTGAGTTCTGGAAGAAATACAACGAGACAAGAAAATGGCAAGAGAGGAACTTCAACTTCTATGAATTGAATGGATATGTTCCTCAGATGACAGGATTTCACTTGAAGGGTTATATGAGCAGGAACATGATACTCAATTACCCTATTCAAGGCCCTGCTTTCCATTGCTTGTTATATGCTCTGATTCACATAAATGATGAGCTACAGAGACGGAAAATGCAC
>Ga0209777_10002233_pt1 | contig 25996 bp, 23 predicted proteins | sample FrelakmetHBP12HB_FD_187147 | JGI IMG/M metagenome (GOLD analysis project Ga0209777, IMG submission 187147) | Freshwater lake sediment microbial communities from the University of Notre Dame, USA, for methane emissions studies -HBP12 HB (SPAdes)... | ecosystem: Environmental > Aquatic >... | reverse complement strand
CGGGTTTGAAACCCGCCTCTACGGTCTCTTTTCATTTTCACGTCCATTCATCCAACTGACATCATCGATTCACCTGGTAATCGGTTTTTCTCGAACATGTCCCAGGGTAAAGACCTGTAGGTGTTTAATCGTTAAGACAGACGAGCAGTTTCTTCTGTAGCCCATCAGGAGAATTCACCAGAGCTGATCCTCATATCAGAAGAGCCGCTGATGAATGGTTTCAGGCCCACAATCTTATTGTAAAAAAGGAGGAACCTTAATGTTTTGTCCTGAATGCCGAATAGAGTATCGAGAGGGTTTTACGGTCTGTGTGGACTGTGGAGTAGCGCTGGTGGCGAAGTTACCGCCAGAACCTGCCGAAGAATCTTCTCCGGAATGTGCTGATTTCGAAGAAGTTCTTGGCTTTATGGATGAGGCCGTTTTGCAATCGTTAAGTCCCTGCTGGATGAAGAAGGGATTGACTACTACGTTCAGGGTGAATTCAAAGTCTCCGGGGATCCCAACCGAAGGCTTATGGTTCGAGGGGATCAGGCAGAAAGGGCAAGGGAGATTTTGGAAGATCTGGAGTCAGACGAGGAAGAACCCGACGCAATAGCATAGATAACGATATGAAAGATTGATCTTCGGATCCTATTACGCCTCCATTGGTCTTGAATGCCATCCCCATCCTCACTTACCGTCTCATGCACCCATACACAATGAGTTTTATTAAGGCGCTCATTATAGGACATCATCTGTTGGCCGATCATCCCAGGTTAAAGCATGGAGCCTTTTTGAGCCGGAATCCAGTGGCACAAAAAAGCCCGGATGTCTACACAATTATGATCTTCTTGATATATCATCACGAAACCGGGACTCTCCTAATTGACTTTAACCCATCGGATGTTTACCATTGAATAGGATGATGATTGGAGGTTAGGCCATGGATAAGAAAATTAAAATAGCCGAACTGATGCTTGTCTTTGCAATGATGTTGGCGGGGTGTGCGACATATGATGGCTATGGCTACTATGATTACCCCTACTATTATGGAGGGTATGGGTATTATGGGTATTACCCTTATTATTATGGTTATAGCTACTATCCTTACGGTTACTATGGGGGAGGTAATTTCGCCGGAGGACATCGGGTTGAAGGCGAGTCTAACGGCGAGGGCATCCGATGCGCACGCTGCGGAGCACCTCACCTTGGCATAAGCGGGGAAGGCTCTCATGGTAGCCGCGGGGGCGGAGCAGGTCGCGGTGGTTTCGGGGGTGCCGGTGGTCACGGTGGCGGCGGCGGTGGACGTGGTCGATAAGAAGGGGACGGGCCGTTCCGATTTCGACCAGTACAACAGGGAATCAAATAAGCTTCAAATTTGGCCTTCCTCTCCGGAAGGCTTTTCTGTTCTATTTTAAGGAATTCTTGGATCCAGTAAGACCTTGTCGATCTTTTCACAATTCTTGACTTTCTAAAAATGAATGAATAAGTTTATATTGAGTAGGTTGGGAAGTAAGCCGGGGGATGGGTACGAACCGGGAAAGGAGGGACAACGATGAATGCGATGGAGGTGAAAAGCCTTAACAAACCGGACGAAGTCAGGACATTTGATAAAGGCAAAGTGGAACTTGTAAAAATCGGAGGGGCGGCAATTGGCAGAGCGGTATTCCAGCCCGGGTGGAAATGGTCAGAGTCTGTGAAACCATTGGCGAAGACTAAAAGCTGCGAAGCTCCCCATTTCCAGTATCATGTCTCCGGAACACTCAGGATTAAGACGGATGACGGGGAAGAAGTGGACTGTAAAGCAGGGGACGTGTTGCGACTGGGGGCTGGACATGACGCGTGGGTTGTTGGAGAAGAACCTGTTGTGGTGGTTGATTTTCAGGGAATGCTCGACTACGCGAAAGAAGTCAAGAAAAGTTAGATACGAAAGGTCAATAACCGCTTAAGCCCTCTTCTGAGCTTTTGCTCTCCTCATTTTCATTCGTTTCGAGACAGGACGCTGCCGGAGCAGGACGTAGGTAGCCCCCGCCCCGCCGTCGCAGGTTCTTGCACTGCAGTATGCCGCGACCCATTTTCGCCACGGGCCACGAGTGAGCCACTCGACAACTCGTTTCTTTAAGACAGGCTCAGAGGGGGACGAAAGACCGCGGCCATGGATGATTAAAACACCCTTCTTCCCAGTGGTCACAGCCCACTTTAGAAAACCTTCGAAAACTTCCCTTGCCGCATCTGCTGTCAGTCCATGAAGATCAACATGTGCCTGGATGGAAAAATCTCCCTGATGAAGACGTTTCGTAATTCCTCGATCGACGTTGTATCCTGTACCCTCGATATACTCCGGTGTTTCAGAAACGTTAAAGCCGATCCCATGGGTGATCAGGTTTCTGAGCCTCGATAAGATTTCAGCATCTTCCTTATTCCCGGAGCCTTCTGGAAGATCAATTTGAAAAGTTCTCTCGATGTAATTCTCTCCGGAAACGGGTCTGACACCTTCCATGGCTTCCCTGAAGAGTTTTTCCTCAACTTCGGGGGTCCGTTCACCATCATCACCCATGAACCTGGAATCGCTGTAATCAGGAAGCGAAAAAGACCTCGCTTCGAGCAAAACTTTTAAGTCCTGGAAGGGATTGTAGGTCAGGTCGGATTTGCGTGATTTCATCATACACCTCCCTGCCATCTGGAAAGATCGGAATCACCCCATCGGCTCTCTCCGGAAATTGCAGAGGCTGAAGATTTTCAGCCCCTTCGGGGTTGCCCCTTTGGACGAGGGCTTCTGATCCAACCCCGCGAAGCGCGGGGTTGGATCATGAAAATATTCCTCTACGACCTCAGCGTCTGGTGACGGCCTGCCAGTATCATGGTATCCGCCCGAAGACGGCGACATTGTTCGTTTCATTGGCCTCCGCAACATCATCGTCGGCATCGACCACAGCGATGAGATATTTTCCCGTAGGCGCCTCCCCCTCTTCGAGCTTGAACTTCAATTTCACATCTTTGTTCTTTGCCGGCTTGAGCTTGGCGATCCTTGTCTTGCCTATAAGTAAATCTTCCTCCACGTTCAGACCCGGATCATCTGAGAGATAGAATTTCACCACGGAAGACGAAGCCTGGAGGTTCCCGATATTTCGAACCTCTAAGACCGCCTTGATCTCACACCGTATTTCGCCACGCCTCGTCTTGCAGTCCTGGGAAAATTCCTTCCACTGACCGAAGAGATCCGGGCCCGAACCACCCTTCAGAGGAATGATAAATTCAGGCTCAGTCGGATCATTTGAAAAGATCGTGATTTCAGTGGTAAAGGACCCCTGAGAGGTTGGAGTGAACTGAAAGATCATTGTACATTCTTCACCGGATGCGAGAACCATCCCGCTCTCACAGTCTCCACCCGACCTGCTAAAAGGAGATTCTATCTCATCCGTGATGCTGAAAAGGATGAGATCGGAGAATCCGTCATTTCTCACGGTGACTTCCTGTTCGGAAAAGCTCTCAAGCAACACATTTCCAAAGTTCACGACGTTCGGTACCACCTCAATCTCCGGCGCTCCGAAGAGGTACTGGAGAATGACCCCGGTTCCATTGCTCAGATTCGACCCCACGGCGAGGCCGAAATAGGGAGAGAAGAATTGAACTCCGTCAAGTCCCCAGTCGAGCCCGATCAAGGGAGGATCAACGACGGTCCAGATACCGTCCAGATAGTGGAGGATGGCTCCGGTTCCGTGGAAACTGTCCGTTCCAACGGCCCACCCCTCTCTTCCCGAGGTGAAATGGAGGCCTTGGAGACCCCATTCCGCGCCCACATCGGGAGGGATGACGGACTGCCAGCTCCCTCCTACATAGTGAAGTATCACTCCCCTGCCATTTGCTGCATCGCTCCCCACAGCCCACCCTTCATCTGAAGAAATGAACTGAACGGCGTTAAGCCCCCACTCGAAGCTCACCTCCGGGGATGTCACAATCTGCCACGCACCCCCCACATAATGAAGCAGTACGCCTCTCCCATTCTCCCAATCCTTTCCAATAGCCCACCCTTCCAATTCGACAGGGAAATGGACACCGAAGAGCTCCCAGTCGGTGCTTACAGCCGGAGGAATCGCCGCTGCCCAGAGACCACCTTCGTAGCCAAGGAGAACGCCACTGTGGGAGTTGGCATCGGAGCCTACGGCCCAACCCCTTCCGGAAGATGGAAAATGAACTGCCTCGAGAGCCCAGACAGGACTTACCGCAGGAGGAGCGACCGATATCCAGCCTAGGCTTAGAAAGCGAAGCAGAACCCCCTTGCCTCCATCCCAGTCCGTGCCGACGGCCCATCCTTCATGCGGCGAGAGAAGGTGAATGTCGGTAAGGCCCCAACTGGTGCTTACAGCGGGAGGGGTCACCTCCTTCAATGAGCCGCCTGTGTACTGGATTAGGACCCCTGTTCCACTCGTCACATCCTTTCCAACAACCCATCCCTCAAGGAGAGAAGTTAAACTCACCTTTTTCAAGCTCCAGTCGGGACTAACCTCCGGAGGAATGAGCCCTGTCCAGCCTGCGAAGGCTGCTGAACTCAAAAGGACGAAGATAATCGAGAGGACGGATAATGCCAACCATCCCTTGCCTTGCTTCAGATCTCCCTTACCCATTGAACCCTCCTTGGAAGATTTTATTGGCAGTCCTTCAAAAACAGGAACAGATGTTTGGCGACAGCGTCAACTTGAAACACGGTCAAGAAATTATTGCATAGATTCGTCCGGAATTCACCCTTAAAATCAAAAACAGGGTAATACTGCACTTAAACGTGGGAGCAGACGCTTCAGCCGATCCCTACGACCGTTCGCCTTGAGCCCTTCGACCAGCCGTTCATCCTGAGCGTGTCGATCGATAATCTTTTGTAGATGTAATTTCCCTAAGTGTTTACCCGGCCATTCTCAGCACCCCTGCTCCCTGAATCTTTCCCTCCTTCAGCAACAGTAGGGCTTTGTTTGCTTCATTTAATTCAAACTCCCGGACTTCGGGAACAATCGGAATCTCGGCCGCAAGAGGCAGAAACTCCAGGAGGTCCTCTCTCGTGATATTCGCCACGCTCTTTATCTCCTTTTCATCCCAGAGGTGCTCTGCATAGTCCAGAGGAGGGACATGGCTTCTCTTACGAATGACCGCCATGACAAGCCTTCCGCCTTTCTCCAGGACCTTCAAGGCCTTTGGCACCGTTTCTCCAACGGGGGTGAAATCGATGGCACACTGGAGTCTCTGAGGAGGTTCTTCTTCTGGCCCACCTGCCCAGGAGGCTCCGAGTGATCTGGCCAGATTTCGGTGCGCTTCACCTCGCGTGAAAACGAATACATTGCACCCCCAGTATCTCGCCATCTGGATGACGATATGTGCAGAAGCTCCGAATCCGAACAACCCGAGGTTTTGTCCTCTTTCGATTCCGGAAAGCTTGAGATCGCGGTATCCGATCGCACCTGCACACAAGAGGGGAGCGGCTTGAGCATCAGAGAATCTTTCAGGAATGGGATACGCAAAGCCTTCTGAGACCAGGGTATACTGGGCGTAGCCTCCATTTGCATGGCATCCTGTTCCCTTAAATTCCGGGCACAAATTTTCTCTTCCTCCCAGACAGAAACGGCACTTTCCGCATGCCGAATGGATCCAGGCAATCCCAACACGATTCCCCTCCTGGAATTTTGTCACCCCCGGACCGAGTCCTTCTATTCTTCCAACAATCTCATGGCCCGGGATGATCGGAAGTCTCGGTTCGATCCTTCCCTCGATCTCATCGAGTTCGGTATGACAGATCCCGCAAGCAGAGACCCTGACCAGAATTTCTTTAGAGCCGGGAACAGGATCAGGCAAGTCGATCATCTTGAGTGGACCTTTTTCAACAGGCATCGTCTTCTCAAGAACCATTGCTTTCACTTTTCAATCCTCCCTCCATTAGGTTGCAGTTTTCGCCTATGGCCGGTCATCCGGGGGCTCCCAGATGCGGATCTCGGGCGGCGACGGGTACCTCTCAGCAATATGATCCCGAAACCATGGGGGGAGCTTTTTTTGCGGTGCTGCAACCAGGCAGACTGGATGAAAAGATACTTCCTGGCCGTCAGACAGCACCATCCGATCCGATTCCCGTGGATCAGGCCATTTCCAGAGAAGTCCTCTACTGCGGCTGAAGACGAGAAAGCTTCGATAAGGCGTATGGGTTACGGTGTAGTCAAAGTCTGTCGGATGTCGGCGCTCCCGGGCAAGTTGCCATAGAGGTTCCAGGCTTTCAGGGAAGACACCCGGCGGCACTTCAGCAGAAAGCAAGCTGAAAGGACTCGAATTCAGATAATCTTTTAAGACTGGAACCCAGAGGCTTGGCTGTCTCAAGACCTCCCCTGCCATGCTTACCGTCAGGGCATAAGCCGTACGCTCCCGGTACGGGGAAAGGCGCTTCACTTGCTCAGGGGTGTGCCAGCGGAGGGTGTGGCGAAGCCCCTCGGGAAAGGTTGAACCCTCGGATCGCCCACCAAGGCCGGGAGGAGTTTCGAGGGGTGAGATGTCTTCCTCCATGCATTCTTCGTAATAATGGAAGGCTGCGCTGATCTCTCGGGCTGATAATCCCGGTCCTCGAGTGACAAGATAGGGTGGATGGGGCATCGCTCCCAGCCCCAGTTCCTGGGCCCGCTGCCGAAGCTCTGTGGCGGGGAGGAGGCTGAGGGGATAAAGCATCAGAAAATCGTACGCCTCGTGCTCGACAACCCAGTCGATGCTACGGCGGATATCCGGCAGGGTGTCGCCCGGAAGGCCTGCTATGATATCCACCATGACTTTGACACCATTCTCTTGCAGGGAGCGGACTCCGTTCAGGAATCGTTCGGGCCGAAAACGACGATGGACCCGTCTTAACGTGCTCGCCTTAATGCTCTGAAGGCCGACTTCCAGATCCGTAAATCCCGCTTTCCCCATCCTTTTTGCCATTGCCGGATCGATGTCCTCGACATTGCATTCCGCGGAAAAGTGCAGACGTCCATCAGCGTTGATCGTTCCGAGACGATCGAGCAGGACCTCCAGACCGGGACGTTTGGTAAAGCAGGGATCGAGAAAAACGATTTCCTTCAAACCTCTGCCCAAGGCCCTCCGGATCTCTTCAAGGATCCGATCCAGAGGAAAGGATCTAAGCGTCGGGGATTGTTTATGGTAGTAGCAGTAGGCGCACCGGTGGACACAACCCCGCACTGTCTCCAGCCATAGCACTCCATCCAGATGGGGATCCAAAGCCCCGGAAAGAAAAGGGGAAGGCCAGTGCTCCAGAGTCCCATGACGAAGTCTGTCCTTACCCGCTGAATAGAGCCTGCCATCCTCTCCCCGGGAGAGAAGCCCAGGAACTTCGGGGACATGGGGATAGGATTGAAGTAAGGTTCTCCACACGGACTCCCCTTCGCCGATGACTCCGATATCAAAGCCCTGACTCCTGAGGACGTACTCATTATCCAGGGTCATTTCCGGGCCACCCAGGACAATGGTACATTCGGGCAACTGGCACTTAAGCTGCCGTGCCAGAAAGAGGCTCCGATCAACGTTCCAGAGGTAACAACTCATTCCCACCATGTCAGGCCTGGCGTCCAACAGGAACCGAAGGATGGCCTGGTCACTGCCATAGCTCATCAGGGAGCGGGGAACCAACTCTACTTCGATTCCCTCTTGGACTCCGATCGTCTTAAGATAGGCGGCCGCGAGAGGAATGTTCTCCCGGCTGAAGAAGAAATCGTGTCCCTGAATCGGAAGTTGCAGCAAGACCACTCTCATGGGGATTGTCTGTTTGAGTGTTGAATGGGGTTTTCGTCCGGTCTCCTTCCGGATGGTCCCCACCGGCTATCGTTGCGTTAATAGCTTGACGATCATGACCAGAACCAGGAGGATGAAGAGCCTCTTGATCCAGATATTTCCGATCCTGTCGGAATAGTGAACTCCAAGGCAGGAGCCAATGCAGGAGCCGCTGAACATGGCAACGGCCATGGGATAGTGAACCGCACCTTTTGAGGCATAGACCGCGGCAGCCATGGAAGTCATCAACAGAGAGCCAATCTTGAATGTCGCGGCACTTTCCAGGAAGGTCTGGCCAAACCATACAATCAAAACGTAGCATAAGAAGGTGCCCGCCATCGGCCCGTAAAAACCTCCGTAGATGCCGATGAAAAAACTCAGGAGCCCGCCGATGAAATAATCCCGACGATTTAAGATCTCCTTTGTCTTTTCGATCCCCCTTTGAGGGTTGAAAATAAGCAGAGGAAGAATGGCAAGGGTGATCATAGCGATGATGATTTTTAACGTCGCTCCTTTGACTTGAAGGGCGAGATTCGCTCCGATGAAGGAGCCGCACAGAGCAGCAATTCCAATCACAAATCCGACTCGATAATGGATCATGCCTCTCTTGTGGAACTGGTACCAGCCGGCGATGCTGATGCCTGTAATCCCGAGCCGGTCCGTTCCAATCGCCGCATGAGGGGGTAACCCGAGGAGCACCAGGGTCGGAATCGTGATCAGGCTCGACCCGCCGATCAACGTCCCGAACACACTGGAGGCGAGAGCGGCGATGAAGATGATGGATAAATCGACCATGTTCATCCTTTTGTGTGCGGTGCAAATCAGTGACAATCAACCCTTGGTTCAGCCCTAAAGGGCTGAGATACGATTTGATGAATGGCTTCAGCCTTGAGATGCGTTTCAATTGCAAAAACACAACCGCAGAATATATAATGTTAAAAGCCAAAGCCCCGCCGGTCAAGAAGAACAGGGACTCTTCTTCACTCCTCGAAGGGCTGAAAGAGTGAGGCCGGGGCGCACCATTTTTCTATTGTCTTCGATTGGAAGGGAAAGTATAATTCTTTCTAAAGGGAAAACTGGGGGTTTGAGTTCCATCGTACAGGAGGTGAAAGGCTTCTTATGATCCGAGCGTTTAACAAACATTACCGTAAGGCCATTGATTTGATAGAGAATTCCTCTGCCAGCGAAAAAATGGAGATAGCCGAAAAGATCCTTGATTGGTTCCGGGAACTGCCAGAGGAGTACGTGATCTCGCTGGCACTCTTTTTCAATGAAGTCATTGACGATCTTGGGGATGACAGCCTGGAAAAAATCAACCTGAAAGTGAAACGAAAAAAGGAGGAAGAGGAAGACGAGGAAGCAGAGGATTTTGACGAAGAGGATGAGGACGAGGATGATTACGACGAAGACAAGGAAGACTATTAGGCACTAAAGAATCCGGTCTCCCCCCGAAGGGGTTCTCAGAAGTGTCGTTCATCCCCTATTTGGAGGCGGGGATAGCACGGTTGTAGGCCCACCGTTCCATTCTTCCGATCTCTTCTCTCATGGTAATCGAAAGGGGAACAATATTCCCGGCAGAGATCACCATATCCTGTTCTGTCATGGGGCGGCCCGAATCGAAGGCCTCGATCATCGCTCCGTTCACAGCCTGCTCGATTTCGGCACCGTTGAAACCTTCCGTAATCTTGACCATCATATCCAGATTGAACCGGGAGAGGGTGGCCCCACATCGTTTCAGATGGATCGAAAGGATGGCTTTCCTCTCTTGAGCATTCGGAAGGGTAACGAAAAAAATCTGGTCAAAACGACCCTTTCTCAGGACCTCGGGTGGAAGCAACTCGATCACGTTGGCTGTGGCGGCAATGAAAACGAAGGCACTCTTCTCCTGCATCCAGGTGAGGAAAGAAGCAAAGACACGGGACTGGGTCCCGCCTCCAGCCTTCTGGCTCTGAACGCTGATGCCCGCTTCGATCTCATCGATCCAGAGAACAGCCGGGGCAACCGTTTCCGCGGTCTGCAGGGCCACCTGGAGGGCCTTCTCCGGCTCCCCCACCATGCCATCGTAGAGTCTTGCCATGTCGAGGTGCAGCAGCGGGATTCCCCAGAAGGAGGCGAACATCTTGGCACAGAGGCTCTTACCACATCCGGAAACACCCGTGATCAAAACCCCTTTCGGGAGCTGGATGCCGAAGGTCTTCCCGTCCTCGTGCAAGACATGGGCCCTTTTCTTCAACCAGTCTTTGAGGTTATCCAACCCGCCGATCTCATCGAAGGTAGGCCGTTTCGTCACCAGGCTGAGGACTCCTGATTTCCTGATGAGCTGCCCCTTCTCCTCGATCACGGCATCGACCAGAGAGGCATCAACCTTCGTCTTCCCAATCAGGGCGCTTCGGAAGGCCCGGGCCGCCTGGTCAAGGGAGAGACCGAGAGCCGCCTTCACCATCCAATCTTTCGACTCCGGTGTGAGTGATTCCGTGAGCTTCGATACATTGGAACTCCCGGAAATCACCCCCATGAGGATACGCTCCACCTCACTGGCATCGGGCATGGGCAATTCGTAAACGGACACCTCCCGACGGAGGTCCTCCGGAATGACCAGATAGGGGGCGATAATAAATAGAGTTGAGTATCGATTTCGAAGGAGGCGGTGAACATCTTTCAACTTTCGGATAACCATTGCGTCAGTTTTGAGAAAGCTGTGAACCCCTTCAAAGACATAAAAACACTGATCTGACCGCTGGATCACTTTGTCCAGGCCTTCCAGGGGAGAGCGCGAATTCTCGATCGTCTCGCTCTCGCCGGTCAACCCTTGAAAAGGATTCCAGATGAAGAGCTTAGGCCTCGGCTGGAATGTGGCCGCGAGCTCTTTGAGCAGGCCCTCGACGCGATCCTCCTCATCCGAGAGGATGTAAACAATAGAGGCCTTCGAGAGGACAAATTTCTTGATATCCTGAAGAATCTGTTGCTTCTGGGAGACCACGCTCATGGGAATGAACTCCTTTGTCTCCTATTTTACAGAACCTCCATTCATTCGTCAAATCTTTAAAATGCCGAAGAGGCAAAAACGTTGAATAATTTGCCATTATTAAATAAAATAGATGTAGGGGCGAGGTTTTCTCGCCCGAGGTCCCCTCACCCAATTGGATGAAGAGAACCCTGAAAACGGTAGAGTGAAAGCTGGAGAAAAATGATGACAGTCCATATTAATCCGATCTTGATTGATCTGGGGCCAATTAAACTAAGCTGGTATGGGCTCATGTACGTTTTTGGATTCATTGCGTCCTATCTCCTCGTCCGCTCCCAGATGAAGAGAAAGGATTTTGGCATCACAAAACTGGAGGTTGACGATCTCTACTTCTACCTTATTCTTGGATTGATGATCGGGGCCCGTCTCGGATATGTTCTTTTCTACGACCTCAAGATGTATCTCTCAGATCCTCTTGAGATCGTTGCCATCTGGCACGGCGGGATGTCGTTTCACGGAGGACTGATTGGTCTCCTGATCGTGGGAATCCTTTTCTGCCGTAAGCATAAAAAGTCATTCTGGAAGGTCGCGGACCTCATCATCGTCACCGCTCCCATAGGGCTCGGCCTCGGGAGAATGGGGAATTTCATCAATGGAGAGCTCTATGGCAGGGTGGCACAGGTCCCCTGGGCGATGATTTTTCCGAGGGGTGGCCCTCTTCCCCGCCACCCTTCCCAGCTCTATGAGAGCATCCTCGAGGGATGGGTTCTTTTCACAATCCTCTGGCTTGTAAAAGATAAGAAACTACCAGAGGGAGGATTACTGGCCTTATTCCTTTCCCTTTACGGGCTGTTTCGCTTCTTTCTGGAATACTTCAGAGAGCCTGACGCCCAGCTCGGGTTTATCCTCGGCCCCTTCACTATGGGCCAGGTTCTCTGTTCTCTGATGATCATCGGAGGGATTGGCTTGTTCCTGTATTTGAAAAAGCGGGAGGCCCAAACTACGGAATAGAAAAGCGAATGCCTTCATTTTTGGCGCATAGGGGCACAAGATCTTGTGCCCCTATGCGTTTTACGATTCGTGCACCCTTTGTCTGTTTCTCGATATCCGGTCAACAGCCTCTATAGCAGCACTGATCTCACCTTCGGTGTTGAACGCACCCAGACTGAATCGAACGGTCCCTTGCGGAAAAGTCCTGATAGTGCGATGGGCAGCCGGAGCGCAGTGGAGTCCCGGCCGGCAGAGAATACCGAATTCTCTTTCGAGCTTGACGGCAACATCGGATGGAGAAACGCCTGAGATGTTGAAGGAGAGGGTGGCGATACGACTCTCGGTGTCCTCAGGACCATAGACCTTTGCCTGAGGAACTCCTTTCAATCCTTCCATGAGCCTCTTCATTAGACTCATCTCCTGCCGCCTGACCTTTTCAATCCCTTCACTCAAAACGAACTGAACCCCTGCCAGGAGCCCGGCGATTCCAACGCCATTTGGAGTCCCGCTCTCAAAACAGTCAGGGAGGAAGTCTGGCTGCTCCTCAAACTCGGATCGGCTTCCCGTGCCCCCCTGCTTTAAGGGAGTCATTTCTTCTTCGTGGACGCGTTCGCCAATGACAAGGCCACCGGTCCCCTGGGGACCATAGAGGCTCTTGTGGCCCGTAAAGGCCAGGAGGTCAACCCCATCCTTCTCCACGTCGATCGGGGAAGCTCCTGCGGTCTGGGCCGTATCAACAAGAAAGATCAGACCTCGCTCCCTCGTGATCAAGCCGACATCTCTAATCGGAAGGAGTGTCCCTGTCACATTGGAAGCATGATTGAGGACGACCATTCTTGTATTAGGTCGAATTCTCCTTTCGACCTCCCCCGGATCGAGGCTGCCTTCTTCAGAGCATGGGACGATGCCCACTTCAATCCCTTTTTTTTCCAGGGCTCTCAGGGGTCTCATCACGGAATTATGTTCCATGCTGCTTGTGATGACATGGTCCCCGAGTTTCAACAATCCTTTTAAGGCCAGATTAAGGGATTCCGTGGCATTGAGAGTGAAGACAATCCGTGACGGATCCTTCACACCGAAAAGCGTGGAAAGAGCCTCTCTTGCATCATAGATGATTCTGGCCGCCTCAATGGAGAGAAGATGCCCGGACCGGCCCGGGTTGGCTCCGACCTCATCCATAAACCTCACCATGTCCTCTTTGACCCTTGGAGGCTTTGGCCAGGAGGTGGCTGAATTGTCTAAGTAGATCATTTTTTAGCCCTTCTCTCGGACAAGCTGATCATCATCACCTGTCTTCTTCCATTCTACAACCCATCCCGATTGCCGGGCAAGAAAAAATAGTTCTTTTACCCAAAAGGAGGGGTGCAAAGACGACCGCCAGCAAGACGGCTGAGACAACCCTAACGGCAATCAAAGAATAAGGTCACCCTCGGCATAGATCGTTTCCTCCCGTCCTTAGAATTGCAGGACAACATTACCATTCAGGAAACCGATATGTCAAATCGATTATTTCAATATCTCAAAGGGCAGAGATTGGAAAACCCGATGGGGCAAGAGAGGACTCTGCTGGATGGAAATCTGACGAAGCCCCAGAGGAGCTTCAATTGAACACCCTCACATTATCAATGGGAAATATTCGAAAGATCGAGGATTTTCTGCAGGGCAATGTCGGCTCGGGCCTTGCACGATTCGGATAGGCCGAGACCGAAGTCGAAATCTTCACCCTTCACAGAAACGAGGTAAGCAGACGGGGCAGATCCCTTTTCTTCCCGGGCCATCCACAGAAGCATTCCCGGGCTCAGGTGGTGGGTCACGGCGTGGAAACCGTACTCTTCCTGAACGGGGACCACTCTCACCTCATCGGGAATGGTGCCGGTATGGGCATCGACAAAAACGACCGTCCCGTAATCGTTGATGACGGGAGCCATCTCCGGGACGAGCTGATGGAGCATCACTGCATCAAAAGGATGGCCCAGTTCATCGAGGCCGTCTTCATCCGGTTGGAGCTCCCCCAGCCCAAAATGTTTTCGCAAGGCATTGACGATATAAAGAGCTACGCCGTCATCGTGGCAGTAGACGTTTCCGTAGCCGATCACTAAAGTGCGTTTTTCCATTTTGAATCATCTAAGATGCAAAGGGCGGCCGCAGGGGGCCGCCCCTACGGAGCAATATTGATCACCCTCACCGCGCCGTCGCCAGAGCGTCTATGCTCCAGTCCACGTCGGCAAAGTGGCTATGGCGCGTCGGCGACCCCACCCTCTCCCATCAAGGGAGAGGGGTTTCCTACTTTTAGAGGGGGCAGTTACCGCGCAAGTTGATCGACGAGCGTGCCGTCGGGCTCCACCATCTCGATCAAGAGGGGCATGGCACCAATGGCATGGGTCGAGCAGGAGAGACACGGATCATAGGCCCGGATGGCAGCTTCCACGCGGTTGAGCATCCCTTCGGTCAGTTTCTTTCCGTCCACGTAGGTTTTGGCCACCATCTCCACGGCGTTGCTCATGGCCCAGTTGTTGTGTCCCGTTGCAACGATGAGATTCACCTTCGTCAGCATGCCATTCTGGTCTGTCTTGTAATGATGGAAGAGCGTTCCCCGCGGCGCCTCGACGCATCCAACCCCTTCGCCGACCAAGCCCTGCGAATCGGCCGCAAGATCGGTGGAGAGCACGTCCGGATCGAGAAGGATCTCTTTCGCCCGTTCAATGGCGTAAAGGTCCTCGATCAGCCGCGCATAGTGGTACCACAACGTGCCCTCAACTGGTTTCCCACCGCCGAGGGACTTGAAGTTCGCGAATTCCTCATTGGCCATGGGCGTATTGATTTTGTCGGCCACATTCAGCCGGCCAAGAGGTCCAACCCGGTAGGTTCCCTTCGGCCATCCCATCTTTCGGTAGAAGGGGAACTTCAAGTAGGACCAGTCCTCCACATGCTCGCCAATAAATTCGAGATAGTTCTGCGGGTCAAATTCCTCCAGCTTCTTTCCGGTTCGATCCACCAGACGGAGTACGCCATCGTAAAGCTGCAGGCCCCCCTCTCCATCTACCATTCCCATGTAACCCGATGAGAAGACGGCGAACTCATTGACCACGTCCATGTTCTTCTCATACCACCCCTTCCCCACCGCAATACCGACCTTCACGATCTCCGTCATATCATCGATCTGGCTCAGAATCTCATCGCGATCCTTCACGGAGAGAGGGGCGTTGACGCCGCCGGGAATCGAATGATTGGGATGGATGCGCCTCCCTCCCAGTCTTCGAATGATGTCCTGACCGAAGCCGCGAAGCCGTACCGCCTTAAGAGCCAGTTCCGGGTTGGCCTGGATAATGCCCACGACATTCCGAATCGCCGGGTCCGCATCGAATCCGAGCAAAAGGTCCGGGCCTGCCAGTTCGAAGAAGTGCATGGAGTGGGACTGGATGAACTGACCCATGTGCATCAATTCCCGAAGGAGCTGCGCAGGACGGGGGGGAGTGGCTCCGATCACCATGTCACAGGCCTTGGCCGCGCTCAGATGATGGCTGACCGGGCAGATCCCGCAGATCCGGGGAGTGATCTGGGGCATCTCAAAGTAGGGACGCCCCTCCGTGAATTTTTCAAAGCCCCGCCACTCATTCACATGTAAATAGGCCTTTTCCACCTTCCCTTTGGCGTTTAAGTGAATGGTCACTTTGGCATGACCTTCGATTCGCGTTACCGGCTCAATCGTAATCTTCTGCATCATTGCCTCCTCTTTTCGCCCTCTATACGAAAGTGATTGAGTTAATAAGCAAAGGCCTTTAGACCCAATGACTCATTGACCCTTTGTCTCATGGAGATCCGTATCAGTCGTACTTCAAATTGTCACCTGTGAGAATCGGGATCCGGCCCTCCAGGAGTTCACTCAAGACATAGTAAATGGCATCGGCGGAAGGAGGACACCCGGGAACATGGAGATCGACCTTGACCACCTGATTGACGGGCTGGGCCTGAACCGGCTTTGAAATCTCCTCCGAGCTGGGAATGATCCCATCCACCGTGCTTTCCGTTTCGATGTAGGCACGCTTCAGGGCTTCATTCATATCGAAGAAATTTCGCATGGTCATGATCCCGCCGAAGACAGCGCAGTCTCCGAGAGCGATCAGGATCTTGCAACGCTCCCTCATCTGCTTGGTCACTTCGATGTTGGCCGTGTTGTTGACCGCCCCTGAAAGAATGCCTACCGTCACACCCTCTTTCGGCGGGTGCTTTAAGTCCGTAATCGGAGTCGAGGTGAGCTCGATTCTATCCAGCAACTGAACGAGCCTCTCATCCATATCCAGCAGCGACATCTCACATCCTGCGCACGCTGCCAACCAATCGGCTGCGACTTTCACTTTTGTCATTGCTATTTCCTCCTCAACGTAACAAGGTTAGGGAACTTCCCATCGATGGCCTCACCTACAAGCGGGCTGCCAGCTGAGTTAGCACTTCGTTCTCGGGAATGAGGCCCTCTGGCAGAGGCACTGCCTTCCTCACGGGAACTTTCTTTCCCTCCAGGTTATAGAGGGACCCTTCGCTTTCAGACCAGAGCAGTGCAGGCAGCACCACATCGGCTATCTCTGTGATGGGCTCCCGGTAGCTTGCGTGGACGACCAGGAACTGGGCATTTCGAGCCTGTTTCATCAGATCTTCCTGTAGGGTAATATCTTCCAGGAGGAGGTAGACCACTTCCATCCCGCTGACGTCAAGCCCGGCCTGGAGTCCCAGGACCTTCGCATGGTAGCCGTTTGTCGCCGGAAAGAGGGGGATGAAATGGGCCTTCCTCTTCAGCCCCGCCAGCTTCTGCGCCTCTTTCTGGTTGGTCCCCTCACCGAAGATCACCACCGGGGAGGCACTGTTCTGGCAGATCCTGATCGCTTTATCCAGCTCATCACGGGAAAACTTTTTGTCCGCAAACTGGGCCATCTCGTTGCTGTTATTCGAGACGAGGATGAGCTGGGCTCCTTTCATTCGGGCACGTTTGATATGATAGCCGAGGACCCGGTGGGTGACCAGGGGATCGGACCCAATGACAAGGATGCAGTCCGCGGAAAGGAGATCGTTGAGAGAACCGCCCGAGGGGAGTTCCAGCTCGGAAAGAGTGGGCTCGAGAACACCCACGCTGGCACCAATCTTCCCGCGGAAAACAGCCACAAACTCACTCATCGTCAGATTGAGGGTCTTGCACGTCGTCCAGGCGCCAACCTTCTTGCCCTTCGTCCCCTTCACTCTTTCCGCGATCGTATCGAGAGCCTCATCCCAGCTTGCCGCAACCATCCCACCATTTTTTCGAATCATCGGGGTCTGGATCCGGTCTCGCTTGGTATAGACGGGTTCAAATCGGCCTGCGACGCAGAGGACACCTTTGTTATGCTCCTCCCATTCTCCCTCCACACGAAGGACCCGGCCGGCCCGGGTGATGATCTCCGTGCCACAGCCCACGCTACAGAACATACAGACGCTCTTCGTCCGCTCCACCTGGGCCTGACGGCCGGTGTAGGCGCTCTTGCGGTCGATCAGGGCGCCGGTAGGACAGATCTGAAGACAGGTCCCGCAGGCGACGCACGACGAGTCTCCAAAAGGAATATCCATATCCGCAGAAATCATCGTCTTTGCTCCCCGAAACTTCACCCCCAACGTGTGGTTCGCCGCAAGCTCGCCACAGGCCCGGATACAGCGCCTGCAGAGGATGCATCGATTGTGATCCATGATGAAATACTTCCGCGTCCCATCCACAGGGATCTTGGGATAGGGATTCTGGTAGGTCCAGTGGTCAAGGCCATACTTATAGGCGAGGGCCTGAAGCTCGCAATCTCCGCTCATCTCACAGAACATGCAGTAATGATTCCGTTCCGAAAAGAGCATCTGGAGGACGAATTTTCGCTCTTCCACGACCTTGGGCGATTCCGTCTCTATCCTCATTCCCTCAGCCACCGGGAAGGTGCAGGCAGGCTGCAGGGTCCGCTGTCTTTCAATTTCGACCAGGCAGATCCGGCACGCGCCATGAGGCGTGAGGGCGGGGTGATTGCAGAGACTCGGGATGTCAATTCCGGCCGCTTTTGCAGCCTCCAGAACCGTCTGCCCAGATCTCGCCCGAACCTGACGTCCATTGATTCTGATATTCATCATCTTATCCATAGAGTGCCATCCTCCTTGCTTCCTCTTAGGTGAAGGTTAAGGCCGAGGTCCAGAGCTGAGATGTATCCTAAACCTCAACTTAAGCCTTAACCTTCCCTATCTTTTCTTAACCTTAACCTCAGCCTTAGCCTTTATTTCATGCTACCTTCTTCTCTACCGTCCGAAGTCCCATCGATTCCAGCCACTCCAGGTCGCATCTCAGACAGCGCTTGCACTCCTCGCGGGCGGCCACTTCATCGAAACTTGCCTCCACTTCATCAAATTTACGGATGCGCTCCTCAACATTGAGCTCCCGGATGACGGGGCGCTTGGCCTGCGCATAGCTTTCCAGATTGAAGAGCTGCGGAATTTCGCGGTAGTCTGTAACATATTTCGGCCTTTCCACTTTCTCTCCCTTGAGATAGGCGTCCACGGCCACGGCCACCTTATTCCCCTGGCCGACGGCCTCCACGACGGTTGCGGGTCCCAGGGCCAGATCGCCAGCGGCAAAAACAGCGCTTCGGGTTGTCGCCAGGTCTGGACCGGTTGTGATCGTCCCATCCCGGTTGACGCTGATATCCTTGCTTCCATCGATACATTCCGCTTCCGGAACCTGACCGATGGCCGGGATAAGCACATCGGCATCCAGGACGAATTCAGCCCCTTCGAACTCCGTCTCCTCGATCGGTACGGGCCTGCGCCGGCCGCTCGCATCAAATTCGCCGAGCTTCTGCAAATGGCACTCGATACCGGTGACATTTTCCGGACCGAGGACTCCTACGGGGTTCGTGAGAAAATGGAACTGAATCCCCTCGCGGAAGGCCGCCTGGATCTCTTCTTTCCAGGCTGGCATCTCTTCACGGGTCCGCCGATAGATGATGTGAACTTTGCTCGCTCCGAACCGCAGTGCCGTCCGTGCCGCATCGATCGCCACGGCTCCTCCACCCACGACAGCCACCCGCTTCCCCTTGACATCAGGAACCTTGCCGAGGGCGACATCTTTCAAGAACTGGGTCCCATGATAAACCCCGGGCAAATCCTCTCCGGGTATTCCGAGGCGTCTGCTCTTGTGGGCTCCGATGGCCAGGACCAGGGCGCTGAACCCATCTTTGTCGAGAAGGGAATCGACCGTAAAATCCTTTCCCAGCTCCTGGTTGAATTTAACCTCGACCCCTGCCCGCTTGATGTTCTCAATCTCTTTGTTCAGGATATTTCGCGGGAGGCGATACTCCGGAATTCCAACCACCATCATCCCGCCCGCCACTGGAAGCTTTTCAAAGACTGTCACCGGGTAGCCCTGTTGCGCCAGACGAAGCGCTGCGGTCAAGCCCGCGGGACCCGCACCGATCACAGCCACTTTTTTCGTCTTCGGCCCTCCCAGTTTTTTCGGGGTCCAAGGCTTTTCGATCTCATGGTCAGCCATAAATCGTTTTACCATCCGGATGGCGATCGGTTCGTCGATCTCGCCACGCCTGCACTTGTCCTCACAAAATGCGGGGCAGACACGGCCGCAGGTCAGGGCAAAGGGGTTTCTCTCGCGGTGGATCTCCAGGGCCTCGGCATAGTGTCCCTGAGCAATGAGAGAGACATACGAGGGGACGTCAATCCCTGCCGGGCAGGCATTGATGCAGCGCGATCGCACGAGGTTCTTGCACGTGCCCGAAGGGCACTCCTTATCCAGAATGTGGGCCCTGAATTCCGGTTCAAAGTATTGCAGAGCGGCCATGACCGGCCCCGGGGTCAACTGTCCCAGGGCGCAGAGTGATCCAGTCTGCATCCCCTTGGCGATCTCCCGGATTGTATCCAGGTCTTCCATTCTTCCGTTGCCCTCCGTGATGCGGGTGAGAATTTCAAGCATGCGCCTTCCGCCGACACGGCAGGGAACACATTTCCCGCAGGATTCTGCCTGGGCGAAGTTCAAGAAGAATTTCGAGAATTCCACCATGCAGGTGTCCTCGTCAACGACGATCATGCCTCCAGAGCCCATGACCGCTCCGACTTCCTGAAGGGAATCGAAGTCGACCTGAACATTGAGGTGCTGAGCCGGAATGCAGCCTCCAAGGGGGCCACCGGTCTGAACTGCTTTGAATTTCTTTCCCTTGGGGATACCTCCTCCGATATCAAAGATGATCTCGCCCAGGGTAATCCCCATGGGGACTTCCACGAGGCCCGTGTTATTCACCTTGCCGGTCAGGGCGAAGATGGCGGTGCCGGGGCTACGCTTGGTTCCGATCGTGCTAAACCACTTGGCTCCGTTCACGATGATCTGCGGGACGTTCGCATAGCTCTTCACGTTGTTGAGATTGGTCGGTTTGCCCCAGAGGCCAGACACAGCCGGGAAGGGCGGTCGCGGACGGGGTTCTCCCCGGCGGCCTTCGATAGAGGCGAGCAGCGCCGTTTCTTCCCCACAGACGAAGGCGCCCGCACCTTCTTTGATATGGAGATGGAAGTTGAAGTCCGTGCCAAGAATGTTGTCTCCGAGAAGGCCATAGTCCTCAGCGAGAGCGATGGCCGTCTTGAGCCGCTTGATGGCCAGAGGATACTCCGCACGGCAGTAGATATACCCCTCTTTGGCTCCCACTGCATAGCCGCAAATGATCATCCCTTCGATGAGGCTGTGGGGATCTCCCTCGAGGATGGAACGATCCATGAAGGCCCCTGGATCTCCTTCGTCTGCGTTACAGACGACGTACTTCATCTCCCCTGGGGCTTTGGCCGTGAACTCCCACTTCGTTCCCGTTGAAAATCCTGCGCCGCCCCGGCCCCTTAATCCCGAGCGCTTGACCTCATCGATAACCTCTTCGCGGCTCATATCGAAAAGGGCGTGAGAGAGCGCCTCATAGCCTCCCCGGGCAATGTATTCATCAATCTTCTCCGGGTCGATCATGCCGCAGTTACGGAGCGTGATGCGGACCTGCTTGCTGTAGAAGGGGATCTCCTGGTAACGTGGCAGCTCTTTATACGTGTCCGGTATCTTGTAGGTCAGTCTTCCGATCACCCGGCCTTTGACCAGGGTCTCTTCGACAATGGTCTGGGCGTCCCGGGGTTGGATCTGACAATAGAAAGTGCCCTCGGGATAGATAATCATGACAGGTCCCATGGCGCAGAAGCCGCGGCATCCTGTTTGGACGACACGGACCTCATCTCCCAGCCCGCGGCGGGAGATTTCCTTCTTCATGGCAGTCAGGACTTCCTGTGACTCCGACGCATTGCATCCCGTCCCGCCACATATGAGAACGTTGGCCCGATAGAAAGGTTCAGCCATATCTGCCTCCTTTTTGTAGGAAATGATTACACAGATTCAAAGAACGATTACACCGCTGATTAGAGCCTGTCGCCGAATGGGCCCAAGATCGGATTTTCATGGTTCAAGGGTCCCCTCTCGGCATGGGGTAAAGGTCCATATCCGATTCTTCATTGGATTTTACGGGCATCCAGACGCCCGATGGCCCACTCCTGGATGACCTGCCCTTTAATGAGATGTTCCTCGATGAGACGAGGCACATTCTCCGGAGTGATATTGGCATATCTCACCCGTGATTTTCCTGCCTGCTCAATGTCGACGAGGGGCTCCTGGGCACACATGCCAACGCATCCCACCGTTTCCACATGAGCTTCGATCTTACGGCTCTCCAGTTCCTTTAAGACAGCATGCATCACTTCCCTCGCTCCGGCAGCGATGCCGCAGGTTCCCATTCCGATGATAATCCGGGTGCCCGTCTGAGTGCGCACCGAGAGGTCTTTCTGTGCCTCATTCCGGAGTTTCTTTAACTCTTCTACGTTCTTCAATCTGGCCATGCTGTTCACTCCTTTCTTTCCAGTCCTTCCTTATGTCACGGCAGCCCGCTGCTTCTCAGATACCTCCGCGTGGAGGCTTGCCTCTCCTTCTTGAAGAAACTGAAGGAGCCAGCTCCATACCTTTGGATGGGTCAGGGGGATGTCTCCAAGCTCTCGTCGAATCTCAGAGGAATCGAACCGGAACTCCTCCTTGTCAACCCGGTGGCTATACTCGATATCCACTGGCCGTCCGGACAGGAGAATGGCCAGGAGGGCCGATGGGATATCCCCCAGAGGTGCCCGGTCGATATGGCTTGCGCGAAAGGTCGCGATGACCCTTGTCCCTTTTCCGAGCTCAGACTGAATGACCAAATCCCCCTCGCAGCGACGAGCTGCAGCCGCGAAAAGAGGGAGTCCCAATCCCACATGTCTCGTTTTTCGAGTGGTGTAAAAAGGATCGGTCACCTTATCGATCATCTCTTTGGGAATGCCGCGTCCGTTGTCGGCGATCTCAATACGCATGGTATCTGCTTCCGAGTCTTCCTCAATCGTGGCTGCGACCCTCGACGCTCCTGCTTCCACCCCGTTTTCAAGGACATCGAGAATGTGGAGAGAAAGCTCTCGCATCTCGCATCCCTATTTCGTCTCTCGAAGGAGTTGTACCATCTTCTCCGGCACGAGGCGTCCCACCACTCTGTCATCAATGACCGCAACCGGAGAGAGACCGCAAGACCCCAGACAGTAAACCACTTCAAAGGTGAACTTGTAGTCCGGGCTTGTTTCACCCGCCTTGATGCCGAGCTCCTTTTCAATGGCGTCCACAATCTTCCCCGCTCCTCGAACGTGGCAGGCTGTCCCATCGCATTGCCGGACGACGCATTTGCCCCGCCGTGTCAGATAAAACTGGGCATAGAAGGTCACCACACCATAGACCTGACTGAGAGGAACTCCCGTTTTCTCCGAGATTCTGCGAAGCACCTCAGGGGGAAGATAGCCATAGATCTCCTGGGCCCGCTGGAGAATCGGGATCAGGGTCCCCGTCTTCCCGCCAAATTCATCGATGACCTTGTCGAGAGGTTCCAATTCAAAAGTTTCCTTCTCACATTGACACATCATCTTCCTCCTCTCTCATCCCGGGAGACTTCGAAATCCCCGGGATATCCCCGTACTGACGACCTCCAAGAAAGGGATCTCATGTATTCCATTCTTCCTGCTCTCAAGGGATCAGGCTGAAGGCCCCCCATTGCTTTTTCTCGTCTGGCTTGATTCCTCCGACAGTTCCTGTCGGAGATAGATCACAATGTCCAGCTTCGTTCCAAGGCCCACCTCCGACTCCAGGTTCACGGAATCGGAACACTTTCTAATATTTCCAAGTCCCATCCCCGCGCCGAACCCCAGCTCTCGAATCCAGTTGGGAGCCGTGGAAAATCCGGGGCTCATCGCCTTTTCGACGTCCGGTATTCCAGGTCCATGATCGATCACCGAGAGATGGACCATTTCGGGTTCGATCTCCGCAATCAGCTCCCCTCCCTTGTCCGCATGGATGACCAGATTCATTTCGGCTTCGTAAGCAGAGATGGCAACCCGACGAATATCTTCGGGGTGCGCACCCAAACGATCCAGGGCCCGTTTCAATCTGCTGGAAGCCCCTCCTCCGCTCTTAAAATCCTTGGGTTTCACCTTGTATCGAAGGATCAAGCTCGTCTTCTCCGAAACGATATCTTCGAAGATATGCCTGGCCCGGTACCGACTGATCTCTTCAACATGGTAGTTGAGGCTGATTGCTTCCAGGAGCCCCCGGGTAATGTCTCCTCCCGTCAGGATTCCGACCAAATCTCCGTCATGGTTCACTACAAGAAGCCGGCCCACTTTATACTGGGCGAACTTTTTGACCGCCTCTACAACGGATTCATTCTCCCGGACCGTGATCGGCCGCGTGGTCATCTTCTCCCTTACTGGAACCTGAATATCCCCGTTTTCCAGGGCCTTGATCAAATCCTCGATTGAAATGATTCCGACGAGCCGCCCCTCTTCGAGTACCGGCACTCCAGAGATCCGATTTATCCGGAGAACTTCCTTCAACTCCTTCATGGAAGTATCTGGAGAAACGGTGATAACGTCCTTCTTCATCACGCGCTCGATCGGAAGCTCGTAAATCAGTTCCTGAACCTTTGTGAACTTCAATACCTGAGACAACGACTCTCTCCAACAATGGATACAAAGAATTTTCGGTTTTGGATTTCAATCCGCAATCCGCAATATCTTATCTACTTCCATGACGGGCGGCAGGCCTGCTTCATAAAGGCGACCGCACATCTCATACATGCCATAAGGAGATGCGATCAGAGGAATATTCAGCTCCTCCGCCAGGGCAATGGCGTCCTCTCCTGGAGTCTTTCCGCGAACGAAGATAATGGCAGCGATCTCTGCCATCTCAGAGGTGCGTAGGACCTGCGGGTTGACCAACCCTGTCAGGAGCAGGGAATTCGGTTTCACATAGGCCAGCACGTCACTCATCAGATCGGAAGCACCGCAAAACGCGATCTCCAGATTGAGATCGGCGTGATTCGATAACACCCTACCCCCGATGATGTCGACGATCTCTTTCAACTTCATTTTCTCACCTCTTTGGGCGTCCAAATTCTCCTGCGGGTCCTTCGAGGATCGGTGGCCTCGTGGCTCTTTTTCCACAGGGATCGGCTACCCTTTTGAACCTTTCCACAAATGAAAATTTCACTAAATATGAAATCTTACCAATCACCCAAAACGGCCCTCCCTCTGAAAATTTCACCCCCCCCCAGAGAAAGGGCCGCCATCGACTTCAGACCTGTGCCCTCGCTTTGAAATTCTTTCCCCAATCGATGAGCAGGTCCTTTCTTCGCCATCTCATGCCTTGCGTTCCCTCAGACCCAGGGCGTAGAGCTTCCCGACAACATCGAATGTCGTCTCCTCCGAAACAAACAAGGGGATCTTCTCCTCCACGGCTTTCTCCCTAACTACCTCTTCGGGAGTTCTTCCCGTGGTGAAGATGACACCGGCAAGCCCTGCGTGGGCCGCCACGGCGATGACATTCATGTGGACCTGGATCGTAACCAGGATCCCCCCCTGCGGAGCGTTCGCAAGAACATCGCTCAGCAGGTCAGAGGCATGGCCTAACGAAACTTCCCTCGCCATCTCTGTTGATAGCTCGGGAGTAAGGTTTCTAAAACCAAGGTGGCTGATCATCTCTTCCAATTTCACTTTCGTCCCCCATGCCCCCTCTATTCAAAAAAAGGTCAACGAGATCAGCGAAAAAACCCCCCGTCCTCCTCCGTTGCAAGAAAGGGGGACTTTCAGGTGGGAAGAGGAGGCCGGGGGGAGTTGATCCCTCAACTACTTATCTCACAACCGCTCGCTGACGAGTTGGACAACGACGCTCGGGTCTGTCAGCGTAGAGGTATCGCCCAGTTCTTCGATCTTTCCCTCCGCAATCTTGCGTAAGATCCGTCTCATGATCTTCCCGCTCCGCGTCTTCGGTAACGCATCCGCAAACTGCAGCTTGTCCGGTGTGGCGATCGGCCCGATCGTCTTCCGCACATGGGCCAATAAAACCTTGCGAAGCTCGTCACCATACTTCACTCCCATCTTCACCGTCACAAACGCATAGATCCCCTGTCCCTTCACCTCGTGAGGAATTCCAATGACGGCTGACTCCGCCACCGACGGATGGGACACCAGCGCACTCTCCACCTCCGCCGTCCCGATCCGATGGCCCGAGACGTTGATCACATCGTCAATCCTTCCCATCAACCAGTAATACCCATCCTTATCCCGCTTTGCCCCATCTCCCGTAAAATAGTTCCCCGGGAACATGTTAAAATAGGTATCCTTAAACCGCTTCCGATCCGGATCGTTCCAGAACCCCCGTAGCATCCCCGGCCACGGTCTAGTAATAACCAGGGAGCCTCCCTCCTCCTCTTCGCACTCGCTCCCATTCTCTCGTAAAATCTTCGGAGTCACTCCCGGAAAGGGAAAGGTCGCGGAGCCTGGCTTGAGCGGTGTAATCGGCAGCGGACTGATCAGAAACCCTCCGGTCTCTGTCTGCCACCACGTGTCCATGATCGGGCATTTTTCCTGTCCCACGTTCAAGTAATACCAGCGCCACGCCTCCGGATTGATCGGCTCTCCTACCGATCCGAGAAGCCGCAAGCTGGAAAGATCTCTCTTTTGCACCCACTGCTCACCCTCTCGCATCAGGGCCCGGATCGCTGTGGGCGCTGTGTAGAAAACCGTCACCTTATGCCGCTCCACGATCTCCCAGAATCGATCGGGATGGGGATAGGTCGGAACCCCTTCGAACATCAGACTCGTCGCTCCGAGCGCCAGTGGACCGTACACCAC
>Ga0209777_10002231_pt1 | contig 26002 bp, 29 predicted proteins | sample FrelakmetHBP12HB_FD_187147 | JGI IMG/M metagenome (GOLD analysis project Ga0209777, IMG submission 187147) | Freshwater lake sediment microbial communities from the University of Notre Dame, USA, for methane emissions studies -HBP12 HB (SPAdes)... | ecosystem: Environmental > Aquatic >... | reverse complement strand
CGAGCTCAGCCCCCAGGGCCCGCTCGGCCAGCGCTTTCTTCAGCTGATCAAAGATCCCCCCCGGCCCGAGCATATCCTCAGGCCGCTGGTACCCCTCCAGCAGCTGATCCAACAGCTCCGGTGCGAAGGCCATCTGCTTGCCCTTTCTGCCCATGGCAATAGAATGGCTCGCACACAGAAATCAGGACAGGCTCCAGCTGCTTGCTCGCGACTGCCTGCTCGCGACCGCTCGCAACTCAGCGTCTCGCAACTGTACCGCACGCTGCTGTCTAGCTACTCCCCTCTTGCGAAACGAACTCGCCCTCCCACCTGGCCATCACGCACGCCGCGAGCCCATTCCCCACCAGGTTGATCGCCGTGCGGGCCATGTCCATCAGCTGATCGACGCCGAAGACAACGGCGACCGCCTCGAGGGGCAAACCGAACGACGCCACGGTGGCCGCGAGTATGACGATCGCCGCCCGCGGCACGCCCGCCACGCCTTTGCTGGTGAGCATGAGGGTCAGCATCATCAGCAGCTGCTGTGACAGGCCGAGGTGCACGCCCGCCGCCTGCGCCACGAAGATCGAGGCGACGGCGAGATACAGCGTCGAGCCGTCGAGGTTGAACGAGTAGCCGACCGGAATCACGAACGCGACGATGCGGCGCGGCACGCCCATCTGCTCGATGCGCTCCATCGCCAGCGGCAGTGCCGCCTCCGACGAGGCGGTCGAGAACGCGATCAGGGCGGGCTCCTTGATGGCCCGGAGGAAGGCGCGGAGCGGAACCTTCGTGAGGAGCACGACCGGGAGCAGGACCGCGACCGCGAACACTACGAGCGCGGCATAGAGTGTCAGGATGAGCGCCCCGAGGCTCGCCAAGACCTTCACGCCGCCGTGCCCCACCGTGAAGGCGATGGCGGCCCCGACGCCGATCGGCGCGAACTTCATGACGATCCCGGTGAACTTGAACATCACCTCGGCTACGCCCGCGCAGAAACCGACGATGATGTCCTTCGGCTTGCCCTTGACCTGGGTGAGCGCGAGCCCGAACAGGATGGACCAGAACACCACCTGCAGCACCTCGTTCTGCGCCGCCGCCTCGAAGAAGCTCTGCGGCACGATGTGCTGGAGCACGCTGGCCAGGGTGGTCCTGGACTCCGCCACGGGGCCGGTGGCGGCCGCGTTGCCGAGCGCGACGCCGAGTCCCGGCCGGATGGCGTTCACCATCACCAGCCCGACCACGAGCGCGAGCGTCGTCACGACCTCGAAGTAGACGATCGCCCGAAAGGCCAGGCGGCCGACCTTCTTGAGATCGTCGCCGTGCCCGGCGATCCCACCCACCAGGGTGCTGAAGACCAGCGGCACGATGATGGACTTGATGGCCCGCAGGAACAGCGTGGACAGCGGTTGCAGCCCTGCGCCGAGGTCAGGCGCCGCCCAGCCCACCACGGCCCCGACCACCATCCCGACGAGGATCCACTGCGTCAGCGTGCGACGCGTGAGGAACGTCCACATACCTCAGCCTCGGTGGTGTCGGGTCACAGGGCGCGGGCGAGCTGGATGGCGCCGAGGACGGGGTCCACCGGCTCGGGCCGGATGGTCGCGGCCGGGACGTCGGCCACGATCCTGGCCACGACGCGCTTCCGGTAGTCGTCGCTGCGCGCCAGCAGGCTCCCGCCGAGGGCTACGCCGACCACGGCTCCGCGCGGAAATCGCTCGGCGAGCGCCCGCACGTACGTGGCCAGATCGTCGGCGCCGGCGTCCACGAGTGCGCCGGCCACGGCGTCGCCCTCGTCGGCCGCCGCCAGGACCTCGGGCGCGAGGCTGGCGACGCTCGGGATGTCTGCGACGGTGGCCCAGCGCACCAGATCCCCGAGTCCCGAGAGCCGCAGCTTGGCGAGCACGCGGGCCGAGAGCGTCGTGCGGCGGCCGCGCCCCTCGGCCGACAGCCCCACCGCGCGCAACGCCTGCCGGGCTAGGTCGTACCCCGATCCCTGATCGCCGACCACGGCGCCGAGTCCGCCGATGCGGGTGGTGTCGCCGCCGGGGAGCCGCGCCCACGCCACCGATCCCGTGCCCGCAAGCAGGACGATGCCGGCGGCGTCGCCGAACGCCGACTGGAGCGCGATCGCGCCGTCCACCGTCACGGCGACGCGAGGTGCAAGCCCGGTATCCTCCAGCGCGGCCTGGAGCGCGAGCCTCTCCTCCTCGCGGCCCACGCCCGCGGCGCCCACGACCAGCACGTCACCTCGGACCTCGCGCTCGGCCTTGCGGAGGGCGTCGCGGCAGGTGTCCATGATCCGCGTGGCGACCGCCGTCGCTTCGCCCGGACGCATTGCCCCGGGCGCTCCGTCGGAGCGCACCAAGACGGTCCCATGCTCGTTCGCGACGGCGGCCGTGCTGTGAGAAGCCCCAGCATCCACACCGATCAGGACTTTCACGTCGCCCTGTGCCCCCGTGCGTCCGTGCCCCCGTGCCCCCGTGCGTCGGTGCCCCCGTGCCCGCCGACCAGTGAGCTCGTCAGGCCGATCGCCACCGTCAGCGCCGTGCCGAGCGGCACGTACCAGGGCCAGGCAAGCCGGCTCATGGTGACCAACATACCCGGACCGCCCAGCCAGGACGCAAGCGGACCGGCGAACACCACGATTGCCATGAGCAGCGAGCTCGTGATCAGCGCCAGGACGACGTCGCGCTCCCGCACCCGGGCGAACCGTGCCAGCACGAATGCCCCCAGCAGTGGGCCGTAGGTGAGCGAAGCGATCGAGAGTGCCACCACCACGACCGGCGCTTCCCTCTGGCGGAAGAGCAGGGCACCCAGCACCAGGATGGTTCCCCACAGCAGCGTGAACCCGCGGCCGACGCGCAGCAGATGTCTGTCGTCACCGACGCGCCCGGTGAGCGGGGCGTAGAAGTCGTTCGTGGTGGCGGAGGCCAGCGAGTTGATGGCCGAGGCGTGGGTGCTCATCGCCGCCGCGAGGAGCCCAGCCACCGCGAGCCCTGCGAGGCCCCCGGACAGGTGTGTCGTGATGAAGCGGGGGAACACCTCGTCGCCCCGCAGCGCCCGGCCGGCGGGGAACGCCGTCCACATGGCGGCCCCGACCAGCAGGAACAGGGTGAACTGGACGATCACCACGACCCCGCTGCCGACCAGCGCCCGGCGTGCGTCGCCGAGCGAGCGCGTCGCCAGCAGCCGCTGCACGATGAGCTGGTCCGTGCCGTGTGACGCCGCGGAGAGCAGCGCACCGCCCACCACCGCGGTGAAGAAGGCGTACGGCGCAGTGAGCGACGCGTGGAAGTCGATCACCCGTAACTTCCCCGCGGCCGCGGCCGCCGCGAGGGCGCCCGGCGCGAGGTGGAGGGCCACATACAGCGCCGCGGCCCCCGCCAGCAGGTACACACCGAGCTGCACGACGTCCATCCACACCACCGCGCGCAGGCCCCCCGTGTACGTGTAGAGGAGCGTCGCCGCCCCGAGCACGACGATGGAGGCCGGATACGACCAGCCCGTGATGACCGCGAGCGGGATGGCGGTCGCGAAGATGCGGACGCTGTCGGCCATCGCGCGCGTCACCATGAAGACCGCTGACGACGTGCGTCGCGCGTGGGGACCCCAGCGCGTGCCCAGGACCTGGTACGCGGTCTGGAGATCGCCCTTCGCGTACGCCGGCAGCAGCAGCCAGGCAACGGCCATGCGGCCCAGCAGGTAGCCGAAGGCGAGCTGCAGGAACGTGAAGTCGCCGGTGAAGCCGATGCCGGGCACCGAGATGACCGTGATCGCCGAAGTCTCGGCCGCCACGATCGAGAGCAGGATCGCCCACCACGGCAACCGGCGCCGGCCAAGGAAGTAATCCGACGCTCCCATCTGCCGACGGCCGAGCCACATCCCGGCCGCCACCACGCCGGCCAGGTACGCGGCCGCGACAATCCAGTCAATCGCGCGCATGGCCGCCAAAGAAAAGGGCCGGGAGAGCAATTCTCCAGGCCCCACTGATGGACTGCGCGTCTGTGCGTCTGCTGCCCTACACGGTGAAGCTGCTCCCGCAGCCGCACCCGCCGGTCGCGTTCGGATTCTCGAAAGTGAAGCCGCTGCTCTGCATCGACACCACGTAGTCGATCCGAACGCCGTTCAAGTACTGGCCGCTGAAGCTGTCCACGAACAGCCGGACTCCCTCCGATTCGATCACCACGTCGTCGTCCGCCGGCTGGTCCTCGATGCTCAAGCTGTACTTGAAGCCCGAGCACCCACCCGGCATCACGCCGACCCGCAGGCCGGCCGTGGCCGCCGGAGTGCCCTCGCCCTCGATGACCTTGCGGACCTGCTCGGCGGCGCCCGGTGTCAGCATGAGCTGAACGGCGGCCTGGTGCTGTTGCGTCGTTGCCATGATCCCCCTCAGTCAATCACGAGTGCTTCTCTCATCTTAGATACTGAGAGCACGTCCGTCAACGCCGGGCCCCCAGTCACCGCTTGGCAGCTTCAGCCGCGAGGTTGGCGACCCGCGGCCGCACCTGGAGGATCTGCTCGTTCTGCCGCGTCGGGTAGACACGGTTGGTGAGCAGGATGACGAAGAGGTCCTTCGCGGGGTCGATCCAGATCGACGTGCCGGTGAAGCCCGTATGGCCGAAGGCGTGCGGCGACAGATCGTCGCCCGCGCTCGAGCCCTTGCTCGGCGTGTCCCAGCCGAGGGCGCGGCTGGAGAAGGCCGGATTCTGCGCGCGCGTGAACTCCGCGATCGTGGCCGAGTCGAGCAGCGGTGCTTCCGGGCCCCCGGGCCCCCGTGCCCCCGTGCCCCCGCTTCTGAGCATCATCTGCGCGAACTTCACCAGGTCGGCCGCCGTCGAGAAGATTCCCGCGTGGCCCGACACGCCGTCCATGACGGCGGCGTTCTCGTCGTGCACCTCGCCGGTGAGGATGCGGCCACGCCACGGGTCGTTTTCCGTGGGCGCGATGCGCGGGTGGAGCGACGTGGGCGGGTTGTAGCGCGTGTCGTGCATCCCCAGCGGGTCGAAAAGGCGGCGCGCGAGCAGGGTGTCAAGCCGCTCCCCGGTGATGTGCTCCACGGCCTCCGTCAGCAGAATCGCGCCGAGGTCCGAGTACACCATCCGGCTTCCCGGTGCTGCCTCGAGGGGCGTGGCATTGACCCGCGCGAACATCTCCCGGCGGGAGTGCACCTCGCGGTACAGCGGCAGCCACGCGGGCAGGCCCGACGAGTGAGTGAGGAGCTGCCGGATCGTCACCGAATCGCCGCCGGCGGCAAACTGCGGCACGTACCGCGTGACCGGGGCGTCGAGGTCCAGCTTTCGCTCCTCCACCAGCATCATCACGGCGGTGGTGAGGCCCATCACCTTGGTGAGCGAGGCGAGGTCGTAGAGCGTGTGGGCATCCGGAACCGACCCGCCCTCGTACGTCAGCGTGCCGAAGCCGCGCTCGAAGAGCACCGTGTCCCGCCGTCCCACGGCGATCACCGCGCCGGGGAACGCCTTCCAGGCGATGCTCTGCTCCAAGAACCGCGCGAGGGAATCCCAGGGGGAGGTGCTGGTGTCCTGTGGCATGGCGGTGGCGATGAGCGTCGCGAGGATGACGGGGTTCACGGTGCCGGGCGGACGCCGGCGCCGCTGGCCGGCGCGCTCGCAGGTCCGGCTCGCAGCAGGCCGCTGCCGACGGAATAGGCGGGAGGCAGCGAGACCGGCAGGCGGCCCGTGACGGGCGCGAGGCCGAGCAGCGCGCGCGCCACCGCGCGTTCAATGGCGTCGGTGTCGCTCCACGCGGCCACAAACGCCGGCACGTGCGGGATCTCGCCGATCACGTAGGGGCTGCCGAGCGAGACGGCGATGAGCGGCACGCCACGGCTGGATAGCTGGTCCACCAGGCTGGCCACCGCTCCGGGGATGTCCACGGCGTCGGGCCGCCAGGCCGTCGGCCGGGAGGCCGCCAGGAAGACCACGGCGCTCGCCGCCGCGGCCTCGGTGCGCGCCGAGTCGAGAGAGGCTGGGCCCGAAGCAGGCCAGAGCCGCATGGTGCGCAGCGTATCCACCGCGCTCTTCAGCGCCGCGGTGAAGGTGGCCCCCACGTCGCGGCTGTTTTCGTCTCCGTACGCGACCACCAGCACGCGGTGCCGGCGCGCCGGGGGGAGCGGCACGAGGCCCAGGCTGTCCTTGACGAGCACCAGGCTGCGCTGGGAAATGTCTTGCGCGAGCGCGGCGCTGCTCGCGGCGCCCACGGTCGCGGCGAGGCGGTCGATGTCCACCAGCCGGTGCTGGAAGAGCCCGAGCCGCGCCTTCACGTCGAGCAGGCGCGCGACCGACGAGTCGAGCCGCGCTTCGCTCACTTCGCCGCGGGCGACCGCGTCCGTCACGGCGTCGATCACGGCGCGCGCGTTGACCGGCATCAGCAGGATGTCGGCGCCCGCCTTGAGTGCCATCACGGCCGCCTGAGTGGCGCCGTACCGGGTGACGATGGCACCCATGTTGAGGGCGTCGGTGACGACGATGCCCCGGAAGCCGAGTTGGCCCCGGAGCAGGGTGTCGAGCACGAACGGCGAGAGCGTGGCGGGCGGCGCGTCGGGCCCCGCCAGCCCCGGGACCGACAGGTGCGCCGTCATCACCACGTCGGTCCCGGCGCGCACTGCTGCACGGAACGGCACCAGTTCGACCGAATCCATGCGTGCGCGGCTCGCGGTGATCACGGGCAGAGCGAGGTGTGAATCCGTGCCGGTGTCGCCGTGGCCGGGAAAGTGCTTGGCGGTGCTCAACATCCCGTGCTCGCGCAGGCCGCGAATGAACGCAGTCCCCAGCTCCGCGACCCGGTCCGGGTTCTCGCCGAACGAGCGGACGTTGATGATCGGGTTCCGGGGGTTGTTGTTGACATCCACCACCGGCGCGAAGTTCAGGTGGATCCCGATCGCGCGCCCTTCGAGGGCGGTAACACGCCCCACCTCGTAGGCGTCCAGCTCCCGGTCGGTCGCGCCCAGGGCCATATTGCCTGGGAAGCTGGTGCCGCCCTTGGTCCGCGTCGCGAGGCCGGCCTCGAGGTCTGCGGCCACGAGGAGCGGGACTCGCGCCGCCCGCTGGAGGGTGTTGAGCTTCTCAGCGACGTCGTAGGGCGAGGAGCTGACGCCCACGATGATGCCGCCCACCTCCTCGTCCCTCACCAGCCGGAGGGCGGTGTCCAGCGCGGCGGCGTCGAGCGCCCAGTAGTCGCCGGGGAGCCACGGCATCACGAGTTGCGCGGCCTTCTCGCGCACGGTGAGCGTGAGCGGCGGCACCGCGGGCGCGGGGGTGCCGGCCGTGTCGGTCGTTATCGGCGCGACGCCAACGGCGACCGCGGTCGACTCCGGGGCGGGAACCGGTGACGTGGTGCCGGCCGTCGAAGTGGCCCGGGCGCACGCCCCCACCAGCAGCGCGACGGCGAAGCCGGCGCAGCCCAGGCGCCAGACGGTGAAGCCGGCGAGGGAGGATGCTCTGTGGCTCAAGGACGTCGGCTCCTGGGAATCGCGTGCGTGCTGACGTACTGGGTCACCGCGCCCGCTGGCTCATCGCTCACATCCGCTCGCAACTCAGCGTCTCGCAACTTCTCTGTGCTCCGTCGCTCCGCCGACTCCGTGCTCCCCGGCATCGACGTGTTGCTGCGTGACTCGATCCACCTGATCCGGGGCCACCGGCTGGGCCTGATCACCAACCAGTCGGGCATAGACGCGCGGGGCGTCTCCACGATCGATCGCCTGGCGCATCTGCCGGACGCGAGGCTGGTCGCCCTGTTCGCGCCCGAGCACGGGATCCGCGGCGCGGCGGCGCCCGGCGCGCCGGTGCCCGATACCGTCGACGGTCGGACCGGCCTCCCAATCTACAGCCTCTATGGCGCCCGGCGAGCGCCGAGTCCGCTGCAGCTCGACTCGGTGGACGTGCTGCTCGTGGACCTGCAGGACGTCGGCGCCAGGCCAGACACCTACGTGTCCACCACCGTCCGCGCGATGCGCGCGGCCGCGGCCGCCGGGAAGCGGGTGATCGTGCTCGACCGGCCCAATCCCATCGGCTGCGCGGTGCAGGGCCCGGTGCTCGACACGGTGTACGCCTCCTTCCTCGGGATGCTTCCCGTGCCGCTGCGCCATGGTATGACGCTGGGCGAGTTGGCCCGCTTCGCCAACGCGCGCCTTGCCATCGGCGCCGATCTGGTGGTGGTGCCGGTGCGCGGCTGGCGCCGTTGCGAGTGGTTCGACCGCACCCACCTGCCGTGGGTCCGCCCGTCGCCCAACCTCCCGGACCTGGAGAGCGTGGCGTGGTACCCGGGCACCGTGCTGTTCGAGGCAACCAACCTGTCGGTCGGGCGGGGAACCGACGCTCCCTTCCGCCAGGTCGGCGCGCCGTGGCTCGACGCGCCCCGCGTGGTGCGGGCGATGGCGCGGCGCTACCACGTCGCGCTGGAGACGGTCCGCTTCACCCCGCACGCGCCCGGGGACGGGAAGTTCGACGGCGTCGCGCTGGCCGGGGTGAGGTTCCGCCGCATGGACCGCGCGCGCGGCGATCCGGTGCGGGACGCCGTGCGGCTCCTCGCGACGATCCGCGCGCTCCAGCCCGCGGCGCTCGTGCTGGATTCACTGGAGCTGGCGCGCCGGCTCGGGCGGCCCTTCGCCGGGACGGCGACGTGGCCCGGCGACGTCGCACGGTTCCTCCGCGAGCGGCAGCCCTACCTGCTGTACTGATCGATCGGTGGCGCGCCGTTTGCGTGGGGCTGGAGCGCGGATTAGTCTTTCGGGCACAAACGATGAACTACCGCGAGGTTAGGCTTCTTCCGGCGCCGCTCATTACGGGCTTCTGCGACCTCGTGGCTCCGGTCGCTGGGTGGCTCATCCGGATGCGCGTCCGTCCCAACACCATCACCTCGGCCAGCGCCATCGTCGTCATCGGCGCGGGCGCGGCGTTCGGACTCGGCCAGCCGCGGCTCGGTGCCGTGTGGCTGCTGCTGTCGGGCCTGCTCGACATTCTTGACGGGCAGGTCGCGCGCCGCGGCGGGATGGTCTCGACGTTCGGCGCCTTCTTCGACTCCACGCTGGACCGGATCGGCGAAGCGGTCTTCTACGCGGGCATCGCGATCTACTTCCAGACCGCTCCGGGCCAGGCCGCGCCGGTCTTGGGCGTGCTCGCGGGGCTGGCGGCCCTCACCGGGTCGTTCCTCGTCTCCTACACCAGGGCGCGCGCCGAGGGACTGGGCATCGACTGCCGCGGCGGGCTCGCGCAACGTCCCGAGCGCATCCTCGGCGTCGGGGCCCCGACCCTGTTCTTCGGCGCCGGCACGCACGGCATCCTGCTGCTCGTCATCATCGGCATCCTGGCTGTGCTCTCGTGGCTCACGGTGGTGCAGCGGGCGGCCCACGTCTTCCGCGCGACGAACGGTGCGGAGCCCGGCTCCGCGGCTCATCCAGTGACGCCAGCCCGCGGTGCCCCTTCGAAAGGAAGCTGATAGCGTGAAAGGCGACATGCCGCGTACCGTGCAGCCTGCGCACGGCCGTCTCGGTGTGCTCCTGCCCGGCATGGGCGCGGTGGCGACGACCTTCATCGCCGGAGTGGAGAGCGTGCGCCGCGGCCTGGCGCAGCCCGTGGGCTCCGTCACGCAGCTCGGGACCATTCGGCTCGGGAAGCGCACCGAGGGGCGTTCACCCGCGATTCGTGATTTCGCCCCGCTCGCTCGGCTCGACGATCTCGTCTTCGGCGGCTGGGACCCGATCCCCGACGACGCGTACCGGGCGGCGAAGGTCGCCGGGGTGCTCGAGGACGGCCACCTGGCGCCGATCGCGGACTTCCTGAAGGGCATTGTCCCGATGCCGGCGGTGTTCGACCAATACTACGTCAAGAAGTTGAGCGGCTCGAACGTCAAGCAGGGCAAGACCAAGCGCGACCTGGCCGAGCAGCTGCGGGACGACATCCGGCGCTTCAAGCGCGACCACGCGCTCGACCGGTTGGTGATCGTGTGGTGCGCCTCGACCGAGATCTTCATCCGCTCCGGCGCGGTGCACGCGTCCCTCGCGGCGTTCGAACGGGCGATGGACGACAACCATCCCGACGTCGCGCCGTCGATGCTGTACGCCTGGGCAGCGCTGATGGAGGGGGTGCCCTTCGCGATGGGCGCCCCGAACCTGGCCGTGGACACGCCCGCCCTCCAGGAACTGGCCGTGGCGCGTGCGGTGCCGATCGCCGGCAAGGACTTCAAGACCGGCCAGACGCTGATCAAGACGGTCCTGGCGCCGATGCTGAAGGCGCGGATGCTCGGCCTGGCGGGGTGGTACTCCACCAACATCCTGGGCAACCGGGACGGCGAGGTGCTGGACGACCCGGAATCGTTCAAGACCAAGGAGGAGTCGAAGCTCGGGGTGCTCGAGCACATCCTGCAGCCCGAGCTGTACCCGCAGCTCTACGGCAACGTCTTCCACAAGGTGCGGATCAACTACTATCCGCCGCGCGGCGACAACAAGGAGGGGTGGGACAACATCGACATCTTCGGGTGGATGGGCTACCCGATGCAGATCAAGGTGGACTTCCTGTGCCGCGACTCGATCCTCGCCGCGCCGATCGTGCTCGATCTGGCGCTGTTCATGGATCTGGCGCAGCGCTCGGCGATGAAGGGCATCCAGGAGTGGCTCTCCTTCTACTTCAAGAGCCCGATGGCGGCCCCCGGCCTGGTGCCGGAGAACGACCTGTTCATCCAGCAGACGAAGCTCAAGAACACCCTGCGCTACCTGATGGGCGAGGAGCAGATCACGCACCTCGGCATCGAGTACTACGAGCGCTAGCGCGCCGCGATGACGATCGCCAAGGTCTTTGTCACCGCGGCCGGCCTCGCGGCCATCGTGTGGGTGCTGTGGTACTTCCTCGCGCCGCTCGGATCGTCCCGCGCGCCACGCAGCGGGAGCCCCCGCTGATGGTGGCCGCCGCCACGCCGCCCGCTGCAGCCGAGGCGGCGCGCGCGGGCGCCGAGCGCCGGCGCGTCGTGTTCCCGGTGGTCGGGATGTCGTGCGCCGCCTGCGCCTCGCGCATCCAGCGGCAGCTCGTCGCCACGCCCGGGGTGACTGACGCGGCGGTGAACTTCGGCACCACCAAGGCCACGGTGGAGATCGACGGCGCGCTGGCCGGCGACCTGGTCGCGGCGGTGCGGGAAGCGGGCTACGACGTCGGCACCGACGCGCTCACGCTCGCCATCGCCGATCTCAGGTTGGCGCCCGATCCGTCCCGTCTCGAGCGGGCAATCCTGGCGGTCCGCGGCGTGACCGGCGCGGCGGCCAACCAGGCGGCCGAGTCGGTTCGCGTCAGCTACGTCCCGGGGTTCCTCGACGCGCGGGACCTCGAGGGCGCGGTGACGGCGGCGGGGTTCGTGCTCGCCGCGCCGGTCTCCGAGGGCGATCCGGTGGAGCGGGAGCGCCTGGTCCGGGAGCGCGAGGTCCGCGACCTGGCGTGGAAGCTGGTGGTCGCCGCGGTGGTGGCCGTCGCCGCGATGACGGCGTCGATGCCGCTGATGGGCGGCGAAGCCATGCGGTCCGCCGACCTCCTGGCGCGCGTCCTGATGCCGCTCGACGGCGCGCTGCGGCAGGGGCTGCCGTGGCTCTACGCCGCCGATCCCCAGACCCTCAAGGTCGGACTCTTCGTCGCCACGCTGCCGGTGATGCTGTGGTCCGGACGCGCCTTCTACGTCAGCGCGTGGCGCGGCTTCCAGCACCGGAGCGCGGACATGAACACCCTGATCGGGGTGGGCACCGCGGCGGCGATGCTGTACTCGACGGTGGCGACCTTCGTGCCTGGGCTGTTCACCGGTGCGGGTTTGCCGGCGGACGTCTACTACGAGGCGGTGTCGTCCATCATCGCGCTGATCCTGCTCGGCCGGCTGCTCGAGTCGCGGGCCAGGGGACGCACCTCGGAGGCGATGCGTCGGTTGCTGGGGCTCGCCCCCAAGATCGCGCGCGTGTTGCGCGAGGGGGGTGAAGCCGAGGTGCCAGTGGTCGAAGTCGTGGTTGGGGACATCGTCCTGGTGCGCCCCGGCGAGAAGATCCCGGTCGACGGCATCGTGCGCGGCGGCCACACGGCGGTCGACCAGTCCATGCTCACAGGCGAGCCGGTCCCGGTCGCCAAGGCGTCGGGCGACGAGGTGGTCGGGGCGACGCTCAACACCACGGGCTCGATCACGGTCGAGGCGATGCGGGTGGGCCGGGATACGGCCCTCGCCCAGATCGTGCGGCTGGTGGACGAAGCGCAGGGGAGCCGTGCGCCGGTGCAGCGCCTCGCGGACCGTATCGCCGGCGTCTTCGTGCCTGTGGTGATGGCCATCGCCATCGCCGCGTTCGTCGTCTGGTTCGACCTCGGGCCCAGTCCCGCCCTCATCTTCGCCACGGTCGTCCTCGTGTCGGTGCTCATCATCGCCTGTCCATGCGCGATGGGCCTCGCGACGCCGACCGCCATCATGGTCGGCACCGGCCGTGGCGCCGAGCGTGGCTTGCTGGTCAAGGGCGGCAGCGCGCTCGAAGCGGCGGCGTCGCTCGACGTGATGATTCTCGACAAGACGGGGACGGTCACCGAGGGCCGGCCGAGCGTCACCGACCTGATGGTCGCACCGGGCGTCGCCAGCCAGCTCGCCTTCGGGCCGCCGTCGGACCCGGAGGCTACGGTGCTGCAGCTCGCTGCCGCGGTGGAGAACCTGTCGGAGCACCCGCTGGCGGCGGCGGTGGTGCGCGCGGCGCGCGAGCGCGGGCTCGAGGTGCCCGAAGCGACCGGATTCCGCGCCACCGAAGGGCGCGGCGCGACGGCCAAGGTCGGCGGCCGGCTGGTGACCGTCGGCAGTGCGACCTTCCTCATCGAGCAGGGCGTCGACATCGGACCGTTCACGGACGCGGTGGACAACCTCGCCGCGCGGGCGCGAACTCCCGTCCTGGTCGCGGTGGACGGCGCGCCAACGGGGTTGCTGGGGCTCGCCGACCCGATCAAGCCCAGCGCCGTCGCGGCGGTGCGCGCGCTCCAGGCGATGGGGCTGCGGCTCCTGCTCGTGACCGGCGACATCCGGAAACTCGCCATCGCGGTGGCCGGCGAGGTCGGCATCGATGACGTCGAGTCGGGGATGCTCCCGGCCGGCAAGGTGGTCGTCATCAAGCGGCTGCAGGCTGCGGGGAAGCGGGTGGCGATGGTGGGGGACGGCATCAACGACGCACCGGCCCTCGCTGCGGCCGACGTCGGCATCGCCATCGGCACCGGCACCGACGTCGCGGTCGAGGCCGCGGACATCGTTCTGATGAGCGGCGATCTGCGCGCGGCGGTCTCGGCCCTCGAACTGGCCCGCGCTACGATGCGGACCATCCGGCAGAACCTGTTCTGGGCATTCGCCTACAACGTCGTGGGCATCCCGATCGCCGCCGGCCTGCTCTATCCGATGGCCGGCGTCCTGCTCTCGCCCATCTTCGCCAGCGCGGCGATGGCATTCTCTTCAGTCTTCGTGGTCACGAACAGTCTACGTCTCCGGCGCTTCGCGCCGACCTTCGCGACCTAGCCCCCAGCCCCAGTATCCGGGAGTCGCCATGCAGTACTTCCATCGAGCGCATTCCTCCCCGGAGTCCGTGCTGTCAGCGGCGGAGCGCTATTTCGGGGACCGTGGCCTCGCGGTACAACGGGGCGCGGGCCATCACGCCCGGTACGTCGGATTGCTGGGGGCGGTGGATCTGCACGTCGAGATCGAGGGGGGGCACTACGTGCGGGTGACGCTCGCCACGCGTGATACCTCGCGTTCCGAGCTCGACGACATCGCCAAGCGGTTCCTCAGCGAGCTCCACGCGATGGAGGAGCCGCGGCACGCGGTGCGCGGCGCCTACTGACTTCGCCGCTCAGGCGTCGAGTGACGCCGCGTAGCCCGCCTTCGCCACCGCCGCCGTCAACTCCTCGATGGTGGCGGTGTCGTCGTCGAAGTCCACCTCGGCAATCGCATCCTGGAGATCAACGACGGCGCTGAAGACGCCCGGCACCTGGGTCAGCGCCGTTTCGACGCGCTTCTGGCAGTGACCGCAGGTCATGCCGGCCACCTTGAGGGTCAACTTGGACATGTGAGCCTCCTCCCGCCTCACCTACTGCACAACACATACCAGGATGCCACTCTCTGCGCCACCATGCTGTCGCTTCATGACTTCATCACCTCATCGCCTCATCGCCTCGTCGCGCTCCTTGACTCTCCCCTCATGGTCAGCGAGCTTTTCGGGCCGTAATCCCATGTGTGACAAGGGAGTGCATTGATCGCCCGCCCAGCCGCCGCGGGCCGCAAGGCCGTCCCCGGCATCCCCGCCGGGCTCGGCCCCGCACAGCTGCTCGACCTGTACTATTTCATGCGACTCACCCGGTCGCTGGAAGAGCGCCTCACCAACCTGTATCGCCAGGGCAAGGTCATTGGTGGGTTGTTCCGCTCCCTCGGGCAGGAAGCCGACAGCGTGGGCAGCGCCTACGCGCTCGACCGGTCGGCCGGCGACATCCTGTCGCCCCTGATCCGCAATCTCGGCTCGCTGCTCGTGATGGGCGCGAGTCCGGTGGACGTCCTGCGGCAGTACATGGCGAAGGCCACCAGCCCGACGCGGGGCCGCGAGCTGAACGTCCACTTCGGCGACCTGGAGCGCGGGTTTGTCGGCCAGATCTCGCACCTCGGCGACATGGTGCCGGTGATGGCAGGGATCACGCTCACCTTCCGGATGCGCGGCGAGCGGCGGGTCGGCCTGGTGTACGTGGGAGATGGCGCGATGTCCACCGGCGCGTTCCACGAGGGGATGAACTTCGCCGCCGTGCGGCGGCTGCCCCTGGTGGTCGTCGCCGAGAACAACGGCTACGCGTACTCGACGACGCTCGAGCGGCAGACGGCCGTGCCGCAACTCGTCCTCAAGGCCAAGGCGTACGGCGTGCCGGGAGAGCGGGCCGACGGCAACGATGTGCTGGCGGTCTACGAGGCGACGCGGCGCGCGGTGGATCGGGCGCGGGCCGGCGAGGGCGTGACCCTGATCGAGCTGGTCACGTACCGTCGCAAGGGGCACGCGGAGCACGACGATCAGCACTACGTCCCGAGAGAAGAGCTGGCGCGCTGGGAGCGGAACGACCCGATCGCCCGCCACGTGCAGCGCGTGACGGAGCACGGCTGGCTGGAGGCCGGGGAGCTCGAGGCCGCGGACGCGCGCGTTGCCGCCGAACTCGACGCGGCCGTCCGGGTCGCGGAGCAGGAGCCGCTGCCGGAGCCGGCGACCGCGCTCGAGGGCGTGTACGCGCAGCCGTCCCGGCAGCCCGCACCCGGGCATCGCGAGGTCGCGCGTGCCTGAGGTGACGTACCTCGAGGCCCTGCGGCAGGGGCTGCGCGAGGAGATGCGCCGCGACGAGCGCGTCTTCATCCTCGGCGAGGACGTGGGCCGCTACGGCGGCGCGTTCAAGGTCACCGAGGGCTTCTTCGCGGAATTCGGGGAGGGGCGGGTGATCGACACCCCCATCTCCGAGGCGGCGATCGTGGGCGCAGCGGCCGGCGCGGCGCACCTCGGCATGCGTCCGGTGGCGGAGATGCAGTTCATCGACTTCATCTCCTGCGCCTACGACATGCTGACCAACTACGTGGCGACGGCGCGTTACCGCGCCAACCTGGCCTGCCCGATCGTGGTGCGCGGGCCGTGCGGCGGCTACGTGCGTGGCGGGCCGTTCCACTCGCAGAACCCCGAGGCGGCTTTTCTCCACACGCCTGGCCTCAAGATCGTGTGCCCCGCCACCGCGCGCGACGCGAAGGGGCTGATCAAGGCGGCGATCCGGGACGACGACCCGGTGCTGTACTTCGAGCACAAGTACCTGTATCGCCGGATCAAGGAGAATCTGCCGGAGGACGGCGACCTCGTGACGCCGATCGGCAGTGCCCGGGTGGCGCGCGAGGGGCGCGACCTCTCGGTCATCACCTACTCGGCGATGGTGTGGAAAGCGCTCGAGGCAGCGGAGGTCCTGCAGAAGGAGGACGGGCTGCAGGTCGAGGTGCTCGACCTGCGTACCCTGCTGCCGATGGACGACGCGGCGATCCTGGAGACGGTGCGCAAGACCAACCGGGTGATGATCGTGCACGAGGATACGCGTACCGGCGGCGTGGCGGGGGAGATCGCGGCGCGGATCAATGAGGGGGCGTTCGAGTGGCTCGACGCGCCCGTGCTGCGGGTGACGGCGGCCGACACGCCGCTCCCCTACGCGCCGACGCTGGAGGACTACGTGTTGCCCCAAGTCGCGGATATCGTGACGGTGGCGAGAAAGCTGGCGGCGTACTGAAATGCAGGGTGTAGGGTGTAGGGTGTGAGGGTGTCCGTCCCCACACCCTACACCCCGCACCCTACACCCTGGCTTTAGGAGTCCGCATGTCTCGAGTCGACGTCGTCATGCCCCAGATGGGTGAGTCCATCGCCGAGGGCACGCTGTCCAAGTGGCTCAAGAAGGTGGGCGACGAGATCAAGCGCGACGAGCCCATCTTCGAGATCTCGACCGACAAGGTGGATGCGGAGATCCCCGCGCCATCCGGCGGCGTGCTCGCCGAGATCAAGGTGCCGGAAGGTCAGACGGTGCCGGTGCAGACGGTCGTGGCCGTGATCGAGACCGACGCGGCCCAGGCCGCAGCCGTCTCCCGGGCCCCCGCGCCGGCGCCTGCCGCCGCGCCCGCTCCTTCGCCGCCGGCCATCCGCGGTGCGCCGCCAGCAGTGCCCGCGGCCCCCGTTCCCCTGGCCCCGGCGAGCGCCGGCGGCGAGGGCGAGACGGCCGACGAGCGGCTGCGCCGGCGCTCCACGCCCCTGGTGCGGAAGATCGCCGCCGAACGCGGTGTCGACATCGGCGCGGTGCCGGGCACCGGGCACGCCGGGCGCGTCACCAGGAACGACATCCTGGGCTTCATCGAGACGGCGGGCACGGCGGCACAGGCGCACGGGCGCACGGAAGAGACGGCGGGCACGGCCGCACAGGCGCACGGGCGCACGGAGGTCCCCCGTGCCCCCGCTGCCCCTGTGCCCCCAGCGCCCGCGGCTTCTACCTGGGAGGCCACGCCCTGGCCCGGCGACCGGGTCGAGGCGATGAGCCGGATCCGGCAACTCACGGCGGAGCACATGGTCTTCTCCCGCCGGACCTCGGCCCACGTCACCACCTTCTACGAGGTGGACATGACGCGGGTCGCCCGGCTGCGGACCGCGAACAAGAAGAGCTACGAGGAGCGTGGGGTGAAGCTCACCTACCTCGGCTTCATCGTGAAGGCGGTGGCCGACCAGCTGCGCCGCAACCCGGTGCTGAACGCCGCGGTCCAGCGGAACGCCATCATCTACCGCGGCCAGGTCAACATCGGCATCGCGGTCGCGCTCGACTGGGGGTTGATCGTGCCGGTGATCCGCGGCGCCGACGAGCTGTCGCTGCTCGGCATCGCCAAGGCGATGGCCGACCTTGCCGATCGCGCCCGCACCAAGCGGCTCAAGCCCGACGAGATCCAGAACGGCACCTTCACCATCACGAATCCGGGCGTGTTCGGCTCGTTCGCCGGCACCCCGATCATCAACCAGCCGCAGGTGGCGATCCTCGGGGTGGGTGCGGTGGAGAAGCGGCCCAAGGTGGTGACCCTCGACGACGGCGCGGAGACCATCGTGCCGCGCATGATGACGATGCTGTCGATCTCCTACGACCACCGCATCGTGGACGGCGCCGTCGCCGACCGGTTCATGGCCGCCCTCAAGGAGGAGCTGGAGAGCTTCCCGGAGAACGGGCTCTGAGCCGCCAGCTGATGGTGCTGGTCTTCGAGCCGTCGCCTGGCGTGGAGCCGCGCGTGGACGAGCTGCTCCGCGCGGCGCGGCGCCGGTCCGAAGCGGCGGGCTGGCACTGCTGGGCCTATCGCAATGAGATCAATGCGAGCGAGCTTATGTTGTTCATCGAGGGCCCGGAGCCGGAGCCGGGCCGGCCGGCGGCGCCGGTCTTCGGCGACGAGATCAGCGAGATTCGGGCCCTGTCGCGCCGGTTCGATACGGTGCGCTCCCTGAGCGAGTATCCCTTGGACGGCGAGCCATGATCGAGCGACACCTCACCATCGACGGCCGCCCGTGGAGTGTCTCGGTCGCGGGCCGCTTCACCGCCTACGAGCGCGACGAGTGTCCGCTGGTGTTCGAGTGCCGGGCCGCGGACGGAATCCGTGACCGGCGACTGTCCCGGTTCTCGCCGCAGGGAAGCCGGAGTCGCGAGCGGGCCCTGGCGGAGCTGTCGGACGAAGAGCTGGCGAGCCTGTGGCGGCAGAGCCAGGAAACGTGGACTTCACCGGAGATGGGCTATGTTCGGCGCTAGCGCAGAGGAGCCGCTCGCCGCGGGTACGGCGGCGCCCGATTTCGAACTGGACGGCACGGGTGGGGCGCGGGTGCGTCTCTCGGCGCTCCTGTCCGATGGCCCGGTGGCGCTCTACTTCTATCCCGGCGACTTCACTCCCGGCTGAAACCGTCAACTCTCCGCCGTGCGCGATGAGCAGAGCAAGTTCCAGGCACGAGCCGTCCGGACCTTCGGCGTCAATCCAGCGTCGGTGGCCGACCATGAGAAGTACGTGACCAAGTTCAAGTTCAACTTCCCGCTGCTGGAGGACACGCGGCGCGAAGTGGCGCGCGCGTACCGCTCGCTCAAGCCGGACGGGCAGGGCATCCTGCGGACCGTGTATCTCATCGGACGCGATGGCCGCATCCTCTTCGGCAAGCGGGGCGCGCCCGGAGCGGACGAGGTGCTCCGCGCGCTCCCGGGGGCATCCTGATGGCGGGGTTGTTGGACTTCACCGGCAAGGTCGTGCTGGTGACCGGCGTGAGCCGGGTGGGGCAGATCGGGCACGCCGTGGCGGCCGGCTTCGGGAAGGCGGGCGCCAAGCTGGTGATCTGCGACATCAGCGCGGTCAACGTTGCGGCGCGCGCCAGGGAGTTCACGGAGCAGGGTTTCCCGTGCCGGGCGGCGGCCGGCGATCTCACGGAGCCGGATGTCGCGCAGTGGGCGGTGGACGAGGCGCTGCAGGCGTACGGCCAGCTCGACGTGGTGGCAAACGTGGCCGGGGGCCTCACCGGCGTGAAGCCCATGCTCGAGTCCGAGACCGCCGTGTTCGACAAGGAAATGGCGATCAACGTCAAGACCACGTACCTGGTCTCGCGCGCCGCCGCCCGCGTGATGGTGAAGCAGCGGCGAGGGGCGATCGTCAACTTCGGTTCGATCGCCGCCTTCCACGGCCGGGCGGAGATGGCGGCGTACTCCGCCGCCAAGGCGGGCGTCGCGGCCCTGACTCGGAGCCTCGCCCTCGAGCTGCGGGACCAGGGCGTGCGGGTGAACGCCGTCGCTCCCGGCACGGCGCGGACACCGGAGAATCTCGCCACCATGGGTGATGCCCCGGTTCGCTGGGTGGACATCGCCGACATCGTCAACGCCGTGCTGTTCCTCGCCTCGGATCTTTCGGCCGGCATCACGGCGCACGTGCTTCCCGTTTCGCACGGCGAGGCCTAGCCGGCGTGGAGCTGCGCGGCCGCAATGCGCTGGTGACCGGTGCCGGCCAGCGGATCGGCCGCGCCATCGCCTACGGGCTGATCCGCCGGGGCGTCAACGTCGCCATCCACTACCATCGCTCGGAGCACGGCGCCAAGGCCACGATGATGGAGGGCGAGGTCGCCGGCGTCAGGGTCGCGATGCTCAAGGCCGACCTGAGCGACGCGGCCGCCGCCGAGGCGCTGCCCGCGCGCGCCGCGGAGGCGCTCGGCGGGGGCCTCGATATCGCGGTGCTGAGTGCGGCGGTGATGGAGCGCCGTCCGCTCGCGGAGGTCACGCCCGCCGACTGGGACCGCGTCATGAGTCTCAACCTGCGCGGCACCTTCTTCGCGGCCAAGGGCGCGGCGGCGGCGATGGGTGAACGGGGTGGGGCCATCGTGGCGCTCGCCGACCTGGCCGCCTTTCAGCGCTGGCGCCACTACCCGGTCCATGCGGTCAGCAAGGCCGGCGTGGTCGTCGTGACCGAGCTGCTGGCCAAGAGCCTCGCGCCCAGGGTGCGGATGAACGCGGTGGCGCCGGGCGCCGTGCTCCTGCCGGAGAACTGGGATGCGGAGGCGCGGGCGAATCTCATGGCCTCGACGCCCCTCGGCCGTCTCGGCACACCGGACGACGTCGTGCGCGCGGTGCTGTTCCTCCTCGAGAACGACTACGTGACCGGCACCACGCTCGTCGTGGACGGAGGACGGCTGCTCCGGTGAACCGGAGCGAGCCGCCGCGGGTGCGACCGCTCGGCACGGGCGCCCGCGCCGGCTTCCCGGTCGAAACGGCCCGCTTCGTGCAGCGCTTGGCGCGCTGCGTGAAGGAGGGCGGCGCCATTCCGCCGATGGAATTCACCCCCGGGACTGCCTCCTGGCGGACCGAATCGCGGACGAAGGACGCATGAGCGACTACGATCTGATCATTGTCGGCGCGGGACCCGCCGGGCTCACCGGAGCCCTGTACGCGGGCCGGTCGATGCTGCGGACCGTGCTGCTGGAAAAGGGCGTGCCCGGCGGCGAGCTGCTCAATACGGAGCTGATCGAGGACTACCCGGGCTTCGAGTCGGTGAAGGGCTTCGAGCTGGCGGAGAAGATGGCGGCCCACGCGTTGAAGTTCGGCACGGAGCTGGTGACGGACGGCGTGGTGTCCGTGGAGCAACAAGCCGACGGCCGCTTCGCGGCGGCGACGGAGAGCGGTGCCACGTACCGGGCTCCCACGGTGCTGCTCACGGCGGGCGGGACCCCGACCAAGCTCGGCGTCCCGGGCGAGATCGAGTTCGCGGGGAAGGGCGTGTCGTACTGCGCGGTGTGCGACGGCCACTTCTTCCGGGGCGACGTGCTGGGCGTGGTCGGGGGCGGCGACGCGGCCGCGGAGGAAGCCGACTTTCTCACCCGCTACGCGAGCAAGGTGCACCTCATCCACCGCCGCGATCAGCTGCGCGCGTCGAAGATCATCCAGCAGCGGCTGTTCGCGAACTCCAAGATCGAGGTGGTCTGGGACACCGTCGTCGAGCGTATCGAGGGCAAGGCTGGCGCCGTCTCGCAGCTCGCGTTGCGGAACGCCAAGACCGGCGTCGCGTCGACGCTCGTAGTGGGCGGGGTGTTCGTCTTCGTCGGTTTTCGCCCGAATACGGGGATCGTGCGGGGCCACGTCAAGCACGATGCCGGCGGCTACTTCATCACGGACGAGGTGATGATGACGTCCATCCCCGGCCTGTTCGCCGCGGGCGACGTGCGGGCGCAGCTCACACGCCAGGTCACGACGGCGGTGGGCGACGCGACGACCGCGGTGATCGCGGCCACCCGGTACCTGGCGGAGTGGAACGAGCGTCAGGAGGCGCGTGGAACCCAAAGTCGTCACGCTGACTAACGGCGCGTTCGCGGAGAACTGCTACCTCGTGGGCGATCCCGGGAGCGGCGATGCCGCCATCCTGGATCCCGGCGAGGAAGTGGACCTGTTCGTGGCCCGGCTCGGGCACGAAGGCTGGACGCTGCGCGCCGTCTGGCTCACCCACGCGCATGTCGACCACGTGGCGGGGGTCGCAGCGCTCCGGCAGCGGATCCCGGCACCGATCTTCCTGCATCCGGAGGACCGCCCGCTGTACGACGGACTGCCCAGGCAGGCGGCGATGTTCGGGCTGGACCTCACGCCGCCTCCGCCGCCCGACCACGCCTTCGCGGAGGGCGATACGGTGTCGGTCGGCTCGTGCGACTTCACGGTCATCCATACGCCGGGGCATACCCGAGGAGGGGTCAGCCTCGTGGGGCACGGCATGGCGTTCGTTGGGGATACGTTGTTCGCGGGCTCCATCGGCCGGACCGACCTGCCAGGCGGCGATACCAAGGCGCTGCTCGCGAGCATTCACGAAAAGCTCTTCGTCCTGCCCGATGAGACCGTGGTTTACTCGGGGCACGGTCCTGCGACGACCATCGCCGCCGAGAAGCGGGACAATCCCTTCGTAAAGCTCGTGCCCGGCATCAATGCCTGCCTCAAGTGCGGCTATCCGGTGAAGGGCAAGCCGTGGGGCTGCAAGAACCCGTGCCCCAACTGCGGCCACGTGTATCCGCTCGGCGACTGCTCCGACTAGGGCCACCACCTACAACCCACAACCCACGACCCGCCCATGCCCGACCCGCGCCTCAGGCCCCTGAGCCCCGACGAAGTGGATGGAGCGGTCCGCGAGGTCTTCGACGTCTACCTGCGGGAGCGCGGCAACATCCCCAACATGTTCCGGACGGTCGCCCGGCGGCCGGAGCATCTGCTGACGATGCTGGCGCACTTCCGGACGGTGATGAGCGAGGGGACCGTCCCGCCGCTCCTCAAGGAGCTGCTGTCGGTGCGCGTATCGCACCTCAACCAGTGCCGCTACTGACTGGCCTCACACACCGCCCTGGCAGGGCGGCTGGGGGCGACGCAGGCGATGCTGCACGGGGTGCGGAGCGACGGCGCCACGGGGCTGAAGCAGCTCGAGCCGGGGTGGCGCGTGGCGCTGCGCTATGCCGATGCCGTGACGGCGGACGGCAACGGGGTGCCCGACGAGCTGTACTTGGCGCTCGCCGCCGAGTGGGATGAGGGCCAGATTGTGGAGATCACGCAGGTGATCGGGTTGTTCAACTACTTCAATCGATTCAACAACGCGCTGCGCGTCGCCATCACGAAGTAAGAAGGGATCGTCCATCGTGGATACCCGTGTCGAGAAGGACCCTCTGGGCGAGCTGGCCGTGCCGGCCGGTGCCCTCTACGGCGTGCAGACCGAGCGCGCGCGCCAGAACTTCCCCATCTCCGGCCTGAAGCCGCTCGCCGCGTTCGTCGACGCGGTGATCTGGATCAAGCGGGCCGCCGCGCTGACTCACAAGGAGACCGGCCGGCTGGAGACGCGGCTCGCCGACGCAATCGTCCGGGCGGCCGACGAGGTGCTCGGGGGCCAGCATCGCGACCAGTTCGTGGTGGACGTCTATCAGGCCGGGGCCGGCACGTCCCACAACATGAACTGCAACGAGGTGCTCGCCAACCGGGCCAACGAGCTGCTGGGCGGGAAGCGTGGCGAGTACCAGCCGGTGCACCCCAACGACCACGTCAACATGGCGCAGTCGACCAACGACGTGATCCCGACCGCCATCCGCCTCGCGGCGTTGGCGAGGGCCGCCCCGCTGGGCGCCGCGCTGGAGGAGCTGGCGAACGCCTTCGAGGCCAAGGGGCGAGAGTTCGACCACATCGTCAAGTCGGGGCGCACGCACCTCCAGGACGCGACCCCGATCCGCCTCGGCCAGGAGTTCACGGCGTACGGCCAGACCATCCGGCGCAACCGCGCGCGTCTGGAGCGCGCCGCCGACGACTTGAAGGATCTCGGCATCGGAGGCACGGCGGTCGGGACGGGGCTGAACGCGGAGCGGCGGTATCCCGAGCTGATAGTGAAGCACCTCAAGGCGGGCACCAGCCTCGACGTGCGGGTCGGCCCGAACCTCGTGCAACTGATGCAGTCGATGGGCGATGTGGCGGCGTTTTCGGGCACGGTGCGCACCCTCGCCGTGGATCTCAACAAGATCGCCAACGACCTCCGGCTGCTGGCCTCGGGCCCGCGCACCGCTCTGGCGGAAATCGCGCTCCCGGCCGTGCAGCCCGGCTCGAGCATCATGCCGGGGAAGGTGAATCCCAGCATTGCGGAGATGGTGAACCAGGTCTGTTACCAGGTGATGGGCAATGACCAGACCGTCGCGCTCGCGGCGGAGGCGGGGCAGCTCGAGCTGAACGTGATGATGCCCGTCATCGCCCACAACCTGGTGTTCGCCCTGGAGATCCTGACCTCGGCGGTGCGCGTGCTGACGGTGCGCTGTGTCACCGGCATCACGGCCGACGAGGCGATGTGCGCGCACTGGCTGGAGCGCAGCCCCGCGCTCGTTACCGCCCTGGCGCCGAAGGTCGGCTACGCGGAGGCGGCCAAGCTTGCCAAGGAGTCGCTGGCGAGGAACCTGACCGTCCGGCAGTTGGTGGTGGAGAAGGGGATACTCAAGGGCAAGGAGCTCGAGGAGGTCCTGGACTACCTCGCGATGACGGAGATCGGGGTGCCAGGTAAGAAATAGCGTTGCAGGGTTGCAGAGTTGCAGTGGCGTGAAGCGGGCAGTGCGAATGAGTGCCCGCCTTGACACTCCTGCCGACTTCGCCCCTTCATACCGCTGCAACTCTGCAACGCTGTAACCCTGCAACCCTGCAACGCTGGAGGCGTGGTGCCGGAAGGGTTGAAGGTCTCGGTTCTCATTCCGGTCTACAACGAGCGCTTCCTGGCTGCGGCGTCCATCCGGCGCGTCCTGGCCGTCCGGGACCCCTCGATCCACGAGATCGAGGTGATCGTGGTCGACGACGGGTCGACCGACGGCACGCGCGAGGTGCTGCGCGCCCTCGCCCGCGACCACCCCCAGATCCGCTACATCGAGCACGAGCGGAATCTCGGCAAGGGAGCGGCGCTGCGGACGGCGATCACCCACGCCACCGGTGACGTGTGCGTCGCGCACGACGCCGACCTCGAGTACCACCCGGCGGATCTGCCGCGCCTGGTGCAGCCGTTCCTCGAGGAGCAGGCCGACGCGGTCTTCGGCTCCCGCTTCCTCACGGGCGACTACCGGCGGGTCCTGCTGTTCTATCACAGCCTGGGCAACCGGCTGCTGACCACGCTGATCAACATGGTGACGAACCTGAACCTGAGCGACATGGAGACCTGCTACAAGATGGTTCGCACCAAGTTGCTCCGGTCCATACCGCTCCGGTACAACGACTTCCGCATCGAGCCGGAGTTGACGATCAAGCTGGCCAAGCGCGGCGCGGCGATCTTCGAGGCGCCGATTCGCTATGCGGGGCGCACGTACGCGGAGGGCAAGAAGATCGGCTGGCGCGACGGCGTGCTCGCGCTGGCGGCCATCGTGCGCGGCGCGTTGATCGACGATCTCTACCTCAGCGACCCATACGGGGCGCACATCCTCCACAGCCTGGCGCGCGCCCGGAAGTTCTCCCGGTGGATGAGCGACGCGATCCGGCCGTGGGTCGGACGCGCGGTGCTCGAGGTCGGCGCGGGCATCGGCAACCTGACGGTGCATCTGGTCCCGCGTGACCGCTACCTCGCAACGGACATCAACCCGGACTACCTCGACTACCTGGCGAACTTCGCGTTCGGCAAGCCGTACCTCGAGGTCGGCGCGCTGCCGGCGGAGGCGGCGGAAGGCTTCGCGCCGCACGCGGGCCGATTCGACACGGTCCTCTGTCTGAACGTCCTGGAGCACCTGGACGAGCCGGTCCCGGTGCTGCGGAACTTCCGCGCGGCGCTCGCGCCCGGCGGACGGGCCATCGTGCTGGTTCCCCAGGGACCCGGGCGGTTCAATTCCCTGGATCGCGCACTGGGCCACCGGCTGCGTTACACCCGCTCGCACCTGCGGGCCGTCGTCGAGGAGGCCGGCTTCGAGGTGGAGGCGCTGCTCGACTTCAACCGAGCGGCCGTGCTCGGATGGCGGCTCAACGGCCTGCTGCGGCGCACCCGCTTTTCCCGGGTGCAGCTCAAGCTCTACGATTCCTTCGTCTGGCTGGCGCGCCGGGTGGATCGCTTCCTGCCCTGGCGCGGGCTGTCCCTCATCTCGATTTGCCGGAAGCCCTGACCGTCGTCCGCGGCGCTGCGCCCGGAGACGCCACAACTCACAACCCGCAACTCGCCAACCGCTACTCCGGCTCCTTCCCCCGCGCCGGAACGAACAACGGCTCGCCGAACCGCGCCTCCCCGAAGTGCGCGAGGTAGTCCTGCATCTCCGGCGACACCACGAATTCCGCAAAGGCGTGGCCGCCTGCGACGTTCATGCGGGTCTGCCCTGCCGCTTTGAGCTCGATCACATGATAGATGTTGATCAGGTCACGGTCCTGAGCGCGCAGCGCGACCAGGTCGAGGTGCGGCTTCAGGAGGCCAAACGTCGCCCGGTCGGTGAGCGTGTAGGCCCGCCGCTGATCGGCCACCAGCAAGATCGGAA
>Ga0209777_10002230_pt1 | contig 26005 bp, 27 predicted proteins | sample FrelakmetHBP12HB_FD_187147 | JGI IMG/M metagenome (GOLD analysis project Ga0209777, IMG submission 187147) | Freshwater lake sediment microbial communities from the University of Notre Dame, USA, for methane emissions studies -HBP12 HB (SPAdes)... | ecosystem: Environmental > Aquatic >... | reverse complement strand
TGCCATTCGTAACTGCTTACTTAATGGCGAATCTTGCTCTGTATGCACTTCCTATTGATAGCAGAAGGAAGTCTGACTTAATCACCTGTCACGAATCCATCCATAGTGTGCAAGTAATATAAAACCCCCTATAAGAAATATTATATATAAATATCTTACCTTTAGGTGTCTGTATTCGACTTTCTAAATGAAGTATAAAATCAAGGGAGGTCGGAAAATGGATATCGAAGGTATCAAATTGCAACTTGGATTGCGGTTGAAACAACTGAGATTGGCAAGGGGATTAAAACAAGAAGACCTCGAAAGGTGGGACTTCTCGTACCGTTACTACGGAAAGTTAGAAAGAGGTCTTGTAAATCCGACCGTGGAAACCCTTGCCAAATTGTGTGAAATATTCAACGTCACATTATCCGACTTGTTCCTCTTTATGGAAGGAGACAAGAATACTTCGGACGAAAGGGAGCAGGTTGCCATTAAATTAGCAGAAGTTTTAAAGGGCAGTCATAAAACGAAGATCAGGAAATTAAGGGTCTTCTTAGATGAGATTTTATGACAATGACAATGTGACATTGGTCGTCTGAATGATATGTACCTGAAATTGGCCATTGCATCCATAACTAACGGCTCATTTGGAGGAGAATCCGCACATATAGGGCTGAGAAAAGTAATATATATTTGACTGCAATAATTATTCGGTTATTTAGATTTACTAAGCACGTCATTGGAGAGCATATTGTCGGTTAACAACAAGAGCCTTGCAGCATTCGAAATAAATACGGGAATGACAAAAGAAATCGTTCATCCGTATGCCGGCCATGATACCGCCATAGACCACGAACATCTGGTACAATACTCACATCCGGAGTCTCGCGAAGCTTTCCTTAACCACAAAACGAAATTCACGTTTGATGTAAAATTCCCGACAGTCCTTCACGACTATATCCCGCATCATTTATCCAATCTGTTCAGAATCATCTATTTTTAACAATATCACAACTGGAGAGATCTGTATGGTGAAGCCACTATGAAAGAAATTCACAGCCTGCTCAAACGTCAGATAAAAAGGCATTTGAAAAGCATTGATACGGGCAGCATACCCGAGGCATGGGAGAGATTCATCAGCTCAATCAATGAGTCTTATTGGCAAATGGATGAAGATCGTAAGATGCTGGAGGGGTCGCTCGAGACCAGTTCACAAGAATTACTTGAGGCGAATTCTGGAATGAGGGCACTCATTCAAACATTTCCGGACCTGTTGTTCCGGACAGACTGCGGGGGCACTATCCTGGACTATTCGGCGTCCAGTGCAACGGACTTGCCTTTCTTCCGGGAAGGAGTGACTGGAAAGCAAATCCGCGACATCTTCCCGCCGAATGTCGGGAAGAAGCTTAGCGATGCAATTGATACTTTGCATAAGAAGAGATCACTCATGAGCACAGAATTTTCAATTGCGGGGCATGATAGCGAACATTCTTATGAGGCAAGATTGTTGCCGCTCCTTGAAAGCCAGGTCGCAATCATAATCCTTGACATCACCCTCCGTAAGCAGGCGGAGGAAGCGCTGCGGGAGAGCGCGGAGAAGTATCGTCAGCTTGCTGAAACGTCACATGATATTATTCTCACCGTGGATCTTAATTTCAAGATTACGTATGTGAATAGAGCACTTCTCGATTTTAGCGGGGGCGTGAATCCTGTCGGGATGAGCGTCATAGATTTTACACCTCCACATTTGCGCCAGCATCAACCAACAATGATGCAGAAGAGGCGGGAAGGTGTTAGCGACGTGTGGTCTTTTGAATGGGAAGTAATTCATCCTACTGGTAAGAGCGTAACATTTGATGCCAGATCGACTTTACTTACAGCGGATGGAAAACCCTCGGGGGTAATGTTCGTCTTGAGGGACGTCACCGGACGCAGGCTGGCGGAGGAGGCGCTGCGGGAGAGCGAGGCGAAGTATCGTCAGTTTGCTGAAAAGGCACATGATATTATTGTGACCGTGGATCTTAATTTCAAGATTACGTATGCGAATAAAGCAACTCTTGATTTTCTTGGGGGCATTGACCCTGTTGGGATGAGCCTCTTAGATTTTATACCTCCACATTGGCACCAGCTTCAATTAGAAATGATGAATAAAAGGCGTGAAGGCTTCAGCGACGTGGTGATTTATGAATGGGAAGCAGTTCGTCCCACCGGTAAAATCGCAACATTTGATGCCCAAGCGACATTACTTACGCAGGATGGAAAGCCTTCGGGGGTAATATTCGTTGCAAGGGACATCACCGGGCGCAAGCGGGCGGAGGATGAGCTGCGCGATTCAGAGGAGAAATATCGGTCTCTGGCCTCTAACGCAGATTTGATGTTTCTCGTGGACAGGGATTGCAGATACCTGTTCATGAATGAGATGTACGCAGAGCGGTTTGATCTTCCAATAGAGAAATTCATCGGCAGACCTTATGGTGATTTCCATTCAGAGGAACACACAAGAGTGTTTTCTCAGATTGTAGGGACAGTTATAAGCAACGGAGAATCATCACAGCATGACTATAAGAGTGAAATAGACGGAAGGGTTTTTCTCCAGACATTCAGTCCTGTTAAAGATCGAGAAGGAAAAGCAATAATAGCCGTGACAGTATTCTCTAAAGACATCACCGAGCGCAAGCAGGCGGAGGAGGCGTTGGAAAAAAGAGAAAAAGAGTTGGTTAAAAAAGCCGGTGAGCTTGAGGATGTCAATGCTGCCTTGAGAGTTCTGCTGGAACGCCGGCAACAGGATAAATATGAACTTGAAGAAATGGTGTTACAAAACGTTAAAAGAAACGTGTTGCCTTATGTGGAAACATTAAAAAAGAATCTTTCAGCTTCAAAAGAGATCACATATGTCGGTATTATAGAATCAAATATTGAAAACATTATATCGCCTTTTTCGCAAAGACTATCCTCGAAATATCAAGATCTAACTCCCAAAGAAATTCAGGTTGCCAATCTTATTCGAGAGGGCAAGAGCACCAAGGATATAGCTGAAATCTTGAATTTGTCATACAAGGCAATTGATACCCGCAGGCATAATATCAGAAGCAAGCTCGGATTGAAAAACAAGAAAACGAATCTGCATGCATACCTGTCAACGCTTTCTTGATGCCGGGTTCCGCTCAGACTACTAATCGCGCATTCTATATATACAGATGGAACGCCGTTATTTCGGTAAGCCGGAATCCCGTGAGGGAAGCGAGAAATCTTCATAAATAATGTTACACGAAAATTTCCCTAGGGATCAAAAGGTAGCCCCTATCATATTGAAATAATCAATTCACAACATACTGATTTCACAACACAATAAAGCATAATACTGTTTTTGCCCGGTATTTTCGGTGTGTTTTTTCAGTATGGCATTCTTCACATCATATCTTTATACCATTCCACAGATTAATCTACTTTGCAGGATGGTGATCTGGATTTCATGTTCAGATGACGGAAAGAGGAAGTAATATATAAACAGAATATCCGCGAGGAGCTTAGTCACTTGAGAAGGTAACACATCACCCTTTGCCATCGGAGGGCATTCATGGCAAACAATGATAATAAAAGTCTTCTAAAACATATAAGGATAAACATACAACGGTATATCCACCTCGACCTTGCCGCAGCGACTGCGTTTTACAAATCATCTTACAATCCAATAACAGAAGCAATAACTAACCATCCCCTCGTCCGAAAAATAACTATTATCGACGTATACAGTCGCGCGGAGCTTCTTAAAAAACTCGACGTTGCAGACGTTCTCAAACGAATCATCAAAAATATGGGTATCCATGGGATCGCGAACATTGAAGGCGGCTGATTGAGAATAATCGTAGAAGAATTGTAAAACATAGCATCCGCGGAAGTAATATATATCCAAAGTAGGATTTCACTTCAAATAAATGAGTTAGATGATGGGGGTGAAATGGCAAAAAGTAAAAGCATAGCCCTATCAACGTATTTCAAAAGCAGAAGATTGATAATAGATGAAATTCTGCGACTCGTACCTTTCATCTTCAAACCTGTCGTTACCAAATCGTGGGAAATCCCAGGCCAACCAAACGAGGATTCAGTACAACCCTTAAAATTTCTTTTTAAAAATAGATGTAAGCGGCCATTAGTTCTAGATCCATTTTGCTGTTCTGAAACAATAAAGGTGAATTTTTAATCAATAAATATCCGAGGGAATACAATCATGGAGAAAGACAAAAAAAACGGGAATAACGGCAATGGGGCATTCACAGTATTCGCAACATCAAACAGGGGAATGATACAGTACATGATCGAAGAATTTTACCGACGGAATCGCAACATGGACAAAGAAGATATAGAACAAGAGACAAACCTTGCAATTCTGGAGGCGCTTTGCAAAAAAAAGATTGCTCACCATGGGTTAATAGGAACAAAGGATACAACATTTATTTTCAACCACATCAAGTGGAGATTGGCAAAACTGTATGAAAATGATCACGATATAATGATAAAGTTTCCCGATGACTCATCGCCCTCAAAAGTAGTGACGTTAACAGAATTCATGAAAATGAAAAATACCTTACCAAGTGGCACCGAGTATGAAACTCGCGGCAGATTTGTTCCATATACCGAAGAAAACAAAAGCAACGATAGACGTGCAGAATAGGGTTATTTGAATCCGAGATAGGAGGATAAATGAACTGCGAAACGACGGAAGAACTGCCACTGACAGTACCCGTGTGTACAGAAGAACTGCCACTGACAGTACCCGTGTGTACAGAAGAACTGCCACTGACAGTACCCGCGTGTACAGAAGAACTGCCACTGACATATTGCAAAATTTCTGAATTTCTCCGCCTATGCCCGATATTGTCTAGTCGGACTTTATTTCGGCAAGTAGAAGAAGGGAAAATAAATGTTCGTCGAGATATTCAATCCGGTCTACCGGTACGTCCATATGAGCTCGCAATTTACAGCATGGAGATGTGGGAAAGGCTTATAGAATTAAGAAAGTCCAAACATAAAATAAATAAAACATCCACAAAGACAATAACGGTTCGTATTCCAGGTGAGGCATTAAAGTTGGTTGCCGAGTATGCAGCCAAAAATGGCATCAAGATAAGTCAAATATTTTCTAAAACAAATATCACAATAAGAGGAGAAGAGCTATGTATTTCAAGGAAATCCCGATAGAACAAATTGAGGAACCGTTGCTTCTTTCCAATTCCCAGGAATTGCCGCCCCTATCATCGGGCGAACTGGATGAATTAAGGGATAGTATCAGAGAATTTGGAATCATCCAGCCACTCGTAGTTACCGTAAATGACAATGGTGGTTATCTTAGAAGAGCAGGCAAGAATAGATATCGCATCGCACGAGAATTAGGCATGAAACTCGTTCCGTGCTATGTTGCGGGTAATAACGATGAAGTCACTGAAATAAGAATGGGACTGCACACAGACGTGTATAGAAGGCACTTGACGCCCGAGAAAAAGAACGAAATAGTGAAATGGCTGAAAGGTCTTCAAGGTAAAAACATTAAACCGCCTGCATCACCGCCAGGATCCCCTGGCAAGCATTCAAAAAAAAGAAGCGCCAAAGCTTCAGTAAAAAATGAGGAAATATCAAAACTGGAAAATAAACTCCAAAAGAAACAGGAACGGATCGAAAGCTTGGAAATAGAATTGAAGGAAACGGAAGATTTACATAACATAAGAACTGAAAACCTTGAAAAGGAAATAAAAAGCAAAAAAGACGATATTAAAGGGTTGCGCGACGAACTCCAAAGAGCAAGAGACGACGCAGAGGAGGCAAGGTTTCAGAAGACACAGGAAAACGGTCCCACAAAAGATGAGATTGTAAAAAAATTGCAAAATGACGTTGAAGATGCCAACAATCGCGCCAACAGGATATCAGATGAATTGGAAAAAAAGAGGAAACAGATGGAAGACCTTGACGCCGAATTAAAAAAGGCGCAAAGCGAATCCGCCCACATAGTAAGAGAACATGTTGCGATCCTATATAAGGAAAAGCAGGTTCACGTGATTGGGTATGAATCTTATCACATCCGGAGATCTCTGGCAGAGATCCAGAATCAAATTGAAGAAGAAATTCAAACACGGATGAAAAAGATAGACGACCTTGTAAAGAATATTAAAATACATTTCGACAGGAAGGATCTCCTGAATGCGTTGGAAGCAACGAAGAATTCGTTGGATATGGCGATTAAATCGTTGGCAGAAATACCAGAGTATCAGGAAGAAGAAGGAGAAGAAAAAAAAGGTTCATCCGGGTGATGCATACTTCCACAACCAGTCTGTATTAAGAATAATTGCTGCTTTCTCTTGGCAATGATCACTCCCATTGAGACCCCGACTACCCCTGGGATGAATATATCCAGTCATAACGCTTTGAGAATTTGAGGTGTACAGGAGAGGCCTGTCTGAATTCCGTTCAAAATAACCTTCGTGACTGGTCAATCAACCAAAAGGTGAGCCGATTTATCAAAAAGACAGCCATATTGATTCACTCAGATGTGTTACTTTCCCCAAGGTAAGGATTCGTAGTAATTTCTAACGGCAGTGTAAACTTCCTCAAACGGCGGCAATGTTCCATCAATCTCATGGGACAGCGTCTTGTATTCAGCTTTTGACCTCTTCATTATTTCCTCATCCGATAACGAGTGTTTGTTGACTTGAAGATTTCGGGATTTTGCTTTCATGAGTAAAGAGCGATGAATGAGAATTTTCAGACTTTGGTCGGTCAGATAACCCCTCTTTAGTAACCAGTAGATGTCAAAGGCATCCTGTCTTCTTTGTCTGTTACGTATTTTTTGTTGAATCATCGCACGAAATTTTTCACCAACAATATCCGGAAGACTGTAAACTTGTATTTTGCCCCCGTCAACTAATCGGATTGTATCAATTCGCTGGTTTATTTCGTTAAAGCTATAATCTATTTCCAACACTGTTGGACATTCTAGTCTTGTCAATCTTCTATGCGCGAAGGTGCCTTTATAAGCATACCCCATCGTGATTTTTATGGTCTGAAAGTTACGATTCTCCCCTGGTGGTTTCACACGGTATGACTGAATTTTACAATCAAGGCCGTATGTAAGGGTTTCACAGGCAACAGCAATCTCTTCATTCAAACGGGAGATAAAATCATCAATATCAATCTCACTGCGATGATCCGATGTAACAAAATCGACGTCTTTTGTGTGTCTGATTCCTTCAAATAGAATCGCTAGGAGCAGGCCGCCATGAAATATCATCTCGGCACGCAGAGAATCAGAACGAGAAATGGCGGTAATCAGCGTATGAACAGCCTGCCGAAATGCGGTATCGGCAGTATTTTCGCTCTGCCCCACCCATTCTGAAAGATCGAGTTTTTTCATAGTTAGTCAACGTTGAGAGATAAACACCAGCGTTCGGAATAGGTCTCCGCATAAGGTCTTTCGGGATCCAACTTCCTGGAGCCCCCCCGCTGAGCGACCTTTGCCCACTCATTAATTTTTTCGTCTCTGATCTGGCAGTGTTCCTCAAGCAAATAGCCTGCCCTCGCTTTTTCTATCTTATTTCCATGATGATCAATGTCGTCAATGATCAACCGCTTGTATTGCGGCGCAAAAGATATAAATACGTCCATAACATGTCGCATACCACCACAATAGTCTGGCTTTCGTAACATATCGAGAAATGTTCTGCCGATGGTTGCAACTCTAAGATTCCTGCCCTGTACATTTTTGAACGCACCCAGATGGATACTCGAATACCTGGTAATCTGAGTTTTTTGAACTTTTGCGAAGTTTATGTTTATCAATTTAGGGAGCTGGGAATTGAGGTAATCCTTAAGATAACCCTTACAGTCCTTCTTCATTTTTTGAGAGGCAAATTGTTTCCAGTCTTTTGAAGGGGGAGTGGAAATAAAAAGCATTTTCGGAAGTCTATTGGTAAGTCCATGATATGCCATAGCACTAAGGTGGGAGACGTATGCGAATGGGTCAACAGTGCAGGTAATGTCTCCCGCTTCTAAGTATTGGTTTCCAATGATCTGAAAGACACGCCCTTGCGGAAAATCCCTGTGTTGAGCAATAATGCCCCTATCAATCAACGGTGTGACGATTCCATTTATTACCTCGTCATATAAAGGAAATTGTCCGGAAATATCAATCTTCTCATTACGATATTTCTTTTTTTGGTGAAAATTAAAAACAGCCATACAAAAGTCATAGTCCGTTATGACTGGTTGGTCTAATTCTCTTAAATAGCGGGTCATTGCGGCTATTATATCCATAATCTTTCACCCAACGAGTTATTTGGATAGCATGTGATATACGTCCTAAGGACGTATATCACATGCTATCCGTTTAGTCAAGTAAATTTATGAACATTTTTACATGCTAGGAATGATATACAAATTATGTTTCTATTTTTCAGCTAACGATGAGAATTTTTCGCTTGACAAATTAACAATCGTATGTTATATGATGTCCTAAGGACATCATATAACATACGATCACTTAACATTCTTTACACACACGTACTCCGAATCACCCTAAATTAGGGTGGATTTTTTGAATTCAGCTAAAGGCTTTTCACCATAGCTCTTCATCCCATTCTTGCCCTGGATCATGTTGTAAACAAATACCGTAATTACCTCCAGACAGAGTTCCGTGCCAGGGATGAGAATCTTCGGATAGCCATCGAGCGTGAACTGAACGTTCATCTATTCAACAAGTAAGCATCGACTATTAGATTTACTTTAACTTCGCGCTTCGTAAGTCAGGCAAGGCTCAATTCAATAGATTATCAACTCAAAAGTACGCATGAACAGGATGAACCAAAAAAAGAGGCATTAATATAGCCATATAAGAAGTAATATATAATCAAGGACAGGGAATTTGCTTTTGCCGGCAACCCTTCCCGTTTCGGGGGAGACTGTTATAAACATGTCTCCCCTTCTAATTTGTAAATGGGGTTTCGACGGCAATCAGTGAAATCAAGATGAGGGGGCATACCATGTACCTTAGTCGCATAATGGAGAATAACGAATTCAATGGGATCCGGGAATTACTCGATGCGTACAGGGGCACACTGAATCCTGGCGCCTATTTCTTCCCTGGAAAGCGGGATGGCGATAAACTGGTCGGCATCGAGGAAAGCGTAGAGTCTTATACAAGTGAAGAATTAAAGGAACAATATGGCGTCACGTCCGGACAGTGGCTAAAAGGGACAGGTAATGATGAATTTATGAAAATGAGATTACCAGAAGCCGTAACGGTACCTGCAGTATCGGTGATATAAAATGAAGTTCACACTAAAAAGAACAATTGCGATAGCAGCTATACTTGCCATATTGCCCTGTTACGTCAATGCAGGAGAGTTCTGTTTCGAAGAAGCTGGCCGGCTTTACAACATTTCGCCATTTCTTCTATGGTCAATTACGAAGGTAGAATCTAATTTTCAGACCAATGCCATTAACTGGAACAGGAACGGAACGTACGACTATGGAGCGATGCAGATAAACTCGTCCTGGTATGCGACGTTAGGGCATGAAAGATGGAATATGCTGGGAGACCCATGCATGAACGTAAAAGTCGGAGCATGGATACTGGCGCAATGCATTGCCAGGCACGGCTATAACTGGCAGGCAGTGGGATGTTACAACTCGGCAAAGAAGGAAAATAGAGACAGGTATGCGCGTAAGGTGCATGCAGTAATTACTCGTTATGGGAAAACCGCCAAGGATCCTAAGAATAAAAGCGAAATCATTGCGAGAGGGCCAGCGGATGAACCAGGAAGCCTGTGAGGGAACGCGGACCAGTTGATTTGAGCGTTTTTAGCAGATTATCACACCTCTCCTTATTCAAAGCCGGAGAATTATGAGAAGGAAAAATTAAAACAATCCGGGCAAATCATATCGAAAGCCCAACCCGATGAATACAAGGGCAAGGTGTTCAGCTTCTTGTATCCCTGCCATTACAAAAATCCGCGAACCGCAAAACTTATCATCATCGAGAAGTAATATACACAGAGAGCAGTGTTATTCCCACGTCTAATAGAAAACAGCTTTTATGTGAAAACAAAGGAAAGGGAATCAGTTTATGGATAAGGATAAGATTGAGATATTTCGCACACGCATAAAAGCCCGAATAAACGAGTTGAAGGCAAAACGCCCCACTCATGTGATGAACGCATCGGACATACCGCTCGATGACGCAGAGCATGCATCACGCGAAAGTGAAAGGTACGTTACTATAACTTTATCAGAGAAAAAAAGAAAGGAACTGTCTGCGCTCGAGGTGGTTCTGAAACGGATTGAAGAGGAGACCTTCGGTATCTGTGATAGGTGCGGGGATGACATCTCTGAGGCGAGGCTTGAGGTAAACCCCCATTCGGTGCTTTGTATGCCCTGTCAAAGGATAGAAGAGATCAGAGAAGGTATCCGGAAAAGAAAACGGCAAGATGCCTCGTTCTATCCGCAACGTGACACACAACTATGATCAGGTAGATAGTTAAAGGACGTTCGGGGAATGTATCTGGTGAAGACGTCAGAGAAAAAAGTTCTTGTGAATCTCATGCGCAAACTATGTCTCGAAGTATACACTACGAGATTTTCGGACCTTATCGTTTGCCCTCAGGAACCGCCCCAGTCGTTTATGAACAATGGGTACATCAAGGATATCCAGCCAATCTCGGAAGAGATGGCGAAAATGTTTATAGAAACAATGCCTGAGGCGCGCTTCATGATCGGGGAGGCGGTAAATATCAAAAAAAGTATCGGAACGATACATGAGATAAACGAAAATGAAAATGAGGCAGTGGTAATGGTCCAATTATTCAAACAAACGCGCCTGATTACGGTGGGGTTGGATGAAATAACAAAGTATGAAGTCGAAACTATGTGATCCGGCCGGATAGTCAATAATGCAAATCCGAAAAGGAATGAAGGTGACATATCTTACCCATGGTCTGTGGGGCACGGTCGTCGGGCTGGATCCATCGTCAGGCCTTATTGATGTATATTTTGGGAACAGCGCAAGAGGATCCAATGCTACCGTTAGCTGTAAAATTAACGAGTTGAAAGCATGCCACGGCTTCGGTGAATTGACCTGGGGACCCGGTAAAGTCCCATGGTGCTTGCCTAACATTATAGCCGTGACAATCATGGCCTTCTTCCTTTTAAGAGTAGTAGTACCTTATTTGCTTGAACATCCAGCAGATCGATTACGCCCCTTTTTGATCTTATGGCTTAAAACGAAACTGGCTCTGCTGGAGATGCCAGTCATAGGGCTGTTTTCGTTGGATACGTGGATACTGCTTGTCTTATGCAGCATAGCGGCGGTGATTTGTATCCGACATAAAAAGCTCAGGCAAGAATGGGTTAAAAACCAGGGATCAACGCCTGAAAAAAAAGAAAACACAGAGGGATCATCAAATACCATTGAGCGTTGCGATGAAACGATTGCCGACAATATGAAGGGTATGCCTGCTGGGAGTCTTTGGGAAGCAGTGACAGGCATAATCAAGAAAATAAGAAGTCGTATTGTTGTCATGGCGCCGCCGAGCGAGGTCATAATTTCTCTGGAGGAATTATCTCAAATATGGTTGCCGCGCGGCAGGCAGTCAATGGAAAACAAGGCTCCAGTCACACTGCCAGCAGGGCAGATCGTCAAGTCCTCTGCCGAATCCAGCGTGCCTGGGGTTCAGCCTGAGGCAAAGACGGCGGAATCTAAAGCAGCAGACGCGTATTCTGCGGAAAGAGACATAGTTCAGTACCAGCCCTTTGAAAAATTCTGGAATGAATATATCGAACCAAACATCGTCTCCTTTCAAAAGGATGGTTCATTGCCGGTAATAAGTGAACTGATAGAAATCCTGACAAATGAGGGCAATTGCCCGTCAGTAGTTGTCAGCGAAAAGATATTTAATAAAAAATCGGCGCTTGATCTGTGCAAAATAACCCTGCAGCAACACTCTCTGCGCGTAGCCGTAAATATGCTTGAAGCAATACGTGTTGCCCTGTACGAAAACGAGTACAGGCTTGCCATTCCACCCGCGATTACCGCTGCATTAGGGCATGATATAGGCAAGCTGCCGAAATACAGCAGCGACCCGAACTATTCAAAACATGACCATCCCGTGACCAGCGCCAATTTAATTAAGGAATTATTCCAGAAATATAACGCGGATCCTCCATGGCTGGATAATGTCAGAGGAGCGATTCTCACACAAAATACCGGCATAACTTCGGATGACAACGATATCGCAGCTCACCTGCTGCACGCCGATTTCAAGGCAAGGGAACAGGAACTGGCCAAGGTCAGGAAGATGCCTGTAAAGGATTGTGCAGAATGGCTCAATGTTGATGAGTTGCTAAAAAGGATCGAGCAGAAGATCAATGTACTGGAATCAACCGGCAAGCATACCGAGTTTCATTCATTTACGCACAAAGGCACCGTGTACGTGCGAAGTGAATCACTCTACGATACTGCCAGGTCTATGTATCCGGGGGCCAATGCGGTAGATTTTACATTCGAATATCTCACTGACGCAGTTATCACTATGGCGAAAAAGAATATTATAAAAAAACTGGGTGACAGTAAAAAACTTCAGCGAGGGTACGATGCGAACGTATCTCCGACGGGCAAGTTGTACGTAGTTACTATAGTTGAAAAAGAAACCAAGCAGCCCAGGTATTATCTTGTTCCTCTGCCGGTGGAACAATTCGCAATTACGTCAGGAGAACTTGAGAAACGTAAGAGCACAGATGGGGGCTGGCTGTTCAATATAAAGGACGTCTCCGAGCATAAAATGCAGAAAAAAAACAAGTAGCTCAAGAAAGGGCACGGTTTTATGAAGTGGAGAAATCATATAATAACCGGTTACGCACTTGCTTATGCGTTAACGGGGAATTATGCAATATCGTTAATAAGCCTGCCTATGTCGATCATGCCTGACATTATAGAATACATCCCCAAAGTTAAATACCTGAAACAACAATTCCTGTCTCACAGCATAATCATATGGGGAGTCTTATCCCTTGTCGCATACATCATTTCCCCGGTCGGAGGTCTGCCAGCAGTGACTGCCGCGGCTACGGGCGCCATATCACATCTCCTTTGCGACAAGTTCTTATGGAGGCTGAATCAATTGCCGGCGTTAAAGTATTTAAAGGTCAGATCTGCCATCGAATGCATTATTGCGCTTGCGGCGGCCATCCCTACCTTATGGTACAGACCCGTGGAGATACCATCGGCGGAGGATGTGTTGAGGTACGCACAAGGAATAATTTATCACTTTACGGATCTGCGATTTGCGGACCGGGTTATCAGCATCCTGCCGTATAACGTAATGGCGATTGTTTCCCTGGGAGTGGCCGTGTGGATGATTATATTCCGGGATCTGGTCACCTACGGCATGGGCGTCATAGTTTTGGCGGTAGTCTTGTTTTTCATAGGACAGGCATTGGCGCTCCCGATCCCATGAGCCCGGGATCCCTCAGCGGGTTAAGTCATCGTAGAAGTACATATTATGTAAGGGAGGTATCTTATTATGGCCGCAGGACAAGGACCAGACTCAGTACTTTTTGGATTTTCGGGGACTCCGGTAAGATCCAAGACGTTACTTGATGCCTTATCTGAAATACAGCAGTACGCTGCCGCGGAAGCCAAAGGAGTAATGCCCAGAGAGTATTTGACCGCCAAGGGGGAGGCGAGGCTTTTCGGCATCGGTTTCGTTGCAAGTTTGAGTAGTGTGATCACTACCTTTTTTCTTGTCCCGCTGGGTATGTACGTTTTGCTGTCACCCGGCGATAAGGCGACAGCGGTAATACTGTTTGCCTGGGCCTTGATGGTTTTTATGCCGTTGTGTATGGCGGGGTTGTTGTCGACCTTGGCAAAATATCACAACAAAGGCCTCGCCGGATTCGCGACCAACTGGCTGTTATGCGGGGTATCAGTTGGAGGGGTTATCAGTTCGATGGTCGCTTTCGCCGGATTATACCTTATTCTTAAAAAAGTACTTCTTGGCAGTTATATATTGCTGAATGCAACGTATCCGAAACTGCCGGTAGTGCCCCAATACATATTAGCCATACCTCTGCCCTCCGCATGGTTAATCCTCGGACTGCATGTCTTCTGCCCGTTGATCCCATGTCTATGTATTCTGTATTTCAGGTCAAAGAACCGTGAGCGACAACTGCAGACCGGAAGCGAATCGGTCAATCAGCAGGCAAGCCAATCAACCGCCATATTACAATGAAAGTATATATGCCGTGAGTATGCCTAAATGATTGACCCCCGGTTACCAGGTACAATGGTGATTGCATATATTCAAAAACTGGACCCCTTCCTGCCGGGGTTCAGGGCATATTTGCCGGAAATATGCCGACGCGCCATACTGCCTAACCGGAATGTTTCACGGAGAAATCGGGTTGGAGAGTTTACGTGGGCAGTCATTATGTCCGAAATGGACGATGGGAACGTATTAATATCGCAAAATGCGGCGCAATACTTCCGCGGCTTGATTGAATGTTTCCTGAGTGTGGATGATTCCGAATACATCGAGGTAAAACGGATAGCGCACGTAGCCGGAAGTAAGTTTGTCAAAGTTGCCGTTACTTCAAGCAGCGGATTTGACCCGGTAAAGTTTTGTCGTGAGAAGATAGAAGGACAGATTAAAAGATACACGGATTTGAAGATGATATTCGTGCAGCACGAAAGCGATATCATCCAGTATATAAAAAATTCTTTGTACCCTTGCCCCAAAAACTCAATTCGAGAAGTAATATATAGACAGCGTGACCGAAAAGCGACGGTGTTCGTCGAAGAGAAAAATTTCCCTCTTTGCTTAGGGAAGGGCGGAGTTAACGTAGTCTCCGCAGTAAAATTGCTGGATATCGCATTAGTTGTTGAACCAGTTGTGACTGAGAAAAAATAAAGAAAGGGGGTCGATCTGTTTGAGTGCACTATGGCCCCGGGAGCCCCCGGGGAATTGATACGCCTGTAAAAGGCAGGCACGTTGGGAAAAGGAAGGCGGCGCTGTCCGCTGATAAGATCAAAATAACACGTGAGAAAGGAATATTATGATCGAAGAATCCGAAAACATCTTAAGACTAAAAAGGGAACTGTTAAAGGATCCGAACCACATCCTGTTTGTGACCAGGTCAATAGAGGGGTATGCGCTCGGCAAGGTGGCCCTGCAGACAGACAAATTGATTAACAGATTAAGGTTCCGGGCAAGACCGGCAAATAAAGAACAGTGGGCAAAGACGGCTGGCGTAATGGACCAGATAAGCGAGATGGTAGAGAAATTCAAAGGCGCAGTTGCTGAAATGACGGAGTACAAGGATACCGTCCGTATCACAAATAATGTCATAGAGAACGAGGAGGAGGCAATAAAATCAATATATTCTTTCGTCACTGTTCCGCGTACCACGGCAGGGAAATCGCTGTTCCCCCTGATAGTTAGAATTGACGACATAATATTCTCATACCGTAGCAAACACGAAGTATGGGAATCGGTCGCCAAGGCCACAGACATAGCAAATGATGCGTTGCGGAAACTGAACGACTACACGGCAGAAATAGCTGGAATATGCAACGTGGACTATAAACCAGCCCATGTCGTTCGTAAGCTGCTGGACCTGGAAGATGGGAATGGGACCCGCGCCGACAAAGAAATAACGCAAGAAGCGAAACTGGATGAAGGCGTGCATGTAGAAGAAAAACCAGAAACATCTAAAAAGGGCGGTAGAAAGAAAGTCCAGGTGACAGAGGATACCGGGATGTCGCAGCAGGAGGATGCGACACTTTAATCACCGCCAAGAATGGGTGTAAGGCTCCGGCAGAAGGGGATGTGTGATGAAATATATGACGGAGAGAGAAGGTGTGTCAGGTATGAGATGCATGATGTTAATTATAGCAGCAGTAGTTGTTGTAACAGCTATATACAAATACGATTATAACTCAATTGCTGAAACTGCCTCCATGCCGATGTTTATCATCTCATCTGCTGACAATAACCAATCACATGCGGTCTCGAGATATAAGCAGTCTGAAGCTCCCGTAAAGCTCAAGTCATATACCCCAAATCGGAATATTAATAAGGACCATGAGAAAAAGCTCAGTGGTCAAACCCATTAACCAAAGGAGAAAAGATATGAAGGTAAAGTTGCATAAAACCATTATAGCAATCGGCTTGTCAGTGTTTCCAAGCATGCGAGTTTATTTGCGCCGGCTACTGCCGGGTATCGTCCCAATTTGCGTGCTTGCAATAATTACGCTGTTAGTTGACGCAGACTCAGCTCACGCTTTTATCGCACCGGCCGCAGGAGATCCGTTTTATCCGGCGTATAACTTTATGAAAAACACAGTCATCGGTGGGGCGCTAGGCACCACGATAGCCATAGGCGGCGTGGGCTATGGGGTATACCAGTTCGTGAAGCACCCGGAACTGGGACTTTTGGGCACCCTCGGCGCAGGTGGCGCAGTTGCTTGTCTTGCACAGCTCCCGAACATCGTAGTAGGCCTGGGGATGATCATCTAACCAAACCAATCTGAACACAAAAAGGACATTTTTATGATCAACAACCGTTTCCCCCGATACCTGCACTTGCCGGTAAAGGTCGCCAACAAGGTGGAAATCGAAGACATAGCAATTGGCGTCTCCATATATGCGGTAGGTTACATGACCTCATGGGTGGTGTGGGTTTTGGGGCTATTCGTGATCATTAAATACATGAAAGCTAAAAAAAATAATCCCCGAGGATTCTTGCATCACTGGATGATGAAAATCGGGATTAAAAAAGTGCCGGGTTATCCGCCTCTTATTGAAAGCAGATTTATAGAGTAAACAACCCGAACACCTGCATTGAGAGAGGTGGCCGAACCCCTCAGCGAACAAGGAAGTTTCGTCTGGAAGGACGGAGTAGTTGAAGAAATTCTTAAATAGAAGGAGGACGGTGCTTTTTTTGATGAGAAACAAAATATGCGCCGCACATTAGATGAACTATAAAAAATATCTATCTAAATTCGACAAGATTCAGGCGTCCAATAAAGTATTGACGCTCTTTGTGTTCATAATAGGGGGTCTTGTCGTAATAAACATATTCGTGACAATCTCGATTGCCACAAATGAAAAGACTGTCCTGGTTCCTATGGGTCTCAATGCAAAGGCGGAAATATCCGAAAACAAGGCGGACGTACAATATTTGAGGCAATCTGCGAGGTACGTATTAGGACTGCTCCTCAATTACTCGCCAGCCACTGTGAAATCTCAATACGAAGAACTTCTTTTGGTGTACGATTCGGAGTCTTATCCCGCTGCCCGGACACGTCTTTTTAATTTAGCCGATGCGGTAAAAACCTCACAAATCTCGAGTATATTTATGCCGCAAACTTTTTCTGTCGATCAGTCAAACTCTTGGCTCAAAGTTCAGGGAGCGAGGAAGATTTACAAGGATGACCGAACGAGCACCAATACGATGGAAACATACCAGATATTTTACAAGATAAAGGGAAGTACGTTCTATGTTTCCGACGTGAAAGAGGTAGAAAGAATATGAAAATAACAACAATCACCTTATTAATAGCGATGTTGCTGATTGCGTCCGGGACGGGTATCCGGGCACAAAATGCAGCGCCGCCAGCAATGCAACCGGGTGCTCTGATAACGCAGCAACAGCCCGGCACGAACACAAAAGTAATGACAAAAAAGCCTCCTGTTACGTCTGAAAAGCCTGCAAGAAAGGGCGGCTCCTCTACGGCAGGCGATTATACTGATTCGGCTTCGAATGTCAGCGCGGAAGAATTGCAGCGCGCACTGGGAAATAACAGTTACAACGGTGTTCTACCAGATGCGCCCACCGCCGTGCAGGTGTCGGCGTCCGACGTAAACCGCGTAACGTGCTCGAACGGAATGATCTCGGACGTCATTTACTCACAGGAAAAAGGTGTAACAGTTAAATACAGCGGTAAGGACGCATTTATTAAGTTCCAGGTAGTAAAAGAAGGGGGCAAAGGCAGTCTTCTGTATTCAAATACACCTACGGAGATATATTTTGTCTGTGGAGACCAGGTATATACGATTATAGCCCTTCCAAAGCGTATGCCTGCGCAACAGATCAGACTGGCGAATACAGTCATCGACAGAATCAAGCAAAACAAAGAATATTTCGCGGATATGCCTTATGAGCAGAGGATTGCCACGATTATACAGCGTGCCTATAAAGACGAATTTGAAGATTCGTGGACCGTTCAGGGTATTAATCGAAATATAGATGATTTCAGTAATTATCAGATAACGCATTTCCGTAATGTGGTGATTGATGGCGAAGGAATCATCCTGAAGGAATACCACGTCAGATTTACGGATGCTGCGAAATACCCCGATGGGGGCAGGATCGATGAAAAAATGTTCCTTGTGAATGACCTGACCAGTAATACCGTTGCGATAGCGCTGGACAAGACGATTATTAAGCCTAACGATCTCGCCCGGGTGTTTATCGTCGAAGCGAAAAAAGAGTCACGTGGGGTACGTCAATGAAAAAGAAAATCGTCGATTGGTTTAATGGCCTGCCACTGCAGCAGAAAAACAAGGTCATTAGATACGGCATTATAGGCGTCGTAGCGCTTTTGATCGCGGTAATATTTTTTTCCTCAATGACGAAAAAAGCGGAACAGAAGCAGCAGCAAAAGAAAGAAACTGGCCAGAAAGAAATACAGATAGACCAAAACCTCCTTGATAAGGCTGCATATCTGGAAACCAACAAAGAAATGCAGGATCTCAAGGATAGGTTAACTAAAATAGAAAAAGGGGGCGGATCACCTAATGGTGGACAAAATCAGATAACGCCTCCGGGGACTCAGGCACAAACGCCGCCTGTAATGAATGAGATGAAGGCTGCACCTGCTGCATCAAATACAAGCGCCGTAAACCAAAAGGTCAATAAACAAGGCCAAGCACAAGTGATGCCGCCTCCACCACCTCCGCCACGGCAAATGCCGCCACAGGCTTCTGTCAGCGTACGGCCGCCTCCGGTTCCCGGGGAGCAGACCAGAGAGACCATCGGCGGAATAGAAACCGTTAAAAACACGGAAGCAAAGCTGACAACTGAAGAAGCCAAAGACGTAAAAAAAAAGAACCGAACGATATACATTCCTGCGGGGACGATTATACCTGTGACTTTGTTATCGGGCGTTGACGCTACCTGCATGGAAGATGCAAAACGCCCGAACGTTCCTGTTTTGTTGAGAGTCGACAACCTGGCGTTTTTGCCGAACGAATTCAAGGCCAACCTGAAGGGCTGCCGGATACTGGCGCAAGGAATCGGATCGCTCGCTGATGAAAGGGTTCACCTTCGGGGCATGTCCATGACATGTATCTCCAAGACAGGGAAAGCCCTCGTCGATAGCGAAATACAGGGATACCTTGCGGATACCGATGGCAAGGGCGGCGTCCGCGGGACCGTAGTGAGCAAAATGGATTCTGCACTGTGGCGGGCCTTTTTAGCTGGGCTTTTCGGTGGAGCAGGTGACGCCATAAGGTCAACGTCACAGCCTCTAACCACGGTAAGCGTCGGTGGGACAACAGGTATGCAAACCCTGAATCCGTCACAGATTGGACAAGCAGGGGTAGGCGGAGGATTGTCTACCGCGTCTGCAGAGTTGCAGAAATTCTACATGGATCTCGCGCGTCAACTCAGCCCGACGATAGAAATCGGCGCCCTGGTAAAACTCGCGTTTATCACAACGAAGGGCGCGGAACTTGAGATAAAGACTATGAACCTTGTCAGATGAGAGGCACTCGTGACGGTAAATACACGGAAAGGAACAGAAAAGTAATGAATACAAAAACTACTGTCATAGCAGCGATATTCCTGCTGTTTGCAGGATGCGGAATATTCAACCCGTACAAAAGCGACTTTCAGTGCCCGAGCGGTGTTAAGGGCAAATGCGTTAGTGTCACCGACGCAATGGAAGAATCGAAGAACGGTGCACCCCAGGGCATTAATGGCAATAACGGGAATGACAAACCTTCAAAATACACCAGGAAGAATGACAAAGCGGCCAATCTGACGAATAGCGACCCACGCGATATATATCAGCAGGAAATGGCAAAAAAGCTGACAAAGTATATCAGACAGCCCGATACGCCGTTCCTTGCCCCTCCGACGGTGATGAGGGTTTTAATCCTGCCTTATAAAGCGTCTCCGAAAGACCTGTATTCGGAACGATACGTATATTTTATCGTCGACGAACCGCAATGGGTCGTAGGCGCGTCCAAGTATGGTGAGGAATCAAACGATATGATTTTAGAAAAACCAGGCGTTCCAACAAAACAAAAATAGAAAAATGAACCACGGGCACCGGAAAAGGAGCAACATTCACTATTAAAGGGAGACTTTTAGCAAAATGAAATCAGCGGATATCATGAATTTGGTGACGCGCGAATCATACTCAAAATATTTGCCTTGGCGTTCATACGACCCTGAAACGAAGATTTACAGGAACAAGGATGACAGTGCCGGGTATGCGTGGGAGTGCACGCCACAGGTATTTGCCGGGGAGAAAAGCGCACAGGCGCTGGAAGGACTGTTCCGGTTGGAACTGCCAGACGATACGGTCATACAGTTTATGCTGTTCGCCGACGACTATATTGAACCGATACTCGACAGATACCGTCGTAAAAAAACCCGTAAGCTTGACATCATCAACAAGATGGTCGAACACACATGCGAATTCCTGGAAAAGAACAAGCAGGGCATGTCTTGCATGCAGGGTATACCGTTGCGCGACTTTCGCATGCTGGTAACGGTAAACATACCGAACAAAAAAGTGCAACCGAAACTGGTGGCGAGCATTTACACACAGTTCAAGGAAAAGCTGACTGGTGCATTATTGTTCCCAAGGGATTTTATGCCGGAAGACCTCATTGACTGGATGCGCAGGTTTTTCAACGACGAGCCCTCTCTCTATAACAGAACATATAACGACGATGTACCTATAAATAAACAGGTTATTTTTTCCGATACGATAATAGAAAACCACGTTGATTACATGAAAACAGGATCCAAACATTTACGGTGCTTAACAGTGAAATCTTATCCTGAAGAAGTGCACCTGTTGCAGACCAACGAGCTTTTTGGGGGTATATGGGGTGGCATATCAGACACCAGCCAGATTACATCTCCCTTCCTTTTTACCCTGACCATACTTGTTCAACACAACCTGAAAGAAAAATTAGAAAGAAAGGCGGAATTTTACCAGAAACAGCCGGCATTCGGCAGTTGGGCAAAGACCATCGCCACAATAAAGACCGAGTATCGAGAAGCAATACATGACATCGGAAATGGCATACCATATGTCCGCATCACGCCAGCGCTCTGGGTGTGGGGATCAGAGGAACAGTCTGTAGCGGCTCTTGCGCGAGTCAAACGCATGTGGGAAGAAAAAGGCTACGTCCCGCAGGCTGATAAGATAATATTGCCAGCCCTACTGATTGTATGCCTCCCGTTCGGGACATATACGGAAACAGGCATACAAGATGCCCTTGAGCGCGACTACACTGTCTCTTCGGAAACGGTTGTTAATGTTCTACCGACACAAAGTGACTTTTCAGGCGCAGAACCATCCATCGTATTTGTCAGCCGGAAGGGCCAAATATGCGGGATAGACCTGTTTTCCTCGAGAGCGAATAATTCCAACGCTTTTATTACGGCGGGATCCGGAGCAGGGAAATCATTTTTGGTGAACTATCTGACCTCAAATTATTATGGTGAAGATGCCCTGATACGCATAATAGATATCGGACGATCATATAAGAAGATGACGCATTTGTTTGGCGCAAGGTTCCTTGACTTCGATGAGAAATCCAATGTCTGTCTTAACCCATTCACTCATATTCCTGTAGATAATAGGGATCAGGCGGAGTCCGAGTGGGAGTCAAAAGAACAAATACCGACGATCGGCAGCATGATAGCAAGTATGTGTTATGCCAAGACCGGTATAGTGCCGGCAGCCATAGCGGAAACGGCGGGCACGCTGACACAGAGAGCGGCGGAATGGGCCTGGAAGGAATATGGGCCAGACGCCGATATCGCAGCGGTACACCGCTACCTGAACGACTTTCCCGAATTATGTGACAAATCCATAAAGGATCAACGTTTCCCCACAAATATGCAGGATATTGCGCGCACGCTTGCGTATAACCTGACCGATTTCACGCCTTGGGGTCCTTACGGGAAGTGGTTCAATGGTAAAGCGACATTCGACATCTCAAGCGATGAATTCGTGGTGCTAGAACTGGAAAATCTAAAAGCGCATAAAGCCTTGTGGAATATCATAACGATGCAGGTAATCAACGCTGTTACGCAAGACCTGTATTTGTCTGACCGTTCCCGGCGTCGCCTGATCGTATTCGACGAAGCGTACCAATTCGTAAAGGATGAGAATTCTTTACAGGACGTTTTAAACGAAGGTTACCGCCGATGCAGGAAATATGGGGGTTCATTCTCAATTTGCACGCAATCAGTGCTGGACTTAAAGCTGTTTGGCAAAGTCGGAGGGGTTATTATGGCAAACAGCGCGTTTCGGTTTTTCCTCGAGTCAAACGACTTTGATACAGCCGCATCTGAAAAACTTATTACGTATCCAGATTTCGTAATGAAGCTTCTTAAAACGATCAAGTCAAACCGCCCCAAATACTCGGAGATATTTATTGATTCGCCGATCGGTATAGGGCCGGCAAGACTGGCTGTTGACCCTTTTTCTTATTATCTGTTTACATCCGATGCCAGGGAAATAGCCGAAATAGAACAAATGGTCATTGACGAACGCATGACATACGAAAAATCCATCATCAAGATGGTAGAACTACACCGTCCTAATGAAATGCATGTTCCTATGGTTGCCGCTGCATAACATATGAATAGGTCCTGCATGTCTTGTGTTTCCATAAAAAAAATATTAATCGCCATCGCGGTCATCATTATACTCAATGCGCCCTTATGTGTGGCGCAGGACGCCAATGACGCCGCAAATTCATCTGCACGGCAGGCAACTGGCGCCTTTGGATCTCAGGACGCTTTACGGCAGAATGCCGTAGCACCACTTACAAGTGATAAGAAATTATATACGATCGACGGCACAAATTCGGGAATGGTCCGGCTCTCCTGCCCTTCATCGAACAAGTTTTTGGCGGTCGTGATACAGCCTGCCGCTACGAACGACCTCGGCATGGTGAACATAGCCCAGGACACGGATCTCGACGGCACCGTGGAATACTCCTATACGCTGCCCTTCCCAGTTTCAGGAGTATGCGCCAACGGAGTGATATCATGCACTCCCGGCACATGGCTGGGCTGCAACTATTATATATGGGTAGCGGACGCGAACGCACATGCAAGTGTAAATCAAACCCAGGTTGAAGCTTTGGGCGGCTGTTACTGCATTAACAATTCATGCGGAAGCAATCTCACATGGTCGAACATGGCCAACATACTGAAGGACCTCGGTGGAGGCGTAGTGGGCGCGGTACAAGCAAAGAAGCCGCAATTCATGATCTCCAGTGTGAGTATAGACACCGCAACAATCTCCTATTCCGGACAGGACGTAAAAAATTGTAAAGGCGGCAGCCAGGCGTCGGGAAGCGCCATGCAACAAGGACCGCAGGCGTCGACTACGCAGGCGCAGCAATACACTAACTATGCCGCGAACATGGAAAGCGCCACGTCCCAGGAAGTCACCAGCGAACAATCCGACCCGAAAAGCTATTACAATTTGCTTACGCAATCGGCAGCCGCCCAGCAGATGCAGGTGGATATAAAGGACTGTACTATAAAGAGAGACATAACAGTGCAGAGAGTCACCAACTGTCTTAACGGCGGCGTGTACTCGGGTTCGACGGATAACTGTGTTATCAACGCGAACGACAACACGCCCCAAATTATTCCCACAGGCGGCTGTAACAGGGGATGTTATTTTAACGTAAGCTTGCCCGGTGGAGGAGGATCGTCACTTAGCATGGGATACGGTTCTAATTACCTCTGCGGCGATCCATGTGTCGGAACCGTCAAAAATGGGAGGATAATTTACACATGCGGGGGTGTGCAACATATAATCTACACATCTGAATACCAAACAGTGACTTTTCCTTCCTGCCCGACGAACGACATGACTTTCGTCCAGGGCTACTATTACACGGCATCGTCGTGCTCGATCGATTGCAGCCATTATCCCAACTCAACTCCGTCAAACTGTAGTGTGTGCGCTTATAGTGCGGACAAACAAGATGTGCTGAATGAGTCAGTCAATGATCAATGCAGGGCAATCGATAGCGATCTGAACTGCCAGCTGGACAACGAAACGGTCGATAGCGTGTCCACTTATCAAAACTTTCAGCCATCGGGACTCATGCCGCTTCCGACATGTAAGATTCTTACGGGCGGCTTTTCTCCGGAGAATGTCTGTAGAGACTGGTGGGTAAAAGACAGAACCTATCAGTGCAAAGGGACGAACGGTTATGACTTTAGCGATCTGAAGAGAAGAACGGGTGTTATCGCCAACTCCTCGACCGGAGACCCGAACAGCGGCATGACTTACGGTGACGCACCGCGGGACGCGAACGGCAATATTATAAATACGTCAGGCTCCGCGAATCTCTCCCAGTTTAATATGAGCGGCAATACCTGCGAACAGGCATGCAAAACGAAAATAGCCGTTGCCAAGACCGACGCGGGAGCATCGGGCAATGATTCGCAATATCAGAATAGCGCCACGACTTATAAATTCAGCTATTACAAGTGCAAAAACAACGCATGCCCTGCAGGGACGGGCGAACAAATCATCGTGAACTGCCAATGCATAAACGATTTTGCGGAAGCGGTGAGCATTCTTGCCGGGCTGAATGCCGCAAGCCATGACTTAATATGTTCTTCGGGAGCCAAACAGTAGAGTTGCATATTCTGAAAATATGACAAAGTACGCCTTAAAATATTTCATAACATTATTGTTCACGGCAGCAATATCGATATCTCCCGCTAATGCAATGATATGCGCGAACGGCGGGCAGCAGTACACATGCGCAGGCACACCTCCCATCTGCCCCCATGGCCAGTCAGCGTGTACTTCCACTCCATACTCCATATCTGGATCGGCTTCAATAGCACCAACCCCTGTAAGCAACCAGAACGGGTTCGACCGCATCACAGTCAACTCTGGCGGTATATACTTCTATGGATGGTCCTGCGCCGGTTCAAGCTGTTCAGAAATATCCGCCTCGGGCAACCTGACTGTTGCCGGAGATAGCGTGTCCGGTTCAGTATCCGCCAGCATGATCACGTCTGTCACTGGTAACGGTGGGAAACTGGATTTTTACAATGGCAGTACCCTCGCCGGTTCGATCACCGTGTCCGGGAGCACTTTTACGGGAAGCGCAAGCGCTTCAAACGGGCTGCTTTCCGTATATGCTTCAGGAAGGATATTGACGTTTACCGGCATGAACTGCAGCGGTAACAATTGCTCCGTTTCTTCAGCCGGCACAATCAATATAGCCGGCACGTCCTACTCATGCCCTCTGGGCTCGCAGTACCCTTGCGGCAACACTGGCAGCGGATACTTCTGTTCGAATATTTCCTGCATCGATGACACGGTAGGCGGACAGTTTCCATCCGGCGCTCAGGTATGCGCTAAAGACCTGAATGGAGATGGAACCCTAGAACAAAACGAGATTCAGCAATGCACCCTGGTTAACGGCGGTATGTTTTGTCCAATCGACGCCGTGGACTGCAGCAAGACATATCAGTGTTATTCGGGAACATATAATCCATCAACTAAAAGGTGCGAGTCTCCCGCATCGTGGTATAGCTGCCCTACGGGCTATACTTTGAGTGGAAGTGTCTGCCAGGCGGCTCCGCAGTGTCCAAACGGAGGCGCATTTAATACTGTAACAAAGAGGTGCGAGCAATCTGCGACGGTTACTTACATATGCTCATGGGGGGGACAGTACAGCCCTGC